>FTBG01000181.1_pt1 | contig 69430 bp, 52 predicted proteins | sample 1639311 | NCBI WGS metagenome assembly FTBG01 (sample SAMEA3914864, study PRJEB12502) | metagenome | biome: forest; material: soil | place: USA | collected 2012-03-12 | depth 0.3 m | reverse complement strand
TGGCTGTGCCAATAACATCCATTAACAAATATGACCTTCCGGAGACGAGGAAACACCAAGTCAGGCTTTCCGGGAAGCTTTGCTCCGTGAAGTCTGTATCGAAAGCCATGTAGATGCACCAGTCGCCTTACGATCAATTCGGGCTTGGTGTCCTTCCCTCGAATCGCAGACATATTGCGGCGACGTTGTTCAGGGGTAAGAACGTCGCTCACTCTGACGAATCAAATTCTGTTGTTAGCTCAATTGTTTTCCCGAACGCCAATGCTGACGGATCTATGACCACTCCATCTGATTTAACGCCCTCGGGAAGAAAATTAAGTGCGGCAATTATCTTTTTTCCCAGTTCGCATGCAGGATCCGAAATTCTCAGGAGAGGAATTTCGCCGTCGCGGAGCCTATAGACTCGATAGATTACGTACGGCAAATCCGACGAACTTAAATGTCGCAATTCGGCCGCCGATATGTGAAAAGGTCTTCCGAAGTCGCCACTCGTCGCTTTTACGTCAACGTGAATCGTCTGGTGGGTAACTACCTCGAAATCGTATGGCGAAACCGCATTTTGTTGGGAGGACCAAAGGTAATCGTTTATCCGACCTTCCATTTTCTCTAAAGCCAACCAGTTATTAATCAGAGCTTCGCCTTCCTCTCCGGTTATTTCCGCACTCTCCTTCGCTTGTCGCAGTTCTTCCCGAGTAACTAACCTTCGCGGTCCACGCTCAACTGCCTCTTCCAACGGTGCCTCCCCACTTTGAGCAGCCTCTCGCAGGCGCTCGCTTGCAAGCAGGACATGAATCGGGTGCGTTTCATCCACTTCGGCTGCGTCGACCGCTTGTTCCAAGGATGCGCGAGTCAGGGCAGCCATCTTTCGAACCGATCCGCTAAGAATCTCGAATAGTTTTCTATCGCCCGACCCTTCAGCAGTCAGGAATACTATTCGAGCGGATTCTGGTCTTGCATCACCAGCGAACTCAATCACTGCCAAGTCGTCAGGCGCAAGTACGTGATACCGATCAGGGTGGTCTATGGAATCCGCAATAAATTCGCCATTGAGTCTCCAGTTTTTGTAAGTGCCAAATTTTACAACTTTCCGTTGCAGATTTTGCTCCGGGAAGCCAATTCCGGGGCCGTACAAATATAGATCGAGCGGGATTCTTCCGCCGGATTTAGCGGCAATGTCGGGAAGGTTCGGGAAAAGCTCATCAATAAAAACGTTGGCGTTGAGATTGATCGCCTTTTGATTTCCGGCATTTCGATTACGAAAGTGCCATTCAAAAAACGTTAAATCTGAAGCGGTGAGCCGTTTAATCGCGAGCTGGGTCTGCATGATGAGGAAGCCTGTTTCAAGATAATGGCCATTTCGGCGGCAACAGCAGCGGCAAGCAGCGGAGGAACTGCATTTCCGATTTGTCGAAAAGCGGGATTCATCGTCCCTGAAAAAACAAATCCGTCCGGAAATGATTGCAATCGTGCGGCTTCACGAACTGAAATTGTTCTTGCTTGATCGTCATCGTAGTGGATGTGTGAGTATGAGTCTTTGCCGAGATGGGCCATCAGAGTTCTCGCAGGGCGATTAGGCTCCATTTTCCTCCACTTGTTAGGAAACTTTCCGGGGTCGTACGGCGGAACGATCTCTTTCCGTAGTCGCTTGTATTCCCGTGATCCTTCCTCGATGAATTGTCCTTTTCCGCGGCGATCTTCGATCTCTTCTAATAACATTCGATTGGCTTCGGCATACGCCTCCGGATACTGGTCGCCAGGTTTCATGCGTCGAAAAATCGGGTAATCCCGCGGTAGATAACGGATAACATGATCCAACACTCCTATATCTGACTCGAACCCCGGCCACGAACGCATGAGTTGTGCATAACTACCAAGTCGGGCGACTTTTTGATACTTCACCACTTGATCAAAGCGCCGTGCCCCTCGCTTCATCAAACCTTCCAAATGTGCAGAGATCGGCGGCAAGTCATCGAGCGCGTCCTTCGCTGTGAAAGCTTTCGGAAGGCTCGATTTTGTAGGCGGAGGCGCAGTGTAATATGTTCCGGGTTTAAACAGATCGCCCTCCACGTTTTTCAATGCAACTTGTCGCGAGCTTTCATAACCGCGAGGCAATTCAATATATCGGGTGGGCTCCGGAAACTGAACCGCGGCGTCGAGCTCATTTCGATATGCTAATAGAAACATCCTCTCTCGCATCTGAGGGACGCCATAGAAGGCAGCATTTAAAAGCGTGTAGTTCGCCGAATATCCCAACTCTGAAAGCACTTCGCACGTCTCTTCCGGTATGTTGTGCCCGCCGTAATTAATCACGTCCGGCACGTTTTCCATCAGGACGGCAAGTGGTTTCAACTTTCGGATGTACTCGATGAATCGAAGATACAGATTTCCTCTTGGATCCAGTTTAAATGCTGAAGGATGAGCGGCAATTTCCCGCAATTTTGCTCTCCCAACTCGTGCAAACGCTTGGCAAGGAGGCCCACCGATAATTACATCCACTGCCTCTTCAACCTTTCCTTGAATCGAATACTCCGCAAGCAATTCATCGGGATCGATCTTCGTAATATCTCGAGCTTTGGAATGTGCCTCCAATTCGCAAGGCTTCGCGGATCCAAAAAAATTTGCTCCATGCGAGAGCGCCGCAAGTGGGTCGAATTCAATGGCTGCCAAAATCTCGAAACCCTCTCTTTGAAAGCCAAGGGACAACCCACCGCATCCTGCGAACAAATCCAGAACGCGCGGGGCTCCGCCGCACCGGAGACGGTAGATTTTAGATTCAATGGGGGCGGCCTGCGGAGCGCGCATGATCATCTCTATGAGAAGCAGTCCTATCAGCTGACTGCAAGCCTGGATTGCGTGATATAAGTTTGCTCACCGGGCCCGTTGAAAAGGGCAGAAAAACGGAACAGCCCTTACGCTTTCTCTAAAGGACCAATCTACTGAATTAAGGCTTTGCACTCGATTGTCGCGACCGCGTAGCGACAATTTCCGCATCGTACTCCGCCCTCAAGTAACGAAACCTACTGCGCGCTCATCACCGGCGCGGGCAGATTCTCCACGTGAGCCGTCGCTTCGCCGATGAGGAAGAGGGAGCCGGTGGCGAGGGCGCGTTCGGGGGATTCTTCGGCCATTTTCAGCGCCGTGGCGAAATCGGGCGCGGTGGAACAAGGCACGTCGGGCACGGTTTTCTGCCAGACTTGCTGGAGGTCTTCGGCTTTGCTGGTGCGGGCGCTATGCACGGGGACCATGATGGCCCGCGCGGCGATCGGTGCGAGACCGGTGCACATGCTGGCGACATCTTTGTCTGCAAGGATACCGAGGATGAGCGTCGCTTTGTCGTCGCCGAACACTTCCTTCCACGTCTGCGTGAGGACACGCGTGGCCGCGGGATTGTGCGCGCCGTCGAGCACCAGCTTCTGGTTCATCTGCTGAAAACGTCCCGGCCATTTCACCTCGCGCAAACCTTTGATGATGGCTTCATCCGGCACGCGCAGGCGCGTCAATTGCAGCGTGTGCACGGCGAGCGCGGCGTTCCAGCGCTGATATTTTCCGGCGAGGCCGATCTCCAGTCCACCCATTGGCGAAATGACGATGTGCAGCGGCGAATCACGATGCAGCGCCATGTGCCCGATAATTCCAAGCACTTCCTCGCGCTGCCACGCGCAGATCACGGGCACGCCCGGCTTGATGATCCCCGCTTTTTCCAGCGCGATCTCCGGGAGCGAATCGCCGAGATATTCCTGGTGATCGAGATAGATCGGCGTGATCACGCTCACCGCCGGCGTCACCACATTGGTCGCGTCGAAGCGCCCCCCCAACCCCGTCTCAAGCACGGCGACTTCCGTCCCCACATCCTGAAACCAGCCCAGCGCAATCGCCGTAGTGATTTCAAAAAAAGTCGGGCACTGGTCCCACGTGGAAACGATGTCGCGAATCTGCGCGACCCGCGCCGCCACTTCCGGCTCGGGGATCATTTTGCCGTTGTGTTTGATGCGTTCGCGGAAATCGACGAGATGCGGCGAAGTAAAGAGTCCGGTGCGCCGGCCCGCCGCGCGCAGGATGGAGTCGAGCATCGCGCAGACCGAGCCTTTGCCATTCGTCCCTGCCACATGCACGTACCACGGCTCGCCCGTGTTGTTCACGTGAATGCGCAACGCTTTGAGCAGCCGACGGATGTTCCTCAACCCCAGCTTAATGCCGTGGAGCTGTGTTCCGTAAAGCCATGTCAACGCATCGGGGTAGTTCATGAAACAGAGAGTGACGTATGCCTAACCCCTAGGCTTCAAATATTCGAGAAATTCACCGATCACTTGGCGCATCTTTTTTCGGTGGACAATCATGTCCACCAATCCGTGATCTTGCAAGAATTCAGCGGTTTGGAAGCCGGGAGGGAGTTTTTGATGGGTCGTTTCCTCAATCACGCGCGGCCCGGCGAAGCCCAATTTGGCCTTTGGTTCAGCAAAAACCACGCCCCCGACTGTGGCAAAACGGGCGGAAACCCCGCCATAAGTCGGATGGGTCAGCACGGAAATGTAGGGCAGAGCCGCTTTGGAGTGAAGGGCGAGCGCGCCGCAGGTCTTGGCCATTTGCATGAGGCTGAGCACGCCCTCGTACATGCGTGCGCCGCCCGAGGCGGAGACGATCACCACCGGCAGACGGTCGCGGGTGCCTCTTTCGATGATGCGCGTGAGCTTTTCCCCCACCACGGAGCCCATCGTCGCGGCGATGAAATTGAAATCCAGCACGGCGATGGCCAGCCGCTTCCCATCCAGAGCGCCCAGGCCCGTGATGACCGCATCCTTCATCCCGGTCTTTTTCTGGTAAGTCTTCAGCCGATCCGTGTAGCTGGCCTGGCCGGTGAATTTCAGGGTATCCACGGAAATCATCCCCGGGTCGTGCTCTTCGAACGTCTTCGGATCGAGCAGCATGTCGATACGCTCCCGCGCTCCCTGGGTGAAGTGGAAATCGCAACGCGGGCAGACCCGGAGGTTCTGCTCCAGTTCCAAATTGTGAATGAGCTCTCCGCAGCTTGGGCACTTCTGCCAGAGGCCTTCAGGCAGGTCGCGTTTTTTGCCGGAGAAAAAGGGCGGTTTGTTGAAAATTCCCATGTTTTTTCAGGGATCAGGCGCGCGCGATGGTCAACACGCGCACGGAGGCAGCGCCCGCTTCGGCGAGAACGCGGGAGCACTCCTCTACGGTGGATCCAGTGGTAAAAATGTCGTCGATCAGGAGCAAATGGCGGCCGATCACATCCGGAGCATGTCGCACGGAGAAGGCTCCGCGCAAGTTTTCCATGCGTTCCTCGCGATCCAGGCGGGTCTGGGTGGTGGTATAGCGGTCGCGGCTAAGGCAGGGAAGCAGCGGCCATTGGGTGCGTTCGGCGAGGAATTCGGCCAGAACGGCGGCTTGATTAAACTCGCGCTCCCGCTCCCGCGCCGGATGGAGCGGGACGGGGGTGATTCCATCAACGGGCTGCCGCCGGATGCGTTCGTCTTCCAGGCCGGCCGCCATCCAACCGGCGAGCTGATGACGCAGATGGAATTTTCCGTTGTATTTGAAGGAGTGGATGAACTCCCGCACCACACCTTGCGCCCGGTAGGGAGCGACGGCGCAGGTGAAATGAAATTCGCGCCCCGTGCAATTGGCGCAGGTGAATTCCCCGGTGATCGCGCCCTCGAAAGGCTGCGAGCATTTTTCGCAAAAAGGCGCGCGGATGGGGCGAGCCTCCCCGCCGCATTTTTCACAGAGATGACTGCCAGCCGGCGTATCGTTTCCACAAGCCGCGCAGTGAGGAGGGTAGAGAAGTGAAAGTAACGCCTCTCCGGTCCACCGGGCGCACTCAATCGCGCGGCTTCTGAAGGATTTCTTCATAGTCGAGCCGCCGCCAAACCAGGAATCCGGCGAGCATCACCGGCAAAAGCGGCACGAGCCCGGTGACGAGATCGCGGCCGATCCAGGGCAGTATCTGGCGCGAACTCGCCTCGATGAGATTGGCCGTGCGATTGGCAAAGGCCACACCCCACGCCAGGCCGATGGTCATCCAAAGCGAATCAATCCGCACGCGCGCATAGCCATAGAGCCAGCCGAGAGCCGCGGCCGGCGCTGCGCCGCAGAGCAGCGTCATCGGCTCGCGATACGCATGAAACAAGTGCGGCAGCAGATGAAAACCGGAAAGCCAGCTCACATGAGCCACGCGCGGTTGATTATAGGGATCAAGTAACTGAAACGCCGTGGCGAGCAGTGTGGCCCAGGCCAGCGCCGGGACAGGCCGCATGACGCGCAATAAGGAACCGAGCACTCCGCCACGAAAAACGATCTCGCGAATCAGGACGATGAGCGCCGTCATTGCCAGCACCGAAGGCAGCCTCCCCAGCGGCAGCGGGCTTTGCAGATGCCGCACATTGGCCAGCACATACGCTCCCGCGGTGATTGCGAAAAGTAACGCTGTGACTAAAAAGCCGCGCGCCAAATGGCGGAAGGGCAGCGGATCGGGCCGCAAGCGGAGGTATCTGCGCGTTGTTTTTCCAAAGCCGTGCGCGGCGATCAAGAAAACGACCAATGCAGAGAGCAGCAGTGTCCCGCCGAAACATTGCTCGAAACTGGTCGTGAAAAAATCGAGCGGCCCATTGACGACGACACTGCTATATCGCGGGTCCCAGTTCTCCAGGCCATTGGCCAGCGCCCATCTTTCCAGCGCTCCCAGCGTCCAGAAGACCCAGGGTGAAAGCAGCGCAGCCAGCAGGACCGCGCCCGCGAGATAAAGAGTGATTTTAGCGACTTCTTTCAAAGGGGAGTCGGAATATCTTGTCGAAATCGCCCGTCCACTCCACTCAAATCCACCGCAGCCATGAACAACCGCAACGTCCACGTCTGGAAAACCGTCACTGAAGACGGCGAGAAACGCGAAGTGCGCGCCGAAAAATTCGGCGGCCAATGGCGCATCCAAGGCAAACTGCGCCATGAGGAAAACTGGACCTATTACGACACGCCGCTACTCGAAGACCTAGTCGAGTTGCATGATGTGCTCTGGCGGAAGTATCAGCGCAAACGGCTGCCCTTTGAGGATGTGGCTGCCGTGGAAAAGATGATTCGGGATCGCGGTGGATCGGTACCGGAGCCTTAAACGTACACTTTCACCTACACCTACACTTCCGCGGAGCACACTGATAGAGAGCGCACGCGGTTGACACGGCTGAAATGATTCCCATTTGCGATTGGAGTGCTAAATTCCTAGGTTTGATCTCCCTCCCTTGCTGATCAATGGAACTGACTACTCCCATTTTCTTTGAGCCCCTCTTCATGGAACGCGTTTGGGGCGGACGCCGGCTGGCAAGTTTCCCTGGCAAACATCTCCCCCAGAGTTCGCGCATCGGCGAATCGTGGGAGATCGTGGACCGCGAGGAAGCTCAAAGCGTGGTGCACGATGGCCCTCTGCGCGGCCTCACGCTGCACGAACTCTGGACCGATCACCGCGAAGAGATCTTCGGCGCGGGGCTGCCGCCCTCGGAGCGTTTCCCGTTACTTTGCAAATTACTCGATGCCCAGGAGCGCCTTTCCGTGCAAGTGCATCCGCCCGCGCCCGCGGCCGCGCAATTTGGCGGCGAATGTAAAAGTGAAATGTGGTACGTCATGAACGCCCTGCTGGATAGCGATCTCTACGCAGGTTTGAAAAAGGGGGTGACGCTTCAAACTTTCAAGCAGGCACTGCGCGATGGGCAGGTTGCTGAACAAATCCACGAGCTGCCGGTCTGCCAAGGGGATGCTGTCTTCATCCCCAGCGGGCGCGTTCACGCCATCGGCGCCGGCAATTTGATTGCGGAAATCCAGCAAAATTCTGACACCACCTATCGCGTCTTTGACTGGAATCGGATTGGTTTCGACGGCAGACCGCGCGACCTGCACATCGAGGAATCGCTCGCCTCGATCAATTTCGAGGACATCGAACCCGCCAAGATTGTTCCCAACGGCGAATTGCTGGTGCAGTGCGATTTCTTCCGCGTGGAAAAATGGGATCTCACCGCGCCGCGGACTTGTGCCAATGAGGGGCGCTTTGCGATCTTCACCGTGGTGGAAGGCAAAATCGAGTGCGGCCAGCGGGAATTTGCGACCGGCAGCTTTTTCCTGGCCCCTCCATCCTTGGCCACGCGCGAGCTCAAGCCCGCCAATGGAGCAGCGACGGTCCTGCGCACGATGATCCCGTAGGGCAACGGCGACATCGTTTTTAGCTAAAAAGAATCAAGGGGAAGTAGCCGAAGATAGCCCGGCACTTTGCAGGCAAAGCGCCGGACACACCGCAATCTATACTATTTATGATCGTGAACCCGGGTGCTTCTCCCCGGCTACTTCCCTTTCCGTCGCGCATGGCGCGCCGTGTTTTTATTTAAAAATATCCGTAGCGTGCGTGATGGCTTTGCGATTCGCCCCGCCCGCTTCCTAGACCGTCTGCCGCCGGCGGCGGCGCAGGCTCCGGCGAGCGGGACGCTCGGCATGGATGAAGAGCATCATGAAAAGTTCGAATCGAGCGCGGTCGGGCGTCGGCATGAGGAGGGAACTGTTGGTTCGCATAGATGAGAGTATGCTTAGCTTTCCCGGTGCCAGCGGCCCTGAGGGATAACCCCGAGATCCCTCAGCGGTTTTTCGGTAGAGGGCTGGACAGGACTGCATTCCTGCGCTGTCATTACTCCCTCACACTCGTCCGCCGGTTTTCCCATGAATGCCTCCTCCCTCAATCGCCGCAATTTTCTCCACACCTCTGCCCTGGCCCTCGGCGCCTTCAGCCTTCAGCGCATCGCTCAAGCCGCTGCCACGGCACCGAAGCGCAAAATCCTGTTCTTCAGCAAATCCAGCGGATTTGAGCACTCGGTGATTTCTTACAAAAAGGGTCAGCCGGGCTGGGCAGAAAAAACGCTCACGGACATGGCACCGGCGCACAATTTGGAACTCACTTTTTCGAAGGACGGCTCGCTCTTTACGCCGCAATACATCGCCCAATTCGACGCCCTCTTTTTCTACACTACCGGCGACCTTTGCGCGCCTGGCACCGACAAGCAACCGCCCATGACCAAGGAGGGCAAGCAGGCCTTCCTCGACGCGGTGAAAAACGGCAAGGGCTTCATCGGCACACACAGCGCGGCGGATACGTTCCACACGGACAACGAAGCGAAAAAAGGGCCGGATCGTTACAAAAATCACGGCGCGGCGGCCGATCCCTATGTGCGGATGCTCGGCGGCGAATTCATCAAGCACGACGAGCAGCAAAAGGCGCGCATTCGCTGCGTCGATCCGAAGTTTCCCGGCATGGAAAAATACGGGGATGGCTTTGATTTGATGGAAGAGTGGTACTCGCTAAAGGATTTCAGCGACGATCTGCACGTGTTGCTCGTGCAGGAGACTGGCACCATGAAGGGCAACGAATATCAGCGCCCGCCCTACCCTGAAACCTGGGCGCGCATGCACGGCAAAGGCCGCGTCTTTTACACCTCGATGGGGCATCGGGAAGACGTGTGGACCAATCCTCTCTTCCAGGACATCCTTGCGGGCGGCATTCACTGGGCCTGCGGCGACCTGAAGGCCGATATCACGCCCAATCTCAATCAAGCCACGCCAGGTTGGGCACAGAATCCCGTCTACAAGGAAGACAAACCCGCTGCCAAAAAAGATAAGCCTGCTGATGCGGCGGCACCTGCCGAACCTAAATAGCGAAACGATTTTCCGCGCCGGTGCGGCGCTCGACCTCGCCTAAGCATTCCCACGGAGCCGGGTTGAGCGAGATGCCCCCGAAAACTTTGTCTATGAAAACGACCCTTCGCCTTCTCATCCCTGCCCTTGCCGCGATCATCGCGCTGCCCGCCGTCGCCCAGGAGCCCAAACGCGTGATCGTCTGCTCGGTCACCACCGGCTTCCGCCATTCCTCGATCGGCATCGCAGAAAAAACCCTGCAAAAACTCGCCGACGAGAGCCACGCTTTCACCATCGTCGATTTCGCCCGCCAACCGGAAGTCCAGGTGCCTCACAAGCCCAATAAGCCCGCGGATCTCAAGCCGGATGCCGACGACAAGGCCAAAACCAAGTACGAAGCGGACTTGAAGAAGTACAACGACGAGATTGCCAAATGGACGCCGGAGATTGAGCAGAAAGCCAAGGAGGCTGAAGCCAAACTGAAGGCCGATATGGACGCCAGCCTCGCGAAACTTTCACCCCAAAATCTCATCGACAAAAAGATCGACGGCGTGATTTTCGCCAATACCACCGGCGATCTCCCGCTGCCGGATCGTGACGGCTTCATCAAATGGATCGAAGACGGCCACGCCTTCATGGGAATGCACTCGGCGAGCGACACGTATCATGGGTATCCCGCCTACCTCAAAATGCTCGGCGGCGAATTTGAGACTCACAAAGCGCAAGTGCCGGCGGACATCGTTGTGGCTGATCCGGAACATCCCGCCACCAAAGGGCTGCCCAATCCCTGGAATCTCAAAAGGGAAGAAATGTACCACATCAAGAACCAGGACCGCTCCAAGGTGCACGTCCTCCTCTATATGAAGCACGACCCCAATGAGACCCAGAAGGAAGTGTTTTTCCCCGTCTCCTGGTGCCGTGAAGCAGGCAAAGGCCGCGTCTTTTACACCTCGCTCGGCCATCGCGAAGATCTCTGGAGCGATGATCCGGAAATGAAAGGCCGCGAGAACACACCCGAAATCTCCAAACAGTATCAGCAGCACATCCTCGGTGGCATCAAATGGGCTCTGGGTCTGGCGCAAGGCAACGCGACGCCCAATCCGGATGTGAAGTGAGGTAAAATCCGAAACCAGGATGACGAATCCCGAAGGAAATCCGAAACTCGAAGTCCGAAGCGGGGCGCCTTCGGAAAAGGCGGGCTTTTTCGTCATTCGGGCTTTCGGGTTTCTTCGTCATTCGTCATTCGGCCTTCGGATTTTCCTCGCGTTCATGGTCGTTTCGTTTTCCGCTTCCGCGATCTCGGCCGAAAATAAAAAGAGCGAAAAGGGGCAAAAAGCGGAGAAAAGCGAGAAAGCGGACAAAGCGGACAAAGCCGACAAGGCGGAAAAGAAGGAAAAGGCTGAGGCGAGCGAAGCCAGCTTCACGCCGCTCTTCAATGGCCAGGACCTCACTGGCTGGCATCCTCGCAAAGAAAACGCGCACCACGCCTGGAAGGTGGTGGATGGCGTACTCGTCAACGACCTCCAACCCGGCGAACACGGCACCGATCTCGTGGGCGACGCCAAGTTCTGGAACTTTACTGTCCGCTACGAATACAAGGTGCCCGAGGGCTCAAACTCCGGTTTCTATCTGCGCGGACGCCAGGAAATCCAAATCCTCGGTGATTGGAAAACCGCTGAGCCAGCGATGAGCGGCGATGGCGCCATCTATAACTTCAAGGCTCCGGATGTCTATGCTTCCGACCGGCAAGGTGGCTGGAACTCCGTGGAAGCAACGGTCATCGGCCACAAGATCACGGTGAAGATCAATGGCAAGGTCGTCCACGATAATGTGGAATTCGACAAAGCGACTGTGAACGAGCTGGATCAGGAAACAGAGACGCGCGGTCCGTTCCTTCTCCAAGGCGACCATGGCGCGGTTAGTTTCCGCAATATCCGGGTGAAAGAATTGCCGCAGAGTTAGGAAAATGATTTTTCGCGGTCAGATTCCCATGTTTTCCCGCCGTAATTTCAAGTTACTTGTGGCAGTGCGGCTGCTTCTAATTGCGACGATCACCATTCTGGGCGCCTGTGGAAAGAAGCCCTCGGAATCTGCTCCATCCGCTCCATCCACTCCTGTTGCCGGATCGCTTCCGCCGGCGATTTTGGAAAAGCTCGCGCCGCTCGAGAAGACCCTGGATAGCGCGCTTTCCGCTTACAATGCCGGCGATCCGGCAGCGTTCGCCGGCAGTTTTGCGAAGGATGCTCATCCGCCGGCGACAGAGCACACCTTTCATGCGCTCTTCGACGGAATCTACCGCGCGGAGTTCGGAAAATACGTCTCGAAGACGCTGATCCCTGCCGAATCCGTGCTCGATCCCGGCTACGGCCAGCTCGTGTACAACGGCACTTTCGAGAAGCGAGGCCGCGTGAAAGTCAGCGCGGATTTTAGTGAAGAATCCGGCGCCCCCAAGATCGTGCAGTTGCGTTTTGAGAAGATGCCATAGGAAGGCGACCCGTCGGCTATTTCGGGCCGCTGGTTGAACGATCCAGAGGAGAGGTTGTCCACCCACAGGACGGCGTGCCACAATTGGGCGCTTCCCTTTTTACCTTCAACCCTCAGGGTTTCCGATATCATACAACTGAAGCTTCGTTCACTCCCCAAAGGTTGACCTTCACGACGATCCCCATTACATGACGCCCGTGTTCCGCCTGACCAAATTCCTCCCGCTGCCTTTTCTCGTCACGGCGGCCCTTGCTCAAAACTCGGTCCCGAGCTCTTCGCCAGCGCCGACGCCAGCGGGACCTGTACGGCCCCCGATCCTCAATCGAAGTCCGGTCGCTCTCCCCACCAGCACTCAGACTCCTGCGTCGCAGGCCCCGATTCCCGGCTTGCCGGGGGCGAACTCAGGCAATCCGGCGGCTCAGGCGAACGACGATTCCATTCCAAAGATGGAAATGCTGAATGCGGACGTTCGCGAGGTGCTTCAGTACTATGAGAAGCTGGCAAACGTAAAGGTCGTTTACGACAACCTTGTTCTCCAAGGGAACTCCATCAACATCATCGTCCCGACGAGGGTCAGTCGCGAAGAAGCGACCCGAATCGTCGAACGCAGCCTGCTCATTAATAACGTGACCCTCGTCCACAATGGACCGGGGAACATTGTGACCGCTCTCGGTACCGGCAAACCACCGGGAACCGCGGGCATCCCCATTCTATCCGACGAATCCGAGATTCCCGACAGCGAGACCTACGTTTCGTTTTTCGTAAAACTCCACTACGCCGATCCCACCGAAGTCGCGACAAGCCTCCAAGGTGCGTTTGTGAATCCGCAGGCGCAAGCGCCACCCGTCGTTCTGGAAAAAGCGGGGGCGCTCCTGCTGACCGATTCCACCTATCGCCTCCGGAATATTCTGCGGGTGATCCGTGAAATCGATGTTCCACCGGCTGAAGTAGTGAGCGAATTCATCCAGCTGGAGCGTGCCGATGCCAAGGACGTCCTCGACAAGCTCAAAGAGCTTTTTGAAAAGAGCCAGCAACAGGCTCAGGGAGTGCCGGGTGCACCCGGCGCCCGGCAAGTGGCCCCGCCGCCCGGCCAAGTCAATGCCGAAGGGACACCGATATTGCCGCCGGGTGCTTCTGCGACAGCCACCGGGGCGAACTCGGTGGAAATCAGCGGCGGTCTTTCGGAAGAATCCATCATCGTCGGCAAAATCCGGCTGAGCGCCGATACCCGGACCAACCGCATCTACGTGGTCACACGGCCGGTGAACATCGGGTTCATCAAAAATCTCCTCCTGGAGTTCGACAAGGATGTAAAATTTGGGCAACCCACCATTTTCCCGCTGCAATACGTGCGGGCCGGGGAAATTCTGCAGACGATCGTCGATGCCATCACCGAACCCGGCCAAAAATCAGAGGGTGGCCAGGGTGGCGGAGGGGCCGGCGGGAAGACCGGGGGGACGACGACCAATCGCAATAATAATAGCAACTCCTCGAACCTCAACGGCTTCGGTAATAGCAATAGCAGCACCAACGGCTTTGGCAGCAACGGCGGCCAGGGTTCGGGCGCTGGAGGATCCATGCTCGCGGAAGACCTCAATACCAGCGACATCGACACCACGCCGGAATCCAAAATCATCGGCAACACCAAAATCATCGCCGACAAGCGGGACAACGCCATCATCGTCATGGGAAACAAGGAGGTAAAAGCGCGGATCGGCACCCTGCTCAAGCTGCTGGACCGGCGAACTCCGATGGTGCGGATCAGCACCCTGATCGGCGAATTGACGCTCAACAAGAGCATGCAATTCGGCGTTAACTATTTCCTGCACAACGGCGGACGCGCGGGTGCAGGCGGGGTAGCGGCTGCCAATAACGCAACGGGAGGCACGACTGGGGGCACCACCGGCGGCACGACGGGTGGAGCGATCACGGGCGGGACTGGCAGCAACGGGACGGGAACGGATACCGGTACAGGTGGCACTGGAACGACAGGTACGGGCACCGATGTGACCAATGCCGTCGGCAGCATCCTTGGACCGGGTTTCGGGTTTCCCGGCGGCTCGACGCAGCTGAACTTAGCGAATCTGCTGGCCAATCCTGCGGCGACCCAGGCGCTGGCGATTGGCTCGGGTGGCTTGAGTGGATTCATCACTGCGGGCAATGCCTTCACCGCCGTGGTTGATGCGCTCGAATCCAACACTCGCTTCCACGTGGTCTCGCGCCCGACTATCTTTACAAGTAACAACAAAAAAGCCGTCATTTCCTCCGGTACGGAAATCGCCGTGCCCGCGCAGATCAACTCCGGCTTCGGAGGAACGAGCAACATCAACGGCGGCCTCGTCACCAGTTCGAGCGTTTCCTATAAGGATGTCGTCGTAGAGTTGGAAATCCTCCCGCTGATTAACTTCAAAGGTGATGTGTACCTGGATCTCGTGCAGAAAGTGCAGGAGCAAAATGGATCCACCGTCATCGACGGCAACTCCATCCCGAGCATTGCCTCACAGGTGCTGCAGACCAGCGTCACCGTGCCGACCCGTGGGACGGTGGTGCTGGGAGGATTGATCAAGGAAACCCGGAACCGGACGGTGAATGGCGTGCCTTACCTAAGCCGCATCCCCGTCCTCGGCGTCCTCTTTAAGAATACTAGTAAAACCAAGGAACGCTCTGAACTCGTCATCGTCTTGCATCCGGAAGTGAGCAATACGCCCGAGCAGGATGTCATCGGCAGCGAACGGGAAATGGAATACCTGAATCTGGAACCTGATCTGGCCTCCAGCCTGTACCCGGAAAATGTGCGCAAGAAGGAGCCGGCGCCAAACTATCTGCGGCGGCAGACGGTTGGTCTGCGGCATGACGATAGCGTTCCTTCCCTCAAGGAAAAATGACCTCACGCAAGGCGCTGGTTGATGTTCTGCTAGCGAGCGGCATTTCTTCGGATGAAGAAGCCAGGCAACTTGCCGCCGTCACACCTCCCAGCGGCAGCAGCAACACGTGGACGGCAGAGGTGCTGAACACTGGCAAGGTGGATGAATATAAATTCGCCGCTAATCTCGCGGCGCTTTTCAAAGCTCCCTTTGGCAATGTCGAAGCTAACAAAGTAGAGCGTTCGATCCTTTCCACGCTCCCGAGCCGGCTGGTCTTCAAGTATCAGATTCTCCCGGTGGAAGTGTCGGAAACTTCCGTCAAACTCGCCACCTACGATGTCTTTAATTCCGTGGCGCGGCGGCTGGCGGCGCAACAGCTTAATGGTCGCAAGATCGAGTGGATGGTGGTGCCACGGGGGCAGCTTATTCGCACCATCAAGACGCTCTACGGCGTCGGCGCGGAAACGTTTGAGGAAATCCTGGCCTCCACTCGCACCTACGATGGTGATGGCGAGCGCGACCAGGCTCAGGACATCACGTCCGATGATCCAGAGGCGAGCGTGGTGAAGTTTGTAAACCAGGTCATCCGCGAAGCCATTCACGAACGCGCGACGGATATTCACGTCGAGCCACTGGAAAATGATCTGCGCATCCGCTACCGCATCGACGGCATCCTGCACGAGGTGGCCGTGCCGCCGCAGTTGCGCGTACTGCAAAGCGCGATCATTTCGCGCCTCAAAGTCATGTCCCGCATGGACATCGCCGAGCGTCGCCTGCCACAGGATGGCCGCATCAATCTCACGACCAGCGCCGGTTCCATCGACGTGCGTGTTTCGACCATTCCGACGGTGAACGGCGAAAGCATCTCGCTGCGTTTGCTTTCCCGCAGCGAAACGCTCAGCTTTGGAATCGACCGCCTCGACATGAGCGAGCGGCAGGCTACCACAGTCCGCAAACTGCTCACCTTGCCCAACGGCATCATCCTGGTGACGGGGCCAACCGGTTCGGGAAAAAGTACTTCGTTATATTCATTCCTCAGCAGCATCAACGCGGTCTCGCGGCGCATTATCACGATTGAGGAACCGGTCGAATATCGGCTCCCCGGCGTATCGCAGATCGACGTGAAGCCGGAAATCAATCTCACCTTTGCCAATGGCCTCCGCGCCATTCTGCGTCAGGACCCGAACGTGGTAATGGTCGGTGAAATTCGTGATTTTGAGACGGCGGAAATCGCCATTCGCGCGGCCATGACAGGTCACTTGGTTTTCTCGACGCTGCATACCAATGACGCCGTGGGCGGCATCACACGTCTGCTGGATATGGGCATCGAGCCATTCCTGCTGGCCAGCGTGGTGCGCGCCTTCATGGCGCAGCGTCTCGTGCGCGTCATTTGCACGGATTGCAAGGAAGAGAAAGGTTATCCGGTCGATTACTTGCAGGAGATTGGCGCGCCGATGCCCGCCGATATGAAATACTATCACGGCCGCGGCTGCGAATATTGCCGGCAGACCGGCTATCGTGGGCGTACGGCGATCTACGAAATCTGCGTGGTTTCGGAAGGTTTGCAGCGGCTCATCATCCGCAAAGCGACCGGCACGGAACTCAAAGCCCGCGCCATCGTCGATAACATGCTAACGTTGCGCTCCGACGGCTGGAGACGCGTGCTGCAAGGGCAGACGACGATCGAGGAAGTGGTGCGGGTGACCCAGGCGGATGAAGCGCTGTCGGAGACGGATTAGGGGTGGTGGAGGGGGCTGCGGGTGGTCGGAATCCTTAATCTTACGCTGTCGCCTACACGTACACTTTCTGCACGGATCGTTGCAGAAACTCTCGACTCTCGACTCTCAACATCCAAAGAGGTGCACTTGCGATGGACAGAGTGATTTTTGTGTTACTTGATTCAAATACACCCGCATTCACCGAATCGGGTCGCTACCATATATTGGATGTTGAGAGTTGAGTGTCGAAAGTTGAGAGTTCCTCAAACACGATGTTCCGCTTCCTTCTCTCCCTCCTCGCCCTCACCACCTTCACCCTCGCCGCCGATTCGCCCCGACCCGATCCTTTCTCCCCAGAAAACCTCGACGCCTGGTGCATCGTCCCTTTCGACGCCAAAAAGCGCGGGCCTGAGGAACGGGCCGAGATGCTGGATCGACTGGGAATCAAGCGTTACGCCTACGATTACAGGGCCGAGCATATCCCCACATTTCAGGCGGAGATGGATGCGATCAAAAAACGTGGCATCGAACTGGTCGCCTGGTGGTTTCCCACCACTCTGAACGACGAAGCCCGTTCCATACTAGATATCATCGCGCGCAACGGTCTTCATCCGCAGCTCTGGGTGATGGGCGGTGGCGACCCGGTCCATTCCCCGGAAGAACAGGCAAAACGCGTGGAGGCAGAGGCCGCGCGCATCCGCCCCATCGCCGAAGCCGCGGCAAAAATCGGCTGCAAAGTGGCACTCTACAATCATGGCGGATGGTTCGGCGACCCGGATAATCAAGTAACAATCATTCAGAAGCTGCAAATGTCCAACGTGGGCATCGTTTACAACTTCCATCATGGGCACGCGGATATTGGCCGCTTTCCGGAGCTCTGGAAACGCATTCAACCCTATGTGCTCGCGCTCAACGTCAACGGCATGGTGAAAAACGGAGACCAGATCGGTAAAATGGTTCTGCCCGTCGGCTCTGGTGATGAGGAATTGGCGATGCTGCGCGTCGTGCGCGACAGCCGCTGGTATGGCCCGGTGGGCATTCTCAATCACACTGATGATGATGCCGAGCCGCGGCTGAAGGGAAACCTGGACGGGTTGGCGAGGCTGCGAGCGACGCTCAACGAAGGTCGATGAGTTGAGGGTCTCTGCTAAAAAACTTCAATCCATCACGCTGTCACCGTGCGCTTGCAAAGCGCCCCTCCGGAGAGGCGGTTTTCAGCCGCCTGGCGAAAACTGTCGCCTTCCCTGCGAATCACTCTTTTTTCGAGGCTAAACTATTTCTCACAAAACTCACCGCAGCAATCGGCAAACACCATCCACACTTCGTGCTTCCCGCAGAGACCATCCTGTGAGCGAGTGGATCCGAAGCCGGAGCTGAGCGCCGTCAACCCGGAATTCGCCGCTTCCAGATATCCCGGTTCATTCCGAAAATGCGCGCAGCGCCCGCAGCAGCGCGCCTTTTCACCCACGGATGCCGGCTCCTCGCTCATCTAGTGCCCCAGTGAAGCCCAGTGCTCGCGGAAAACGTGCACCGATAACAAGTAACCAAGCGCCAGATTCACCACCACTCCAACCGTAAACGCCACAAAAGGCCGGGCGCCACTCGACGCCAGTTCGCGGAACCGTGTGGTCAGGCCGATGCTCAAGAAACAAAAAGTAAACGCCCAGGTGCGCAAAGCAATGACCGGCGCCACCAGCAACGGCTTCACCATCTTGTTATAATCCGCAAAGGAATAGGCGTGCACGGCAATGGTGATAAGGATTGACGCCAGCAGAAATCCCACGACGAACTTTGGAAATCTCCACCAGATCTGCGCGGCATCCGCTTTGCGCCCGGTCTCGGATTTTTCCCAAAAGGCAATGGAGATCACGGACAGCACGAAAGCCCAGATCCCAATCCACACATCACGCCCCACAACTTTGATCAAAGTATAGGCATTGATCGCCTGCTCTGGCGTACCGGTGATCCCCGTCTCCGGCGACGCCGAGGCCAGCGCGCCATAGCTTTGCGCCGCCGCCAGACCCGCGGCATCGGCAAACTCCGAGGTGCCAATCCACGCCCCACCCACCCCTGCGGGCAACTGCATCGCCCGCGCGATGAGAGGCAGGGCAAACACCATCACCACCGCGTAAAGCACCACCAGCGTGATCGCGATCGGTGGATCTTCCTTTCGCGCCCGCACCGCACCCGCGATAGCGATGGAAGCCGAGACCCCGCACACCGCGCCACCCGCGCCGAGCGTGGCGCACAGCGGACGCTCCAGGCCCAGCTTTCGTCCCGCGAAGAAAATCGCGAGGAAAGTGGAAATGGAAACAATCGAGGCCTGCAGAATCGCGATTGGCCCCGCCCATAGGATCAGCGTAAACGGCAATCCAGCTCCCAACAAAACGATCCCGGTCTTCACGTAAAATTCGACGCGAAATCCGGCATCGAGCCAGCGAGGCAGTCCCAGAAGATTCGATATTAACAATCCCAGCAAAAGCGCCAGCAAAGGCGGCTCGAGATTGTAGGTATTTGCCTTGTCCCAGGCTCCGGCGATGTTAATGAGCAGCGAGAGCACATACACGAGCAGGAATGAAGGAATGAATTCCTTAGGTCGATGCCCGAGCACCGCTCCGGCAATGGAAAACACCACCAGAAACAGACCGCACTGTGCAAGATAGCGAGGCAGTTTCGCGCTGAAGTCGCCGCTTAACTGCTGCCACGTCGCCCACTTTTTTGGCATGGCCGCGATCCAATCCAAACTCGATCCCGACGCAAACAACGCATAGGCGGCGATTACGAGAGCGAGGCCGATCCACACAGCCCACCAGTCCTCCTTCAGCCACAGTTCGCTCCAGCCGGGAGCATGGTTGGGAACACGTTGAGAAGAGGGGGATTCGTTCACGGTGCAATGAAATGGAGCAGCAAGATTCGAGAACACCACCAACTGCTGTCAAGGCTGCTATCCTGCAGGGTCGAGCGCAACGATCCACGCTCGCGGGCCACGAAATCCGAAACCTCGTTTGCAATCGGCGAATTTGGATTCTTTTATTTTCTTATGAGCGTTCACGTCTATGGGATTAATCACGTCGCCATCGAAGTCACCGACGTTCAAAAGGCGGTGGAATTCTATCGCGACGTTTTTGATCTTCAGCAACTCGACGAGGGCGAAGGCGATGCGTTTTTCAAAATCGGCGAGCATCAATTTCTAGCCATATTTGAGGTGAAGCAAACCAATCCGTCGCGTTCCGGTCATTTCGGGCTCATCGTGCGCGACGAAACCCAACTCGCGGAAGCACGCGAGAAGATCACCAGGAAATATGGCTTGAAACTGGAATCGGGTTTTCGTTGTGACTTCCGTGATCCGTGGGGCAATCGCATCCAGGTCGTCGATCTCCACGACGAGTCACTCGTCTGGCTTCTGCCTTACCAGGAAGTGCAGAAGGCAGGGATCGCTTTTAAAGACTAGTTAAACACAACGCACCGCTCCCGGCACTTCACGGAGATCACGGCAGCAAGCAAAGTGGCGGGTACGGCACTCCATTGCCGTCCAAAGTGCGCTGGTAGCAAATAGTGCTATTGCGGTCCGAATTGCGGATACGGCAAATACCATTCAATTAAGTTCACGTTTCTTGCATGCTAAATCCTTCATTCGGCACGGATTGCCGTCCCTATCACTTTTCGTGTCTGCGGACGACGTGAAGCCTAAACAATGGCGTTCGCTTTCAAGATACCTCGCGCCTGCATGCATTTCTAACCAAGAGCACAAAAGGCAAAAAATCCGCCTCGCAAAGCGTAGCGCATCTTTTACCGCCAGCGCACACTCGCCTTTCTTTAAATCGTCGGCGAAGCCAAGCCCCCCGGCCCTCGGCACCATCCCATTTTCGGCGATTCCAATCCGTTCCCGCCATTTGACCCTAATCATTCATCGAATATCGCGTCCGCGCCAAACACGTTTCCTTCTCATGAAATCCATTCTTCCCCGGCTTCTCCTCCCCGCGCTTCTTGGCGCGTTTTCCCTCACTGCATCCGCGCAAATCAAAGTCGCCTGCGTAGGAGATAGCATCACCTTCGGCGCCGGTGCCTCCTCCGGAAATTCCTATCCCTCGCAACTACAGCGCCTGCTCGGCTCCGGATATAACGTAGGCAACTTCGGCCATGGCGGCGCAACGCTGCTTTCGAATGGCGACATCCCGTATATCAATCAAACGGAGTATAGCACGAGCAGCAGCTTTGGCGCGGCCATCGTCGTCATCATGCTCGGCACCAATGACGCCAAAGATAGCAATTGGGCAAACCATTCGACATTCAACAGCGACTACAACAACCTGATCAACCACTATCGCAGCCTGCCGACACATCCCGTGGTCTGCGTGATGACGCCGCCTTTTGTCTATGGCGCCGGCTTTGGCGGCAACATGGCCACCACGCTCAACAATACGGTCGTTCCGATGGTAGCGACGATCGCTTCCAATAATATCGCTCCGCTCATCGATATTCACGCGGCCACGGCGAATCATTCAGAATGGTTTGCGGCCGACTCGGCGCACGTTCATCCCAATGACGCAGGAGCCTCCTGCATCGCTCAGGTCGTCTATCAGGAAATCGCGTATCTCACGCCTTCCACGCAAACGTTTGAGACAGAAAATCTCACCGTCGCAGCGCAAACCTCGGGCGTCACTTATCGCAGCGCGACCGACACCCGTTTCAGCAACGGTTCCGGCAATTTCTTCGACTCCACTGCGATCAATCAATTCGTCACACTGGATGTGCCTAATATCGCGGCGGCGACCTACAACGTGTGCGTCGGTGTGAAAGGCTGGAATAACAAAGGCGTCTTCCAGACCGCGATCTCGCGGCTCGATTCACAGGGCAGCCCGGCCAATGTCGGCCCTGAGGTGGATCTCTATGCGTCCGGCGAAGTATTTCCGGAAATGGAACTGGGATCGTGGACGCCGGGCTCGACCAGCGACAAAGCGGTGCGCTTCATGGTGGTCGATAAAAACGCAAGCAGCAGCGGATACGGCATCGGCTTGGATTATATTCGCTTTATCAAGCAACCGACCGGCGGTTCGCTGAGTGGCACCTTTGCCGCGGCCTCCACGGGCACGTATAACCTCACGACCCTCGGCACGACGGATTGGGCGCACTGGAACGGAACCTATATTCACAAATCCACGGGCGGTGGAAAGATCAGTGACGTCGTGCGGGTCGGGGGCGGCAATTACGGCACTTTTAACTCCACCTCGCGCAACATTTCCTGGTCTGACGGCACGCCGACCGGCAGCGGCACCAACGACCAAAACTATATCTGGTGCAATAACACTCAAGATGCCGGCTGGACATTCACCGTTCCCGCAGACACTACTACTCGCACGCTAAACGTGCTCTTCGGTGGCGCGAATGGAGCCAATGTAATGCTGTCCGCGCATCTCTCGGATCGCTCTGCCTACGATGTCTCCACGACGCAGACCATCGCCAGCGCAACGATGACACAAGCCACGTTTACCTATCACGCCGCATCTGCGAGCCAGACGTTAACCATCACGTTCCTCAAAGTCGCGGACAACGCCGGGCCGAGTGCGGATTTGGACGCTGCGTGGCTGCAGTAGTTTGCGAGTCGCTGGCGAGCAGTTGAAATCAGAATTCGCCCGCGATTTCGGAGAACCTAATTACCGTGAGGTAGTTCGGACTTTTCGTTCGGACTGCCTTCGGCATTTTTAGGAATACCATACATCATTAGATAGAGCGACCGGCGTTTCGTTCTTTGAAAAGAAGCGACGGAGAGGCGCTTTTTAGGCAACTGGCGAAAAGGACGGCCACGCGCTTGGGCGGTTAAAAACGCTTCTCAATGGGATATTAGCTCCCTTAATGGTCGCTTATCTACGGTCCAACTAGGGATTGCCTAATGCGCGCATTGACTGCACCCAATTCCCCGTAATAAGGGTTTTTACGGATTATCTCAGGGTTTTTCCCAAGAGGCTTCTGGCACGAGCGGTGCTTAGCATGAACGCGTATGAAAAGATGGTTGGTTTCCGCCAGTGGTATTCGCGTTGCAAGCGGCAACGCGAGCCGGGAAGACCATGTCTATTTCGAAATTCCGCCGGCATCCACCAGCCCTCTTTCCGAGAAATTGAACGGCACGCAGGCGCTCACGATGAGCTAAAACTAGTTAACCACTCCACATCCTATGGCATCACCCCACCCCAGACAGGCTGGCATTATCGAAGCGCTGGAAGCCCGCATCGCTCCCGCATCGGTATTTATCTATACCGATATCGACGGAGATCAGGTCAAAATCCAATCCTCAAAAGGAAACCTCAGCGGCCACGTATCGCTTTCTTCCGACGGTACCTCGCAGACCAAAGGATACGTCACTCATATCGATCTCACCGACTCATCATTCCAAGGCACCAATCTGACTTTTAAGGTGACGAAAGGACCTGGCGGAGATGGATTTGCCAATGTCGGCACGATCGACGCCCACGGGATTGATTTGGGAAAAGTCGTCGTGAAGGGAGACCTCGAAAGCATCAATGCGGGCGACGGAAATCCCGCCAAACCAGCCATCCGCAGCCTCGTCGTGAGATCCATGGGAGCCGATGGGGTCCACACCACCTCAGGCCCGGGTGGCAGCGGACCGCAGAGCGGCCCGACCGGCCCGGATACGAATGCCATCCAGACACTTCTTACGGCGCTTCTGGGAGCAAACAGCGACGGCTCGGGAGGCACCCTCGGAAATGCTCTCACGGAAATTCAGGATCTGCTGGGCACTAACCTCGGCAATTCGGGTTTGTCGCGCCTCCTCAATACGCTGGGAGCCAATATCGGCACTCTCCTCGCCCTGGGTGCGGACGATATCAAGCATCTCACTCCTGCCCTCGATGGGTTGCTCGCTAACATTGGCACGGATATTTACGATCTGCTTTCGCAATTCGGAACAGAACTTGGAAACGCCAGCGCTCCGTTAAAGAGCCTGCTCGCCACTGCCCTCACCGATGTGAACACCGTGGTACACGATCTGGTCGCTCCGCTTGGTCTGGGCGGCACGGCCGGCGATCCGCTGAATGGCGTCAATGCCGCACAGACGTTTCTCCTCGGCCTCTTGAACAGCCCGCTTTCCACGACCATCCCGCAGGGTCTGCTTACCGATTTGAACAATGCCATCGCCGCCGTCGCGTCGAACCAGAGCGGACAAGGCGGATTAGGAAATCTGCTCGGCAATCTCCTCGGCTCCGGAGGCATCGATCTCTCAACGCTTGTGGGGCAAATCAGCACCCATCTCACCGCTTTGCTGAGCGATAATACTAGTGTGACCCTGTCGGCATTCCTGCCGGACCTGGCAAGCTTGGAAACAAATGTTTCCGCGGCGCTGAATGGAAGTGGTCCACTCTCGCCCACTCTCCAGGGTTTGCTCACTACGGTAGAAAATGCGGCTGACACCATTACCGCGCTTCCTCAATCTATTCTCACTCAATTGAGCGGCAGCCTGCAAACCGCGCTCACTAAGCTCACGGGCGCCACGCTGCCAGGCGATCTGCCCACGGCTATTTCCGGACTGGTTACCGATGCGGAAGGCTTGCTCGGAAACGTCACCTCCGCACTCGGCACGCTCCTCTCTTCCGGCGGCACTCTGACGACCGCCACTTTCCACGATCTCTCGCATCTGGTCACTGATATCAGCGGATTGCTCGGGCATCTCGGACCGCAGCTTGGCTCCGATGTCATCAATGCTTTGAATTCCGTCCTCGAAGGCACGCTCGGAACCACGGGCACTAAAGTAACACCTCCCGGCGGCAGTGGAGACACGAGCGAATCCTTGGCGCTGGCGTCGAATATCAATGGAAAAATCGGCTCCGTGACCGTCACCACCGATCTGAGCAATATCTTTCTCAACGTCGCCGGCGATATCAAGTCACTGCGCCTCGGCGGTTCTCTCATCGGCGGCGCGACAGAGAATAGCGGAGAAATTTTCTGCACCGGAAATATCGGCCACGCGGTGATCGGGAAAAACATCATCGGCGGCTTGAACCTGAACGCCGGCTCCATCGAGGCCAATGGATGCATCGGCCTCCTCCGCACGGGCGGTTCCGTGCTGGGCGGCGTCGGCAATGGCTCGGGCGTAGTCCAGTCTCACGGTGACGGCCACGGCATCACCATTCGCGGAGATCTGGCGGGAAATTCCGGGCTCTTCTCCGCGTCGGTGGATAATTCCGCCGGCCGCATCGCTGCGATCAAAATCAGCGGCTCACTCATGGCCGGCACGAATAACGACGCCGGGGCGATTCACGTGGCGGGTGACGTGGGCTCGTTGAACATCCGCGGCAATGTGATTGGTGATTCATCGCATTCCGTCGAAATCACGGCGGCGGGCATGAAATCTCTCACGGACACGAAAGATATTAGTTTCGGCAAAATTCGCATCGGCGGCCGGGTGGAATTTTCCGACGTGCTCGCAGGTTACAGCGTCGATAGCGACGCCGTAAATGGACATTCGCAAATCGGGTCAGTGACGGTCAAAGGCGATTGGATCGCAAGTAACCTGGTGGCCGGCATCCGCACCTCGACAGGCACGGACAACGACTTTGGCACCAACACCGACGCGGTCATCACCGGCCAGGGTCCTGCGGGTGTCATCGCCAAAATTGCGAGAATTCGCATCATGGGTTCCGTTGCCGGCACCTCTGATGATTCACAAGACAATTTTAGCTTCACTGCGCAACAAATCGGCGCCTTCACCTTCGGCAAAAATCATCTTCACCTTCAGCACGGAAGCGGCAACGACGGTTTCATTCTCGCCCAACAAACCGGCGGCGACGTCGATCTCCACGAAGCGGGAGCGCAGCTTCACTAATCGGGAGCCACACACCTCACTCGAAAAAGTGAGCTCGAATACGTCAGTTACTTGTTTTCTTTCAGCGAAATGAGATAAGCGAGCAGATCGCGCAATTCTTCCGGCGCCTGAATGAGACCCTCGGGCATGGGAGAACGATCCTGGAGTTCGCGCTTGGCGATTTCTTCCTTTCGAATTGTCTGGCGAATCCCAGCGGGCAGCAGCAACTCGATCTCACCAGCGGTTTCGCTGGTCACCAGTCCCGCGATACTGCTGCCATCCTTTTTACTCACCATGGTCCAGCGGAAAATCGGCGAGACGGTCTTATTGGGCGTGATCACCGATTCCACGAGATAGGCGACACTAAATCGGCTGCCCGCTCCGGCGAGCGAAGGTCCGCCGCCTCCGACGTCGCCCGCTTTCACCGCGTGGCACGTGCTGCATCCGTGCGAGATGAAAAGCGCCGCTCCCTTTTGTCTATCTCCCTGGGCTGCTTCTTTCGCCCAGTCCTGCGTTTTGAATTGCGCGGGCATCTCAGTGTTGCCGGTGCTCACTGCGCCTTTCAAAGGAACCGCTTGCGCAGCCGCCCCGGTGCTGATGCCTAGTATGGCCACGCATTGTGATTCGGTCTGTGGGTCTTTCAAAAGATGCAGGAAGAATGCCGCCTCCCTGGCATTGTCCGGCTCAGAATCGTTCAGCCGGCGTGCGAGCACCGCAAGCAAATGCTCTTCATCCGCGGACTTTGCGTGTTTTGCCCATACATCGGCCATGGTAAAATTCCCGGTAGTGAATTCCACGCTTTCACCGGCATAGGCGACTTTGCTATGCATCGGTTCGAGCGGCCAATCCGCAGGCAACGGTCCGATGAACGGAGGCACGGTGAGGCGCTGTCCTGCAATGAGAATGCCAGTCAAGCGATCATCAACATCAGGGGATTCGCACAATCTCTGAATCTCACCCACGGAAAAGCGCGCGGCCAAAATCTGCACACTCGTCTGGCGAAGCAAACAATCTGTGCCCCGTGCCATTTCCAGGATGCGATTCAGCGACAGGCCACCCCCGCGATGACTCATCGCCACCAGGCTAGCCTGCACGGCTTGCGGGTTGGCATCCTTGAGTGATCGGTCGAAAACCGCGTTATCGATCTCCGGCGCAAAGTGATCGAGGGCACGCAAGGCTTGGCAGCGCACTTCAGCACGGCCGACTTCCGACAGCAGTTTCACTTTTTCCACCTCGCCTCCGGCCGCCGCCAACCAGAGCAAATGAATTTGCAACGCCGAACCGGGAGCTGCGTTGTCAAGCCGCACTGCCGCCTCACGGCACGCCGTTTCACCTCGCCTGAGCAATTCCACATGCGCGCGATAGCGGCGCTGCCAGGAAGGATTTTCCAGCTCCGCGAAAAGCTTTTCCATCGGCGCAGCCGTCTCTTCATAACTATCACAAGGCGCGTCCTCCTTATCATCCGCCCGCGTGATCATCACGATCTCGCTGCGATACACCGGCGACGCTTCGTTGCCTTTCATATGGCAGACGCTCGTAAAAATGCGTCCGCCCCGCCCCACCGCAATTCCCACCGGACGAACATTGGGCGCTCCCGCGAGGAACCGCACTTCGTCCACCTTGAAGGAGGCGCCTTCCTCTCGCAGCGGATAACGCCGCAGTTCGCCTCGTCCCCATTCGGCGACATAAAGGCTATGCCGGCAGGACTCCGGCAGGAATGGATCATCGTAATAAATCATTCCCGTCGGCACATAACGTCCGACGTTGGGATGCATGGTATCCAGCAAATCGGCTCGCCAGGGCTTCTTTTCGGGCATCCACCCACGCGGCCAGGAAAAATAAGCTCCCGGTGTGACATGGAGCAGCCTGCCCGGGACATAATCTTCCGGACGGGATTCGTGATCATTATCAGTGGTGAAAAGATTCCATCCGCGATCGAAAGCAATCCCGCAACTATTCCTGGTCCCCACCGCGATGACGTCAAATCTTTCGCCGTCCGGGCTGATGCGATAAATCCCTCCATTTCCGGTTACTTGATCACTCTTCTTTCCGTGAAAATAGGTCCAATGCGCCCAATGATCTGGCCTTTTCCAATCCGTATAGTTCACGATCTCGTCACCATTCGAGAAATAGATATCCCCTTCCGGACCGATGGCCAGATCATGAATTCCCTGGTGCATATCCCAGCCCTGCATCATGGGCAATCCCCACACGAGGCGCTTTGGTGAAAGGCCTTCCCGTTTTTTGACGCCACCTTCAATCAAGTAAATCGCCGTGTGCGTGGAGACGTACAAATCATCGCCCCGGATCGCTATATCATAGACCCATGCATCCTTGGGAAAGCGGCAAAGCAGTTTGCGCGGCTGATAAAGTCCACCCGGAGCAGGTTCATAAACAAACAGAGCCTCCCGGCTTCCCGCAAAAAGCCGGCCCGCGCTGTCCAGTTGCAAGCCCAGAAAAGATTCACTCTCATCACTATCTATCACCACCGCCTTGAGGCCGGGATCCGCAAGAGAGACGATCTCTTCCGGCGAGAGATCCGCTGCGGGAGATAATCCTGAACCCAGTGCGAGCAACCAGAAAAAAGCAGATGTTCGACAGACGAGGACGAGAGCAGTGTGCCGCATAGATTTTCGTATGTTATAATAGAGTGGAGGCTGAACGATAGGAGAACCCAAGCAGTTCCATCCGGTATGAAATCGGAGATTAGCCCCATGGCCAAATCCTTTTCTCCCCTCTTTAGGGGATGGCACTGTCGTGGACTGCGTGAGATTTTTTCAACATCTCATCTCCCCCCTTTCGAGATGGACGCCCCCTTTAGATCCTAACCTCCGTACCCCCAGATCGTATGAAAAAAATCAGCCCATCGGGCGCGATTCGTCTCCTCGTGTCGATTGCCGCGCTCCTCGTCTGCGCCTTTGCTGCACAGGCGCAAGTCATCAACTTCGACGTGCCGGGCGGTGTCTCCGGCTTTACTAACTTTTCCGGCCAGGGCGCTTTCCCCGATCCTGGAAATAACTATTGGAATGCCATCGTGCAAAACGGCACGACGAGTTCGTGCCGGCTATCCGACGGAGCGACTTCGAGTCCAATCACCCTCACCGTTTCGAGTGATACGGTCTATTCCACGGGGGGACAGGGAACACAGGGAACGCCCAGCGGGTTGCAGTCGCCATTTTACGACTCCAAACCGGGACCGAAGACCTGCACACTGAACAACGTTCCCGCTGGCAGCTACTATCTTTACCTGTATGGCATCAATGGCGATGCGGCCGATTGCAATCGCGGGACGACATTTACAGTGGGCTCGACCAGCCTCAGCACAGTCAACACCACTGCGGCATATAACAGTTTCGTCCAGGGAAATGACTATGTAGTCTTTCAAGTCACGGTGGGCTCGGGTGGCGGGTCGATCAGCTTCACCTATCAGGCAAATACCAGCGTCCTGGTGGGCGGCGTGGCGAATAACATCGGAAATTTCAATGGCCTCCAACTCGTCGCCGTCGATGTCGTGGGCGCTGCGGTGCCATTTACGACCTATGAAGCGGAAAGCGGCACGCTCGGTGGCGGGGCGACCGTCATCGCGCTGGCGCTGCCCAACACCCTGCGAAATTCCAGCCCCGCGCTGGAAGCCTCTGGCCGCGCCTACGTGCAACTCACGGCGACCAATCAAAGCGTTTCGTGGACAAACAACACAGGCCAGAGCATCACCGCGATCAACGTCCGCGAATCGGTGCCTCCCACCTCGGACGGCGTGGGTGCGAATTACACGCTCGATCTTTATGTAAATGGCACTTTCCGCCAGGCGCTCACTTTCAACTCTTCACAAACCTGGCTCTATGAAAGCGGCGGACAAAACGACGGCCAGAGCCGCACCTCTTCCGCGAGTGCGCCCAATCCACACATTTTTTATGACGAGGCACATGCTTTCATCAGCGGCGCGGCGGTTGCGCCCGGAAGCACCCTCATGCTGAAGAAGGATTCATCGAACACGGCTTCGTTTTACTATATCGACTGCATCGATCTTGAAACGCCTCCTCCGGCGCTGACTCAGCCAGCGAATTCACTCTCAATCACTAGTTACGGCGCGGTAGTCAATGACAACACCGTCGATAACACCACAGCGATTCAGAATTGCATCAATGCCGCCGTGAGCGCCGGAAAATCTGCGTGGGTGCCGTCAGGCAAATTTTACCTGAAGAATGGCCTCTCCCTGGATAACGCCACCATCGGCGGCGCGGGCCCCTGGTACAGCACGCTCTACTATCAAGGTCCGCATGGGCTCGGCACATCGCCTTCCTCGACTTCCTGCACGGTCCAAAATCTGAATATTGATTCCAATGGATCGAGCAAAGGCAACGGGACTACTTCCACCGCGTTCAGCCCGGAGGGCAGTGGCTGGATGATGAATAACGTGTGGGTCTCTCACATGCTCGGCTCCTGGGCCAAAGGCAACAACGGCGTGATCCAAAATTGCCGCATCAACAATAGCTGGGGCGACGGCATTAACATTAGCAATACGCACATCGTCGTGAATGGGCAAAACGTGGGCGGTTACTCAAATAACTGCACAGCGCAGAATAACTTCATCCGCGGTTCCACGGACGACGGTACGGCGATCAACTGCCAAAGCGCCACGGGCACCTATCCCGATCAGCAGATGACGAATACTTCGATCCTCAATGAAACCATCGTCTCACCGGAATGGGCGAATTGCGTGGGCTTGTACGGCGGCACGAATAGCATCGTGCAAAACAATCTCTGCACCGACGGAGCGAAGGACAAGGGAATCACCTGGGGCGTGGAGGGTGGATTTCTCATTTCCGGCATCTGCCGCGGAAATACCGTGCTGCGCTGCGGCTCTTTCATTTACGGCACGGCCTTTGGCGCGATCAGCCTCGGCGACGGCGCTCCCCCGGTGCCCACGGATAGTTTCATCGCCGACAATACGATTAACAATTCGATGTACATGGCCATCCACTACGGCACCGGCACGAATACGGTGATCCAAAACAATCACATTGATTCACCGGGTACGGACGGTATCGATATTGGCTCCGGAGCTGGAGGCAATATCATCCTGAATGGAAACACCATCACTCACCTTTCTTCCGGACACGTCACGATCAACAATCACAGCAGCCCGAGCATTCCGATTAATATTCCCCTCTACGCCGCAAGCTATAACACGGCCTCGGCGGGCCTTGCCCTGGGTGCCTGTAGCGAAGGCGGGCAGAACCTGAAGAATCTCACCAACGGCTCTTACATCGTCTTCAACAACGTGAACCTCAACGGCTCAACGGGCTGCGTGGCTCGTGTGGCCAGTGGCGGGAATGGCGGCACGATTCAGCTCCGTCTCGATAGCACCACCGGCACGCTCATCGGCACTTGCACGGTCTCGCCGACGGGCGACTGGGAGGAGTGGACCAATTCCGATTGTACGCTTTCGGGAGCGAGCGGTTATCACAATCTCTATCTCGTCTTTACCGGTGGCAGCGGACAAACGCTTTTCAACTTGGAATGGATCGCGCTGACGGGAACTGCGAATGGAATCGAAGCCGATGCCTTCAATACGGAATCGTCCGGCCTCGGCCTCGGGACGTGCAGTGAAGGCGGGCAGAATATCAATAACCTCACGAACGGCTCCTACACGGAATATAACAACATCAATATGAACGGCGTGATCGGCTTCAGCGCCCGGGTGGCCAGCGGTGGCAGTGGCGGCACCATCCAGGTACGCCTCGATAGCACCACGGGGCCACTCCTCGGCACCTGCACCGTCTCATCGACCGGCGGCTGGCAAAATTGGGTGACAAACACCTGCGCAATCAGTGGCGCGAGCGGTTTCCACAACGTCTATTTAGTTTATACCGGCGGCACCGGGTTCACGCTCTTCAATGTGGAATGGTTTAAGTTTACGTATTAACGAAAGGTCTCGCGCAACCAAACAGCGATCAGCAGATTCTGCTTCCTTATGCTGTTGCCGGGACGTTTTCTGAGTCTTCGCTCCGCCGTACTGCTCGCGACTTCGATTTTCATCGGGCGAGCAGCGCTGGCGGACGAGGGACTGTGGCTGTTTAACGAACCTCCCGCGGCGCTTCTCGAGGAAAACCATCACTTCGCGCTCTCGGCCGGATGGCTTGAACATACGCAGCAATCGTCGGTCAGGTTTGGAGATGGAACATCAGGCGCATTCCTCTCGGCGGATGGCCTGCTCATCACTACCTATCATGTCGGTGCAGCTTTCTTGGGGCGGTCGCGCGACGCTGCGCTTCGTGATCCCCACGATAGTTTTCACGCAGCAACACTTGCCGACGAAAAGCCGTGTCCCGGCTTGATGGCGGATGTGCTCCAGCGAATTGAAGACGTCACGGAACAGGTCCGGCAACAATCCAGCGGTGAGGATCGGGAAGACGACCTTGCAACGCGCGCGAGCAGAATTGCGGAAATCGAAAAGAAGGCCGCCGCGAAAAGCGACCTCCATTGCCGAGTCGTCCCGCTCTATGGCGGAGCGCGATTTCATCTTTATACCTTTAAGCGATATAGCGATCTCCGGCTGGTTTTCGCACCGGAGAAGCAGGCGGCATATTTCGAGGGGAATGGTCACGCCACGAATCAAGGATTCGACGTTTGTTTTCTGCGGGCCTACGAAAATGGCAAACCGGCGCATCCTCTGAATTTCCTAAAATGGAGCGCTCGCACGCCTGCAGAAAACGACCTGGTCTTCGTTTCGGGAAATCCACAACGCACGCAGCGCTTGCTCACCTGCACCGAGCTGGAGTACCTGCGCGACAGCGCGCTTCCTTTCCAACTCCGATCGCTTAATCGCCAGCAATTGGCCCTGGAACAATGGAGCGCCTCCGGCCCCGAAAATACCAGGCGCGCGAGTGATAGTCTGGCAAAAGTGCGCAACCGGCGTGAGAAGCTCGCCGCGCAAGAGGACGCGTTACTTGACCCCGGTTTCATGCTTCAAAAGCGCGCGATGGAAAAGAAATTGAGGGAAGCAGCCGCGCCCGTGCCTGAATTGCAGGAAGCGGTCTCCGCCTGGGACCGCATCACCGTGGCCCAGCGGGCCATTGCCGGAAACGCGCACCGCTGCGAACTGCTCGAAGGCGGCATGGAATTCAACTTGCCGCTTTTTGAATTCGCCCGGCTGATTTTGCGTTCCGCGATGGAGAACTCTTTGCCCAATGCAAAGCGGCTGCCGGAATACCGGGACACTAACCGGCCCGCGCTCGAGCAGCGCCTTTTTTCCGATGAACCCATCGATGAAGAGGTCGAAATAGTGAAGCTCACAGACCGCCTTTCCTGGCTGGCGGAAGAGCTGGGATCCTCGGAATTCGGCCCCTCGGGAGCACCTGAATTCATCGTTCACCAGGCGCTCGGCGAGCATTCTCCCCGAGGCCGGGCCGGCGCCCTCGTCAAAGGCACCGGGCTCAAAGAAGCCGAGGCGCGCAAAATGTTATACGCTGCCGGTTTTTCGACGATCGCCAAGACCGCCGATCCCATGATCGAATTTGCACGCGCTCTCAATCCGGAAGCGCAACGGCTCCGCGGCATCCGCGAAGTTCAAGAAGAAATCAAGCAACGCGCATACGACGAAATTGCCGCCGCGAAGTTTCTCCTCAAGGTGGATGCTAGTTATCCTGACGGCACTTCCACTCCTCGCTTTTCCTTCGGCGTAGTGCGTGGATACGAGGATAGCAACGATAAAGTTTCCTGCCAGACCACCTTAGGTTCACTTTTCGACAACACCGCACCATCGAACTGGACCTCGAAGAAAGAGCGCTTCGATCTCACTATTCCTTTCACCATTCTCTCTACAGCCGACATCGCCGGTGGATTTCCCGGAGCGGCCGTGCTTAACCAGGCGGGAGAATTCGCTGGCATAGTCACGAGTGGAAATGCCGCAGCTCCCGTGCTTGACCTTGCATACGACGAGCGGCAAAGCCGATCCGTTTCGCTCACGGCAAAGGCTGTCGTGGAACTTCTTCGCCACGTGTACGGCGCATCCAAATTGGCGGCCGAACTGGAAAGCGGCCACCGGCTGGAGGATTGAACCCCCGCGCAGCTCCCCTTCACTCTTTGCCTGGCAACACCCGTTCGATGCGCTGATCCGGAATCAACCAGATCAACGCCACTGCGGCATAGATAAAACAGCCGGCCGATGGGTAGATAAAGGAAAGAGCCATTCCGGCAATGTAGAGGACGGTCGAATACCGCCCCTTAAAATCGCGGCCGATGGCTTTGCGCAATAACGAATCGCTCCCCTGCGTTCGCACGATGGCGCTTTGCAGAATCGAGTAAGCGATGGAGCTCAACAAAAGGATCGCGCCGTAAAGGGCGCTAGGCAGCTTCGCGAAATGATTCTCCCCCATCCATCCCGTAACGAAGGGAATGAGCGACAACCAAAAGAGCAAATGCAGATTGGCCCACATGATTCCGCCGCTCACTTCTTCGACCGCGTGAAACAGGTGATGGTGATTGTTCCAATAGATGCCGACGTAAACGAAGCTGAGCACGTAGCTCAGCAAAATCGGGATCAGCGGCAGCAACGACTCCAAATCGTCGCCGTGAGGAACGTGCAGCTCCAGCACCATGATCGTGATAATGATGGCGAGAACTCCATCGCTGAAAGCTTCGAGCCGTCCGGTTTGCATGAGATAAGATGTCTTTGGTTCGTGTATGCAGGGATTCGACCACGATCTCCGTGCGATCTCAATGCAGGACGTTTTGATGCATAGAATCCTCCAGTTCGCGCCGTGGTGCGGAATCCGGGTCGGGCGCACCGTCGACTTCATTCAGAAATCGATCCCGGCATGGCCCTTCTATGTCTCCCTGGAAATCCCTCGCCGTTGCCGCACTCGCGCTCGTTCTCGGGTTCACCCCGCTTTACGCTACACCCACGATCATTCTCGATTCCGATTTTCGCAGCGATGTCGATGATGTCGGTGCGCTTGCGCTCCTGCATACGATTTGCGAGGCACTTGGCTTCCCGTTGAGCGGCGGCATAGGCTGCTCGCTTATCCACCGCCATGTCCATCGCCATCCATTGGTTTCGCCGTGATCTCCGCCTCACCGATAATACCGCGCTCGCGGCTGCGCTGGAACGGCACGACGAAATTGTGCCTGTCTATATTGCAAGCACCTGGAAAAAGGAACATCGCTGGACGGGCGCTCCCCGTCAGGAATTTCTCTGCGGCTCGCTGGAATCCCTTGCGAAAAATCTGGAAGCCAAAGACAGCCGGCTCGTGATCCGGCGCGGCCCTGCCGATGACGCATTGGAAAAGCTGGTCCGCGAAACCAATGCCGAGGCCATATATTTCAATCGTGATCCCGATCCTTTTGGCCGCGAGATGGAGCAGGCGCTCGAGGCCCTCGGGAAGAAACTGGGTATCGCCATTCATTCCTTCAAAGACGTGGCGCTGCACGAGCGCGACGAAGTTCTCACCGCCAGCGGCACACCTTTCAAAGTCTTCACCGCCTATGCAAAAGCCTGGCTTCGCCTGGAAAAGCCGGCGGCCAGCCGCGCGCCGCGACAGATCGCCACCCCTCCTAGAATTCATAGCGAACCGCTCCCGACACTCCATACCTGGGGCTTAAAATCCGATGCGGAAATCCTGAAACCGGGAGAAGCCGCGGCGCGAAAGCGCCTGGAACATTTTCTCGATGGACCCGCGCTCGCCTACGCGGAGCGGCGTGACGTGCCCGGCGAAGAAGGCACTTCGCGCCTCTCCCAGGACCTGCGGCACGGGCTTCTTTCGATCCGCGAAGTCTATGCCAAATGCCAAAGCCTCGCTCGTAAAGTAACCGGCGCAAAACGGCAAAGCATGGAAACCTTCATCAATGAACTGATCTGGCGCGAGTTTTACATGCAAGTGCTTTGGCACTGGCCGGAAGTACTGGAGCAGGAGTTTCAAGAGGATTACCGGGGGATGAAATGGAAATATAGCAAGTCGTCGTTCGAATGCTGGTGCGAAGGCCAGACCGGATTTCCCATCGTCGATGCCGGCATGCGCCAGCTCGCGGCGACCGGCTTTATGCACAATCGCGCGCGGATGATTGTGGCCATGTTTCTCACCAAGGATTTGCACCTCGACTGGCGGATGGGAGAACAGTGGTTTATGCAGCGCCTCGTCGATGGTGAAATCGCAAGTAACAACGGCGGCTGGCAATGGAGCGCCAGCACCGGTACCGATGCTGCCCCCTACTTCCGCATTCAAAATCCCTGGCTTCAGGCCAAGCGCTACGATCCCGAGGGAACCTATATCCGGCGCTGGGTACCGGAACTGCGCGACGTGGTGGAAGCCAAGTTCTTTGCTCCTCCCTCGGAGGGAAAACCGCTCGCTAAATCTTACCCGCCTCCCATGGTCGATCATTCCCGGGAGCGGGATGTTACTTTAGAACTGTATCGGAAATAAATTGCACACCACGAAGGCGTGGCCCGGGCATCCTGCCCCGGGGGTTTTCCTCCCATGTGCGAGCCTCCAATGCGACGGCTTTAGGATAAACTCGCCGGCAAGGATGCCAGCGCTCCCAGGACGACCGGCTGTAATTCATCCTCATCCTCGTCCTCTTCCTCATCCTCAACAATGAAAGGAGCATGAGGATGAGGATGAGCAAACCGTGTCACCCCCTCATTTCCCATCGACATGAATCCCGGCCCGTGCTTCCTATCCGCTCATGAACTCCTCCCCGCGCATTCGGCTTTTCCTCATGATGGTCCTCGAGATCGCCATCTGGGGCGCCTGGCTTCCCCTCATCTTCGGCTATCTCCCCAGCCTCGGCTTTTCTCCGACGGAGCAGGCCCTGATCCTCAACGCCTTCCCCGTCGCCGCCATCGTCGGCATGTTTTTCAGCAATCAATTTGCTGACCGCAACTTCGCTGCGGAAAAGTTCCTCGCCGTCAGCCATCTTATCGGCGGCATCACTATTCTCGGCTGCGGATTCGTGACCGGCTTCTGGGCATTTTTCATCCTGATGCTCATCCACTGCCTCGTCTATGTGCCGACCCTGTCCATCACCAACTCCATCGCCTTTGCCAACCTGAAGGATGCGCAGAAAGAATTCGGCATCGTGCGCATGGGCGGCACCTTTGGCTGGATCCTTGTCGCGTGGCCCTTCACCTTCATTTTCGTCGATTGGGCAAAAGTCAGTGCGGCACATCCCGAAGGCATTGTGCAATGGTTCGGCGTCGTACTGGGTTCGGGCTTGGAGGGTGATGCTCTCAAGGCCGCCACGCGCTGGACCTTTGTCGTTTCCGGCGTGATCTCGCTCGTGCTCGCCGCCTTCAGCCTTACCCTCCCGCATACTCCGCCGAAGACCAAGGCCGAAGGCGCCGCGGAAAACTTCGCTTTGTCTGAAGCCCTCCGCCTTCTCAAGCATCCCTTTATCCTCATCCTCTGGATCGTTACTTTTGTCGATTCCTTCGTCCACAACTGTTACTTTAACTGGACGCGCACTTTCCTTGAGGCAAAGCGCGAGGCCGGCGGCGTGGGCATCCCGGGAAATTGGACCATGCCCGTTATGAGCATCGGCCAGGTCGCGGAGCTGCTCACGATGCTGGTTTTGGGAGCCACCCTCAAAAAGCTCGGGTGGCGCTATACCATGACCATCGGCATCCTGGGTCACGCCGCGCGTTTCGCCGTTTACGCCTTCCTCCCACAATACCCGGGCCTGATCATCGCCGTGCAAATCCTCCACGGCATCTGCTACGCCTTTTTCTTCGCCACGGTCTATATCTTTGTCGATGCCTACTTCCCCAAAGACGTGCGCGCCACTGCTCAAGGCCTCTTCAATGTCATGATCCTCGGCATCGGCGCGCTAGTCGCCAATTCCATCGGGCCGCGGCTGATCCAGGAAACATTCAAGCACGGCGACACTATCGATTTCCGCGGCCTTTTCCTCGTTCCCTGCTACGCCGCTCTCGCTGCCATGGCCATGCTGCTCTTGTTCTTTCATCCCCCCAAGACGCAGGAGCCGGTCGTGGAGCATCCTTGATTCGCGCCAGCCGAAAGTGCAGTTACTTGTTAGCGTGATAAGCGCTGGTCACGCAACGGTGCCGTGAGGCGCTATACGCCGCTTGCAGTAGCCCCTGGGAAAACGATGGCCGCGAGGGAAGAAAGCTGTTCCAAAATCCAGTTTGGAAACGAGATCCATTCGCCACACTCATCATCCATGAAAACCATCCTGCTGCTCACGATTTCCAACGCGTTCATGAATCTGGCTTGGTACGGGCACCTGAAATTCAAAGACCAGCCACTCTGGGTGGTCATCCTCGCGAGTTGGGGCATTGCCCTGTTTGAATATATCTTTCAGGTGCCGGCCAATCGGCTGGGCTCCAATGAGTGGACGGTGCCGCAGCTCAAAGTGCTGCAGGAATGCATCACGCTGGTGGTTTTTTCCGTGGTCGCTTTCGTGCTCTTCAAGTCGCCGATCAAATGGAACATCATGGCGGCCTATGCGCTGATCGTGGGAGCGGTGTATCTTACGTTTAAATACTGAAGATTGTCTTCGGCTTTAGCCAGGCGCGCTTTTCACGTCAGCGGTGCCCGCCACCACCGCCCATGCCAAACCCACTAGTCGTGCTGCTACTGCTTCCGCTACCCGTGGCGCTGCCAGTACCCGTACCACTGGAAACACTTCCACCGATCACCGTTCCCGTTGAGCCGCTGTGACCCACCCCATAACTTTTCACTCCACTCACCGTCGTGTTTTGCACCCCACCATTGTTGCTTCGCGGTGAAACGACATTTCCGGTACGCGGCGCGGTGCTATCAATGATCGTGTGAAATTGCCCGTTGCGCACTTCGGTGGCCTCACGAGGCCTTGATCCGACGGTCTCACGGCGCAGCACCGAAGTTCCCGTATTCGCACCGGGGCCGGCCGAAACCTGCCCAGACGTGTTCGACCTCGTCTCCAGCGCGGAGGGCGGTTGTGAAAGCGTGATCGTCGTGCCCGCGGGAGCGTTCGTCGCATTGGTCACTGCGTGACCTCCACGCGGAGTCACCTGCACAAAGTGCCGCAGCGCCGGCGTTCCCGGTACCAAACCCGGATGCGGTATCCCAAACGAAGCTGTCCCGTCCGTGCGAAACGCAGCGCGATTGGTCCGGCACTGCCAGAGGCGGCCATTCTGCCGAGCGTAACGCCATCCCGAGCCTCCATACCAAATTCCTCCACCCGCCCAGTCGCAGTCAAAAGTAAGCGAATCACCGACGGGGTAAGCGGAGCCATAGTCGATGAGCGAACTCGAGACGTCTACCGCCGGCTCAGAGTACGCCAGCGTGGGATCGTATGCCGGGATGTTGATGGAACTACTCTGCGCCGGCTCGATGCGGATCGCGCCATCTTCCACGACCACATCTTCGTGCGTGGTATTGACGAGATTGCCCGCGGCCAGAGCTTTGCGCCGCAGCCGCTGAATCGACTGCATCACGTCAAATTTTTGATTCACCACGGCCTCACCCAAAGCCCACGTCCACGGCATATTATCATTCATCCAGCGCACGATTTTTGGATAATGCGCGAGTCCCTTCAGACTTTCATCCCAGGAAGAAGCGGCGATCTGCTTCTCATCGAGACCGCCATTGATCCGGCGCACCACATCCGCGACATCATCCGGCATGGTCGAGGCCGGCAATATCAGGGCCACGAGCGGGTCCGGATAAAGGGCAATCGGCGCGAGCAACTGATCCAATTCATCCGCATTTCGCAAAGGCACAGCCGTCTCCTGTGCCTGCACCGCCACCATCATTCCAAGGCTCAAAAAGAAAAAAAGCCAAGTCTTCATACATTTAGCATAGCACCGCCTTTCATCTTCTCAAAATGTGCCCAGACAAAGCAAAAAGTTCCACTCGCCTTCGCACGATTTCGCGGACAGACGTGCTTGGATGCCTAGTTAATAAACAGGCCGAGCGCCTGCTCTTCTCACACCGCTCCGGATGGAATCGGGGGAGGCATGCTGGCTGCCAGTGCACCGAGAAATAGATATGCCTGACCCGGAGTCACTCCGGTCTGCTGTGCGATATCTCGCGCGAGTGCCACCGCGTCTTCACCCGCCTCCAGCCGCCGCGTGGCGCTTTCCTGCACCGGTTTCAGCAAACGCGCGTGCTCCTCCTGCAGCCGGGGAAGAGCCGCATCCGCCGGCCTGGGACCCACGGAAAAGCTCCGGCAAAGCATCACAATATTGTTAATGAGCACAAAGGGCGTCACGCACAGGGAGATGATTCCCCACCAGCCGAGGAAAAACGTGATGAGCGTAAATTCCCAAAACTTGGACATGAAACACTTCTTGCAGAATCGGCCCCTAATCGATGCCTGAAACCGGATGATTACCGCGCCGATCTGGCGCATGAGCTTTGCCTCAACCAAAGGCGCTTCGACCAGGCACGAATGGCACACAAACGGATTGGCTTGCGTAAACGCCCTCCTCGCCGCAGGGCCAGTCGCAGAAATGCCCGCGGGGATTCCAGGTTTCGGTCGAAAATCAGAGCTCATAGAAGTGGATGCTGAGGAAAGGAATGAGGGCGGCAATTCTGAGCAGATCGAATACCACCCTTGGTCCAAATCCACTCGCACATTGAGTTACCTGGAAACGGAAAAAGGGCAGAGTGATCCTCAGGGAAACAGATGAGCGCAGATACTCTCGAGATGCCTGTGTGTTGTCACCGAAGTTCGTTGAAACTGGAGCTGCAGTTGCCGTGTGTACGCCACTCGCCGGGCGCTTTAAAAGCGCCTCTCCGCTCTTTCACCAGCATCGCGGGGAGGGGCGTTTTTCAACCGCCCGGCACAAAGTGCATCTTTCAACATCACTTAAATAGCTGAGCGATAGAACGTCTTCACTACCCGTAAAGATAAATGACGTTTCCCAAAAAAAATCCCGCAGGCGCACATCCGCGCCTGCGGGGATCTTTCAACGGCGATTGTTAACTCCGCCGCTCGGTTGTGTCCTTGCTTAGTCTTCCACCGCGATCTTACGCGGCTTGACGCTTTCCGCTTTCGGGAGATGCAGACGGAGAACGCCCTGCTCGATTTTGGCCGTGATCTTTGCGGAGTCGATCGAGGGATCGAGTTCGAAGGTGCGGCGATAATCCCACGCGCGCGATTCGCGGTAGATTTGCCCGCCCTTCACTTCAACAGGAGTGCGTTTCCCGTGGATGGTTAGTTCACCATTTTCCACGGAAATTTCGAGCCCGTCGCGGCTCACGCCGGGCATTTCCGCCTCCAGTACATAGCCATCCTTCGTCTCGAGGACATTGGCTAGCGGAGTGAGGTAGTTAACACGGCCATTCGCGGCCGTCTGGTTTTCAGGTTTGGAGAATGTTGCGTTCATTGATTTTTTTAAAACGATTGGTTGAAAGAAATTTTGCTGTCTTGGCGAACCCTGCTGGCGGACGCCTTTTCAGACGCCCGCCAAATCGGGTTGTTACTTTAGTCGAGGCTCACTTCGATCTGCCGCGGCTTGGCTTCCTCAGCCTTCGGGAGGAGGACCGTGAGGATGCCGTCCTTGTACGAGGCCTTGACGCCTTTAGCATCGACCTGCGCCGGGAGCGATACGCTGCGCTGGAATTTTCCAAAGGAGCGCTCGCTGCGGAAGGTCTGGCCTTCGCCGGTTTTGAGCTCGTTCTTGCGCTCGCCGGAGAGGGTCAGCACGCCATCATGCAGAGAGATTCCAATGTCCTCCTTCTTCAAGCCCGGGAGTTCGACGCGCACGGTAAAGTTGTCCTTTTCATCGTGAAGATCGAGCGCCGGCGACCAGCCGCTGAAACGACCGGTGTCTCGGCTGGGCACGGAGAAGTCAAACAGGCGGTTCAATTCGTCCTGCAGCGAAGCAAGGCGATTGAACGGCGACCAAGTGGATAGATCAGGAGATTGATAACGGATAATGCTCATAAGTTTCGAATAGTTGATTGAAAGTTCACCCGAAGGATAAGCTTTCAACATGCCAGAGATTTATTCGCACCATCCACCGCAATGCAACCGGCTCATCCTGAGTATCTTACGCACAAATACGCGCGCAATCTCTTCCATTAATAAAGAGACATTATGTCTCAATTCCGCGCCAAACCTGCAACCTCAGAATGAGCTAATTTGTCTCTCTATCGACCCGAAATATCCGAGGTAAAAATGGATCACCGTCCACCCGAAATAGAGCAGCAGCCCAAAATACAGCATCTGCGGCAGCCACTGGGAGACTGTGTTCAACCGGGCCAGCGCTTCGGCTTGATACTCGGAGCTCAACCGGCCCAGTGCCTGGTCGAGGTTCCCTGTCTCTTCCGCCACCAAAAATGTCTGCGTAAAGCTCATCGGGAATGCCCCCGACGCCGCCAGATGCGCACCGACCTGCCCGCCCTGCCGCACTTCGGGTACGGTGGCATCCACAGCGCGGGCGATCCGTCCGCTGCGGCTGGCTTTTCCCGCAGCCGTGAGGCTGTCGATCACATTCACTCCCGCCTCGAGCTGCATGTCGTACGTGGCGCAAAAGCGGGCGAGCGCAAAGGCGCGCCGGATTTTACCCACGAAAAGGATGCGCTGGAGAAACCAATCGAGCACAGCGTTATTCGCTCCCGCATCCGCCAGGATGGGAAAGAGCAGCGACAAGATGATGATGACCCCGTAGAGGAGAAAAAGCAGAAAGCCGGCGCGCTCGAGAAAGACGGTCACACCGGAAAGGGCGGTATTTTCCTGCACCTTCTTCACCGCGTAAAGAACGCTGAGGGCCAGGATGCCCACGTGGAGCAGTACCATCGGGTAGGCGCTGCGCTTCAGCATTTCCTTTCGCGCCGCCTCCATCGCGCCAAAGTAATCGGAAAGCTGCTGCAGGCCGCGGTCGATGCGGCCCGTGCGCTCCAGCGCTGCGACCGCCGAGCACTCCATATCCCCCACGACAGGCCGGGAAGCGCCAAAGGCCTCGGCCACGGTCTTGCCGCTGCCGAGCGACTCGCGAAGGTTGCGGAGAAACCGCTTTTGCGTCCCGCCGCTCGTCGAGACGAGCTTATCTACGGCCGATGGAAAAGTGACACCGGCCCGGAGAAGCTGGGACAGGTGGTGGTAGAGGGACTGCTTCTCGCGAAAAGAGAGATGCACGGGGCTCAATTTCAGAGTGCAAGTGCCAAAGTGCAAGGTGCAAAATAGAAATGTGATTCAAGACAAAAAATGGATGCGACTCGCCCTGAGCGACGCGAGACGTGGCATCGGCCACACCAGCCCCAATCCAGCGGTAGGCGCAGTGATCGTGCGCGCAGGCCGTTTGCTCGCTCACGGGTGGCACCGGAAAGCGGGCCAGCCGCATGCGGAGATCGAGGCGATGCGGGCGCTGAAAAGGCCCGCTCAAGCGAAAGGCGCAACCCTTTACGTGACGCTGGAGCCATGCTCCACCCGTGGCCGCACGCCGCCTTGCGTGGAAGCGATCATCGCCGCGGGAATTGCGCGCGTGGTGGTAGGCGCGATCGACCCCAACCCGCATCACGCCGGACGCGGCATCGCCTTGCTGCGTAAAGCTGGCGTGAAAGTAACGTCCGGCATTTTGGAAAAAGAATGCGCGGATCTGAATCCAGGATTTAACAAATGGATCACGCAACAAATGCCCTGGGTGATCGCCAAAGCAGCGATGTCGCTCGACGGACGGCTCACCCGCCCTCCGGGCGAAGGCCAATGGTTGACTAGTAAAGCTACGCGCGCCGATGCCATGCACTTGCGCGCGCGCGTCGATGCGATCCTCATCGGCGCAAATACGCTGCGCACCGATAATCCGCGGCTCACCCTTCGCAAGCTCGAAGGCTACGAAACCAAAGAACAACCGTGGCGGGTCGTGATATCGCGCGGGCAAAATCCCCTCCCCAAACGCGCCCACCTTTTCACCGACGCACACCGCGAGCGAACGCTGGTTTTTCGCGGAAAACCCTTGCGCACCGTGCTCAAGCAACTCGCCAAGCGCGGCGTGACTAGCGTGCTCATCGAAGGCGGCATGCGCGTGCTGGGCGAAGCCTTTGATCGCAAGCTAGTCGACGAAGTGTGCTTCTACCTCGCGCCGCTCATCAGCGCCGGCCCGGTCGTCGCTCTCGGCGGAAAAGGCGCCGGCTCCTCCGCCGAATCGCTCCGGATCGAAGATCCTCGATACACAAAAATCGGCACCGACGTCCGCATGACTGGAAAGTTGGCACGGTAGTTTTTTGTGATGAAGCAGGCCGCGAGTTAGCGATACCGAACGTTCAAAGCGTATTTCAACAAGCTCGATTAGACGTTGGCAGTTGGCAGCTGGCCGTTGAGAGTTTCTCATTTTAACCAATTAAACACCCCGAGCGTGGAAATTCACCCGCGCTCATCAAACACTTTCCCCTCATGCAACCGCGTCCTCTCCGCACCACCGTCATCGGCAGCTACCCTTTTCCAGCCTGGCTGGAGTACGCGGCGCAGCACCTCGATCAATTCGGAGCCGATGACATGGCGGAAATGCAGGAAGATGCCGTCATCGTGGCAATGAATGATCAACTCGCCGCCGGCCTGGACGTGATCACCGACGGCGAGCAGACCCGTCTCGATTTCAATCTTTCCTTCTACGGTTACTTGGAAGGCATCTCGCTCGAAAGTGCGCCACCGCGCCGCTTTGGACCTCCCGCCCACGATCAGCGGGGCAAGCACCGCATCACCGGCGAATTGCGCGCTCCGCGCGGCCTGGGGGCGGTGGAGGAATTCCGCCGCCTACAGCGGCTGGCAGGCGCCAGGAACGCATCCGCCACTCTCAAAGCCAGCGTGCCCGGACCCTATACGCTCAGTGGCCGGCTGCTGCCGAATGCTAGTTATCCGGATCGCTATGCCATCACCGAAGCGCTCTTGCCCATGGTCCAGGCGGAGCTGCAGGCGCTGGTGCAGGCCGGTTGCCGCGAGATCACCGTGGATGAGCCATCCATGAGTTGCTACGCGCACAAGGAAGATCCGGCGCGTTTTGTGGAGATCTTCAATCGCACGGTCGCGCCGGTGGTGAATCATTGCCGTCTTTCCACGCATCTCTGCTTTGGAAACTATAAAGGTCGCGCCGTGGGTCTGCGACACTATGGGCCCATGTACCCCGCGTTCCTCGGCCTTACGGTGGACGAAGTGCATTTGGAAATGGCCAGCCGCGAGTTTTCGGAAATCACGCTAATCGGTGAAATTGCGCGAAAGATGGACGTGGCTGTCGGCATTATTGATGTGAAGAGTTACTTTGTCGAACCGCCGGAGGAAGTGGCGCGCCGCGTGCGGCTCTGCCTGGAATACGCGCCTGCGGAGCGGCTCGCTTTCGCACCGGACTGCGGCCTTTCGCAGACCGCCCGATGGGCGGCGAAGCAGAAGTTGAGGAATATGGTGGCGGGTGTGGATAGGGTGCGGGAGGAAGGTTAAGCGGTGTGGCGGAATGCTCTTTAAACTTAATCTTTATCTTTAACTTAATCATCGCGCGGAGCGCGAAACGGAAAAACGGCAGGCAACGACCAGCCACCTTGCCGTTTCGACTTCCAGTCGATGATTAAGTTTAAAGAGCCAGCCACGAGCTTGCCACCATTCCCATGATCCCCGCTTTCCGCAAAGACACCGCCTTCCTCGCATCCATCGCCACACCTCCCAACCACGCCCACCAACTCCGCCTCTGGTGGCTCGGCCAAAGCGGGTTTCTCGTCCTCCAGGGAGATCGGCGCCTGTTACTTGATCCCTACCTTTCCGATTCCCTCACACAAAAATATGCCGCCACCGATAAACCCCACGTCCGCATAACCGAACGCGTAATCGCTCCGGAATGCCTCACCCATATCGATGTCGCCACTTCCAGCCACAATCACACCGACCATCTCGACGCCGAGACACTCCTCCCCCTGCGCGACGCAAATCCCACCATCCGTTTTCTCATTCCTGAAGCAAATCGCGCCTTCGTCGTGGAGCGCCTTAAAATCGATAGCAATGAATTCATCGGTCTCGACGATGGCGAAAGCACCACCATTTGCGACGTCCGATTCCACGGCATCGCTGCGGCTCACAACGCCATTGACCGCGATTCCGCAGGGCGCTGCCACTATCTCGGCTATGTCATCGAACTCGGCCCGTGGAAACTATATCATTCCGGAGACACTCTAAACTATCCCGGCTTCGCCGAAAAAGTCCGCGCTTTCGGTCCCATCGACCTGGCACTTCTTCCTATCAACGGGAACGACCCCGCACGCCGTGTCGCGGGCAATTTCGACGGACGCGAGGCCGCGCAACTGGCATCGGCGATCGGCGCCCAATGCGTTATTCCCTGTCACTACGAAATGTTTGAATTTAATACCGCCGATCCTGCGGAACTCTTCATTCCTGAATGCCGGCGGCTCAACCAACGCTATCAAATATTGCGTGCCGGGGAATCGTTTACGCTCGGTTGAGGCATCATTCGACGCCACCCGGCTGCTCCGTCACCGCCAGCCCGGTCTTTTGCATCAGGAGATGATGCGACTTCAGGAAATCTTGCACCACGCCCTCCCACTCCTGCGTTACTTGATCCGCATACATCACGTGCCCGGCGCCCGTGAAAACTTTGAAAGTGCAATGCGCGCCGAGCGCCGCGGCGATTTCTTTCGCGTGCGATAGACCCACGCGCTCGTCCTGATCCCCATCCATGAGCAGAGTGGGACAACTTACGTCCCGCGCGTACTCGACCGGATTGTGCGTGAATCCATTGAAGCCTCCCTGCACCCCTCCCCAAAAGACCATCATCTCCGCGGCGGGAAATGCCGGCATTCCCACCATATGACAGCGATTGCCTATCGTCGTCACTAACCTATCAAATGGGCACTCGAGAATCAGCGCATCCGGCTGCAAGTGAAACCGGTGCACCGCGCAAAGGACCGCCGCGGCGCCCATCGACGAGCCAAAGAGAATCATCGGCTCATTTTGCGCCCGGCTATTCAGCGCCTGGCGAACGGTCGCCGCCACGTCTTCCGCTTCATCATAGCCTACCGTCGTCGTGTGACCCGCCGAATTGCCGCTCCCGTGAAAATCCACCATCCAGGTCTCGCAACCGAAATTGTGAAATTCGTGCGCAGCGTGCTGAAGCGAAATCTTGCATCCTGCATAACCATGAAAGAGCAGCACCTTGGGCTGGCTCGCCTTTCCCGCGACCCTCCAGGTCTCCAGGTCCGCATTTCCCGCTCCAGGATAGTGCAGGGTCGTGCATTCTTCACGCGCCCAGCGCGGCGGATCGCGCGGAGACGCCGGGCGCGGCAGCGATAGATTCCGGCAAAAGCAAAGCACCTTGTCCCAATCGGAACGATCACGGAAATGCGCCGTCGATTCGGCGCCCGTTTCGAAATGTGTCATCGCCCAGGCAAGGACGAAAGCCACCGCATTCGATCCCAGCGCCGCGAGCAACAGAAAAACAAGAATCGTGCGCGGACGAAGATAGCGTCGGCGCGAGCAGGGTGGTTCGGGCGGGGACATGCAGGGCCTCTATAGCACCATTACCAGATCACCGCGCGCACGGTGGGAGCCCGCCAAAGCTTCGCGCCCTTTTTGATCCCAAATGCATCATAAAATTCCTGCATATCGAGCAGCGGCGCATAACCGCGTAGGATATCGGGTGAATGAGTATCCGTCGTCAGAGCCTGGCGGATATACTCGGGCCGCTCCTTCGCCGCCCAGCTCTGGGCATAGGAAATAAAGAAACGCTGCTCGGGGCTATAGCCATCGATTGTTTTGCGCTTTGAAGGATCGGCCGCCAGCGCTCGCTCCATTGCTTCATAGGCGATGCTCAACCCTCCGAGGTCCGCGATGTTTTCCGCCAAGGTTAGTTTACCATTCACGTGCGTACCGGCCAGGGGCGAGAGCGCGTTGAATTGCTTGATCAGCTTTTGCGTGCGCGCTTCGAATTCCTTCACGTCCGCTTTGGTCCACCAATCGCGCAGATTCCCTTCGGCATCATATTTGCGGCCTTCGTTGTCATAGCCGTGCGTCATCTCGTGGCCAATGGTCGCGCCCGTGGCGCCGTAGTTTACCGCGTCGTCCATCTCCACATCGAAGAAGGGCGGCTGCAAAATCCCCGCAGGAAAAACGATCTCGTTATTTGTCGGATTGAAATAAGCATTCACCGTCGGCGGCGTCATTTGCCATTCGCTACGATCCACCTTTTGTCCAATGCGGCCCATCTCGCGGCGCGATTCAAAGGTCGCGGCACGCTGCATATTGCCAAAGAAATCGTCTCGCTTGATTTCCATCGCCGAGTAGTCGCGGAACTTCGTGGGCGCACCAATTTTCGCGCCAAACTTTTCGAACTTCGCCACGGCCTCTTTGCGCGTCGCCTCGGTCATCCACGGCACTTTGCCGAGCCGGTCGCGATAAACCGCGCGCAGATTCGCGACCATTTCGTCCATGCGCTTCTTCGCGTCTGGGGGAAAATACTTCTCCACATAAAGCTGGCCGAGCGCTTCACCGAGCGACGAATCCACGCGGCGCGTGGCTCGCTTCCAGCGGGGGTCGAGCTCCGGCTGGCCGCTCAGGATCGTGCCGAAAAAGGCGAAGCTCTCCTTGACCGACGCATCGTGAAGCAGCGGCGCCGCCTCGATCAACACATGCCAGCGCAGATAGACTTTCAGGTCATCAAGCGAGCGCGTTTTTAACAAACTATTCAGCGCTGTAAAAAATTCCGGCTGGCCGATGATCACCGATTCCAGCTTGGCGGCGTGCATCCCTTCGAGATACTTGTCCCAGGCGAAGGTGGGCATCGTCTTCTGGAAATCGGCGAGCTTGAGCTTGTGATAGTTAGCGATCGGGTCGGTGAGATCTTCCAGCTTGCGGCTGGCCTTGGCCAGCGCCGTCTCGATTTCCATGATCGCCTTCACCTCTGCAGCAGCCTTCTTTTCATCGTCACCCAACATGCCCAGCATTTTGGCGATGTGCTTCTGGTAAGCGGCGCGCTCCTTGGCGAAGTGATCACCAAAATAGTAGTCGCGATCCGGCAAGCCGAGCCCGCCTTGGGTAAACGAAAGCGCATAGACATCACTCTGCCGGGCATCGGAATCGACGCTGGCATCGAAAAGCCCACCCACCCCGCGCTCGTGCAGATCTGCAAGTAACACAGGCAGCTCGTCCTTAGAGTGCAAAGCAGCGATGCGCGCGAGATCCGGCTCGATGGGCTTGAAAGCAAGACTTTCCGCCCGCTGCTCATCCATGGCGGCGGTAAAGAAATCGCCCACTTCCCGCTCCACCGGCGAGCGATCGGCGCGGTCGCCGCCCGCCGCTTCCAGGAGCCCGCGGAGGAGGGCCCGGTTGCGCTCGATGAGTGCGTTGCTGGGACTCCACGTTACTTGATCCTGCGGAATCACCGTCTTTTTCAGCCACGCCCCATTGGCAAACGCGTAAAAATCCGTCCCCGGATCAACGGTGCGATCCATGTTTTCAATGGTGAATCGCTCGATCGGCGGCGGATCGGCGGCCATCGCGGCAGATGAAATCAGCACTGTCGCCCATACGGCAGCTAAACCTCGCGTGCAAGATTTGGATAGGGCACAAGCAAAGCCATGCGGAAAAACCAATGCACGTGGAGGGCGGGCGGGAGTGAATTTCATGTCCGAACTGTAGAAGCGGTTTTCCGGAAGGCGAGTCCAGACAGGCATTTTTTGCAGTGGCGACAGGTATTGCAAACTTGAAAGCTTCGATCATCCAGGCTGCCAAAACACGAAAGCGCCAAAGTACTACGCCGTCACTTTCAAGCTCGCCCAAAAATGCGCGGCCGCAAGCGAGCGGAAAGGTCGATAGCGTTCGAGCATCTCCGCTGCCTCCTGGGCTTCTGGCCGCTCCACGGAACCGCTCAGCCTCTGCAGGGCCGTGCGCACCGCCACGTCGCCGTGCAGCGAGCAATCGGGAAGCCCCAACCCGCGCAAAAGCGTGTAATTCACCGTCCAAGGGCCGATGCCCTTGATAGTAACCAGCTCCTTTTCCAACAAGGATGTGTTTCCGGCATGCTCAAGTAACAGTTCGCCGGATTGCACCCGTTTCGCCGCGCGGACCAGGGTTTCCGCCTTGGCGCGCGAGAACTTGTGGCGGCCAAGCTCTTCCGGATTCAATGCTGCCACGAACGCTGGCCCCGGATGGCACCAAATCCCCCGGGAATGTTGGACACCGGCGAACTGGATCAGTGTTCTGCGCAGGGAGATGGCAAAGCGCACATTGATCTGTTGCCCAATGATTGCCCACATCAACGCCTCAAAAGGCGTAGCCGTACACGGGATGCGCAAACCGGCATGGCGGCGGACGGGCTCGCCGAGGATCGGATCGTCGCTAAATCGACTCTCAAAAATCCCCGGATCGAGATGCAGCCCAAGCATGCGGCGCACAGCGCCCCGAAGCCCGTTGGTATCTAGCATTGAGCGCCCGCCGTCCACAAAGGCGCGGCACAGGGCGCGGCCACGCCGCAGTTGTATCTCCAGCGCCACGGGTGCTTTACCGAGCATCAATCCCTTGCAAATGCGCCCCGGCTCAACTTTCTCCGCCAGCCCTTCCGGATCACGCGCGTGAAAGGCCATCACCTCTTCAGCGCGATAATCCGCAGGCAGCTTCAGCGAGAAGGCGAGCGGCTCGCCGGAAATATCAGCCTCACGTCGCGACGCCTTTTGCTTATTTTCGCGCACCTTCACGATCAAGTAACATCCGCTTTCGCTCGGTGCCCCAACGGTACCCGCTCAGGCCGCCATCGCTCCGCACCACACGATGACACGGCACCACGACGGCAACCGGGTTCGCCGCACAGGCGCCGGCCACCGCTCGGACCGCCGACGGCTTCCCGATCCGTGCCGCCACTTCCGCATAGCTGGCCGTTTCTCCGCGGGGAATCTCGCGCAACGCCTGCCACACGCGCTGCTGAAAAGCCGTGCCGCGGATATCCAAGGGTAGATTGATTTTCTTTCCGGGCTTTTCGATCTGGTCCACGATCGCCCGCACCCAATCCTGAAATTTGCCCGATCCTTTTTGGATGGAAGCCTGCGAAAAATCGCGCCGCAGTTCCCTCTCCAGTGTCGCAGAGTCATCACCAAATCGAATCGCGCAGATTCCCTTTTCCGTTCCGGCGATCAAAACAAAGCCTAGCGAGCATTTGACAATGGAAAAAGAAATCGCCGCGCCAGCGCCGTGATTGCGAAACTGGCTCGGAGTCATGCCTAGTGTCGCCGCAGAGCGCTCATAAAGCCGGCTGCTGGAGCCGAAACCCGCACCGTAGATGGACTCCGTCACGCTTTGATTGGAGCGCAATTCACTCTCAAATCGCTTGCTTCTTTTCGCGGCAGCGTACTGGCGCGGAGTCACGCCGATAGCTTCCTTAAAGATGCGCAGAAAATGAAAGCGGCTCAGACCCACCGCGCTGGCCAGTTCACCAAGAGCAGGCGCGGTTTCTGCGGCATCGATGATGCGGCAGGCCTTGGCGGCTGCGCCGGCGTGGCGTTCCTTTTGCGAAAGGCCATCAGGCTGGCAGCGGCGGCAAGGCCGGAAACCGGCGCGTGCCGCATCGGCGGGTGTATCGTGAAAAGTAACATTCCTGCGCGAGGCAAGCCGGGAAGGACAGGTCGGACGGCAATAAACGCCGGTGGTGGCGACGGCATAGACAAATTTCCCGTCGGCCCGCGCATCGCGCGCCTCGACCGCGCGCCAGCGGCGGTCCACAGTATCGAACGCTGCGGGTTGTGATTTTTTGGAAATAGAGGGCAAGGCTTGGTCCATAACCATAGCGTGCGACAGGACGATCAGCATCGCACTCCGGCGATTGCTTTCAAATTCCGGAATTTGCGCGGCCCTTCGATCACAGTCGGCCACTCCCGGGAACGCCAATCTCCCGATTGGCGAGTCGGTCGGTGAAGCGATGGTGTCGCGACCGATCTTTCATCGTACACTTTCACCTGCACCTACACTCGCGCGGAGCGCAGGTGCAAGGATAGGATGAAGGATGAAGAGTGGACCGTCCCGTCACTTACCACCTCGCCAACGCCAATCGGGAGATTGGCGTTCCCAGGGGCGGCACTCACGGAACGGAAGCGCTTTCTGCAAAGTAACGAATGCGCTCTGATTCATCCTCACCGGTTTCGAGTTCCACCCGCTCTGGCCAGCTGAGAACAGCTGGCCCCACCAGAGCACGTGCTCATCACACTAGCATGTGCATCCGTACAAGCCCGCCTCAGCACGCTTCCAGCAAACGCCCTCCACCGCGAAAAATCTCCACACGGGCTCTCCCCCAATTCCATCCAGTGTTAGCGATCAACCGTTTCTCCTGCAGGTTTTTCAGGCTCCGCACTTCGTTTTTGCGCACATTCTCCAGCCAGCTTCCCGAACCAGGAGCGCTATATTTCATGCCTTCCTCCTTGGAATTCCTGATGGCGTACCCACCGCCGACGGTATGCTTCACCGCCAGAGCCCCCAAAGCCCGCCCTCGCTCGATTAAATCGAGATCGTGGTAACCCATCGCGGAAAATTCCTCGTCAAAACCACCCAGCGCTTCAAACAAGTCACGCCCCAGCGCGATACGGCCATAGGTTCCGTCGCCAAAAACGCCGCTCCACATTTGCAAAACTCGATTCCGATCTCCGGCGAAACTCTCGCGAATAATCCGAGGCGTTTCGCGAATGAAATTGTCGCAGTCGAGGCTCATGAGGATATCGCCTCGCCCGAGGCGCATGGCGATATTCTTGGCCGTGGGCGCATGCCAGAAGCCCGCCGACGAATCGACCGCATAAACAATTCGTTCCGATAACTCCGGCAGCCGCTCCAGCATATATTCATGCAAGCCATCGCTGGATCTGAAATTCAGCACCACCCATTCAAGCAACGGGTCGTTGTCTAGGATCGCGGCGTTTTCCTCCAGCGTTTCTCGAAACTGGTGTAATCGATTGCAGCAAGTCGTGCAGAACGAAATTTTCATCGGGGTGGGTCGGGATGTAAGGCGCTCTGGAAAGCTAGATAAGTGCGAGACCGTGTACTTTTCGCGATTATGCGAAAATTTTCCACTTATGGCAGGCGCGGCACGTTTCAAGCTAGTCGTCCACCAATGCTCGTCGAACGCCTTGAACTGCACATCGTGGCGCATTGCAATTTGCGCTGCCGCGGTTGCAACCACGCCTCGCCCGATCTGGCCCGGGAATTTGTGGACCCGGAGGCTATCCGGGAAGATCTGGCGCGGGCGGCACAGCTCGGCCTGCGCAGCAAAATCCTGCGAGTGCTCGGCGGCGAACCTTTATTGCATCCCAAGCTGCCTGAGATCATCCGCATCGCGCGCGAATCTGCCATTTCCCGGGAAATCCACGTTGTCACGAACGGCGTGCTCCTGGATCGCAAACCGCTCGATTGGTGGGAAGAAGTCGACCGGATCGCGATTTCGTTATATCCAGGTGTTTCCGTCAAAATCCCTGAATCCATCCGGGCCAAAGTGAAGGTAAATAAGATTTCGCACTTCAAAGAAACCTTCTCCACCGAACGCAATAGCGACGAAAAATCCGTGGAGGAAATCTGGGACCGCTGCGAGATCCGAAATTTTTGCCACGGAGTGGTGGACGGCCATTTTTATAAATGCATGCGAGCGCCCTACCTTAGCCGCCTCTTGAAGTTAAGGAGCGAAGATGGCATCGCGCTCGAATCCGCCACACCGGAAACGCTGGATCGTTATATCGCGGATGAGAAGCCACTGGCCGCCTGCCATTACTGCGCGGGGAGCTGCGGGAAAAGTTTCGCCCACGAGCAGGCCGCGGGTAAACAGTGGATGGCCTGGCAATCGCGTCCCCTCGAGGGAATGCTCGCCGCGGAACCAGCAGGCGTTGCTTGATAACCGAGAGGTACTTCCGGGGAGCGAAATCGTTTACCAGGCTCGACCGTTCCTGCGCTAAACCATGACGAACTTACGGAGCCGCCGTCGCAAAAGTTGATTTCACAGGCGTGGGTTGCGAAATTGGCTGGATTGCGTTCACCGGGGCCGGGTTCGCCGTGGCAGCGTTATTCGCCGTGGCTGTGCTCGGCAGAGGTTTGTGCGCTTTGTACGCCTGCATCGCGGCCTGATATTGGGCCGCCTCGGCATTGAAAGCCTCCAAGCCAGCCTTGTCGGCCTTAAGCAGATTTTTCCGCTTCACGTTTAGCTGAGCATACCAGTCCTGCAGTTTGGCAAAGTCTTCCGGTCCTCCCCCTTTCGCCGTGGCCGCCGCTACGGCAGGCGCAGGCGTGGCCGGAGCAGCGATCACCGAATCTTTTGCTTCAGTTTCAGCATTTGAAGAAGTGACAAATCCGGAAAACGGCGATTTCACTTTGGAGCGGATCATATCCAGCGGACTACTTCCCAGGCCGGCACCTCCCGCGACAAAACAAACCAGGGTAGCGATGCGGAATGGCCGCGCGCGCAGACACAGGTCCGGGTAGCTCCAGCGAAAGAAAAGCGGGCCGAAGGGAACCAGCAAGACGGTGAGCCCCCATCCCGTGCTCACGCCAAAGGCCGCCGTCAGCACGAGAATACGGCTGATCATGGCGCAAGCAAAGCCGGCAAAAAGGATGATAATCGCGAGCATGGGATCAACCTGCCAGAGCAGTGAATATGCCACCGCTGTTCATCAAAAATTAAACAACCAATTCTGTGCTGGCACTCCATCCCCGACCCGCAAACAATCGGCCCCCTTTTCCTCTCTTCGACCATGACTAAAAACACTCAATTTCCCGCGGAACGCCTCCTCATGGGCCCCGGTCCCAGCCCCGTACCGCAGCGCGTCCTGCGCGCCCTTTCCGCGCCGACTCTCGGGCATCTCGACCCGCAGTATCTCGCGATCATGGATGAGACTTGCGAATTCCTCCGGCAGGTCTTCCAGACACGCAATGCCCTCACCTTTCCCGTAAGCGGTACCGGCATGGCCGGCATGGAGTGCATCGCCACAAATCTACTGGAGCCGGGCGATGAAGCGATCGTCTGCATCAATGGCGTTTTCGGCACGCGCATGAAGGATGTGATGGAACGCTGCGGCGCGACGGTGCACGCCGTGGAAATCACATGGGGTGAAATCCTTTCGCTGGACCAGATCGCCGCAGCGCTGGATGCGCATCCAAAAACGAAGCTGGTCGCCATCGTCCATGCCGAGACCAGCACCGGCGCGCTCCAGCCGCTGGAAGGTCTCGCGGACCTCGTACACGGAAAGGGCGCGCTGCTCATCGTGGATGCGGTGACTAGTTTGGGCGGCCATCACCTGCGTGTCGATGAATGGGGCATCGATGCTATCTATAGCGGCACACAAAAGTGCCTCGCCTGCCCGCCCGGAATGGCGCCGGTGAGTTTCGGCGAGCGGGCTCTTGCCAAAATGGACGCGCGCAAGACGAAGGTGCAATCGTGGTATCTCGACGTCTCGATGCTGCGCAAATACTATACAGGCGGGGGCGGTGGTGGTGGCCGCGTCTATCATCACACCGCACCGGTAAATATGACCTACGCGCTGCGCGAAGCGTTAGCAATCGTCCTGGAAGAAGGGCTGGAAAACCGCATCGCACGCCACGAGCAAATGCACAAGCGGCTGCGCGCCGGGCTCGAAGCGCTGGGACTGAGCTATGTGCCGCGCCACTCGCTCCACACGCTCAATTGCGTTCATATCCCCGCCGGCGCCGACGACGCTACCGTGCGCCGCCGTTTGCTCGAAGAGTACGGCATCGAAATCGGCGCCGGCCTCGGGCCGATGGCCGGAAAAGCCTGGCGCATCGGGCTGATGGGCCACGGGGCTATCCAACGGAATGTGGATCTGGTGGTGACGGCGCTGCGGGAGATTTTGCGGTAGAAGCGAGCGATTGGAAAAACGTTCAACGCTCAACTTTCAACGTTCAACTTACAAGTAGCTGACACTGTTAACAGATATTGCTGGATTGAGACGCTCAGGCGCATCCGGCGTTCCCGATTGCTTTTCTGAGCAGCCAGCGATCATGCAGTCTGCAGTCGCTATCCTTAAACGTTGAAAGTTGAGCGTTGAACGTTGAACGTTTTTCCTTTCCATGCCACTCCCCACAAAACTCTCCTCCCTCCTCCCCGCCGAGCGCTTCCTCGCCCGGCCGGAGCAGCTTGCCGCCTACGAGAGCGATGGGTTGACCGCCTTTCGCGCCACGCCGCTTGCCGTGGCCATGCCGGAGACGGCGGAGGAAGTGATCGCGCTGGTGCGGATTTGCCATGAGCATAAGATTCCCTTTGTCGCGCGCGGGAGCGGCACGAGTTTGTCGGGTGGTTCGCTGCCAGTGGCCGATGGGATCATTATCGCGCTCAATCGCCTGAACCATATTTTGCGGCTCGATCCGGCACAGCGCTTTGCCGTGGTCGAGCCAGGCGTGGTGAATACCCAAGTAACAGCCGCAGCCGCCGTCCACGGGCTGCACTATGCACCCGATCCTTCCAGCCAGACCATCTGCACCATCGGCGGAAACGTTGCTTTCAATTCCGGCGGCGCGCATTGTCTCAAGTACGGCATGACGGCGAATCACGTGCTCGGCTTGAAAGCGGTGCTGGCGACCGGTGAAGTGGTGGAGTGGGGCGGCGCGAGTCGCGAGACGGTGGGGCCGGATTGGTGCGGGCTTTTCACGGGCAATGAAGGGCTTTTCGGCATCGCTATCGAAATCACGCTGCAACTTCTCCCGAAGGCCGAATGTTTTTACACGGTACTCGCCGGCTACCGCACCCTGGAGCAAGCGGGTGATGCCGTCTCCGCAGTGGTGGCGAGCGGGTTGCTGCCGGGAGCGATGGAAATCATGGACGCGCTCGCCCTGGAGGCCGCGGTTGCGGCGGTGCATGCGGAGTATCCCCCTGGCTGCGAAGCCGTGCTCATCGTCGAGTTGGAAGGGCCGCGCGAAGCGGTGGCGGCGGATCGCGTGCGGCTCGATGAAATCATCGCCGCGAGTCATCCCGTGGAAGCGCGCCCGGCGCGCGATGCGGAGGAGCGCATGGCCATCTGGAAAGGCCGCAAATGCGCTTTCAGCGCGGTGGGCCGCCTCTCACCCGATTTCATCGTGCAAGATGGCGTAGTGCCACGGCGGCGGCTCGGTGAAGCGCTTCGGCGCATCGGTGAAATGTCCCGCGAGGCAGGGGTGCGTTGCGCAAATGTCTTTCACGCGGGTGATGGCAATTTGCATCCGCTGATTCTTTTTGATGGGCGCGAACCCGGCGCTTTGCATCGCGCCGAAGCTCTCGCCGGGCGCATCCTGAAAATGTGCGTGGAGATGGGAGGCTCGCTCACCGGCGAGCACGGGATCGGCGTGGAAAAGCGCGACTATTTGCCGGAGATGTTCAGCGCGGAGGAAATCGACTGCATGCAGCGGGTACGCGCGGCGTTTGATCCGCTCGGCATCGCCAATCCCGGCAAGATGTTTCCCGGCGGCGAAGCGCCCGCCTTGCAAATGCACGGGCTGCATCCTTTGGAAAAGGCCGGTGTCCTCTCCCGCGAATGATGTCGCCGAGTTCGCCCGAAGAATTGGCCGAAATCGTCCGGTCCACGCCGCGTTTGCAAGCGGTGGGCAGCGGCACCAAGCCGCGCCTGTATGCACCCGAGGTGCCGCGGGTTTCCATCACCGCGCTCACGGGTATCGTGGAGTACGATCCCAGCGAATTTACCTTCACGGCGCGCGCCGGCACCCCTCTGCGCGAGATCACGGCGGCGCTTGCGGAGAAGGGGCAGTATCTGCCTTTTGATCCCATGCTCGTCGAGGCGGGCGCGACGCTCGGCGGGACGATTGCCGCGGGATTGAGCGGACCGGGCCGGTTTCGCTTTGGAGGGATTCGCGATTTCATTCTGGGTGTGCGCTTTGTCGATGGCATGGGCCGCTTGCTGCGCATGGGTGGCAAGGTGGTCAAAAACGCCGCGGGCTTTGATCTGCCGAAATTCTTCGTAGGCAGCCTCGGGCGCTTTGGCTTGCTGGCGGAGGTTACTTTCAAAGTTTTCCCCCGCCCTCCCGCGAGCCGCACGCTAAAGCTCACGCTCGACTCCGTGGAAGATGCGGCGCGCGTGCTCACCGACGCCGCCAATACGCGCTGGGAACCTGAGGCGCTGGATCTTTTGCCGGATGGACAATCCGTCCTTCTGCGCCTCGCCGCTCCAGCTGCCGCGCTGGAAGCGATCAGCGCGGAAATCCTCGCGCGTTGGCTCGGTGTCGTGCTTTCGGAGGAAGAAGCGCGCACCACCTGGCAAAGCATCGGCGAATTTCGCTGGGCGTACGGTGATGGCGCCTTGCTCAAAGCGCCGATCACCCCCGCAGACGTGTCGCGCCTCCATCGCTCCTTTGATGCAAAATCAGGCGGGCGACTTCATGTAAGCGCTGGTGGCAATGTTTCCTTCCTCTCTTTCCCTGCGGAAAAGAATGCAGCGGAAATTGACACAACCTTGCGCGAATCTTCGCTCAGCGCCCTTACCTTGCGCGGTCACACGCCGGCCCGTGCAGGCCGTCGCTCTCATTTCGAGATCGATGCCGCGGTAAAAAGCGCACTCGACCCCGATTCGCGATTTCCAAGCCTCGAGGCATAGCCCTCACCTCATCCTCTTCCTCTTCCTCAATAAAGGAGAATGAGGATGAGGAAGAGGATGAGCGACCCCGTCACCTGCTGGCGGAAGTTGCACACTTTGCTTCCCCGTTTTAGCGTGCTTGCCCCCTGGGACGCTGTTGCCATCTGCCAAGTCGTTTGCGAAATTCAGCTCCTTTCACTCACAGCCCATGAATCTTCCCCACCTTCCCGCCATCCGGCGCGGCAAGCCCTACGAAAGCCTCGAGACCAATGAGGTCATAAATCATCGCACCGGTGAACCGATGGCGCGCGTCTCGCAGGTCAACGCTGGCATTCTCCGCAAAGACCTGGGCCGCATCGGCGAAGCGCGCGCGGCGCTCAAGAAATTCTCCGTGGAGGAGCTGATCGCCATTTCCGCAAAGGCGGCGGAAATCTTTCTGCATGGCGAGCTGCCGCTCGGCGACAAAGGGCACCGGCAAACCGCCGACGATTACGTGCGCACGCTTTCCGCGACGAGCGGGCTGCCTTTCGTGATGGTGCGGCGCAATATGCAGAAGATTCACCAGGCGCTCACGATGATGCGCACAGTGCTGAATGGATTGACCCGCGGCTTGCCGCTGGAAGTAATCGACCGTGGTTTCGGCGAGCATTGCGGCGCGCGCGTGAGCTACTATCCCACGACAAATGCGCTGGGCCTGGTCATGCCAAGTAACTCGCCGGCGGTGAATTCACTCTGGCTCCCCGCCATCGCGCTGAAGACCCCGGTCATCATCAAGCCGGGCCGCGAAGAGCCGTGGACGCCGTATCGGTTGATCCAGGCTTTCATCGAAGCGGGCGCTCCCGCGGAAGCATTTGGCTTTTACCCGACGGATCACGAAGGCTCTGGCGAAGTGATGAAGCTCTGCGGGCGCGCGCTCATTTTCGGCGATGCCGGAACCGTGGCGCAGTATCGCGACAATCCGAAATTCAGCGTGCACGGTCCGGGCTGGAGCAAGATCCTCATCGGCGATGATCAGATCGAAAATTGGCGCGAATATATCGACCTGATGGCGGCATCGATTTCCGAAAACGGCGGACGCTCCTGCATCAATGCCAGCGCCATCGTCGTGCCGAAATACGCGGCAGAAATCGCCGAAGCGCTCGCGCAAAAGCTCGGGCCGGTCGCGCCCACCGCTCCTGATGATGAAGGCGCGAGGCTCTCCGGATTTGCCAATCCGAAGATGGCGGAATTCATCGACGGCTCGATCGAGGAAGGGCTGCAAACGCCCGGCGCGACCGATGTGACCGCCAAATATCGCAACGGCTCGCGCAAGGCGGAATACCAGGGCGGCGTGTATCTGCGGCCCACCATCGTGCTGTGCGATTCCTTTGCGCATCCGTTATCTAACAAAGAATACCTTTGCCCCTACGCCAGCGTGGTGGAAGTGCCGCAGGGAGAAATGCTCAAGCAGATCGGCTCGTCGCTGGTCGTCACAGCCATCACGAAGGATCCGGGCTTCACCTCAGCGTTACTTGATTCCTCGCTCATCGAGCGCCTCAACCTCGGGCCGGTGCCAACCATGCGCATTTCGTGGGATCAGCCGCACGAAGGAAATATGTTCGAGTTTCTTTATAAGCGGCGGTCAATCGAGCAAGGATGGTGAAAAGCCCGAAATCAGAATGACGAAGGACGAAGGAAGCCCGAAATCCGAAATCCGAAAAGGGCGCTGCGCGCGTAAACGCGGTGCTTCGAACTTCGGGCTTCGGATTTATTTCGTCATTCGACTCGCCCGTCTACCGACCTCCGCTATTCCCTTCCGCCACCTCGGTCATTCGGGCTTCTGGTTTTCCTTAGTCCTTCGTCATTCGGACTTCGTCATTTTTCTAAGTCCTCGGCCCACGTCCGGCTTAAATCACTAGTCACTTCCGCGCGACCCTCATGCATTCCGTTCCCAATCCTCTCAACGAAGCGCAACCAGGATTGGGAGCCTTCGATTTTCAGCCGCGAACGCGAATCGTTTTTGGACCCGATACGGTCGAACGGGTGGGCGAACTGGCTCGAGACCTGGAGGGAAAGAGCGCGCTGATCGTCACAGATCACGGCATCGTCGCTGCGGGGCATGCGGGGCGCGCCGTGGGATTCGTCGCCGCGGCGGGACTGCAGGTGGAAGTGTACGACGGCGTGCGCGAAAATCCGACGACGGAAGACGTGGCTCGCTGCGTAGAAGCTGCGCGCAAAGCGAACGCAGATATTCTCATCGGCCTCGGTGGCGGAAGCTCAATGGACACAGCAAAGGGCGCGAATTTTATTCTCTCGAATGGCGGCGCGATGCGCGACTACTGGGGTGTGGGCAAAGCCACGAAACCGATGCTCCCGCTCATCGCCGTGCCCACCACTGCGGGCACGGGCAGCGAATGCCAGTGCGCAGCGCTGATCGCCGATGAAGTAACACATCAAAAAATGGCATGCCTCGACCCGAAGGCGCTGCCCAGGGTGGCGATCCTCGATCCGTTGTTAACAATGTCACAACCTGCGGGTGTGACCGCTTGCACGGGAGTCGATGCGCTGGCGCACGCACTGGAAACGGCGGTGACAAAAAAGCGATCAGCCATGTCTGCCGTTTTTTCCCGCGAAGCGTTTCGGCATTGTGTTGCGGCGCTTCCGCGAGTGCTTGCTTCACCCAAGGATCTCGAAGCGCGCGCCAGCATGCAGCTCGGTGCCGCCTTTTCCGGGACGGCCATTGAAAATTCAATGCTCGGCGGCGCGCATGCCGCGGCCAATCCGCTCACTGCGCATCATGGCATCGTGCATGGCACCGCCGTAGGGCTGATGCTGCCCGGCATCGTGCGCTTTAATGCGGGACTTTCCACGGCGCGCGCCCATTACGATGAACTCGCTTCCGCAGCCGGACTCGGATCGGTGGAAGAGTTGGTAGAGAAAATCGAAAAAATTCTCGACCTCGCGCAGATGCGCAAACCGCTGTCGCACTTCGGCGTGAGCCGTGAGGAAATCCCCAAGCTCGCAGCAGAAGCGGCCCAGCAATGGACGGCCACCTTCAATCCGCGGGCGATCACTGCGCCTGATTTCGCGCGGCTTTATGAGGAGATTTACTAGATAACTCATGAGCGAGTTTAAACGCAGAGGCGCAGAGGCGCAGAGGATCGCAGAGGAAAGAAACTCGCAGGCTAATTTTACTCGCTGCAAAACAGTCCGTTTGATCGAAGCAAGACCTGGTGGGGCCGTCTGTCCCCAGACGGCCAATATGTATCGATGACAATGTGCGTCCAGATGAACGATCTCGCGCGCTCCAGACTCTTCAGGAAACACAGTTTCTTATTCACCAATCCTCTCCCCGCACTCAATCCCCATTGGCCGGCTGAGGACAGCCGTCCCCACCAACTTCGGCAATTCCACCATAGCGCGTGAATGCTCCTCTAGTCCCCTCCTCTGCGTCCCTCTGCGTCTCTCGAGCGGGCGTAGCATCGCGAAGCCCCTCTGCGCCTCTCGAGCGGGCGAAGTATCGTGAAGCCCCTCTGCGTTTAATCCAGCGGTGGTTTTACCAATTTTCGAGATCCGTAGTTGCGCCACTCGCCACCTGTCTCTTCCTTTGCGTTACTTGTGACAGCTTCGCCGCAGACTGGCCGATGCACCGCGGTGGCCCTCAGATGCAGGGCATCGCCGAAATGCCCGCGCCAAAGGAAGCCAAACTGGCCTGGACTTTCAACGCCGGCAAACCCGTAAAGGGTTCCATCGCTATCGCCCAGAAGCGCGTCTTCTTCGGCGACGATCTCGGGATCGTGCACGCCGTCGGCCTCGCGGACGGAAAAGAACAGTGGACTTACAAAACGGAGGGATCGATTGAAGCCACGCCGCTCATCCTCGATGGCGTTGTCTATATCGGCTCCAGCGATGCCAATCTTTACGCGCTCGATGCTGCTACCGGAAAATTCAAATGGAAATACGAGACCGGCGACAAAATCCTCGGCGGCGCCAATCACGCGCCAAGCCCCACCGGCAAGGGCGAGTGCATCCTTGTGGGTAGTTACGATTTCAGCCTGCACTGCATCGACCCCGCAACAGGCAAGGCCATCTGGAAAGCCTCGACGGACAATTTCATCAATGGCTCCCCCGCGGTGCTGCCCACGGGCGAAGTGATTTTTGGCGGATGCGATTCGCTGGTGCACGTCGTGAAAATCCAGGACGGCAAGGAAGTGCGCCAGATCGAAACGGATGCCTATATCGCATCGTCCATCGCCGTGAAAGATGGCATCGGCTACGTGGGAAACTATGGCAACATCGTCGTGGCGCTCGATCTCCAAAAAGGTGAAACCAAATGGAAATATCACGATCGCGATTTCCCCTATTTCTCCTCCGCAGCCGTCACGGCGGATCGCGTGATTATCGGCGGACGCGACAAGCGATTGCACTGCCTGGACCGCGCCACGGGAAATTCCGTCTGGGATTTTCAAACCCGTGGGCACGTGGATAGTTCACCTGTCGTCTGCGGCGATGCCGTCATCGCCGGCTCGCTCGATGGGCGCCTTTACTGCGTGGGCCTGGCCGATGGAAAAGAACGCTGGACCTACGAAATCGGCGCACCGGTCACGAGTTCCCCCGCCGCCGCCGATGGCGTGATCGTTGTCGGAGCGGAAGACGGAAACGTTTTCGCCTTCGGCACTGCCGCCAAGTAACTGCTACGCCGTGGGAGACAGAATTTGCAGGATGCCGCGCAGCGGGATGCCCACCCACGAAGGACGATTATTCAATTCGTAGGAAACTTCGTAAATGGCTTTCTCCAGAATGAAGGCATCGAGCAGCTTCGTTACTTGATCCTCGGAAATCGGCACAAAGGGCTGCCCTTTGGCCGCCTCACGCCAGCCGCGCAGAAACTGCGCGCTCATGATTTGCGCCCAATTCTCCGCTTCGGCCTCCAATTGCTGTCGCTCGCCAGGAAACTGATTCAACCCGCTATGCGCCGCGTAATGAAAGGAACGCAGCATTCCCGCGACATCCCGCAAGGGCGAACGCTTTTCGCGCCGCTCCGCCAAAGAGCGCAGCGGCTCGCCTTCAAAATCGATAATCACAAAATCGCTGCCGGTATTGAGCACCTGGCCGAGGTGATAATCGCCGTGCGTCCGAATCTTCACCGTGTCCACAGGCTCGGTAGCGAGCGACCGCGCACGGCGATGAAGCTCGGACGCTTCGTCGATGACTTTTTGCGCGAGGGGCGCACTTGCCACTCCTAATTTGGAATGGCCGAAACGCAAAAAATCGATTACTTGATCGATGGATTTCTCCAGCGTTTCTCCCATCGCCCGCTGCTCTTCGGCGGTAAAGGATTCCGGTGCAAATGCCGGATCATGCGCTTCCGACGCGAGCGCGACGTGCAATTCACCAGTTCGTTTTCCCAGCTGACTCGCTCGCGCGGCGAAGGCGGGCATCGCGCGATCCGCGGGACCGGCAGCGAGGCACAGCCGGTAATGCTTCTCCACTTCGTTCAGCGTACAGGCCCACGCATCGCCCTCGTTTGGCACAAGGCCCAGCGCCAGCGCCAGGACCTGCGGCTCGCTGCCGGGCATGCGCAATTCAATCGCTCCCGCAAAAGGCGGGCTATGGGCAAAGCCACAGCGCTCACTCAGAAATCGAGTGATCTCGACATCCGGATTGGACCCCTTCACCAGCTTGCGGAAAAGCTTCAGGAACGTGTGATCGCCGAAGAGGATGGACGAATTGCTCTGCTCTACTTTGAGCACGCGTGAGTCGCTCGATCCAGCAGGCGCCGCGCTGCCCCGAATCCCCGTTACTTGAGCCCCTCCATCACCGTGCAAGCTTGCCTCCTCGGTGATAAGGCGCATTAGCTCGGTGCGAAAAGTCCGGTCGTGAATCGCGTCCACCAGCATCCATCCATCCCCAAAAAGCGCCACCCTCGCCTCCTCGGGCATAGACGCTTGCAAACCAGCCCCTACAAACGTCAGCGGAAGCAAATACGATTCGGCATCCCCGCTGAAATACCCCACTTCAATGCATGCCAGCCGCACGGCATCGTCTGCCTCGGAAATCGGCAATAAGCTAAGCAGGCGGCACGTTTTCACCGCGCGCGCCTTGGCGCCAAACCAGCGGCAGCAAGGCAGATATTGCGGCAGGAGTTCCTCTTCCAATTGGCGGCGTCCCGCCGTGGACGTGAAGAGACAGGAGCTTGAATTTGAAACGGTGATGGCCATCCGGAAAATACCTCGCGCGATATGCTAGTTTCAGCCGCCCATGGTGAGCACCACGCGGAACCGCGCCTTGCCGCTCGCCATCCGGTCGTAGCCTTCGTTCACACGATCCAGCGGCATCACCTCATTCATCGAGCGCACCCCGGTGAGCGAGCTGAAAGCCAGCGTCTGCTGGGAATCCAGCGCCGTGCCCGAATACCAGCCTCTCACCGAGCGCCTCCCCATGAGAAGGAACAAGGGAGAAATCTGCATGGACGGCGCGGCGCCGATGAGCAGCATCGTGCCGTTCAGACTGAGGCCAGTGTGCAGCGCGCTCATCGCTTCACCGCTCGTGACCGTGGCGAGGATCGCTTTGGCCCCTCCCAACTTTTGCAATTCTGCCGCGGGATCACCCGCTTCGCTATCGATATAACTCCACGCGCCCAGCTTGTGAGCCAGCGGTTCCTTGTCCTTTCCACGCGCCACAGCGACTGTTTTAAACCCCATCTTCACGGCGTACTGCACGCCGAGATGTCCGAGACCACCGAGGCCGTGGACGGCCACGAGATCGCCGGGCCGCGCGCCGCTGTTGCGCAACGCATTGTAAGTCGTGATGCCCGCGCACATGAGCGGCGCGGCTTCCACCGGCGATAAATCGTCGGGGACGATTGCCGCAGCAATCGCCGGCGCGATCATATATTCGCCATAGCCTCCATCGAAAGAAATGCCCGTGATCTGCAGCGCCACGGTGCAACCAAAGAAATCGCCGCTCCGGCAAGCATCGCAAAAGCCGCAGTGCCCTCCATGCCAGCCCACACCGACGCGCTGGCCCGGCTTCCACTGCGCGACTCCAGCCCCCACGGCATCGATCACCCCCACCACTTCGTGTCCCGGCACACGGGGAAATTGCAGCCCCGGCCATTGCCCTTCCTTCACCAGCGAATCGCTATGGCAAATGCCACACGCCTGCACTTTGATCCGCACCTGCCCGGGGCCTGGATCAGGGATATTGCGTTCCACGAGTTCGAAAGGGCCTCCGGGCCGGGAAATCTGAGCGACACGCATTTTATTCATAAACAACTCCGTTTTTGATTCGAGGTATTCCTATGCAATCGCGGGCCACAATGAAATGGCTTTGTGCGTGCCGGGAAAAGTTTACGAATTCGCCGCTTCATTCCGCTCAAACGGCATGCCGTTCTTGCGAACGGACACGCTCGAACTCTCCGAATAACAGCCTCCGATAAAAGATGGTGTGCCATTGATTGGGTCCATAGATTTCGAATGACGAGCAATGAATGTCCACCACCTCGAACTCTTCTACTACGTAGCCAGGCACAAGGGAGTGAGCGTTGCGGCGCGGCACATGCCTTACGGCATCCAGCAGCCGGCGATCAGCGCCCAAATCATTCAGCTCGAAGATAGTCTCGGCAAAACTTTGTTCACGCGACGGCCCTTTCGGCTCACCAAAGCCGGCGAAGAGTTATATCAATTCGTCGAGCCTTTTTTCGGCGGGCTCGAAGAAATGGGGCAACGTCTTCGCGGCAGCGCGGAAGCAACTCTGCGCATCGGCGCACTGGAAACGGTGTTGCGTAGTTATATGCCGCAGCTCATCAAGGCAATGCGCCATCGGTTCCCTGCTTTTAACTTTAAACTCGTGCCGGCCACTGTCGGAGAAATCGAAGCGGGACTTCTGGCGCACGAGCTCGATATGGGGGTCGCTCCCTTGCTGGGAAAACGGCCCGAAGGCATCAAGCAACAGGTCATGATCCATGTGCCAATGACGCTGGTCGTGCCGGAATCGAGCGCGATCAAATCCGCTGCCGCGCTTTGGAAACAGGATCGCATTGCCGAGCCGCTCATCTGTGGTCCGGCCGAAAATGCGGTGGTGCGCCTGTTCCAGATGGAATTGCAAAAGCGAAAACGGGAATGGTTTCCCAGCATCGAATTGCAATCCCAGGAACTGATCATTCGCTACGCGGCGGAAGGCTTTGGGATCGGTTTGATCCTTTTCGAGCCCGGGCAAGCCAAGCCCGACAAGGTGCGCCTCATTCCGCTCAAAGGATTTCCGCAGGTGCCTTACGGGTTACTTTGGACGGGAATGCTATCGCCGCTGCAGCGCGCGCTGATGGAGGATGCGGAGGCGATTGCGAAGAGCTATCATGCTTTGGTGGGGCGGAACGGCGAGGAAGTGAAGTGATTTCTGAACGGAGGGCGATGCAAACGACCACAGATGTCTCAGATGGACACAGATGCTGGTTTGAAAAGATGCGCGTCCTCCCGGATGCCCAACTTTGACCCCTGGCAAACTCGCCAATCTGGAGATTGGCGTTCCCGGGGGGGGCGCACTCCGAAAATCTTTTGGCGTATCAGGAAAACACTGAATCACCCCGGCCACCGCAAGACCACCACTTCCTCGCGCAACTGCTCTTTGGTTGCCGTGGCGATGCGCGTTCGAAATAAGTCAATGCGATCCACGGTATAGCCTAGCTCTTCCGCGAGCGAAGCCAGCAGTTGTCCGGTGCGAATCATCACGCGCAAAAACGAAGCTTGATCGCCAACGACATAGGCAAGAGAAGCGCCGGGCTTAAGCAGAGGGCGCAGTTCGGCGAGATGGCGCGCCATGCCGCCAAAGTATAGCTTGGTCACGCGCGCATAAAGACGCTCGAAGCCGCTGGTTTTTCCCAGCTCGATGCGGCGGGCTTCGATTTCCGCGGCGATGCGTTGAATCTCGCCATGACTAGCTACCCAACCATCATCGCTATCCGTTTTATACACGCCGCGCGTATTTGAGCGCAGCATGGTGCGTTTCAGCGCCTGGAGCGCTTTCTTATCGCGGATAAAGCCCAGGAGCACCGCCTCCAGCCGAGTCGTGCGGGTATAGTCTTTTTCGTTGGGATATGGCGGCGAGGTGATCACTGCATCGATCGACTTAAGATTCACAAACTTGCTGGCATCCCGCGAATCCGCATGATGCACCGTGGCTTCGGTGCTTGCACGAGCCTGCAAAGCCCGAAGATCTTGCGTCATCTGTACTACCAGACTCAGCCACGTGGAGATCACCGGTGCATCCGCTTTCACCGTGCCCAAAGTCACCTCCGGTCCGAAGTAGAGATTGCCGATGGTGGAAACCAAAGACTTGGCCAAGGCCAAGCGAAAGTGAGACCGGCCGTAGTTAGCTTTGTCGATGGCGGCGAGGAGCACCAACGTCTTGTGCAATGGCAAAGGGCTGATGGAATTCGCAAGCAAGAGCTCCATCTCAGCTTCAGGAAGACCAAGTAACACGTCTCCCGGAATTCCTTGCTCCGAAAAATTGGACTCAGGATCATCATGTATTCCCTGTGCGGACAGACTTTCCTGAGCCGCCTCGGCAATCACCAGCGCCGTTTTTTCCAGTCGATCCGGATCAATCGACCAATCTAGTTTCGTGCAGCTGGCAAAATGGGCCATGGGATGCGCCTCGATGCCGATGCTGCGAATTTCCAGCTTCTTGCATTCCACCGGCGTGGTACCGGTGCCGCAAAAGGGATCGAGCACCACGGCGTCCCTCCCCAGAGAAAACTGCTCCACATAGTCACGCACCAGGTGCGGAGGGTAAGATAAAACGAACCGATACCAGTCATGCGCCGGACGATCGATCGGTTCCAATCGATTATTTTCCACATTCCTCCTTTTGCGCTCGCCCGAAGAGCGATTGATGAGCTCCATGGTTTCGTTAACGGGCGGAAGATGCACCAAACCACACTGGCATTTGCCGATTGGTTGAGCAACGCAATTGAAAAGATGGCGCGGCGCATTTGCGAAACTCAAGTTTCCGGCGAGGGAACAACACGCCGACGCGGGCACTTCCCATGGGCCGACTTGCGATGGCCGCATTGTCGTGAATCGCATTCGTCCCATAATCCTCGGGACACCCTCCAACCGAGCCAGCGTTACTTGATCTCTGGCGCCATCACCCGGGCGATGGCGCGCCGGAGGTCGAGATGCGTCGCCGGTTTGCCCAGCAGGCAATCGCAGCAGCCGCTGTCGCGAATTTCGCCATAGCCAGTGAGCAAAATCACCGGCGTCCGAGGCGACAATTTTTTGATTTCCGCTGCCAGTTCCGTACCCGTCATCTCCGGCATGGATTGATCCGTAATCACCAGGTCAAAGCGGCCATTGCGGAATTTCTCGAGCGCTTGTTTGCCATTGAGTGCGGACTCCACGGTGTGGCAATCGGCTACCAAACCGTCGGTGAGCAGATCGCACAAAATCGGCTGATCTTCCACCACGAGAATGTGCAGCAATTGCTCGAACTTTCGCTGCTCGGGCGCAATGTGCTCCGCGGTGCCGGCGTGCACAGGGAAGCGAAACGTAAACGTGGTACCCACACCGATTTCGCTATCGAGATCGATCCGTCCTCCGTGCCGCTCAACGATACCATAGACCATCGCCAGGCCCAGTCCCGTGCCACGCTTTCCTTTCGTCGTAAAAAAGGGTTCCAAACAGCGCTGGCGCACTTCTTCTGACATCCCGGTGCCGCTATCTCTGATTTTGAGCACGACGGAATCCGCCTCGGCCAGCGTGCTGATAGTAATCGTGCCGCCCGTCGGCATCGCATCCACGGCGTTGAAAATCAGATTCATCAGCACCTCGCGGATTTCCGCAGCGTTCCCCGCGATTTCGCCGATTTCACTTAATTCCAGCGCCATCTGGATGGCGCGTCCCGAAGCCTGCGGCTGCGTGAGCCAGCGCGGTTTTGTAAGCGTCAGCGCCTGCTCCACGAGCGTGTTGAGGTTCAGCGGGACATGCGGTTCACTTTCGCCGTCAGGCCGGTAAAATTCGCGCAACCGATGCACAATCCGAGAGGCATCGTCCGCGGCCGTGAGAATCGTCTGCAACGGCCCCACGGCATCCTCTTTCTTCAAGCCGTGATCCGCATCGCGCAGCAAGCATTCGCCGTAGCCCATGATAATGCTGAGGGCGTTGTTAAAATCGTGGGCGATACCGCCGGCCATCGTGCCGAGTGCAGCCAGGCGCTCCTGCTGGATGACTTGCTGCTGCACACCCTTCAGCTCCGCGAGCGCTTTTTCCAGAGCGATCGTCCGCGAGCGAACGTTTTCCTCCAGAGTGGCATTTTGCTCCTGCACCTTCAAATGGGTTAAGCGAGTCTGGAGCACGTTTCGGATCCGCAATACGACTTCGAAACGATCGAAAGGCTTCGTTAAAAAATCGGTCGCACCCGCCGTTA
>FTBG01000478.1_pt1 | contig 75388 bp, 63 predicted proteins | sample 1639311 | NCBI WGS metagenome assembly FTBG01 (sample SAMEA3914864, study PRJEB12502) | metagenome | biome: forest; material: soil | place: USA | collected 2012-03-12 | depth 0.3 m | reverse complement strand
GTCCAGGTGATGGGGACATTGTTGCCGGGCGGGGTGTAGGTGAAGCTGCCGAGGGCTGCCGTGCCACTGGTGACGAGGGTGCTCAGCGAGTTGTAGGTGACGCCAGTCACGCCGGGAGAGCCGGGGTTGCCGCTGCCTTCCACCCAGCTGTCGTCCGCGAGCCAATCAATCGCAAAGCCCCCGGCGTTGATCGTGTTGAAGATATTGTTATTGGGCTGGGAACCCTGAACCCCAAAGTTGCTGGCCAGGGTCAGGGTGATGCTGGTGATCTGCCAATTGCCCGCGCCGTATTGGGCATCGAACTGCGTGCCCGCTGCCGTCAGGTTGAATTTCAGCAAGCTTTGGAATTCTCCCTTGGTCGTTCCGGCTGGTGAAATAGCCAGCGTGCCCGCGCCTCCGTAGTTGTTGGCGGTGAGGTCTGTTCCGGCGGGATTTCCCGCGGCGCCAGTTGCCACAAAGGCATCCGCTGTGGCGACTCCGCTCCAGGTGGATGCCGGGCTGTTGGCAACAGTTCCGGCCAGCAGGGCCATGGCTGCGGCTGAGCGCCAAAGAGGATTTTTCTTCATGCCATCGTTATATATATATAAATATAACGCAGCCAATAAAAAATTAGACCCCCTTGCTGGTGACTCCGCCGTCAATCGCTGTGACCACGCATTTTTCACCAATCAGGTCCATCGGGAACTGCGTGGCGTGGAAGGTCCGGTGGGGTTCGCGATCCGCGACCAGAGCCAGTTCGATCTCCCGGGGCTGCTCCTCTTCGGTTAGTTTGATGTAGCTTTGGATCGTGTTTCCCTGCCGCTCGGATGAAGTGAAGAGAGAAAAAAAGGATTCTCCCGTGAGTTCTTGTTCATTTCTCTTGAGCATCTCGGCGGCTTTCCGATTCGAGAAGAGAAGCTCCCCGGCCGCGTCAGAGACCACCACGGGACAGGGCAGCTCGTGGAGCATGTCGACCAGGTGCCGGTTGTTTTCATTGAGACTGAAGAGATAACGATTCATCGTCACGGCGAGCAAGCCGGAGGCGAGGAACGAAATTGATCGCACGGTCACCGTACCCGGGGGAAAATCAGGTCCGGCCGGGAAGCCCGCATTGTCGTTGAGAGAGTAGAAGGTGACCAGGGAAGTGATGACAAACCACCTCGTGACCACCTTGGGTTCCAACCGCACCGCCAGCACGGCCAGCAGGAAGATATCCAAAGTTGGAGCCAGCAGCACCGAGCCCACTATGCGGTCGACAACCAGGATCACGACCAGCGCCAAAAGCGGCAGCAGGTAGTTCTCGACGGCCGAGTGCTTGTGCGTTGCGCGAAAGAGATTCGTCACCGGCACCGAGTGTGCGCACAATTTGCCGGGAATACCATCCCAGAACGGCCACGCGGTTCCAGATGCCATCCGCCGGACCGAAGAGCGACGATACTATCTCGTGAATCCCAAGCCAGTCAGGCCCCTTCAGAATCCCCTGCGCGATAGCTGGAAACCAGCGGATAAGGCGGCCGAGGCCCAGGTCGATAATCCGGAGGAGTTTGACGATCCCGGTGCGGCGGAAGATTCCTCCGGCCCGGTGCCGACCAAGGCCAGGAAGACGTACGGCGAGGGGTAAAAATGCGCTGAAGGTGGAACCCTCTCGGGCTGAGGCGGTTCGTCTGTTGGCCAAAGAGGGGACCTTGCGACTCTTCCCGATTTCCATCGCATCGGCGGGTTTGCCCCCATAGCCTTCGCGGATCAACCAACGACCCGCCATGGCTACTCAACTCATCAAAACCGTTGTCGGTTTTATTCTCATCTTGGTTCTTCTCATTATCTTCTTCGGGAGCTGGGGCACCATTTCTCCGGGCAACCGGGGCGTGGTGGTCAACCTGGGAAAAGTCACGGGCGAGATCAAGCCCGAGGGCTTTTACACCAAGATGCCATTTCTGGTCACCGTCATCCCGATGAACGTCCAGGTGCAGAAGGAACAGGTCAATACGCAGGCCGCGAGCAAGGATCTCCAGATCGTTTCCACCACCATCGCGCTGAATCTCTCGCTCTCGCCCGAGAAGTGCGCCCAGGTTTACCAGAACATCGGCGTCGACTACCTCGAGCGCATCGTGGCTCCCGCCATGCAGGAAAGCACCAAGGCGGTGATCGCGCAGTACACTGCGGAAGAGCTCATCTCCAAGCGCGAGAGCGTGCGGCAGGGCATCAGCGATCTCCTGGCCAGCAAGCTCAGCCCGATCGGCGTGCGGACCGAGGCGGTGAATATCGTGAACTTTGATTTCAGCCATTCCTTCAACGAAGCGATCGAGGCCAAGGTGACGGCGGAGCAGAACGCCCTCGCGGCGAAAAACAAGCTCGAGCAGATCAAGTACGAGGCCGAGCAGCGGGTCACCACGGCCGAGGGCGAGGCCAAGGCGATTTCGATCCAGTCCAAGGCGATCCAGGAAAATGGCGGCTCCGCTTATATCCAGCTCAAGGCCTTGGAGAAATGGGATGGGCGGTTGCCGATTTACAATACAGCCGGTGCGCCGATGCCCTTTATCCCGGTGCCGGTGAGCAAGTAGGAGTTGCGCAAACAGGAAGGGCTGCTTGTTCAGCAGCCCTCATTGGCTTTGTTGAGGTTGGCGAGTTAGCTTGTCCCGTTGGCCTGCCGGACCAGGCCGCGCATGACGCCCGCGATTTTCACGTCCTTGGTCGCCACCACCATTTCGACATGCTTGGGGTCCGCTGTTTTCAGGGTGACCTGTTCCTTGTCGGCGGAGAAAAAGACGCGCTTCAGAGTGGCCTCGGGAGCGTCTCCCACCAATACGGCGGCGATGTCGCCCGACTTCACCTCGGCCTCGGGCCGAAGCAGGATGCGATCACCCTCCAGGATGCCGTCGCAGTTCATCGCGTCGCCCTTCACCTTCCAAAGAAAGTCGCCTTCCCGGTAATGGAGCAGGTCGTTCTCCTCCACGATGTCGGCCTCGGGCAGGGCGTCGCTGAGCGAGCCCGCGGGGATGGCGCGAAGCAGGGGCAAGCCGCCACCGCCGAGCGCGAAACGACCGCGCGGGGTGAGCTGCGCCAGGCGCGAGCGGCCTTTTTCGCCGCCACCCTTGATGACGATGAAGCCATTTCGCTCCATCAGTCGCAGAGTCGCCGTGAGGCTGCTTTCCGCCGCATAGCCGAGTTTCTGCACCAGCACTGGCACAAAGGCTGGCTCTCCCTCTTTTTCGAGGTTAAGAATTGTTTGCCCGATCCGCTTGTGCGTTTGTGAAAACGCTACCTTTTTCATTTCATTTACTTTCACGACATACCTCCTGTTTTGCGAAGACAACCCGAGGATTCTCTCTCTTCATCATGAAGGACTTTTTGCTCAGTCCCCTGCTCAAGGTAATCCTCAATCATAAACTCAAAAAATTCGGACACATGACAACGTTCCACATCGATACCGCAGCCAAGTCTCTCACTCTCACGGCCGATCTCGCCGGCGAATCTGCGCCGATCGAGGCCAGGATGAATTACTCCATCGAGGAGCGGGACGGCCGCCTCTTCCTGGTCCCGAAAAATCTCGAATGTTCCCGGGAGTGGCTTTCTTTGTTGGCTGGTGAAATGCTTCAAAATGGTTCCCTTGCATTGGAGATCCCCCACGGGCTCCCCACTGTCGCGGTCAAAATGCTCAAACTCTAATAAGGGATCGTGTCTCGCGACGCCTTTGCGTGCTAGTTTCCGCTGATGCGAATTCTTTTCAGCTTGCGGCCATCCTTGGCCCGCACCCGCCCGCTTTCAAACAGGTCGATCAGGGTGGCCACCGTTTCGTTCTGATTCTTCGAGCAGGCGCCCACAATACCCACGAGCTCTCCGAGTGACATTCTCTGGCGGTTGATTCGGTTGTAGTGGTTTTTCATAATCGGTTTTTTCTATGGGCCAACCTTACCGCCGCAGGCCGTATCTTGTCTCTCAGGTTGATCCCTGACCGCGATCGTCGCATTTCCCGATACGCTCAGACGGTGGGTAGGGGAGGGCCGACCCGCCCCCGGTGGGTGATTGGCATTCCCTTTCCGGCGCTTTCTTGCCTTAATGGAGGGACTGGAATGAGATCGCACCCTCTCCCATTTCCCATCCTTGCGCTCACGTTGCTTCTGGTTGCATTGGCCGGCGCGACTTCTCGCGCGCAGTCCCTGGATCAGGGGGGCGTGGAAGGCGTGCTCTTTTACAAGGAATATCCCTTTCTCGACGATACCTCCGTGCAGCTCATCGAGTACCGCAGCAGCAAGACATACGACAAGATCACCTACCTCGAAACGGCGCGCGGAAAGAGCATGCGCATCTCCAACGAACAGGTGGCCTTTGTGCTTTGCTACCCCGGTCGCAGCCAGGTGGGGCGTGATGAAGCGCTCGCGATTTCCGATCTCGCCACGGTGCGCTACCCGCAGTTTGCCCCCTTCATTGCGCGCGTAAAGTCCGCCTGGGCGCGCATGACTCCCGAGGAGGAAAAGAAGCAGGCCCATGCTTCCGAAGTGCGCAATAGCTTGTTGGCGCGCGTGCTGAATGAGGTGAGGGAGGCCAGCCAATACAATGGCCCGGCGGTTCCCAAGGCACCGAATCTCCTCGATGACCACCGCCAGAAAGTTGTCCCGGCGACTCCGCTCCCCACGTCGGTGCTCGATGACGGCACCGTGGTAGTCGCTCCAGTTGCCTCGCCGGAGGCTTCGCCCGCCAGCATTCCCGGCGTGCCTGCCGACCTGCAGCAGACGCTGGAGATCATCAGGGAGCCGGCGAACCCGTGAGGGCGGGCGCACTGCGCGGGGCAGCCGTTTCCGTGCGACTTTAGGCAAACCAACTGGGGCCTGTGAGGCTTTGATTACTAAGAGTGCTCGAGCCTAAGCGCCCTGGCCACCGCGCAGCGCGGCCTTGATACTTTCCAGCAAGTCTTCTTTTGAGGAAGAGCCTTTCTGGAGGATGCTCTCCACCCGGCCGCGCAGGTTTTGCTGATCTTCGGCGGTCAATTCCTTGGCGGTGAGGACGATCACAGGGATGTTGCGCCAGGCGGGGTTGCGGCGCATCTCGCGGACGAATTCAAAGCCGTCCATCACGGGCATCATCAGGTCGAGCAGGATGAGGGCGGGGGTAAGCTGGGCCAGCGCATCCAAGGCCACCAGGCCATTCTCCGCCGTGCGCACGGTGAAGGACGATTTTTCCAGCGTGCGCTGGATCATCTCACGAGTAGGGGCATCGTCCTCCACGAGCAGGATGGGGTGATCCACGGTGGGCTTGAGATAGCGGCGCAGCACGGTGACGAGCCGGTCGCGCTCCACCGGCTTGGTCAGATATTCCTGCGCGCCCAGCGCGAATCCCATGGCTTTGTCCTCGATGAGGGTGGCGAGGATCACGGGGATGCTTTGCAACGCAGGATCGCTCTTGAGTTCGGACAATACGGCCCAGCCATCCATGCCCGGCATCATCACGTCCAGCACGATGGCCTGCGGGGCGGATTCGCGGGCCATGGTCAGGCCGGTCCTGCCATCCGGCGCCAGCTTCACTGCATAGCCCTCCTTGGTCAGCGTGTGCGAGATCACCTCGCGCACGGCGGTATCGTCATCGATCACCAGCACCACCGGTCGCTCACCCGCCTGGGTGGGGCTGACAGGCTTGGCCAGCGGGGAGGGCGCCTCCTCCGGGGTTACCTCCACGGGCAGCCAGAAGGTGAAGGCGGTGCCTTTGCCGTACTCGCTTTCCACTGAGATATCGCCGCCCATCATCCGGCAAAAGCGCTTGCTGATCACGAGGCCAAGGCCGGTGCCGCCGTACTTTCGGGTGGTCGAGGCATCCGCCTGGCTAAAGGCCTGGAAGAGCTTTCCGAGCTGCTCCGCCGTCATGCCGATGCCCGTGTCGCGGACGGTGAAGAGCATTCGCTCTGCGCCATCCACCACCGCTCGGCGGGTCTCGACGGTGAGGGTGCCTTTTTCGGTGAATTTCGCGGCATTGCTCAGCAGGTTGAAGAGCGTCTGCCGCACCTTGGTCAGGTCGGCCCGCATGGTTCCAAGATTCTCGGCCGACTTGATCTCCAGCGTGTTCCCGTTCTTCTCGATGAGCGGGCTGATGGTCGACATCACGTCGTTGAGCATCGCCTTCACGTCGAAATTTTCCACATACAAAGTCATTTTGCCGGCCTCGATCTTCGAGAGGTCCAGCACGTCGTTGATCAGGGCCAGCAGGTGCTTTCCAGCCGAGTGGATTTTTTTCAGATCTGGGATAAAATCTTCCTGCCCAAGGTCTTCGGCCTCCTCGATGAGGATTTCGCTGTAGCCGATGATGGCGTTCATCGGGGTGCGCAGCTCGTGGCTCATGTTGGCGAGGAAGGCGCTCTTGGTCCGGTTCGCCTCCTCCGCCGCGGTGCGGGCTTCCTGGGCCTCGGTCACCGCCAGGGCGAGGGCGGAGGTGCGTTCCAGCACAGTTTTTTCCAAATCCTGATTCCACTCTTCCATGCGCCGGGCGCGGGTCTGGATTTCGTGCGACATGGTCTCAAAGGTGCGGGCGAGGTCGCCGAGTTCGTCCTTGCGCTTCACCAGCGGCGCGAGGCTGGCGGGGTCAAAGTCGCCTTCCTCCATGTCGGCGGCGGCCTTTCGCAGCGCAATGACCGGGGCGGTCATGCGTTGCGCCACCACGGTGACGAGCACGAGGAGGACGATCAGGGCTGTGGCGGCGATGAGGGCCGAGCGAATGGCCAGCACTCTCACCGGATGTAGGATCTCGTCCGCCGACACATTGAGTACCACCTTCCATCCGGTAAAGGGCGCCTGCGCCCAATACAGCCGGCGCATCTTCCCGTTGATCTTTACCTTGGCTGAGCCATGCGATTGTCCCACCACCAGTTTCCCATCGGGCAGGTTGCCCACGTCTTCGCCGCCATAGGTCTTGCTCAGCATCAGCTTCTCCTCGGGATGCGTGATGATTTTGCCCGCCCGGCTTACCAGAAAGGTATATTCCGAGGATTTGCCGTCGGAGGCCATAGTCGACGAGCGCAAATGCAGATCGCGCACGATGGCGAGCAGCCGCTCCAGTGCAATATCCGCCCCCGCCGTGCCGATATACGTTCCGTCTGGTGCGATGGAGGGCGCGGTTACGCTCACCATGGTGATGTTTGACGCCCCGTCGTCGTAGTAGGGCTCGGTCACATACAGCCGCCGACTCTGCTTGGGGCCGTTATACCATTCCCATTTTGCGTCGTGGTAGTCGTAGTTGATGATGTCTCCCGTGGGCGGTCCGCCCCGGTGCACCCACGAGCACGAGAGGGCTTCCTTCCAATCCATGCCTTCAAAGGCCAGGTAGATCCCATAGACCTCCTTTTCCGGCACCGAAGCCAGCAAGGCGCCGAGAAAGGGGATGATTCCCGCATCCGGCCTCGGGCCGATGACCGACTGCCGGGCGGCGATTGTGGTCGGCAGTACTCCCACGCGCAAGACCAGTTGGTCCAGTTCCTCAGCCGTCGCGCGCACCTGCTTGAGCGCCTCCTGATCCGTCTGCGCCTCGATCGCATCACGGCTGGCCGTGTAGTTGACCCAGGCCATCACGGCCAGTACCGCGCACGACACGAGGCCGATCGACCACTGAAGCTTATGAGCAAACGTGCGGGGCGCGAATGGGATCATGGATGGCGGCGACAGATGGCGCTTCAGGCAGCGATACTGAAGGATGCGTTGCGGCGCGTCGAGGATTTCGAGAGGGAAGAATGGCGCGCCGGAGTCACCGGGCCGATTGTTATAGGCCACATTTGCCCCGAATGGTGTATCGTGGCGAAATGGCGTCCCCAGAAAATGCGAAAGCCCTCTCGCCGAAGATCCTCGTCTTCTCTCTGGAACTGCACTGGCTCGGTATCAGCCGGTTGCCCCATGCCTTGCAAAATGCCGGTTTTGAGGTGGGCATCGCCTGCCGGGCCGGAGCCTTTCTCGCGCATACCAAATTTCGGAGTTATTTCCTCCCTTTACCCGACCAGCTTCGGGGAGAGGAAATTCTTTCCTGTTTGAGGAAAATCATGGCCGAATGGCCGCCAGAGGTCATCGTTCCAGGAGACGATCGCGCCGCCATTTTCCTCGCCAATGCCCATGCCCTGCTGCTCAGGATGGGTGACTCGCCCGAACTGGCGGAGGTCATCCAGCATTCCCTGGGCCATCCTCGCGGGGTGCTCGAAGCCTCAAGCAAACGGCAAACGATGGAGATCGCGCGCAAGTTGGGTGTCCGCGTACCGCGGAGTGAAAGAATCGCTTCGAAAGAAGATGTCCGGGCCTTTGGTCAAACGCATGGCTTTCCTGTCGTGCTCAAGCGCTCGTATGGATCCGGCGGCGACGGGGTGGTGATCTGCCGCACGGCGAACGAGATTTCGGAATGCTACCAGAGGGTCGGCCGGGAGGTGACGCTCAAATGGCGCTTTGCCCGGTGGCGTGATCGGAGGAGGGGAGAGGCGTTGGAGGCCTTTTGGCAGCCGGTGGACCGGAGTATCACGGTTAGCCAGTTTGTCGCGGGCAAGGCTGGAACTGCCGTGGTGGCCGCCGTGGCAGGGCGCATGGTCGCGGCCTTGTGCGCCGTGGTGGAGCATGCCCAGCCCGGTGACGCGGGCCATAGCAGCGTGGTGCGGATCGTCTTTAATGAAGAGATGGCTCGAACTGCCAAGGCGATGGTTGAGCATTGGAAACTGACTGGCTTGATCGGCTTCGACTTCATGGTCGACGAGCAGGAACAAGCCTGGCTCATCGAGTGCAACCCCCGGCCCACGCCCATTACTCATCTTGGGGAGCGCGTCGGGAATAATATTTGCCGGGCCTTTCACCGCTTCCTGGCTTCGGAAACTCCCCGTCTGCGGGAGGGAACGAGAGCTTCACCGGAACTCGTGGTGGCGCATTTTCCTCAGGAGGTATGGCGCGATCCCCATAGTCCCTATCTTGAGCATGCCTTTCACGACGTGCCGGAGGACGATCCGGAATTGCTGGAGACCCTGCGACGGGCGAAGAGGCAATAGCGCGTTCCTATTGCAACACCGCGAGGTCTGGCCTACCTTCGCGGTCCCCAGAAAATGCCTGATCGTGTTTCCATCCGGGACTTGGCGAAGCTCGCAGGCGTAAGCATTGCGACGGTCTCCCTCGCTCTCCGCGACAGCCACGAGGTGGCTCCCGCCACCCGCGAAAAAATCCTCTCGCTCGCGCGGGAATACAACTACCGCAGCCACCCCGCGGTGAATACCCTCATGCAGCAGGTGCGATCGGGGCGGAGGATTCATGACGAGGAGGTGGTGGCCTTTGTGCGCACGGGGACTGATGAGACGGAGACGGCGCCGGGTCCGCTGGAACTGCTGGCGGGAACGCGGGAGGAGGCTCATCGCCTGGGCTACCGGGTGGAGGTCTTTTGGGGCGGCCCTTCAGGAGCGAAGTCGGAGCAACTGGCGCGGGTGCTGTATCACCGGGGGATTCGCGGGGTGATCTGGGCACCGATGCCGTATCCGCATCCGCCCATTGTGTTCCCCTGGGAGCATTTTGTTCCACTGGCCTGCACGTCGTCGACGGATGTGAGGAATCTGCCGATTGTGTGCATCCATCATGCGAAGGGAATGGCGCTGATGCTGGAGGAGCTGACGGCGCGGGGAGCAAAGCGGATCGGCGTGGTCGTGGGGTACGAGGAGGATTTGCGGCAGGACTATGGCTGGGTGACGGGAATCGATTTGTATCGGCACCGGGGCGGGACGACGGAGGTGACGCCGTTGATTTTGAAAGGACTTCCGGTGGAGAAACGGATCCGAAGCTGGTTGAAAAAAAACCGGCTGGATACGCTGGTGCTGACGGAAGGGCTGTACGATCAGTTTCATTTTTTGGAGGGAGAGGTCGCGCGGGCATCGCTGGATATTCCGAGCCCACGCCTGGGCAAGGTGGGCGGATTGTATCAGGACATGCGGAGGATCGGGCAGCAGGCGGTGCGCTCGCTCAGCGTGCGGCTGTCGAACAGCATTCTGGGATTGCCCGAGCATTCGTTTTCACTGGTGACGCAGGCGACATTTCAGGATGGGGAATCGCTGCGGCTGCTGAAAAAGGCGGGCCGGTAGAGGCATTCGTGCGCCCGGGGTGGATGGTTACTTAACGTGTTAGATCGCAGGCTGGTTGTGAAAGGAAGGGCGGAGGACTAAAAGTGCTCCAACGATGAAAACATCCCCCTCCCCCTCAGTAAAAGCCCTGGCCGGAATTCTTTGCTTAACGCTCGGTGTCGCTTCTGCGCACGCGGCGGTTTTGACGCTGGATTTTGCCAACGGCAATGGAACCACCTCGGTCGACCAATATACCGGAACGGCCGGGAGCGGCTGGAATACGGCCTGGACGACGGCGGCGGGCTCGGGCGTGACGAGCTCAACGAGCACGGTGGTCAACACGACGCCGCTCTACACGGGAGGCGGCAACTATCTCTCAACGTCCTTTACCGTCAGCGGTACTACTTCCACTGCAAACCAGTGGGTGCGCGTGTCGCGGCAGGTGAATTCCTCGGCGATCAGTCTGACGTCGCCAGTGAGCTACAGCTTTACGCTACGGCCCGACTCGGCGGTGCAGAACACAAGCGAGACTTTTACGATTTTCAATGCGACAGCCGCGACGCCAAACACCGGGGGCTCCGACACCTGGAAAATCACGGCGGATGGCGGAGGCTGGAATATCTACAACGGATCCACCATAGTGGCGGTGGGCAAAGTGGGAGCAACCAACTTGGCGGGAACAGACTACCAGTTTACCATCAACTCGGATCCGAGCACCAAGACGTGGACCACGACCATCTACAACATCACCAACAACTCTACCTACAACTCGGGCACCTTGAGCTGGCGCAATACGGCAGCTACTTCGGAAAATACCTTTCTTAATTTCGTCAGCCAGTCCGGGGCTACCTCGTCGCAGACCTTTGGATACTCGCTGGACAATATCGTCGTCGTGCCGGAGCCGTCCGTGGGTTCCCTCACCGCCCTGGCCGGCCTCTCGTTTCTTCTTTTGAAGAGATACCGCCGCCGTGCGACGTTGAGTTGCTGACGCCGACTGGCAACCCATTCCTCCCCAAGAATCATGAAGCTCACAAACCAAAGAGGAGCGGTGTGTTTACGCCGAAAGGGCTGGACGCTCATCGAGTTGGTGGTCGCCATCGGTATCGTGCTGCTGCTGGCCTCCCTGGGATTTCCCGCCGCCAAGCGCGTGCTGGAAAATGCCAAGTTTACCAAGTGCTCGAGCAACCTGCGGCAATGGGGCCAGGGCTATCAGTTCTACCTGAACGACCACGATGGCTACTTCCCGCAGCAGGCGGAGATTGCGACCAATGCCGATACCCAATGGCAGGAGCTGATCGCCCCTTATCTGGTCGGATTCAGTTCGGCAACCGGCAAGCGATTCACAATGCGCGACCGCTTCCGCTGCCCCAACGACAAGACCACGGGCATCGTTTACGGCGGCAATACCTATCTGAGGCCGTCGCAGTATTCCAAGGCACCCGCGAAGCTGATTTCGCTCAACCAGAAGCTGGGGAACTTTGCCCTGATGGCCGAAAACTACACCGGCGAATTCTGGGACACCCATGCCTGGAATGGCAGCACCGGACTGGACTACACCCGGCATACCGTAGGCGGCAAAAATGTGGCCAACTTCCTCTTCGCGGACATGCACGTGGAGGCCCTGAGCTACGACGACACCTTGAAGCGCCCGGTCGTCACCATCCCCTAATCCGCCACCAAAGTTTGAAATGATTAAAACCCGAATTCTCGTGGCCGGCTGCGCTTGTGCGTTGGCTGGCATGCTCAACGCTCCCTTGCTTCACGCTGATGACCTGGAGCAAAACCTGCTCGCAAAATGGACCTTTAAAAATGGCTCGCTGAAGAGCGAGGTGGGTGATTTCACCCTGATCGAGGGCGGACGAAAGGGAACCGTGGAACCCGGCGATGGCAGCGTAACCTTGAGGGACCACAAGTATCTCATCGTGCCGGAGATCTGCTCCGCCACCTATCCCGACCTGGCCAAGGGCATCACGATCTGGGCGCGGATGAAGTTTGATGAGTTTCCCGTCGAGCATGAGGCCAATGTCATGAGCCTGCAGAGTGTGCCCAAGGATGGGAGCTGGGATAGCATTACGATGGCTTTGCTTTACCGGGGTACCGATGACGGCAACTCCAATCCCGGCCTCGGGTTCCTCGCGAAATTGCCGAATGATGTCGAACTCGGCGTGGGACCGTCGCGCTTCTATCCGGTCGCCGCTGGTGAGTTTTTCAACGTGGCGCTGGTTTTCGACGGTGCAGCCCATACCGCCACCATGTGGGTGAACGGCCATCCCGTGACGAGCGAGCGCCGGGATGCGGAAACGCTCAAGGAATTCGCCGCCTTCGCCATCGGCTCGCTGACCGCGCAAGGGCACCCCTGCACTGTTACGTTCGAGGAGGTGCGCATCTATTCGACCGTGCTCGGGCCGCAGTGGCTCGATGAGATCAAACCATCCAAGGAATAAGTTACCTGCTCTTTTCGATGTCTTTTCATTGTCACCTGTCGCGAGTTTTGGGCGCGGCTATTTTTTTGGGACTTGGGCTTATTCCATCAGGCGCCGCCGAGCAGAAGAAGGTTGTGGTGGACTTCGAGGATGTCGGTACCTGGCGGATGAGGGAGAGCGCCGGCCTCAAGCGGGGGGCTTGGTGGCCGGCGGATCTCTGCCTCTCCAGCAGCAGCCTCGCCAAGTCGGGGGATGGCTATGTCGGGGAGCTAAAGTTCGCCTTTGATCCCAATGGTCCGGGGCCGTTTGTGGCCGGATTCGATCGCCAGAAGATGACCCTCGTCAGCGGGTTTCTCACCGGCATCGAATTCGATGCGGATGCGCGGGATTTCCCGGTGTCCGTGTGCTTCGATTTGCAGGATGCGACCAACCACACCTTTCGCACCACCCCTGTTCCACTGACCGGGAAAGGCTGGCAGCATTACCGGCTGGATCTGAAACCCGAGACTCTGCCCGGCCTGGCCAAGTGCAAATTTCCCGCGCGCCTCAAGCGCATCCTGGTGAAATCCGCCACCGCCTGCGAGGGGGCCATCTTCCTGGATGATATCGCCCTGACCGGAAGCTTCACGAAGAAGGATCAACTCACCCTCACGCCGATCTATGAAGGCATCTCCTATTTGCCCGGAAAGCCGGTGACTTTGCGGTATCGCATGAGAAATGCGCAGGCGGAGGCGCTTTCGGGGAGCGTTCATCTGGAACTGCGGGATTTCTCCGGAAAGAAACTGCTGGCGAAAGATGCGCCGATCTCGGTGCCCGCGGCGGGCGAGGCGGAAGTCTCCTTTGAAGTGGGGGACCATCCGATTGGGGCGTACGAAGTCGCGCTGACCGCGAAGGCGGGGGAATACGAGACCACGCTGCAGGATCACTTTGGAGTATTGGTTCCCAACAACGGCCGGCCCAATCACCATCCCATGTGGTTCGGCATTGGAGACTCGCCCGGCTGGCAGGGCGACGCGGAGAATGCCCTGCATCTGCAGTGGATGAAGGCGCTGGGAATCGACATCGATCGGATGGAGTTTTTCATGGACCGCTTCGAGCCTGAGCGCGGGCTGGTGGCCAGGGAAGGATGGAACAAACTCATCCAGGGCCATGCCGACGCGGGGGTGGATGTGATGCTGCTCTATAGCGGCACCCCGCCGTGGACGCAGAGTGTGCGCAAGTGGCGGGGCGCGCCTGATCTCTGGCCGCTCTACGACGAGCACGCTCACGACATGGGCAATTTCCTCAAGGGATATCCCAATGTCCGGTATCTGGAGTTTTGGAACGAGCCGGATCTCGATTTCTTCGATGGCACGCTGCCGGATTATCTCAAGATGATGGAGCACGTCTCCAAGGCCGTGAAAGAAACCCGGCCCGACATCAAGATCCTCACTGGTGGCGTGACCGTGAAACATCCCCGCGAGAAGCCCGGGTTTTCCAAGGGCGTGTTTCAACAGGCGGGGGATCTCTACGATATCGCGGCCTATCATGCCCACGGGCCGGTCATTAATAATGAGCAAAATCAAAGGCAGGTGGAGGCCTGGCTCAAGGAAGCGGGGCTCAGCAAACACTATGCAAATACTGAGACCGGCGAGCGCAGCCTCTACGATGCGGAGGGGCGCAAGCGCCAGGCGATCACGCTGATCAAGAAGATCGTCTACTGCAAATCCGTGCCGGACTTCGACGCCTATTTTTGGTTTACCCTGCAGGACTATTGGGACCTGGATCCCGACGCGGACGACTCCTTTGGGTTGATCACCAGCGACAACCGGGCCAAGCCTTCTTTCGTCGCCTACAATGCGTTGATCAAGATCCTGGCCGACACCACGCCGGAACCGGATGCTCCCGATGCGCCGGGCCTGAAACTCCATGCGTTTCGCAAGGATGACGGGCGCTACGTCTACGCGGGCTGGCCGGCGGACTCGAAAAGCGGAGGTCTCCTGTGGCTCAAGACGGCGCAGTCGGTGGAGGTCTCGGATATGTTTGGGGCCACGCAGGAATACGCCCCGCTCGGTTCCGTCCTGCCCATCTCCTTCATCAACCAGCCGCTCTACATTTCGGGCCGCAAGGCGGGCGAGAAGATCACGGTGTGCGAGCCGGGGGAGGAGTTTCTGAAGGTGTCTACCGAAGTTGAGGTATCGAATGAAAAAGCGGTGTCCATTCCGGTCGTCTTCCGCAATCCGGCGGCGGGCTCGCTGCAAGGCTCGCTAACCCTCAGGGACGCCACTGGAAAAACGGTGGCCGTCCAGGATTTCAAGGTGGATGCGGGGCAGGCGTTTTCGTGGCCGGCTTCGGTTTCTCCGGCAAAGTCCGAAAGCTACGACACCAGCACCTGGGAGCTTGGCTTGAATTTTTCCGGAACGGATCTTCCCGCCTTCTCGTTTCCCATCCAGTTGATCCCGACCTATCCGATCCAGAAGGTGGCCGCCCTGGCGGAGAACCCCGCCAACTGGCCTGCGATCGAATCCCTGCCGGGCATCACGCTCAACCGCTTTGAGCAGGTCGTGGAGCTGACCTACGACCCGACCATTCCGTCATGGCGGGGACCGGATGATCTCTCCGCCGTGGCGCGGGTGGTGCACGACGACAAGGGCATTCGGTTCCACATCGAAGTGACCGATGACACGCCGGGCCCCCTGCAAACGAAGGATCATCTCTGGTTGAGCGACGATGTGCAGGTGGCTTTCGGCACCCCCGAGGAAAAGAACTTTGCGGTCCTGGATTTGGGCCAGACCGCGGAAGGCCCGGCGGTTTGGTGCTCGCAGAATCCGGATAGCCGCCAGATCGGAGCCTGGCAAGTGCCCGCAAGTATCGCGACGAAGGGAAAGGTGACCACTTACGACGTCTATCTCCCTTACGAGAAGCTCGGCCTCCCCGTGGGCCCGCTGCCGCAGTCCATTCGGTTCTCCTTCATGGTGAACGAGAACGACGGCAAGGGGCGCGTGCGCTGGATCCAGTGGAAGGATGGCATTGGCAAGAACCGCAGTGTTGAGGGCCTTGGGCACGGGCTTCTGGAGCAATAGAAACGATTATGAAGGGTACGAATTGGCAAACGAAACTGCTGGTGGCGCTGGCGGCCGGGGCGATCAGTGCTGGAGCCATGGCGGCTCCGGCGAAGGTCCTGATGCTGGGCGACTCGCTGACCGCGCAGGGCGAGGGGAGAAGAGTTCTCCATGATCGACTGGTGGCGGACGGATATGCCGTGGAATTTGTCGGGAGCCAGGGCACGCCGCCTCTCCGCCACGAAGGGCACGGGGGATTTACGATCGGGCCGGATCAAAGCGAGCCGGGGAGCCTCTTCGCCAATGTCGATGCCTGGGTGCCCGCGGCGCAGCCCGACGTGATCATGCTGCTGGTGGGAAACAATGACTACAATGGGAAGCCGGGCGTAGACCCGGCGCACGCGCCCGAGCGGCTGACCGCGTTGCTCGATAAGATCACCACCCTCGCGCCGCAGGCGACCGTGGTGGTGGGATCGGTGCTGAAGATCGCGTGGGTGGACGACTACGCGGGTGCGCTCAATCGCGCCCTGCCGGAGATCGTAAAGCAGCAGCAAGCGGCGGGCCACAAGGTGCTCTATGCCGATCTGCATAATGAAGTGGATTTGAAAAAAGGGGCTCCGCCATACAAGGGACCGGACGGTGATTATGTCGATGGAACCCATCTCAATGCCAGTGGTGGAAAGAAGCTGGGCGATAGCTGGTATGCCCATCTGCAGCCCCTGCTCACCAAACCATGAACTCTTTCAAGATCACCTTCATCGGCGGAGGAAGTTATCAATGGGTGCCGACCCTCTTTCGCGATATCGCGGTGCATGAGCGGCTCGACGGATGCACTTTCGTGCTGCACGACACGCATGCCGGGCGCAATGCCGAGCTTGCCGAAGTATGCCGCGTGATCGGGCACAAGCTGGGCTCCCGCGTTCGGGTGGAGACGGAAAACGATCTTTCCCAGGCGCTGCTGGGCGCGGACGTGGTCATCCTTTGCATCTCCACCGGTGGGCTGGATGCGATGGAGCACGACATCGAGATTCCGAAAAAATATGGGATCTATCAGCCAGTGGGAGATTCCACGGGGCCGGGTGGCATCTCGCGGACGCTGCGCAATGTGCCAGTGGTGACGGCGCTGGCGCGCGAGATGGAAACCTTTTGTCCCGACGCCTGGCTGCTCAACCTGAGCAATCCCATGGGCCAGATTGTGAAGGCCATTCACCAGACCTCGCGAATCAAGGTGGTGGGTCTTTGCCATGAGTACATGAGTTTCATGGGCAAGGTGCAGGGCTACTTTGGATTGGAAAATTGGCAGCGGGAGACCTCGGCCAGCATTGCGGGAGTGAATCACTTTGCGTGGATCACGCAGCTCGATATCAACGGCGCAGATGGGCTGGAGATGTTGCGGGAGTACAGCCGGGGCGCGACAAATGGCTCCACGGAGCATCGCGGGAGCCTGGTGAATCTCAGCGAGACACTAAGCGCGGAGCAGGTGAAGTTTGCTTTGTTCCGGGACTTTGGCGCGATGCCGTATCCCGGGGATCGCCACCTCGTGGAATTCTTCCCGCATTTCCTTTCCGAGAAAACCCGCCATGGCCAGGCGTACGGAGTGGGCCTCACCTCGGTGGAGGACCGGCGGACGATTTGGATGGGGCACTTCAAGAGGCGCATCGAGGAGTGGACATCGGGCGGGCCGGAGACGGTGCCGCGCCAGCCCTCGGATGAGTCGCTGGCGCCGATCCTCGCGGCTTTGCTGGCCGGAGAAACCACGGTGCAGCCCGTGACGATTCCGAATCGCGGCCAGATCGCCAATCTGCCGTTGGGATCCGTCGTCGAGACCATGGGCACCTTTCAGCGCAACCTGCTCGCGCCCCATGCAACCGGCCCGCTGCCAGACGCGCTCCTGCCCTTGATGCACAAACATTGCGCGATTCAGGACTTGACGGTGGAGGGGGCGATCACTGGTGATCGCGGGAAAGTGCTGCAGGCGATGATCGCTGATCCGATGAACAACAATAACGATTACCGAGAAATCGAAAAGATGATGGTGGAAATGCTGGAGGCCAACCGGAAATTGCTTCCGCAGTTCTTTGGCCGGCCTCAGCCATCGACCGAGATCGCGTCCAAGCCACCTCGGAGCAAAGAGGATCTCCCCTTGCTGGTTTCGTAGGAGGACATGGGCCTTCAGACGCTGATTGATTTTTCACGCATTCCGTCCCCGGTGATCCTGCAGGGGGATGCGGCTACGGCGTTTCGCGACCCAGCGGTGGTCTATCACGACGGCACCTTTCATCTCTTTTATACGCTGGTAAAAACTGATGCGGTCGGGAAAGTGTTTCTGCATCTCGCGAAGAGCGAAAGTCGCGACCTGATTCACTGGACGGAGCCGCGTATTCTTACGGCGCCGGATCCGCGGCTCAATTTCAGCTCGCCGGGCAGCATCGTCCGGCATAGCGGCAGGTGGGTGCTGTGTCTGCAGACCTATCCGCGCCCGGCCGGAGAAAAATACGGCGACGCAACGGCCCGCCTCTGGACCATGCGTAGCGACGACCTTGAGGAATGGGACGAACCGCGTCTCTTGCGGGTGAAAGGGCCGCAGGTCGACCGCGAGCATATGGGGCGGATGATCGATCCCTTCCTTTTTGAAGACCGGCAGGAAGCGGGGAAGTGGTGGTGCTTTTACAAACAGGACGGTGTGAGCATGTCATCATCCCATGATTTGGAAAACTGGACTTTTGGCGGGCGTATCGAGGGCGGTGAGAACTGCTGCGTGCTGGTCGATGGAAACGAGTATGTGCTCTTTCACTCGCCGGAAAATGGCATTGGCCTCAAACGGTCGCCAGACTTGGTACGATGGCGCGACGAGGGAATTTTCCATCTGGGGCAGGCGGAGTGGCCATGGGCGCGTGGCCGAATCACGGCGGGCTTTGTGCTGGATCTGCGTCACGAACCCCGTGTGGGAAAATACCTGCTCTTTTTCCACGGGAGCGGCCCGGAGGACGAATGGACGATGTTTGATACGCATGCGAGCATTGGCCTCGCCTGGGGTGAATCGTTGTCGCAGTGGGAATTCGCCGCAAATCGTGGCGTCGAATAGCTTTATGCGCTGGCCTTCAGCGCCTCCCTGGCCCAGATAGTGAGTTCCCGCCTTCGCTCGATCACGGCCATGGGCACCTCGTAGTACTTTCGGAGCGCGGTCTTGCGGCCGGGCGTGGTGAAGACCTTCATCCCGGCTGCCTCGTAGCGCTTTCGCGTCTCTTCGTTGGTGCGGAAGTAAAGTTTCTCGCCGTGGATGATGGCAAAGAAGACTTCGTCGGCATAGAGGCCGAAGCCGCCAAACATCGCCTTGATGCGGAGATTGGGCAGGCTGTCCAACTGCTCTGCGACCAGGTTGCGAAATTCGCGCGCTTTGGCATCCATGTGGGAAATATAGAGAGCCCGGCGCATAAGCCAATGGTGCTTTGCGACAGGGTGTTTTCGAGATGGAGTTGACTAAATAAGTTGTTAAAGGTTTTCGTCGATCCTCGTGGAATATCTAATTCTCATTCTTGCCTTGGTGCCAGTGGCTGTGCGGGCCAGCCTCGGTTGGCGCATGGGCGCTGACCTGGAGATCCGTCGTCTGCTGGTTTATGTGCTGGCGGGGGTGGTGACGCTGGTCTTTGGCAACTATGTTAGCGAATGGCTGGCGCAGGGGTTTGGCCGGGTGGAGCCGCACATCCTGCTGGCCTGCATTTTTCTCGTCGTTTTCTCCATCACGGCAGGAGTCGCGACATTGGTGCTGAATCATCTTCGGCCGCCGGCGGAGAGCGATTCGGTGACTCCGTCCGAAAGGATGGCCGGTTTGGTCGCAGGCCTGCTCTTTGGCGCGTTCATTGGCGTGGTACTTATTGCCGTGGCTGGTTTGGCGATTCCTTCCCTGGACTCGGCGAGCATCCCCCTAGTCGGAGACAAGCCGCTTGCGCTGCTCCGGGCCGTGGAAAAAGGCATCGCCTTGGCGCCATGGACCCCACCTCCCGCGCCCGCTCCAGAGCCGGCCGAACCCGCCGAGGCGTCCGAGGCCCCGGTGGTGGCGGCGGCGACACCCGCACCCGTCGCGCCGGCGATTCCAGCGACACCGGTGGCCACCCCTCCTCCCCGGCCCAGGATCAATTACCAAAACTTTTCCTACGAGGAGGCCCTCGATAAGGCGCGGGAAAACCACGAGACGGCCCTTTCCGTTCGTTCGGCCTTTCGGCTGAGTGAATTGGAGGAGGCCAAGGCCAAGGCCCAGCGCGAAGGAAAATTGCTGGGCTTCATCATGGTGTGGGGTTCCTTTTTTAAGGATCCCGATGAGCCGATGGGCACGGGCAGCGCGTCCGGCCTGGTTCACTTCTATCAGGTGTTCAACGACAGCATGGTGCTCGTCTTCGTGCGGCACGAGAATGAACTCAATCTCGTACCGGATGCGGTGAAGCGAGGCTTTTTCGGCCCGGACGAAGGCGGCTTTGCTCCCAACATGGCCGTCGTTTCCGCCGATGCCGTGGACTACATTTGCGAGATTCCCTATGGCGGCAATAACTCCGATGGGGCCATTCGCGAATCGATCTTTCGCACCAAGATCGGCACGATCCAGGCCTGGCTCGCAGCCCAGGTCAAGACGCCCTGAAAACTTGCCCTATTGCAAAACGATGTCGGAGGGCTGAAGCCGAAAGGTCATGCGTCCGATCATGATTTGGTAGTTGTCGGGAGACTCGAGGACCAAAACCGGTGTGCCTTTTCGCAAGGTGATTTTGGTCTCCGAGGCTGGCAGGGTCTTGGTGACGTTCATCACGGCGGGCCGGCGCTGGTAGAGTTGCCCGCTGGAAAGATAGACCCGGCCCTCGCGGAGGAGCTTGTCGTTGAGTTCGCGGAGCGATTTCGCGCAAGCGGGCAGGTTCGTGCTGGCAAAGACCTGGGGATATTTTCTTTGAAGCTCCTCAATAGCGGCGGGGAAGAAATCCACGCCCTTGGGCAGGGCGATGAGTTGATCCATCACAACTCCTTCCTGAAATGAGACCGGCAGCGGCGGGTCGGTCTTGAGATTGGCCTTGGAGAGATCGTAGGAGAGCCCCTGCCCGGGCCCGATGAAACGCCTCACTGGCCTCACGTTGCCGTAGTCTCCCGGTGGGCAAAATCGGAGCGTCTCGTTGAGGGCCTTTTGGTATTCGGGGTCGCTGGCCCGTAGAGACGGCAGGCCGACGACGAGCATGGTACCGAATACGATGAGAAAGAACGCCCTTCGCATCACTCCTCCCGGTACGGAACAAGAATCGACATTGCGTCGTCGAGCGGCTTGTTCCAAAGATCCCAGTCGGTAGTCGTCTTCTGCGGTTGCCCGGGCTTGGGCCCGGCGTTGCTCCCGCCGGTATCGATTTCCCGACCGCGATATTTTAGCACGAGATGCCAGCTTGCGCCGTCAAAGACGACTTTCCCAATGTCTTGTGGATCGTAGCTTGTTTTCCATGACCAGACCTGGATCTGGTGGGCGCGTTTCCAGAAGGCGAGCCATTGTTCGCGGGTGGGAACAAAATACTCGGTGTTCACCAATTTCTCTCCGCGATCGGTCGGGTGGTAGGCGTGTCGAACGATGGCGCCGTTCTCGAAGAGGAATTCGGTTCGCCCCGCGTCCCCCGCGTAGACGAGCTTGAGTTTCTCGGGTAGCGCATCGTGCCGGGGCACATTTTTCGGCGGGGGTGGGGTGGTTGCGCACGAGCAAAGGAGCACCGCGATCAAGCTGAATGCGAGCCAGGTCGTCTTCATTTCGCGAATTCATAGGCATTTCCCGGCTCGAAGGCGAGTCGGCGAAAAAAGTGACAATATTTTTGCCGAAAATGTCCTGACCGGTTCGGCCCATTCGTCGTAAGCATGAAAACACACCCAAAACCATGAGTACACCTACCATACCCGCCATTCATCCCTATCTCATCTTCAACGGTCGTTGCGACGAAGCGCTGAAGTTTTACCAGAAAGCCCTCGGTGCTGAACTCGGCATGGTCCTGCGCTTCAAGGACAATCCGGAAATGCCTGGTTCCTGCCCGGGAGGCATGGAGCTCAATCCCGAATCCGTCATGCACGCGGAGTTCAAAGTAAAGGGTTCCACCCTGATGGCTTCCGACGGTATGAGTCAAAAGGACTCGAAATTTGAAGACTTCAGCCTCTCCCTCGCCGCCGCTGACGAAGCCGAGGCGCAGAAGTTCTTCGCCGCTCTCAGCGAGGGCGGCAAGGTGACCATGCCCCTGGGCGCGACTTTCTACTCCCCGTGCTTTGGCATGCTGGAGGACAAGTTCGGCCTCGGCTGGATGATCATCGTTCCTCAGCAAAGATAACGTTGCGAACGGGGCCGGGCGAGCAATCGTCCCGGCCTTCGCGCGTCGAGCGACAGCCGGATTGGCGAAGTCCGACTGTGGTGCTTGATTTTTAAAGATAATTTCGCCGTAAATTCCTCACCACCACTTCTCTCGTCCCATGGATACCAATACCGCCTCCAGCCAGCCCAACTACCTGCTGCTCTTTCGCCATACCGATTGGGACCGCGACCTCACGGCCGAGCAAACCCGCGAGGTGATGGATCAGGTCAACGCGTGGTTTGAGGATCTCGCCCGAAAGGGCAAGTCCCTGGGTGGTTTTCCGCTGCTGGAGCACGGGAAAACCGTCTCGAGCGACAAGGGGAAGACACAGGTGACCGATGGCCCCTTTGCCGAGTCGAAGGAGGCCGTAGGCGGTTATCTCCTCCTGCACGCCAAGGATATGGAGGATGCGGTGGCCATCGCCAGTTCGTCGCCGCTGCTGATTTTGGGCGTTGTCACCGAAGTGCGCGAACTTGCGCAGGAGTGCCCGATTCTGGAGCGGATGAAGGAAGAGGTCGAAGCAAGCGCCTAGGCTGCCGGCTGCTTCTTTGGGCACCCGCCTTTTCCGACGGAAGAATTGCGTTGGTTGCGTGATTTCGCAGGCGGCGAATTCATCATCGCGGCCGTCGCGCTTTGTATTTCCTCGGAACCGGCGAAGCTATTCATGGGTGCTCGTAGAATGTTGATTTCTCCGGCCGGCAGGCTTCCGAATTCGAGGCATCAGGCGAGCTTGCCGAATCTCGCGTAATCCATTAAGGGAGAGGGAAGACTGTGAGCGAAAAAATCGGAGTAGTGGTAGTCGATGATGACTCGACGGGGCGAAAGCTCCTCAAGACGCTGATCAGCCATCACGAATCTCTTGCCCTTCTCGGCCTGGCGGATAGCGCCGCCAGCGGGGCCGACTTGATTCGTGAGGAAAAGCCGGATGCGATCTTTCTGGATATCCAGATGCCCGGCGAGAGCGGCTTTGATCTGTTGCGAGGATTGACCGACCCGCCCAAGGTGGTCTTTGTCACCTGCTCGCCGAGCCATTCGCTGAAGGCCTTTGAGGTCGAGGCGGTGGATTATCTGCTGAAGCCCGTGATGCCCCCACGCTTTGCCGCCACGGTGCAGCGGCTGAAGCGGCTCTTTTTTTCGGAGCCCGTGCCGGTTCAGCAGCACGAGGCCACCGACCGTATCTGCCTGCGGGCCAACGGCCAGACCCATATCGTCCCGCTGGCTCGCCTCGTGGCGCTCCAGGCCGAGGGGAATTTTACGCGCGTCCATTGTGCGGATGGCTCCGCGGTCCTTTCCGGACGCTCCATTGGCGACTACGCCGAGACTCTGCCGTCTCCTCCGTTTGCCCGGCTCGACCGCTCGCTCATCGTCAATATCGACCGCATGACCCGGGCCGATCGGCTCTCCCGCAATCTCAGCCAGCTCTGGATTCGCGGCCTGTCTCAACCTCTCGAATTGGGCCGGACCGCCACGGAGAATCTGAAGGAAGCTCTTCGATAGAAGAGGGGGGCTTTAATCTGGGCGGCGTTTTTCAAGCCAGTTCCGGATACTGTCGGAGAATGCGCAGAAGAGAAGTATCGCGGTGGGAGTCCAGAGATAGTAGTTGAGCACCAACCGCATTCCCAACTTGCTTCTCAATTCAAAAACCAGCCAGGCGGCAATGGGGACCATAATCGGCAGGGTCAGCAACACGGTGGCCACGGTAATGGTCAGAGCCGCCATGCGGTTGCGCACGTGTCCGACGGTCGCGCTGAAGGTCTGCTGGATCGGCGCGCAGAGAAAAAGCGTGGCGATGCCAATTTGCTTGGGCAGGAAACTCTTGCCCGACCACACCGCCCACACGCCGCAGAGGGCCGCGAGACCGAAGCAGACCAGGTACCAGTTGGTGGCCCGTTTTTCGTCATCGGAAAGGGCAAAGCGTCCCTCGCGATCGAAACGCAGGATGAGGTCGAACATTGGGTGGGCGAGAAAGATGAGGATGAAGGCGCCGAAAAAAACCGTCCGAAAGATCTCATAGGCCACGCCCCACTCGGCGTGGTCGGCCACCAGCCGGCCGCCGACCTGCACGCCGACGGCGAGCACGAGGATGGCTCCCCAAACCGCGATGGCCTTGAAACGATCGGTCCAGATGAAGAACGCCAGCATGAGCCCAAAGATGGGGCTGCGGGCCTTGAGCGAGGTGGCAAAGCCCGCGCGCGCCACCGCGTTTCCCGGATCCAGTCGCAGGGCTTCGAGGTAATGGGTTTTAGCTTCGTTGGGCCGGCCCTGGATGAGGAGCTCGTCCGCGCGCAGGCAGTGATTCCACGCATCCAGCGGATCGTCCCGCAGCAGAGTTTCGGAGATGCCCTCGGATTCCGCATGGCGCCCGAGGGCGGCGAGAGCGCGGGCGCGAAAGGTGAGGCATAGTTCGTTGTCCGCGTCGAGCGCGAGCCCGACATCCGCTGCGGCGATGGCTTCTTCGCGCAGACTGCGCTCGAGAAGGCATCGGGCGAGCAAGCCGTGAAAATCCGGTTCGGTGGGGTCAAGTTCGATGGCGCGCCGGATCGAGGCCTCCGCTTCCTTGGGGGACGAACGCTCGAGCCAGATGAGCGCCCGGGTCCAATGAACGCGCGGTTCGTTCGGTTCGCTGGTCAGGGCCACATCGGAGGAGCGGAGCGCCTCATTCCAGCGGCCGGCCTGCAACAGCGCAAAGGCCAGGCGGCAATGCACATAGGCATTGGTCGGATCAAACGAGAGAGCCTGCCGGTACTCCTCGATCGCCATCTCGTGACGGCCCTGCTGCAAAAGCACATCGGCGCGCATGAGGTGGGCTTGCATCCGCGCGAATGTGCCCGAGAGCAGTGGGGAAACTCAAGAAAGGAAACCGCCGAAAGCTAATACCAACTTTCGGCGCCCGCTATTTTGCCGAGCCAGTGCCGCTCAAGGTACCGGTGGTCGTTCCGGAAATAGTCGTCGTAGTGTTGCTCGCTGCGGGCGTCGTGGTGAGCCCGCTGGTGACGATCCCGGCTGTATTGGTAGCCCCGGCGGGCGTTTGAGGATCCACCGCTATGCGGCTGGCGGTTCCTCCCGCAGAGGTATCTTCGCCCGCGCCCTTGTTCGCGCTCGCGCCGGTGAAGTTTACCGAGGTGGTGCCACTCGTGCTATCCGGCGACACCGGGCTGGTGGTTTGTGCAAGGAGAGTTTGGGCGCCGATCAAGGGAAGGAGAGCGAGGAGTCGAAAGGTCTTCATATCCGTGAATCGCACGGAGGCGCTTGTCTGCGCCTTTGTTTCTCAACCTTTCCCAGGGTGGATTACTTGATGATGCCCTGCTTGATCAGCCACTCCCTGGCACGTTCCGGCCAGACTCCTACATCCTTGGGGCTGTGGAGACCGTAGCCGTGGCCGCCAGTTTGGAAGAGGAGATAGTCGTGCGGGATGCCTGCCGTGGTCAGGGCGGCATCGAAGATTTTGCTGCCTGCGATGAATTTATCGTCGTCCTCGGTGTGCACGATGAGGAGTGGCGGCAGGTCTTTGGTGAGGTGGAACTCGGAAGCCAGCTGGCCATCTTTTCCAAGATACGCGGGATAGACGAGGATGGAGAAATCGGGCCGCGCGCTTAGCTGGTCGAGGTCGTCAATAGCCGCATAGGCCGGCGCGCCAAAGGAGGTGTTGGCCAGGGCGGTGAGATGTCCTCCGGCGGAAAAACCAATCGCGCCGACCTTCGCCGGGTCCACCTTCCACTCCTGCGCGTGGGAGCGAATGACGCGCAGGCCGCGTTGGAAATCCTGCAACGCCCCTTCGCGATTGGCGGGCACGCGATACTTGAGGATTGCGGCGGAGATGCCCAGCGAGTTGAGCCACTGCGCGATCTCGACGCCCTCTTTGGTGAAGGCGAGCACGCTGTAGCCACCGCCCGGGCAAATCATCACGATGGGAGCAGGCTCGGCGGAGCCGGGCTTGGCGGGATAAAAGCTCAGGGTGGGCGAGCTGACGTTGTTCACCCGCACGGTGCCAGGCGCGCCGCCGGGCGTTTCTGTTTCGGGATCCTTGGCGCCGTGGCCGGGCATCTTGCCCTCGGGCCAGAGTGGAAGCGTTGTTTGTGCGTTTACCGTGGCTGCGATCGCGAGGCTGGCCGCGGCGAGGATTCTAAGGGTTTGGCGAAGCATGGGGAATGACCGGGACGGTAATATGGGAAGGGTATTTGCTCGAGAGCTGAATCGCCTGGTGGGCGATGGGAGAATTGTCATAGCTCATGACGGGTTCAAAGGAATTGGGGTGAACCTCGTAGGAGGTGGCGCTGCTGCTGGTGACAAACACGGCGAGCCGGTGACCTTTGTCCAGCAGGATGGCGGTGCTCCAGAGGTCCATCTTGAGATGATAGACGCGGTCCTTTTCCAGGGGGGCGGGCTTGCCCTGAAAATCCTCCGAGTAACGGGCCATGCCGGCGGATTCGCGGATGAGCATCTCGTAGCCGTCGGGGTGGATGTCGACGACCTTCACGACGAACTCCGTATCGGGAACGTCCGTGGAAAAATAGAGATCGGCGAGGAGCTTGCCGGTGATCTCCAGCGGCTTCTCGAGGGGGGCGCTGATGAATCGGAGGATGTCCTTGCGATCCTTGAGCGGACGCTGGTCAAAGGGGCCGGCGTTTTTGTCGTAGGTCGCATTGCCGCCGAGCGAGGGGGCGGGGTCTTTGGGATCGTACGGAAAGGTGAGGGAGCCGCTGGCTTCCTTGGGCTGCTCGGTGGAGAGCGCACCGTCGGCGTGGAAGTAGTAGGGCGTGGGGGTGTTCGGCACGGGCCAAACATTGGTCACCTTGTAGACATTGCCGGGCGAGGCCGGGTCGCGGAAGCTTCCCATCAGGTAGTAGGCGAGCTGGGACTTGGCGGGCTTGAGCTTGGGATCGAGCAGGACCTGCGCGGCGGTGGCCACGTTGAAGGGGAAGCGCTGCGTTGGCCAGTTGAACTCCGGCGCGGCCTTGTGCGCGTACGGGCGGATCATCGCGGTGATGTGGCTGGTCGCGGCGAAGGCCTCGAAGTAGTCGAGCACGGCCTCGCTGCCCAGATCGTACCAGCCGGTGGTGAGGCTGATATCGGTTGGGTTGTCCTTGGCGGCGCCGGCGAGGATTTCCTTCCACTTTGGAACATCGAAAGTGGCCACGGTGGGCTTGGGCCACTTGTCGACTTTCAGACCGGTCACGCCAAACCAGTTGAAATACAGCCAGCGCGCGACGCCGTTGCTGAAGCCCCAGTAGTAGTAGGGATAGCCGGTCGAGATACTCGGCCGCGCGACGACGAGGTGCGGGTCCTTCGCCAGGTAGGAGATGAGGCCGCCCACGCCGTTGCCGCTGCTGCCCATGTAGCCGATGCGGCCATTGCACCACTTCTGGGCGGCGATCCACTTGAGGGTGTCGGTGCAGTCGTCGATCTCAAAGTCGGGCGAGGTGATGTGGGCGGTGCCCAGGCCCTCGGAGCCGTAGCGGCCGCGGGCATCCTGGCAGACAAAGGCAAACTGCCCATCCTTCGCCTTCATCCGGTCCGCATAGACCGCGCCCGCCAGGCGGCCGTAGTAGCCGCGGGTAAAGAGGACCGGCCATGGGCCGGGGCCTGGGGGAAGGAAGACGTCGGTGGCGAGCTTTACCCCGTCGCGCATCGGGATCATGAGGGACTCGTGGGTGGTGCCAGGGGGGAAGACCTTCTGAAGGACGACGGCCGGATCGACCGGGCGGCCGATGGCCTTGGTTTCGTCGCCCTCGGCTTGGGCGAGGACGTGGGAGCAGGCGAGTAGGAAGAGGAGGAAAGCGCGGAGGGGCATGGGTGATTAATCACATACTTTTCCGAAAAGTGACAAAAATCAATCGTGTGATTTAGGTTTCTGTTGCGACCATATCCATGATGGAGGTGCGTTTTTGCGGCAGGAAGCTCGGGAGGTGGACCACTCGATGGTTGGATTGGCCGGTGACCAGGGCTTCGAAGTAGCTCGGGCCTTTGGCCCGCGAGCGGTCAGATATTGTCGGCTCCAGCGCCACTCGCCGCGGGCCGGTCACCGAGTTTTTGCCGGATTTGCGCCACGTCGGCCTGCAGGGACTCGCGCATCGCGATAATGTCGGCACTGTGGATCAGGAAATTCAAGCCGGCCCGGGCCCATGCCACTTCTCGTTCGATTCCCATCCAGGAGTGAATCCCGGCCGCCACGCCGTGAGCGCGAGCCTGGCGAATGATGGCAAGCACGGCCTCCTCAAAACGTGGGTCGTCGTATTGCTCGGGAATCCCCAGGCTGCAGGAGAGATCGTGCGGCCCGATCAGTGCCACATCCACCCCTTTTATGGAGAGTAGATGGTCGAGGTTCTCCAGCGCCGGGGTGCTCTCAATATTGATCGCCAGAATGTTCCCGCCGTTGTTTGTCGCCTGGTAATCGGACAGGCTGGTCTCGAACTGTGCCTCTCCGTCGAGGACCTGCTGCAAGCGCTTCCCCTTCAGGGGCCGCAACTTCACCGCGCCCACCAGGGCTTTCACCTGTTCGACCGTTTCCACATAGGGAGCCACCACTCCCGCCGCTCCGCCATCGAGCACCATGCAGGCCTGATAGGGATCTGGCGCTGGGATTCGCACAATGGGGGCCAGCTCCAGCCCGGCATAGGTTTGGCACATCCAGGAGACGGTGCCCCGGTCGAGCGCCAGGTGCTCCGTATCGATGAAAACAAAATCGAGCCCGATCTTCGCCACCGTGGCCGGCCAGCGGGGAGATTCGGAGACAATCAGCGAGCCATACGCGCGCTGTCCGGAATGAAGCGCAGCCAGGAGAGAGGAAGAGTTCATGGAAGGCATTCACCCTATGGCGGCCACCGCGCCGCGCCCAAAAAAGTCAGCTGGTTTACAAAAAATACCAGTTCTCCTCCGTCGCCCCCGACTCGCGAAATCACATAGGGTTCCTTTCCATGTCCGCCGCCGACTGCCCTCCGCCCCCGCTCGAGATCATTGCGGCGCCCTATACGCCCTTTCACGCCGACGGCAGGGTGAACCTCGCTCAAATCGGCCTCTACGCCGATGCCCTGGTTGAGCGCGGCGTCAGCGGGGTCTTCATCTGCGGCACCACGGGTGAGGGCATGTCGCTCAGCGCCGCCGAGCGCAAGGCGGTCGCCGAGGAATGGGTGCGCGTGGCCCGTGGCCGTCTCAGCATCATCGTGCACGTTGGGCATCAGTGTCTCGCAGATGCCCGGGACCTCGCCTCCCATGCCGAGAGCATCCAGGCCAGTGCTTTCTCCGCGGTTGCTCCGTCGTTTTTCGTTCCTCAGACCACCGATCTCCTAATCGATTGCTGTGCTCGCATCGCCTCCGCCGCACCCACGCTTCCGTTTTACTATTATCACATCCCATCCATGTCCCATGCGCGCTTCCTCGTGGCCGATTGGATGGGAAAGGCTGCCGATACGATTCCCAATTTCCGGGGCGTCAAATACACCCACGAGGATCTTTCCGATTTCGGCAATTGCCTCCAGCTGCGCGGCTCCGCCTTCAAATGCTACTTTGGCCGCGACGAGCTCCTGCTCAGCGGTCTGCGCCTGGGAGCCCGGGCCACCGTCGGAAGCACCTACAACTACGCTTCCCGCCTTTATCGCGCGCTCGATTGCGCCTTTCTCGCCGGCGATATGGCGGAAGCCGAGCGCCTTCAGCGTCTATCCTGCTCCTTCATCGAGGTGCTCGGCCGTTACGGTTTCTTCGGCGCCGCCAAGAGCCTCATGGAATATGCCGGCGTCGATTGCGGGAGCCCACGCCTCCCTCTGGCTCCGCTCTCCCCGGCCAAGAAAGCGGATCTTTGCCGCGACCTGGAAGCCACCGGCCTGTTCGACTACCTCTAGGCAGCCGGCCGCTAGTCGTGCCCGTAAAGCCACTCCCGATCAAAAATATCAGCCCGCAGCGGCATTTGTTCGCGGGCAAATCCCTGGTCGGAATAAATATAGGTCACGATCGCCTGGCCTCCTTTCGTGAAGAAGCAGTTGAGATTGGTATACTCCGCCGCCGGCTCGGATTCGATATTCCGGATATTTGTCCAGGTCTTCCCGCCATCGTGGGAGAGGGCGCTGGTCAGCGGAGTCCTTAGTCCAAAATGGCTGTTGGTCACGTCGTATTTGCTGTGATTCCAAATCAGCGCGAGGTCGTCGCTGCCCGGTACTCTTCGCACCACGGTGCAGGATTCTCCCCCTTCCAGGCCGGAAAATACCGCCTCGCTCCAGGTTTCTCCCTGGTCGGTGGACCAGGCCAGATACGGGCCGCCCAATTGCGTGCGCAGCGACATGATCACCCGCCCGTCGCTCAACTGTGCCACGGAGCCCTCCAGCGCCCCGCGCTTGGGTAGAAGCACCTTGCCGGTCGACTCCTTCCAAGTGCGGCCCTCGTCATCGCTGTAAAAACACCACGCCGAGCGCGGCGCGTTGCGATTGGCTGATTTGCCCTCCAGCGGAGGCCCGAGATAACATTGCACCGGCAACAGGATTCGTCCCGACGCGAGTTGCACCATCGACGCGGCTCCGCCTTGCGACGCGTCCCGATGGTCCTTGTTCCAGATCGTTCCCTGCGGCTGAAAAGTTTTTCCGTTGTCGTCCGAGCGAAAGAGATACTGCGTCGTCAGGGTTTTGTCCTTGGTCAGGCCCACGCAGCTCATCAAAATTGCTCCACTCTTCAGGCGCACGATGCTGGGAGCCGCTGCATAAATATCTCCCTCGGCTGCATCCACCAGCATTCGCCCATTTCCCCACGTGTTGCCTCCGTCCGAGGAAGTTTGTGACCAGATCTGCTTGTACCCTCCGTCGTGGGCATTCCCCCCGATCGACTTTTGGTAAACGATAACGAGCGTCCCATCCTCGAGCTGGATCATCGCCGCTGTATCGCTGCGCGGAAATTCCGCAGTGGCCGGTTCGATCACCATCATGCGTGGCTTCTCTTGTCCAAAGCCGCAGAGCGGGACAAGCCCACTGGCGGCCACCGTTAACCGGATAAGTCGGAGGAGTCTTATCTTCATGGAGCGGGAATATTACCAATCATCAGTCCGGAACGGCTCCGCGGGCCAACCCGTGGCGTTAAATAAGGTGGCTGCCGGAAAATTGCGATAGGCATACCGCACCGCGACAGGGTCGGCCACCTCGGCGCATTTCAGCGTGACCTTGTCGCCGTCGATGCGCGCCTCGGCGGGGTGAAACACCTTATCGCTTCCGGCTACTTCGAAACCCTCCGGGGCCTGGTCTTTCGCCGTCAGGCCATCCGCATGGCTAAAGGTGATCTCGATGGCGCCGCCCTCTTTCTTCATCGAAGAAAATTGCGGGCCATCGCTCGCTTCCTTACCGCCATAGAATTTTGCCAGGGCGATTTTTGCGAGACGTTGGCTCACTGGCTGTTTGTTGGTGGGGTGCTTGTTCTTTGGGTCGGCCAGGTCGAAGTCCACCGTTACGGCTTGCGCCGTCGCCGGCAGCGCGAGCGTTTTGGCCTGCGCCTCGCGCAGCTGCGCCCAATCGATCGCTTCCGTGCTGCCAAATTTCGGCAACTGCACCCAAAGAAATGGCACATCCCCCTGTCCAAATTCCTCCCGCCAGCCCGTCACCAGCGCTTTCATCAGCTCCGCGTATTCGTTGGCCCGCGAGACGTTGGATTCTCCCTGGTACCACAGTACCCCGCGGATCGCATAGTGCCGAAACGGATGCACCATCCCGCCATATAGTCCGCTTGGGGTGTATTGATGCCCCGGCCCGGGCGGCGCCATGGGCTCGCGTTTCGTGAAGGTCTTTCCCGCTGCGGTGGCGGTGGCCTCCCGCGCCTTCCATTGGGCTGAAGCGAGCTCATACTGCTTCGAGAGTTCGGGATATTGCTCCAGAGCCTCCTTCCAGCGCTGCGCGACGACTGGCCCCAGCGAAGTCGCCGCCAGGCTCTTCGGGCTCAGCCACGACTCGATGAACGTCCCACCCCAACTTGACTTGATCAGCCCGATCGGCACATCGAGCTTCCGGTAAAGATCCCGTCCGAAATAGAACGCCACCGCCGAAAAATCCCGCACCGTCTCCGGGGTGGTGACCGACCATTCCCCGCCGGTTTCTTCCAGCGGAACCTCCGAGACTTTTCGCGGCGCGCTGAAGCAGCGAATGAGCGGAAAGTTGGCCTCTTTCACTTCCGCTTCCGCGTTGTCCGTCTTCCCCACGCTGAAGGCCATGTTGGACTGCCCCGAGCAAAACCACACCTCACCGACCACCACATCGTGAATCGTCACAGCGTTCTCTCCGGTCACGCTCAGGTCGGCCGCGTCTTTGGCCGCCTTCATCGCCGCGAGATCCACCTGCCACCGCCCGTCCGTATCCGCCCTGGTCTTCAGCGTCTGCCCCCGATAGGCCACCACCACCTCTTCTTCTGGCTTGGCGGTGCCCCAGACCGGGACCGGCTTGTCGCGCTGCAGCACCGCGTGATCCTTGAAGGGGGGAGCGAGTTTGACCTCCGCAAAAATCAGCGAAGGGGTGAGCAGCAGGATGAAGAGAGCGTTTTTCATGATCTATTTTTCAGGAACAAGGCGGCGGAGCGACGCCCCGGGATCGAAGGTCGGGAAGATGCGGGTGGGTTGCAGGCTCAGCGGCCGGCCCTCCAGCATCTCGAGCGCGAGGCCCAGGAATTTCTTCGTAAAGATATGCGGGCTGTTGCTGTAGCGGGCCGGCTTGGGCACGACGAAATCCAGGAACGGATCGTCATTGCGTGAGATCACCGAGACATCTTCCGGCACGCGCAGATTGCGCCGCGCCAGGCTCGTCACCGTGGCGAGATACCAGTTTGAGTTGGCGACCAGCAGCCCCGTCGGGGCCTGCTTTCGGCTGAAGAGGGCGCTCAGCCGCGACGAGACCGATTCGATGGTTCCGTCGTGATGCAGCACCTCGGCCTTGATCCCCGGGTGGTCCGAGCTTTCCGCGCCTTCCAAAAATCCGCGCTCGCTCTCCGCATCGCCGGCCGCCTTGGAATGGCGGCAAAAATAGACGATCCGCCGATGCCCCTGCCGCAAAAGCTCGCCGGCCGCGTGGCGGCAGATCGACCGGTAGTCCAGATCCACCGAGGGCAGGAGAACGTCTTCATAGCATGAGCCCGCGACCACGCATGGCACCTTGTTTTCCATGAACCATCTTTGCAGGGGCCGGGTGGAAAGTGCCACGATCCAGCCGCTGTGGGGCTCATCCCGCACCAAGCGCCGCAGGGCCTGCTGCGGGGCGGCGTGGTAATAGCTCCGCCCAAAACGAAGGCTTAGTTCACAGCCAAAATCATGCAGCCGCTCTTTCAGTTCCTCCATCCAAAAGGCCACATTGGGCCGCAGCCGGGCCGAGGGTTCGGGCGGGTCCGACATCAGCAGGCCGATGGAGCGCGGTTCGACTTTTTTTGCCCGCCGGGAGCGCAGCAGAATACGATGCCCCACGCCCTGCCGCGATTCGATGATGCGCTCCTCGCGCAACTGCTCCAACGCCTGCCGCAGGGCCGTCCGGCTCACCTGCATTTTTTCGCAGAGCCAGCGTTCGCCGGGCAGGCGCTCCTTCCATTCGCCCTGCGCGATGCCCTTTCTCAACTGGGCTGCCACCTGGCTTACGACTGTTCGATGTGGGATCAAGGTCATGCGGAGAGGGCGTTAGAGGTTCGGGATCTTATCCTGCGTCCAGATGGTCAGGTTCCGCAGTTCCTTCGGTGGGGGTGAGAGAAAGTGAGACGCCATAAAGCCCACCGCAAAGGTCGTCAGGTTTCCGATGGCTCCAATGTAGTAAAGATTCACCACCACGCTCACGCTCGCGGGGAGCAGGCCCCAGTTGCTCAGCAGCAGATAGCCCACGACCAGGAAATTGGCGGCCAGCGCGCAATAGATGCCACCCATGTTGGCCCGCTTCGTGAAGATCCCCAAAAAGAAGACTCCCGCCAGGCTGCTGCCAATCAGCGAACTGAGCACCATGTAAAATTCCGCCATCGTCTCCGTGTTCAGCCAGTGGACGATGCTCGCTCCCACCACCATTACCACCGAGGCCATCCACGAGGCGCCCTTGCCGACCCTCAGGTAGTGGGCATCGGGCTGCCCGGGTGAGAGGAACCGCTCATAGAGATCGCGCACCAGCACCATGCTGGAGGCATTGATGCTGGCGCTCAGCGTGGCCATGGCCGCCGCCAGCGCGGCCGCGATCACCACTCCCGCCACCCCATGCGGCAGATGATGCATGATAAAGTACGGCATGATTTCCTCCGCCTTCCGTGTGCCGTGCAGGATCTCCGTCGGAATCACGGCGGGGAATTGATGGAAGAACACATAGAGCGAAGTCCCCAAAAACTTGAACGCCAGCCACACCACCACCGTCCCAAAGCCAAACAGCAGCACAGCCACCTGGGCATCGCGGCAGGTCCGCGTGGAGCACCACCTCTGCACATTCTTTTGGTCGATGTTGTTTCCCAGGAAATTGATGATGCCGATGAGGAACAGCGCTGTAATCGATTTTTGGCTGAGGGAAAAATTCCACGTCACGGGCTGCAGCGTGTTGGTCGCCGGGTTTACATCCCAAAACGACAGCTTCTTCGCGGCCCATCCGTCGTGAATGACCTGCGTGAGCCCACCCGGCAGGGCATGGCAGATAAAGATGATCGCCACGATCGCTCCACCCATCAGCACAAAAGTCTGCATCAGGTCCGTCCACACCACCGCGGTATACCCTCCCTTCGCCGTATAGAGCGCGGTGATGCCCGCCGCGATCAGCAGACAGGCGTGGAAAGGCAGCCCGGTCATAAACTGGAAGAGGATCGCCACCAGATAAGCCACCATGCTGATCTTCGTGATCTGCGCCAGCAGGAAGATAAATGCGGCATATCCCGAGATCACCGGTCCAAATCTCCGATCGAGATACTCATAAGCCGACGTCACACCGCGCCGAAAGACCGGCACGAAAAACACCGCCACGATGATCGCTCCCAGCGGCACCATGAATTGCGGCACGCTCCGCAGGTAAGCCGTCTTGAACGAATCCGCCGGCCCCGCAATGAAGGTCAGCGAGCTGATCATCGTCCCGATCAGGCTGATCCCGATCGCCCAGCCGGGAAAGGCCTTGTTCCCCAGGTAATACGACTCCGTATCCTTGTTGCGGCGCGAGAACCTCAGCCCCAGGGCAATGACACCCAGGAAGTAAATCGCCAGTACCGCCAGATCAATGGGATGAATGAGCATGAGGGGTTGATAAGCTCCGGGCCAAAAACTAAAGCCAAACCGGACGATCTGGCCGGTAGATTATAGTGGTATTTAAAAAATACCAGTTAACCCCGCGAAATTCTCGTTGACGATGCAAAAAGGATATTGCAGAGTACAAGTCTGTCTCCCCAGGTAATGAATCTTCTGTCGTCTTCGCTGGTCCGCTCCGACGCTTCGTCCGCACGGCGGAAGGCGTTTACGCTTATCGAATTGCTCGCGGTCATCGGCATTGTCGCCTGCCTTGCCACGCTCATGCTGCCGGCGGTCAATTCGGCTCAGCGCAAGGGACTCGATGCCAAAACCATGGGAAGGATGAAGACGTTGTCTTCGGCGTATATGCTTTATAGCAGCGATAACAATCAACATGTGGTGCCCCGTTCGGATGGAAACACTGGCGCTTCCGCGCCGACGGTGGATCTTACACTGGCTCTGGCGCCCTTTTTGGATCTGAAGGAAACGGGGAGCGCCAGGCTGGCGAGCCCGGTCTGGTGGGATGCCGTGGCGGAGCGAAACGGCACCAGAAAAAAAGACAATACCGAGGGAGATCTTCACTATCCGGATCCTCCGGCCTGGATCGGCGGGCCACCGCGCAATAAGCTCACGGGCTTCTATTTCAACCCCTATGCACATGACCCAAACGGAGTCAGTGGAAGTCCCCATGATACCTATGCCTTTGGGAGCATGGCGCAGGTGGCGCGTCCGTCAAAGACAGCTCTTCTCGTCTCGCGTCGCGCGGATAAAAATTCGGGGGATACAGAGTGGAATTCGTGGTCGGATGGAAAAAAATATGACCCAGCAAACCCAGCCAGTCTTGGGGCCAAGCGCTTCATCATTTACCTCGATGGCCACCTGGAAACGGTAACCATCACCAATGGAAAGTACTCCGGGAGTAGTCCCGTTTCGGCGTCCGAAGTTCACCCTGAATACATCTACGCGGAACCGGTTTTTTATAACTGGAGATAAACTGCAGCGGTAGGGCTTCAGCCGCCCCTTGCCTTCGGGGAGTACTTGATTTTCCAGTCGAGCTTTTCGCCAAAATCGACACTACGCTGTTGATTGGGCTCTGCCACTTGCACCCGCACTCTGCCATCTCTCTCCGTGGTTTCGACTTGGCTCGCCAGTTTTGCGGCGGGCTCCGCAGGCGAGTGCGGCAGCAGCACAGCAGTGAAGGTGAGAGGAGTCTCGGAAGAAACCACCGTGCTCGCATAGACGCTTTGCTGCTCGCTCTTGCTCCAGAGATTGATCGTCGATCGCCCAAAGCTCCGCCCTTGGGCTGGATTCAGCACGATCAGCAGATCGTCGCGGCCTTCGGTGGTGTTGAACCAGTTCGGTCCCATCTCCGGCACGCCCAGCGGGAGAAAATGCCAGATCTGTCCAGCGCGGAGGCCGATCGCGTCTTTTCCGGGCCGAAGGCGATCGCAAACCACCAGCATCCCATCTGGGAACACGGCGATTTGACGCGAGAGTTCCGATTGGGGGATGAACCACCCCGCGTAGTGGATGTATCCGCATTGGACCCCGTCGCGCTCGCCCGCTTGGACGGAGACGAGCCTTGGAAAAAGCTGCGGAATGCAGACCCGGTAGTCCACCCCGGGAGCCAGGCGGAGGATGAGCGGCCGGGCTTGCTCGTCGTTGTTCGAGAGCTTCCAACGTAAACGAAGCAAGGGGTATTGATGGCAATCGAAATCCAGACTTTCCCTTGCCTTGTTGAGAAAGGTGACTCCCGCTGGGAGCTGCCAGGCGAGACCGGTCGGTTCGCCCGGCTCGTTCGACCGTTCACCCGGCAAGCCCTTTGGTCCGGTCCACGATGATGGGTCGTCCATCTGTTCTACCGTCTGCGTGTGCCCATCCGTATCGACCAGTTCCAGTTGCCCGATCGTCGCCTCGACCCCGCGCTTTCCTGCGGTAACCCGCCAGGTGAGGTCCTTGAGGCGGCGCAGATTGGGATTTGCCGACGAGATCGGAGGGAGGCGATTGGTTGGCAATTCCGCCTCGTGCCAGACGCCCGGCTGAAAGAGACCTTCGGTAAAAGGAAAGGGCTCTGTCCCCGGCCTGAGAATGGGGAGATTGGCATATTCTGGGTTCCGATTGTTGTACCCAGTACTAGCAAGCAGCGCCTGGTCGCCGTACTCGTAGTACACGATGGCTCCCGGCTGATTCTCATGGGCGTGATCGCCGCGGGCATAGACGTCGGCCAGCAGGAACGGGCTACCTGGCTCATGAGAGGAAGCCAGCAGGAGCTTGTCGGGCTGGTTGGGGCCCTGTTGGTCCGTGCGAACCAGCACTGCGGAATGGGTGTCAGGCCGCTCCGGGAGTATCGCCGGATTCATCCAGTCCGCCGCAAAGGTCAGGTAGAAGAGTTCCTGGAGATCAGCGTAATCGCGAGTGAGCCTTTGGTGGTCTCGCCCAGCCTTGAAAATGTGCTGCGCGATCCAGCGAAAATGAGGATCCGCCCAAAGTGCGCCGGCCCTCTCGAAAGCTGAGACATAGAATCCCCAGGCGTTTTGCATGGGCCACTCTGGGGTAAAGTCCCGCGGCGCGGTTCCGGCATCCCCATAGGGTGGAATGAATCCCGACGGGCTGGTTTGCGCCATGTATCGCTCGTAGAATTTCTTGATCCCCTCCGTCCTGAGTTCTTCCGTGCGTCCGATTAAATCTCCCAGCAAAAAGGGGCAGAGCAGGTCAAAGGCGTTGTAGTCGGTGGAATTCTCCGGCACGTCCTGTAGCTTGAGGAAATCATCAAAAATGCCGTTGGCATATTTTTTCCATGCGCCGGCCATGGAAGAATGCGGCCAGACTTTGGCCGCCATCGCGAGCCCGCAAGCCCGGATGAAGGTCTGATTAAACACGTGCCCTTCATCGCGCGGCTTGAATTTGCGCTCGGCATACTCCGCCGCCAGCTTGGTCAATTCTTCATCCGCTGCGCCCGCTTTGGCGACATGTTCGTAAGCCCAGGAAAAAGGAAAGGAGGTGAAGAAGTCCGCCTCGTTGGTCGCCAGCCCGCGCCGGGCCACTTCCTTGAGCCTCGCCGCAGCGGCTAAAAAGCGGGAGCGGTCGCCGGTCCACTCGGCTTCGCGAACCTCGGCGGCGGCGGCCAGTGAAGCGCTGGCCAGATGGCCGCCATCGGCCACGAAGGAACCCGTCTTGGCGTAGGGCCCCTCGTGCAAAACTTTCCAGTCTTCCAGAAAAGCGCCCTGCACCTGGTCCGGCTGCAACCCCTCCGGGGCCGCGAGGACGTTGGATAGGCTGAGCAGGGCAACGCCAGGAAAAAGGGCTGGCCAACACGCACGCATGCTCTTTTCCGCTTTAGGTCGCCCGTGAACTATTTGCCCATGTGCTTCTCCAGGAAGGCGAGCACTGCCGCCTGGATCTCCTTGGAGTTGGGCGAGGCTGGGGGATCTCCCTTGGCCTCGTGCATGCCGTGGCCTCCGCCCTTCACCGTGATCAATTCATGGACCACTCCCGATTTCTCCAGCACCTCATCGAGTTTTACCGCCTGCTCGTGTGGCACGCTGAGATCCTTGTCGCCTGAGACGATGAGAAACGGCGGGTCGCCTTTCTTGACGTAGTTGATGGGGCTGCCTTCCTTCCAAAGATCGGGCTTCTCCTTGAAGGATGCTCCGAAAAGGCCGAGAAGGCCGGGGGACTCATAGTCCGGCGCTTTCGCGATCGGGCGCTGAATGCCGGCACTGCCTTGGTTGAAATCGACCGGGCCGCAAAAATCGATGACCACTTGCACCTTGCTGCTCACGCCGGGATAGCCGCCGGCGCCCTCGTACTTGGGATCGTCCATCGTGCCGAGGCAGGTCACGAGGTGCCCGCCGGCGCTGGCGCCCCACGCGGCGATGCGATTGGGATCCACATGGTACTTGGCGGCATTGGCCCGCAGCCAGCGCACCGCGAGCTTGGAATCTTCCAACTGCGCCGGCCACTTGGCTTCGTCGCTCAACCGGTATTCAATGCTGGCGACAAAGTAGCCCTTCGCGGCCAGCCACAGGCCGGGGTTCTTTTTGTGCGTGCCCTTTGACCATCCGCCTCCGTGAATCCACAAAACCGCTGGCATGGGATCTTTTGGCGTAACCGTTGGAAAGGCGATCTCGGCATGCAGGGGCCTTCCGCCGCCCGTGCCGATCTCGACGTCGTGCATTACGGTTACACCGTCCGGCGGAGGCCGTTCCGAAGTCTTGTCGCTTGTACCGCCGGGCTCTTCCTGCGCCCAAGCCAGGCTGGAGGCGAAGGCTGAGCAAAGAACGATGAGGGGGAAAATTCTCATGGGGGAATTAAGACATGGATGCCGCGTTACGCAATCGCAAAAACCTTTTAGCATTGTTTGTGGGGAAAGAATGGTGAATTCATGGGCGGGGTTTGGCGACGACGGCGAGGTCCTGCCAGTTCAAAGCGGTCGCGGAATCTCCGCTGACGCTCAAGGAGCAATGATTGTCTCCCAGCACAAAATCCGCGGGATGGCAGGAGTATTCGATCCAATCGCCGTTTTGGGTTCCGGAGCCAAGCCTCTTTCCGTTGAGCGTGACGGAAAGACGATCCGGCGAGGGCAGGGGAGCAAGGCGAACCTTGAGGGTGAGCGCGGTCGATCCGTCGTCGGCAAAGGTTTCTGGAATCAGAATGGTCGCCTGGGCCGGATGGTTCACGGAGACCGGACGGGGGTCGTTGATGCTTAGCGTTTCGATGTTTTGAAACGGGAGATGAGGCAAACCTCCCCCGCCGTGAATCTTGGAAAGCCCGAGGTAGGAGGCGAAGTAGATCCGCTCCTTGCCGGGAAGCAGGGCGGGAGATCCGATTTCGTTCAGGATCACATTCGGCGGCTTGATCAGGCTGCCGCTAAAAAAGTCGAAGAGGTAGATTCCATCGGCCTTGGCGGTGAGGGCTTCAACGGCTCGGCCGCGGTAACCTGCGGCCGTATCGCGCATGGCCTGGCTGCTGTCCATGGGCTGTCCCGACTTGGCGATCTTGAGCCGGGGCTCGTCCAGGTCCGCATACACCTTGACCCCGTACCGGTGCCCGAGATCCACCATGGTGTTCCAGTTGTTCATGCGAATATAGCCGCCGGGAATGAGGAGATCGAGCAGGTCCCCAGCCAGCCATTTCGGCAGGTCGATGCCGATGGCCCGGCAGTATTCCACGGAGTCCGGCACGCGCACGGCGATCAGGATGGGACGCCCCCGTTTTTTCCCCGCAGCATCGGCCATGGCGCGAATCCGCTGCATGAGACCGGTCATCAGATCGCATTGCGCCTGGGTTACCCCGTGCTCGGCATCGGGGTACGGGAAGAAATTGGGATGGCGAAAGAAGTCCAACTCGATGCCATCGACATCGTAGTTTTGACAAACCTCCTCGATGTAGCGGAACGCCAGATCGCGAATCTCAGGCCGCTCGTAATTGACTCCGGTCCAGCTTCCGTGAAAGGGCCGGTCGGTCTTGGTGCCGAGCAGGTATTCCGGGTGTGTGGTCTTGAGCGGGTTGGCCGCGAACATTTTCGGGCCATAGGTGGTGCTGTTGCCATCGTGCGTATCATTCATGCGCATCGACCAAAATACCTCCATATGATGGGCCTGCCCGAACTCCACCACCACCTTGAGCGGGTCGAGGTAGTCCTTCAATTTCGCGGGATCGAGCGTGACGACGCTGCTTCCCGTGTAGCTGTGGGTGATGATCTGCCCGACTCTGGTGAAGTGGCTGAACATCCCAAAGCCGGAACTCAGCGTGCAGAACATGATGGTATCCACCTGGGTGTTGGCCAGAACGGTGAGGCGACGATTCAGGAAGTCTTGCACCGTGGTGGGAGTCAGGCCCACCGAGCCGCCGCCATCGTGGTTCCAGAGAATGCGGCGAGGCCGGTTGACCGCTTCCTGCCGCCAGGCGCGCAGATCTTCTTGCCCGGGAGGCGGAGAGGTTTCGGCCGGATCAGCCGCCCAAGTTGTCGCCAGGGCAAGGAAGGCGAGGGACAGACTGCTCGTAAAGGTGGGGAAGTTCAAGATGGTGGCGCTGGTGGAGGGAGGGGCGGGTTTGCCGAATGTCTCTCAAATAACCTCAGTCTGGCCAAAAAGTTTCGCAAAAACGATATTTCTTCGAATTTGCGTTTCTGATTTTTACAAATGCTGGCGAAGGAAGTCCAATATCGCGTGTTGGATGAGGTCGGCTTCCGGAGCCAATGGAACGAGATGCCCAGCGCCTGCCACGGGGAGCAGGCTCGCTTGGGAAATCCGGGAGGAGGCCCTTTCCGAGCCGGCGTAGGGAACCACCTTGTCGGCCTGGCCGTGGATTACGAGGGTGGGGGAGGAGACCTTTTCCAGCGGGAGAGGCTGGAGGGCCTGGTGCTGGGCGAGATCGTTTCGCATGCCCGGCAGGCGCAGGTCGAGAGGCGCCAGGGTGTTGAGCAAGCGTTCGTACCACTCGAGTCGCGCGGGATGCTCTGCGATATAGTCCACCATGGCTCGGCGCTGCGCGGGGTCGGAGGTATCCATGAGGGAGAGGGTGTGGCGGAGAGCTTCCCGGGGATGTTGGCTGGCGTATCGGACCAACAAGGGCGCGGCGATCCCCTCGAGGAATCCCGCCTGGGCGAGTTGCGCGGCGGCGGCGGCCTGGGCCGGGCTTTGCGCCTGGAATTTCTCAGTCACGGGGGAAAGGAGAACCAGCGCGGCAAGACGGTTTGGGTACCGGGCGGCAAATTGAAGGGCGATCGGGCCGCCGGCCGACCAGGCGACGATGGAAATGCGCGGGATGTCCAAAGTGTCGAGCAGCGCGGCCATGGCATCGGCTTGTTGTTCGGGCGTGTTTCCGGCGCGGAGAAGAGGAGTGCGCAGGTAACCGGGACGTGAGACGGAGACAACGCGAAACCCGGCCTGCGCAAGGGGAGCGCCCAGCAACCGCCCCTGATCGTATCCGCCCAATATACCGTGCAGAATCAGCACGGGAGGACCCTCCCCTAGGGTGCAATACTCGATCGGTCCTGCGGCAGTCGGCGCAATCTGGCTCCCCGCCGCAAGATCGGCGATCTTGTCGAGGCGCAGGGAAGCCAGCCAGGCCAGGCTTCCTCCCAGGGCCAGCAGACTTAGGACGCTGATCAGGAACAGGCCCTTCAGGAGCCTCTTCATGCAGGCTGCGTCATAAGGCGGCGATAGCGGATGAAGTCCGTATGCATCTGATGAAATACGCGATATTTTCGATGGTGGAATTTTGCCGCCCCCCCCTTGGAGGGGGCAATGATTTGGCCTCTGGCATTCATCGATTCCATGGCGGCAAAGACATTGGCGAACCGGCCCGAGGCCATCCCGCCCAGCACTGCGGAGCCGAGGAGCACGGCTTCCGGTTCGCGAGGCAGAGCCACGGTGCAACCCGTGATGTCGGCATGCTCGCGCAGGAAGACAGGATTCTTGGTGCCCCCGCCGCAGGCAAAGAGCGTTTTGATCGAGAATCCCTTCTTGTTCATTTCCTCGAGAATGTGCCGTGTGCCGTAGGCGACCGCCTGGATGGCGGCGAGGTATTGGACCGCGAGATCGTCTTCCGTCGCCGAGAGCGCGAGGCCGGCCATGGCGCCGCGCAGGGTCGGATTCGCACGGGGGGAACGGTTGCCGTGGAAATCCGGCTGCACGTGCAAGTCGAGGGCTAGTTCCCCGGGATGCTGGCAGCCCCGGACGAGGGCCAACGCGTCCAGCTTTTCGTTGAGGAGTTCATAGACCGTCTTTCCCTGCGCTCGCGCCCTGGCCTGCAAGGGCCGGGCCGCGGCGTGCGAGAAAATAACATGATCGATCAAGGCGCCCGTGGCGGATTGGCCTCCCTCGGTGAGCCAGAGGCCGGGAATCATCGCGGAGAAATAGGGCCCCCAAATGCCCTTGATGAAACGCGGGGAATCGGACACCGCCATGTGGCAGGAGGAAGTGCCTCCGATCAGGGCGATCCGGCTTTCCAGGATCTTCGGGGTGATTTTCTCGTCTTTCAAAGGCGCGCCCAGCAGGCCGAGGCCTCCGGCGTGGGCATCGATGATGGATACTCCCACCGGCGTGCCGGCCCGCAAACCCAACTCGGCTGCGGCCTTTTCCGTGAGCCCGCTTCCCAGCGGTTCTCCGACCGGACGAATCCTGCGGCCGATGCGGCGAAAACGCTCCTCCGGAAGTTCCTCAAGGCCGATCTTGCGGAAGAAACCGGCATCCCAGCCGTTTCCGTCCGCGCCGCGGTGGCCGAGATAGGTCCACTTGCAGACGGTGGAGCAAAGAGAGCGGGTCTCGTCACCCGTGGCCCGATAGGTCAGGTAGTCAGGCAGGTCAAAAAAACGAGCTGCTTTCTGCCAGGCCGAAGGCAGGTGATGCTTTACCCAGAGCAGTTTCGGCATTTGCATCTCGGGCGAGATCGCACCCCCGACAAAGCGGAGCACCGGATGCCGGCTTTGCGTGATATTTCCCGCTTCCCGGATGGCGCGATGATCCATCCACACGATCACATTTTGCTCGGCCCGGCCCGTGGGACTTAGGGAAACCGGGGCATCATCGGCGTCGAGCGCTACCAGGGAACAGGTGGCATCGAAGCCTATGCCCGCGATATCCACCGGATCGACCTGAGCCTGGGCCATGGCCTGGCGAACCGCTTTGACACAGGCTCTCCAGATGTCTTCGGACGATTGCTCGGCGAAATCGGGCTCGGGCTTCCACATTTTGATGGCCTGGCTGGAACTTCCGAGCATTCGGCCTTCCATCGTGAAAAGACCCGCTCGTGCGCTGCCTGTGCCGACATCGACACCGAGAAAAATGGGAGAGGATGGCATAAGGGGTTCGGATACGGCGGCGCGCGGAAGGATGCAATAATGTTTTTGCAAATTCCAAAGATCACACGTTTTCCCGATTTATTCGTCTTTGTTTGCTAAAACGATTTCCAATGTTTAGCTTGCTCGGATACCGCATGGCGAAATCGATTCGAAAAAAAGTGGGGCGTGTGAGCCTGCACGACATAGCGGCCTATGCCGGAGTATCCGTCGGGTCTGTATCCAGTGTGCTCAATAACCGGCACCTGGAACGCCGCATCCCTCACGACACCGCGGAAAAAATTCGAAAGGCCGCCAGCAAGCTGGGCTACCTGCCCAACATCAGCGCCCGCCGCCTACGCAGTTCGGCCGGTGTAAAAAACAGCGTGTTGTTAGCCCTCATTACCAGCTTTGAGGCGCCCATTCCCCTCATCAATCATTTCATTTCCGCCCTGCACCGTGAAGCCGAGGCGGCCGATGTTTCGCGCGCGGACTACTCTTTTTCCCTGATGATCGAAATGTTCTCGGCCGGCCGCCTGCGGGAGATGCCGGGCCTTCTCACCGGCGACCATTTCAACGCGGCCATTGTTTTGAACACCACGGCGGAGGACGACCAGTTTCTCACCCGCTCGCACCTGCCGTACCCGGTGGTGCTGATCAACCGCTCGATCCCCGGTTACCCCTCGGTGATTGAGAAGGAGAGCGGTGGCACTCGCCCGGCGGAGATCTTTGCGCGAAAAAAACGCACGCGTTTTGCGGTGCTGCATGGCAGCCCTCTTACTCAGATCACCAAGAGCCGCGTGGACAGCTTCATGCGGCGCACCCGCGAGATCATCGGCAAGCCCGCCACGGAAATCATGGCCGACAAACTTTCCGAGGAGGGTGCGTACCAGGCGATGAATCGCTACCTCCGGGGAAAGGAACGCTGCGATGCGCTCTATGCGGTGTCGGATGCCCTGGCGGTCGGCGCCTATCGGGCCATCAAGGAGCACGGTCTCACCATTCCCGGGGACATTGCCGTCCTCGGAGTGGGGGACTACGAGATCGCCCCCTTCTTTGACCCGCCGCTCTCCTGCGTGGGCGTTTCCCATCAACAAATGGCGGAACTGGCCAGCCGGCAGCTGATCAAGCAATTGATCGGCGGCATTACGCCCGCCGAGCAAACTCTGGCCCCCATCGTCGAGACCCTGCGCGCCTCCACGGGCCATTGATTCACCGGCGAAATCAACTCTCGTATCTAACATTAATGATGCAATAACCTTATTGCTCATGTATTTGGTGAAACTTGCTCCCATTTTTATAGTTGAATCCCCTCCTGCCCTCGATGAAATCCCGGATCCTTCAATGCCTTCTGCCCGCGCTTGCGATTTTGCCTTGGCTGATCTCGGCCCGCGCAGGTGAGCTGCCCGAGCGATTTCAGAGTATTAAATATAACAATCCCGGACTCGTGGTGGATCTGGGCGTGGGCCTCTGGGGTTGGCCGGTGCCGTGCGAGCACAAAGGCGGAGGCGGCCTGTCCGACCTCGTCCTCGTGGCGGGCGGATCACCCAGCAAGGGGACCTACTATTTTGAGAATACGGGCCGAAAGGATTCCCGGACCGGCGCGGATATTTTTAAGCCCGGAGTGCGGCTGAGCGACGGTGCCAATGACGTTACGCCTTCCTACACGGCGGCCGGTTTGCGGGTGCTCTCCCCGGGCTTTGAATATCCGGATTTTCTCAAGACCGGTCTCGAGCAAAAAGTCGCCCTGCCGATCGGCCCGAAGGAGCTGGACTACACGGCGGGCCGGCTGCGGGGCAAGCAGTGGAGCTATGTGGACTATGATGGGGACGGCGTGCTCGATTTGATCGTCGGGATGGGAGATTGGACGGAATACGGCTGGGATAATGCTTACGATCAAAACGGTCGCTGGATCAACGGTCCGCTCCACGGCTACGTCAGTCTCCTGCACAACGGCGGCACCAATGAAAAGCCGGCCTACGCACCGCCGATTCGTCTTGAGGCGGATGGCCGCGCCATCGATGTGTATGGAACTCCGTCGCCAGTCTTTGCGGATTTTCGCGGCACGGGAAAGCTCGATCTCATTTGCGGCGAGTTTGTGGACGGCCTGACTTTTTTTGAAAACATTGGCACGCGTGAAGCCCCCAAATACGCGCCGGGACGGCGGCTGCGGTTCCAAGGGGAGCCCATCACCATGCCGCTTGAGATGATCGTGGTGACCGCTTTTGATTGGAACCACGACGGGCATACCGACCTCGTGGTGGCTCAGGAAGACGGGCGCGTGGCCTGGTTGGAAAATACCGGACGTGTGGTGGATGGAGCGCCGGAATTCAAGGCCCCGCAATTTTTTCGCCAGGAGGCCGCCGAGGTAAAGTTTGGCACTCTGCCCACGCCGGTGACCTTGGATTGGGACGGCGATGGCCTGCCGGATATCATCACGGGAAACTCGGCGGGCGAGATCGGCTTCATCAAGAACCTGGGAGGTAATCCTCCACGCTGGGCGGAGCCCAGGATGCTTGAGGCCGACGGGCACCCCATCCGAATCATGGCGGGCTACAATGGTTCGATCCAGGGCCCGGCCGAATCCAAGTGGGGCTACACCAATCTGGGCGCGGGCGATTGGGATGGCGATGGGCTGCCCGATCTCCTCGTGAGCACCATCTTTGGCAAGATTCTTTGGTTCAAAAACATTGGCACTCGCACCGAGCCCAAGCTGGCGGCAGCCCGCCCCGTGGAGGTGGCTTGGGAAGGCCCGGTTCCGAAGCCCGCCTGGAATTGGTGGTTGCCGAAGCCGGGGGAGCTGGTGGTGCAATGGCGCTGTACGCCATGCGTGGTGGATCTCGACGGCGACGGCATCAACGACCTCGTGAGCGTGGATCAGGAAGGCTACCTGGCTTTTTACCGGCAGGTTGAGCGAAACGGAAAACGGGTTCTGCTGCCGGGGCAGCGGGTCTTTCACGTCAAGGGACCATCCTCCTTCGATGAAAAGCATAAGCCCACCGGTGAAAGGGACGGCCTTCTCCGGCTGAACGATGGAGTTGCGGGAAAGAGCGGCCGACGGACTTACTGCTTTGTGGATTGGGACCACGACGGAAAGCTCGACCTCCTCGTCAATAGTGTGAATGTAAACTTCCTGCGGAATATTTCCGAGAAGCCCGGCGAGTGGCTCTTTGAGGATGAGGGGCCGGTCGATGGCAAGAAGCTTGCCGGCCACAGCACCACCCCTGCGATTATCGAATGGGGCGGTATCCCGAGCTTGTTGGTTGGGGCCGAGGATGGGCTGTTTTACGGCCTGCCGGATCCTTTCGCCGCACCAAAAAAATAGCAGGTTTTGCGCTTTTGCCCCCTCTTTCCCAAATTCTGCAAAAACATTATTGCAAAAATGGATCAGCGACCTAAATTGACCCCTATACAGAATATGTCAGCTGCCGTTACGCCTTCCCCTCCGCCATCTTCTTCCGTTGTTCCGGCCGTCTCCGGGCGCCTGGCCGTTCCGCGATCCGGCATTCTGGCCGCCTTGTGGATTCCCACCGATGAGCATGGCGAACTGAAGACCGGTGCGCTGGCGGCGCATCTGGAGTGGCTGAGAGCCAGGGGGCTTCATGGCGTGCTTGCCTTGGGCAGCACCGGGGAGTTTGCGCGAATGAATCTGGGGGAGCGTGAGCAGGTTTTGGCCGAGGTCATCGAACTGGCGGCCCCGCTGCCCGTTGTGGCCAATATCAGCTCCATTCGTCTCGACGAGGTGGTATCGCTGGGACGGTCGGCTCAGAAGCTTGGAGCAGTGGGCGTGGCCCTCATGCCTCCGCCCTTTTTTCCCGTTACCCAGGAAGACATGTTGGAGTTCTTTCTCCGGGCTGCGGAGGCGGTGGATCTGCCCTTCTACCTTTATAACTACCCCGAGGTGACCGGTAACCGCATCGGCTTGGAAACAATCTCCGCCTTTGCCGATCGGGCAAATATGGTCGGCATCAAGCAGAGCGGCGGCGAGTTGTCTTATCATGACGATTTGATTGCGCTCGGGCGCCAGAAAGACTTTGGCGTCTTTACCGCGGCGGATCCACGCCTCGCGGAATTTCTGGGCAAAGGCGCCGTTGGCTGTCTGGGCGGTTTGGCTAATATCGTCCCGGAATACATGGTCGAGGTCTTCGCGGCCTGCCGGCAGGGCCACCCTGAAAAAGCCGCGCTGGCCAGCGAACGCTTGAAAAGGTTTGGCGAAATACTTGGCCCGCTACCTCTTCCGCTCAATGTGCGAAGCGGCCTGGAGGCGAGGGGATTCGATCCGGGAGCTTTTAAGACGGTGGTTTCCGCCCAAACGCTCGAGGTCTACGAGCAGGTGGTTCAAAACTCTCGGGCGGCCTTTGTGGAGTGGGGCCTGCCCCTCTTCCGCGGCTGAGTGCGTTCTTCCCCCCTGTGAGCAAGAATTACAAATGGTGGGTGGTTGCCATGCTCTGGACGGTCTGCTTTTTCAACTACGCAGATCGCCAGGCGTTCTTCGCCGTCTTTCCCGCGCTGAAGGAAGAGTTTAAGTTCGACGCCACGCAGCTCGGCTGGCTCGGCTCCGCCTTTGCCTGGACTTATGCGGCCGCCGCGCCTTTTGCCGGCTACGTCGGCGACCGGGTTTCCCGCAAAAAGCTCATTCTGGGCGGCTGCCTCTTTTGGAGTGTGGCCACGATGGTTACAGGCTGGTGTGGGAAGCTGGGCCAGTTCGTCACCGTGCGCGCGGCGACCGGTCTCGGAGAGTCTGTCTATTTCCCTTCGGCGATGTCGCTGCTGAGCGACTATCATGGCCGGCTGACGCGCTCGCTCGCCTTCTCCCTGCATCAATCCGCCGTCTATATAGGCTCCATCGGAGGCAGTTGGTTGGGTGCTTATCTGGCGGAGCGCGCCGGCTGGCGTTTTGGGTTTTACGTCTTTGGCGCGATTGGCGTTCTGCTCGCCTTCCTTCTCATTGGGGTGTTAAAGGAGCCGATCCGTGGCGCGGCGGAGGAGCCCTCCGAAGAGGAGCCCACCGCGGACTCCCATGACGTTGTCGTGGGAGGTGCGGTGCGGCCGCTGGGCGTGGCGGATACGCTTGCCGTCATCTTTCGCAAGCCCACCGCTCTGCTCCTCATGGCGGTGTTTCTCGGGGCGAATTTCGTGGCCACCATTTTCCTCGCCTGGACCCCGCTCTTCCTGCTGGAGAAGTTTCACTTCTCCATGACGACCAGCGCCTTTTACGGCACATTCTTCATCAACATCGCGAGTGCTTTGAGTGTGCCCGTCGGGGGCGCCCTGGCCGACCACCTGGCCCGGCGTTTTGCGGGTGGCCGCATGACGGTGCAGGCCCTGGGGCTTCTGGTCGGCGCTACTTTCGTGGCGCTCGTCGGCCTCACCGGCAATGTCACGGTGCTGCTTGTCTCGATGACCTGCTTCGGTCTTTGCAAGGGCCTTTACGATTCCAATATCTTTGCGTCGCTTTTTGACGTGATTGATCCTCCCGCCCGCGCCACCGCGGCGGGAATCATGAATACCGTGGGTTGGGGCGGGGGCGCTCTTGGGCCGCTGGCCGTCGGGTACGCCACGCAATATGGCCGCCATGCGAATCAGGTGGATAACATGAGCGATGCCATCGCTTTTGGCTCCGTTATCTACGTGCTGGGGGCGGCTCTCTTGATCTTCGCCGCCTGCGTGACCATCAAACGGGATACCGTGATCCGGCCCGCCACCGCTGCCTGATCCATGCGTCATGCGGGACTTTCTCGATGGATTCTGGTTCTCGCCTTTCTGGCCGTGGGCCAGGCTCCCGCGGCTGAGCGTCAACTGACTAATACCGAGGAAGGCCACATGTTGACGAATTCCGCTGTTTGGTCTGCCGATGGGCAGTGGATCGCTTACGATACGCGAAAGATCCCCGAGAGCTTTGATGGCACGCGCATCGAGCTGGTCAACGCGCGCACCGGTGAAGTTCGCCGCGTCTATGAATCCCAAAATGGCGCGGCCTGCGGCGTGGCATCTTTTCATCCGGTTGATCCCAAGGTGGTCTTTATTCTGGGGCCGGAGAATCCCACCTCGGATTGGACCTATGCGCTTTCTCGTCGGCGTGGAGCGATAGTCGACCTGCGCGAGCCCGGCGTGGCCCGCCCTCTGGACGCCATGAATTACGCCCCTCCCTTTACTCCGGGTGCTTTGCGGGGCGGATCCCACGTGCACATGTTCAGCGGAGACGGCAAGCGGTTCAGCTTCACCTACGACGACGAGTTTCTCGCCCGCTCCGGGGTGAATGGATCCGGGTACGATGTCAATGAGCGCAATATCGGCGTGGGCAGCCTGGCCTCGCCGGTCCGCGTGAATCGGAACCACCCCCGCAACAACGACGGCGACTCTTTTTGCACCGTAGTGACCCGCACGGTGCCCAAGCCTCAGCCGGGCTCCGACGAAATCGGCCGGGCCTGTGAGGAAGGATGGATCGGTCGGAACGGATACTTGCGTCCCGACGGAACGCGACAGCCCTATGCCCTGGCCTTTCAAGGTTTGGTGACGGCTGCTTCCGGCGAGAGACATTTTGAGGTTTATGTGGTGGATCTCCCGGACGACCTGACCCAGCGGGATGGAGCCCCGCTCGAGGGCACTGCCACCACCCTGCCTGCCCCGCCGCAAGGGACCACGCAGAGAAGAATCACCCATACGGATTCGCGAAAATATCCGGGCATTCAGGGCGTCCGGCATTGGTTGCGCTGTGCGCCGGATGGCTCGCAGATCGCCTTTCTGATGAGGGATGATAACGGCGTTTCCCAAATCTGGTTGGTCTCACCCAATGGCGGCGAACCTCATCAACTCACCCACAATGCCTGGGATATCGGCTCCACCTTTACCTGGAGCCCGGATGGCAAACGGATCGCGCACGCCATGGACGGCAGCGTCTTTGCCACCGAGGTAGACTCGGGACACAGTTTCCGCCTCACCGAAAAAGGGCCGGACTCCTCCGTGCCCCAGCCTTACTCCTGTGTCTTTTCGCCCGATGGCAAATCGATCGCCTACGCGCGTCGTCAGCCTTCGGGTTGCGACCAGCTCTTCGTGGTCGATGTCCCTCCCTTATCGTCTCTCAACCCAGCTCCCAATCCATGAAAATGAACTCCTATCGCCATTTCCTCCGTACCGGTGCGGCTTTTTCGCTGCTGCTCGCCGGAGCCTCGCTCCGGGCCGATGTCACCCTTGCTCCCTTGTTTCAGGACAACGCTGTTCTTCAACAGGGCAAGCCGATTCCCGTTTGGGGAAAAGCCGACGCAGGCGAGAAGGTCACCGTGGAATTCAAGGGACAAAAGAAAGAGTCAACCGCCGCCGCCGACGGGCGTTGGGCGGTGAGTCTCGATGCGCTGCCCGCCTCGGCCGAGGGCAAGGAGATGGTGGTGACCGGCAAGAACACCATTCGACTCAATGACATTTTGGTTGGCGAGGTTTGGATCTGCTCCGGCCAGTCCAACATGGCTTTCCGGGTTTCGCTGGCCAAAGACGCCGAGACGGAAATGGCCAAGGCCACGGATGGGTTGATCCGTCAATTCAAGGTGGAACTCAAGGCCGCCGATGCTCCCAGCGATACGGCCAATGGCGCCTGGGCCGCTTGTAGTCCATCGACGGTGAAGGATTTCACGGCCGTGGGCTACTTCTTCGCGCGGGATATCCGGCGTTCGCTCAATGTTCCCGTGGGCTTGATCAACACCAGCTACGGTGGTACGCCGGTAGAATCGTGGATGAGCGAGGCTGCATTGAAATCCAATCCCGCTTTCGCCTCGACCTACGAGCGCTGGAAAAAGGCCTTGGAGGCCTATCCGGCCGCTCAGAAGGTGTACGATGAGCGCTTTCCCAAATGGTTGGCCGATCGCAACAGCGCCCGTCTCGCCAAGGCGGAATTTACCGCCAAGCCTCCGCGCAAGCCCGATGGCCCCGGCAGCCGCATGACGCCCTCCGGCCTGTTCAACGCCATGGTGTACCCGCTCATTCCCTATGCGGTGCGCGGTGTTCTCTGGTATCAGGGAGAAGCCAATGCGAGCCGCTCGGAAGAGTATCGGGCCCTGTTTCCCGCCATGATCTCGCAATGGCGGAAAGACTTCGGCCAGGGGGAGCTGCCTTTCTATTTCGTGCAATTGGCCAATCTGGAGCGCAAGTCCGACCCCAGCGATTCGCAGTGGGCCTTCCAGCGCGAGGCCCAGGCCTGTGCGCTCCAACTCCCCCACACCGGCATGGCCACTGCGGCGGACGTCGGCGATCCGATCAATATCCATCCCAAGAACAAACAGGAAGTAGGCCGCCGCCTCGCGCTCATCGCTCTCGCGTTGACCTATGAAAAAGGCGGGGAATATGCAGGCCCGGTCTTCAAATCGGCCAAGGCGGAAGGCGCAGCCATGCAGGTGGCCTTTACCCATGCGGGTGGCTTGAAGATGCTGGACGGCGCGCCGGGGGCCTTTGAGGTGGCCGGCGCCGATAAGAAATTCCATCCCGCCACCGCCAAGATCGAGGGAGACTCTCTCGTCGTCTCTGCGGCGGATGTGTCCAGCCCGGTGGCGGTGCGCTACGGCTGGCGGAACAATCCCGCTCTGAACCTCTACAACGGGGCGGATCTCCCGGCCTTTCCCTTCCGGTCGGATGATTGGCCCCAACCCGAGCAAACCCGGGCCGCGCGGGACACTACCCCGGAGGCGGAATAGGGGCTCCCGATGTTGCGCGCGAATATCTTTTGGATGCTGGGAGCCTTGGGCGTGGCTCTAGCTGGGCCGCTCTTTGGCCAGGCCATTCGGCCGCTGGCGCAGGATTTCGTGCTTGTCGCCCAGTCGCCGGATGCCACCAACATGCCGCTCTACTCGCCCAGTCTGGTGCGGCTGAAAAGCGGGCGGCTGGTCGCCTCCTACACCGAGGATCGCAAGAAGGAGAGCACAGAGAAATCGTTTCAGGTAATCCTGACCTCGGATGACGGTGGGAAAACCTGGACCAAGCGCGCGGAATCTCCCGCCACGCAGGGGCGCATTTTTGAGGCCGACGGTTCCCTCTATTACCTCGCCACCGGCGCAGGCATGCCTATCAGTCGCTCAACCGATCAGGGCCTCACCTGGAGCCCGCCGGCACTGCTTACCGACAAGGATAAAGTCTGGCAGCAGACGGCGGCCAATGTCTGGTTGGCCAATGGCAACATCTACCTCGTGATGGAACTGCGCGTGAAAAAAATCGACGCGTGGGGCGCCGGCGAGAAAGCCCCTGTCCTCATGCGGGCGAAAGTGGGCGCCGATTTGACCAAGCCGCAGAGCTGGACCTTTTCCAGCACGCTGGATTTCGCGGATCTCATCCCCGGCTATCGCGAGAACGATCCGCAGATCAACTACTTCGGCATCCCGTTTTACCCGCAAAACTATCCCAACCGCCAGCCGATCAGCCCGGGACGTTCGTTCTCCCCAATGGGATGGGCCGAGGGGAGTGTCGTGCAGATTCTTGATCCCGACAACTACTGGTACGATCCCGCCGGCCACACCTTTCACATTTTTCTACGGGCCCTCACCGGCATGACCAACTACGGGGCCATGTGCAAGGTGGTCGAGAATGCCGACGGCTCGATGACCACCTCGCTGGAGAGCGCGCCCTCCGGAAAGAAGCTCCTCTTCCTCCCGCTCCCCGGCGGTCAGATGCGCTTCCACGTTTGTTACGATTCCAAGACCAAGCTCTACTGGCTTCTCTCCTCGCAGACGACCGACTCGATGACCCGCGCCGAGAAGCTCTCGCCCGAGCGGCACGACCTCGCTTTCGGTGAGCGCCACCGCCTCGTGCTCCACTTTTCCAAGAACATGGTGGATTGGTGCTTCGCCGGGGTCGTCGCCGTTGGGGATTCTCCCAAGGAGGCGCGGCACTATGCCGCCATGGATATCGACGGCGACGATTTGGTGATCCTTTCCCGCAGCGCCGACGAGAGCGCCCACAGCGCCCACGATGGCAATATGATCACCTTCCACCGGGTGAAAAACTTCCGCAGTCTGGTTTACTAGCCTTCGCGCAATATGACCCCCGAAATTCGCGCCGCCGCCTATTGGAAAATCGGTCTTAGGATTCTTCCGATCCTGTTTATCACGTATTTTGTCAATTTTCTCGATCGGGTGAACGTCAGCTTTGCGAAGCTCTCCATGCTGTCCTCCCTTCAGATGGATGAAAAGGCGTATGGCTTCGCGGTGGGGTTGTTCTTCTGGGGCTACTTCCTCTTTGAGGTGCCGAGCAATCTCATGCTCTATCGCTTCGGGGCACGGCGCTGGCTGGCCCTGCTGGCCGTGCTGTGGGGCATACTCACCGTGCTCACGGCCTTTGTCACCGCGCTGTGGCAATTGTCCGTCCTGCGTTTTCTTCTGGGTACTGCGGAGTGCGGCTTCTTTCCGGGCATCATTCTCTATCTCACCTGGTGGTATCCCAAGGCTCTGCGGGTACGCATCATGGCGGGATTCATCTCCGCGATCCCTATCTCGGGCATCTTCGGGGGGCCGCTCTCCGGAGGAATCATGAAGCTGAGCAATGGCTGGCTGGGCTTGGAGAATTGGAGGTGGCTCTTTCTGATCGAGGCGGCGCCTTGTTTCCTGGTGGCCCTTTGGATATTCAAGGGGCTGATTGATCGCCCGGGCATGGCTCCCTGGCTCGACGCGTCCGAAAGGGATGCGATCGAATCCGAGCTTGCAAGGGAGGAGCGCGAGCGCGCCGAGCAGGGCAGCTCCCAGCACGCGTCCCAGGCTTTTACCAATCCCGTCGTTTGGCAGCTCTGCGCCCTTTATTTTTGCCAGATGATGGGCCTCTACGGGATTTCCTTCTGGCTGCCGAAAATCATCAAAAATCTCGGCTGGAAGGATGATTTTCAGATCGGCCTGGTCTCGGCGATTCCATGGCTCTGTGCTGTGGTGATCATGTTCCTTCTCGGCACACTGGCGGATCGCAGCGGAGACCGGAGGTACTATGCGATCGTGGCGGCACTGCTGGGGAGTTTTGGATTTTTCGCCAGCTCGTACTTTGATAATTCCTGCCTGCGGCTGGGTTGCCTGGCCCTGGCGGCGTCTGGAGTGATGGGCCTGATGGCTATCAGTTGGTCGTTTCCGGCGGCGCTGCTGAGCGCCCAGGCGGCGGCGGCGGGGATTGCCTTGATTAATTCGTTTGGAAACCTCGGCGGATTTTTCAGTCCGACTCTGGTGGGATACATCACGCCGCCCAGCGGGTCGTTGAGCAATGGCATGAGCCTGACCGGTGGCTTCATGCTTCTCGCGGCGTTTTTGCTCTTCATCTTTCGCTCGTTGCAGCCGGAGCAGAAAGTGATGGCGGCGGCCAAAATGGAGGCGGCATCGTGAAGTTAAGGGCGACTTTATGGTTCTGCGCCATCGCCTTGAGCGCGGCTCATGCGGATACGCTGGTGAGCCGAGAGCAAAAGCTCCTCTCGGGGCTTTGGGAAAACCAAGATTGAGCCAGTTTTGCAGTTCGAGGGCACAAGCCAGCCTCATTAAGTAAAAAATGCTTGCCCCATTGCAAAAAGGTTATAGCATAACTCAAACTTCATGAAAAAGCTTCTCCCCCTCCTCGCCGCGGTCTCTGTGATGTCATTGAGCGCAAATTCTTATGCCGCCATGTTGATCGGCTTTGATCCTTTCGGAATGCCTTCCGGAGCCAAGCCGAACCCGTTTAACGCCAGTTCGTCGACAGGTACAATCAGCCTCGGGAGTAACGTTCAACTTAACGCGGGCTTAACCTACGGTGCTGGAGCCACGTCAGGAGGAAGTGCTAATGGGTGGGGCGGTGCCGGTCTGAATTCGGTCGATCTGGCAGCGGCAGTGACGGCCAATGACTATTATACGCTCACGCTGCAGGCGGCACCCGGAAATAATTTGTCATTTTCCACCATCAATATGAATATAACCCGGGGGGCGGCCAGTGCGACGACCTTCATCTGGGAGTATCAAATCGGAGGATCCGGTGGATTCACGGCTATTGGCACCTCCACCGATATTAGCGGAGCTATTGCAAAAACCCCCTATTCCGTTGATCTAAGCGGAGTCTCTGCCTTGCAAAATGTGACGGGCTCTGTGGAACTTCGCTTTTACGCATGGGGCGCATCCAGTTCGTCGTCATCAATGTTTTTCGGTGCAACTACTGCCACCGGAGATTATTCTGCTTTGAATTTCGTGGGCACGGTGACCTCGGTTCCCGAACCCGCCACCTGGGCCCTGCTCGGCTTCGGCGGAATGGTGGGCTTCTTCTTCCGCCGCCGCTCGGCCTGATCTCCAGTCACTTTTTGATAGAGGAAAAAGGCTGCCTGGCTCACCGCCAGGCAGCCTCTCCGCTGGTTCGGTGAGTTCTGCGGGGCCGGTCCATGGGTGGCGATGCCGCTTGTCTGTCGGATCAAATGTATTGACTTTTCCTGCGCTATCGATAGCCTGAAGCCTGATGAAGGTATGTTTTGCTGGTTCTGTGAGGGCGCTTCCAACTCTGGGCCCGCGCCGTCTTGGGAAGGATTGCCAACCTGCATATGCTTGCAGACGCAAAAACCCACTTTTCCCAAACTTCCTTTTTTTAAATGGTTCCAAACCGATTCCGAAGGGATCGCAGCCCCTGCACTCAAATTAACCGCTCAATAGGTCACAACCACCTGCCCGGAAACTCCGGCAATCTGAATCGATGCCGTCTTGTTGGTAATCGGTGTCGATCCGCGCATCTCTTGCAGGCCTACCTCCAGCCACGGTGACACCGTCGCGGTATTGAGGACGGCTTCACCTTGAGGCGAGAAACCAATGACGTTATTGCTAAAGGTCTTCGTCTGCCCCGCCACGCGGATGGCAAATTGAAAAGCGCTGTTCTTCGCCACGCTGACATTGGTGCCCCACGATGTTGGGCTTTGCAGCACGGCCACATTCGCAAACCTCACGGGAGGCGCCAACTGGGTAAGGTTGGTCGTATCCGTGTTCGTCGTGCCGTCCCGCGAGGCTACCCTGGCGATCACAATCTGCGGGGTTTGCGAGGGATTGTCCGCCGTCCCATCCGCCAGGCCGACCCAGATCCACGTGCTCGAGGCCATGGCGTCGGTGCGGGCCATTTCCAGCGCATCGCTCACGCCATTGATGGCCTGCTTCATCCCGGAGCCTCGCGAGATGGAAATGAACGCAGGCACCGCCAGCAGGGAGAGAATGGCGATCAGAGCCACGACCAGCAGAAGTTCAATCAAACTGAAGGCCCGTCTGGGCTCGGAGCGGCTCGAGAGATGAGCGTTCATTAGAGGGGTGGGGGAGCGACGGTTTTCCGCTGGATCTCCTTGGTCCAGCTTTCCAGGGCCTTCGCAAATTTGGGCGGTGGCGCCAGTTCTTTCGGGTTGTCCTTCGGATAGGTGAAAGTCCGGATGATCTGGCCGTTGTCCAGATAGAGCGGGAGCTGGGTGTGAACATCGAGATACGCGACATAGGTCCCCGAGCTCGTCTGCGCGGCAGGGTCGCCCGTCGCGCGCGCGGCTTTCTCACGTGGCGTCGGGGTGTGTTTATTCGCGGCGACCTCAAAGGCATAAACCGGCATTCCATTCCAGGTGCGGACCCCCACGTAGTTGCCTTCGGAGATCCACTCGACATCCTCAAAGTCACTTCGCGAATAGTCGGAGTAGCTCGGGGCATAAACCGCGCCCGGCGGCATGATGCGCATCACCGAGCCGTCCGGCGTGTCAAAGACCTCCAATCCTTTCGCGATCCATTTCTCGGTTTTATGGCCGTCCGACCACGTAATGACTTCCCGGTAGGTTTTTCCGTCCTTGCTGATATCCGTCTCCTGCGGCACCACCCCGGGGGAAGACTTGGCCTCGGAGGGCTTCTGTCCGGTTCTCGGCAAAAGGCCGTCGTCCTTGGCCTTGTCATAGTCGAAACGGTACGTCACCACCCATTCGGCCCGCTCTGGAGCCCGTGGCAAAAGCGGGGCCTTGGGCGGGGGGATTTCATTTTGCGCCCGCACCGTAAGACCGGCGAATAGCAGTAATAGCGGGGCTACTGGCCATCCCTTTTTCCGGCCTCCTCCTCTTTGGGGTTCAAAAAATGCTCTGAGTTTATTCATTGACCGCCTCCACCTGTTTGGCCACGACCTGCCCGGAATACCGGTCCATCGCGACATGAATCCAAATATGCTCTTCTCCTTCGACCGTGAAACTCGTGCTCAAGTTTGTGGAATTGGAACCGTAGCGCCCCTTCTGGACAATGAGGTCGATCAGGAACGTCCACGTGCGGGTGGTGCCTCCATCGGCCAGGGCGCGAAGGAAGCTCTCCCGCTTGAAGGTAATGGCCTGGTTGGTGCTGGCGAGCACGCTGGCGGCATTGGTGGCAAACCCCGAGTACGTCGTCCCTGTGACAAATTTCCCGACCAGTTCGCTGCGGTTGCGCAGAGGCCCCGCGCCCGCCGCCTGGTTGGTCGTCCAGCCGGTCAGGTTATCGCCGATCGTCTTGGCCTCCGTCGTGCTGAGCGTGGTGGTGCTCCCGTCCTGCAAGGCCACGCCTCTTAGCATCGCCTGCAGCACCTCCGAGCGTCTGGTATTCAAATTAACCCGACCCGAAACAAGCGGAGTGGAACTGGCATCCGCCGGTTCGTTGATACAAAAGACGTCCAGCAACGCGGCATCGCCGCTCTCCGGATTGTAAAAGTCGATTTGCTTCCACGGCATCGCCCTCGCGGCATAGCCAAGCTCCGCCACCGACCGGAACGGGCGGTTCAGCATCACCGGGCGGCTCGCGCTATTCCCTGTCACCATGGGCAGCCCGGTCGTTCCGTTTGCATATCCTCCCATCGCCAGCCTCCTTACGCCATCGGCATCCGCATAGTAGGGAATCCCCGCGCTGGCCTTGTTGTCGGAGATCAGCCCCCAGGCATCGTTGCCGTTGTCCGTGGTCCAGTTCACCTTGGTTCCGTCCAGCCCGAGGGGATCGCCTTGGCCGGTGAGCCCGGCGGCGGATGCCGGGCGGTAGGTGGCGCCCTGGGCCCACTGCGAGGCCACCGTGTAAAGGAAGTAGCGATACCCAAAGCGATCCGCCCTGGGGTCGATTCGTGCCCAGGAGCGGGGACGGCGTCCGTTTTGGTTGTTCTGGAAGATGTTTTGGTAAATCGGCACCGAGTCCATCACATCGTAAGTCTTCCAGTTTCCCGCGGTATCCTGATATTCGAGGGAAAACGTAAGTCCATCGCTGCTGATGGTCTGGCCATTGTCAAAATAGCGCGTCGCTCCTACCACAGGCCCAGCCCACACATAGCCTGCAAAGAAACCAAGCGCCTGCGTGCTGTTTTCCCCGCTGGCTTGATTGAAGATGCTATCGCTGATCGCGACCAGTGTTCCCCCGCCCGCTCCGCTGCCCGTGGGATAGTTCGCCGAGGTGATCGTATAGGCCTCCCGAAAGCTCGCGGCGCCGCTCGTGGTGGTCTGGAACATGATAATGCTCTTCGTGGCGTTCGCCGCATCGATCGTGTCGAAGTCGGCAATCGGAGTAGCAATGTCCTTCGGGTTGGTGCTCGGGTAGAGCAGCGTGCCGGGGATTCCCGAGGCGGTGACGTAGTAGTTGTTGCCCGCTCCCGTCCACCAACCCACCCGCGCCTCGGGATAGACATTTCCACTCGCGACCACCCGAAAGTTCGTGGGCCCGTTGAAGGTTGCGGCGCTTGCGGCGTGCGGATTCCAAAGGGTCGGCTGTAGCATCACCGGGCATCGAATGGGCATCGCTCCGCCGGCGGGAGGCGTGACCGTCAAATCGGCACTCGCCACCTGTTCGGCGGTGTACGCCGAGATGCGAATGCCAAAGAGATAAGGCAGATCCTCCACGCCGTAGAAGGTGCGGCCCGCAAAGGTGATCGCCGTGGGGTAGCTATCCGCGTCGTACTGGTCGATGATGTTGGCCGCCAGTTGCATGATATGCCAGCTCACCGAGCCATCCCGCCCGGCATTTCCGTTCGGTTCGACCAAGTTCCGCGGTGAGTTATTGGGCTCCAGGAGGTTGATTTGGTACTGCCCGCCCAGCGAGCCCGCACCCACCGTCGCCTGCAGGAGTTCAATGAAGTTGGGCTCGCGCCCGAGCGCCGCGACTTCCGAGAGCTTTTTGATCGAGGTATCCGAGTAGGTCCAGCCGGCTCCGTTCCACACCAGCCCAAAATAGGTGAGAGCCTTCGCCATGTCTTCGGGGCTTGGGTTGGCATTGACATACCTGAGGCGATCCAGGGGGAAGCGTCGCTTCACCACTGGCCCATTGGCATTCACCATCGAGAGAAAGTTGGGATTCACCAGCAGATCTTTCCCAAAGGCGCTATTGCCTCCGTTGATGTCGGATTTTTGCACCATGGGACGGCTGGTATCCGGGGCAATGGAGGGCTGGTCGAGATCGGCCGAAAAGCTGGTGAGAAACGGCAGCGCGTTGGTGGTCATTCCCCCATCGCCGGAGGATTGCACGTACTTGAGCAAATCCTGCCGTGTGAAGAAACGATTGTCGGAGACTCCGTTGGTTGCATAGGGGCGCTGGAAGCCTCCGGGTTCGCCCCACGGGCTGTTCGTTGCGTTCGTCGCTCCGAGGGGCTGGCCTTGGATCAGGGAGAGATAATTCGCCGCGCTCGTCGCCGTATTGGTATTGCGCCAGGCGATGATCTTCGCGGCGTTGGTGACGCCTGGAATCGCCGTCAAGTCGGCCCAGGCTGTCGAGCCCTTTTGCAGGGAATTGTTCGTCGCGCTGGATGGAAACCCGGCGACATTGATGTCGAGCAGGCCGCCTTCGTCATAGATGTTGTAAGCGAATCGTCCGATCACGTACTCGTCGTTGCTCGAGATTTTTTGATTGTAGTTGCCCGGGCTGGTCCCGTTGGTCAGCGGTCCCTTGCGGGAGATGAGAATCCAGTCGGGCAATTGATTGGTGGAGGTGAATCCGCCGCCCCCCAGGAGCAAGGGCTTGTTCCAGCGCGCCGCGCTGATGACTCGCCCATGGCGGCTCGGGTCCGCCGTGCTCACCGCGGAGGCTCGGATTCTCCCCGCCGCACCGGCCGATGAGCCTCCATCCTTTGCGGTGTAGACGGCCGGGTTATCACCCGGGTAAAATGCCGTTCCACGCAGGCTTTGCTTGATGAGGTTGGCGAAGTTGGAATCCGTCGGGCTGATCGCGCTGCTCAAAACGCGCCCGGGAACCATGGCCCAAGGCTGCGAGACGATCATGGGCTGGTTGGTCGCTGGTTGGGCGGAGCCGTCTGCGCTGGCCAGCATCTCCTGCCGTAGGTCATCGATCACCGCGGCGGTCGCCGCGCTGGCCAGCAGATCGGTCTGGGTGATCGCCACACTGGAGGAGCTTTTCTTGAGCGAAGACTGGGTGCTCGCCAGGTAGCTGAGCAATACGATCGAGATCAGAACGATGAAGGCCAGCACGACGACCAGGGCGCTGCCGGGGCGGTGTTTGGAGGAGAGACTTTTTCGCCGTTTCATGGCAGTTTGAAAACGCGCTGGTTGAAGCGCACGTGCTGGACCACCGGAACTGGCAGACCGGAAAACGATATTCTGGCCCAGGCCGCGAGGGGCAGACTGCCATTTACCGAGTCCGGCAGGGCGCTTCCCAATTGGGATCGTTGGCCGGCGGTCAATTTGGAGAAGGTGCTCTCATCGAGTGAGGCGGTGGTGCACACCACCGCCGAGATGTCGCTGGAATTGGCCGGCGGATCAGCCACGATGCCTCCATCCGTCCTGATGAACGAGAGCTCGAAGCGAAACACTCCCCGGCCAAAGACCTGCCGGTCAGCGTTGCTTGTCAGTGCGGAATTCGCTGCATTGTCTGTCCAGTAGAAGGGCTCCACGCAGCGCATCAGGCTGGTTGGAGGAGTGCCCTCCGGTGAGAAGGTCTCGTCGGAGACCTCATAGCCGACGCGGGCAAAGCGGGATTGGGGCGAGGTCGTCCTCGCGTCCACTAGAAAACAAATAGCGTCGTTGGCTGTCGCGGTGCCGCCTGTGGCCTGTTTGTTCTTGAGAAAGGCGATCGCCATGCCGGCGTTGCGGATGCTCGAGCGAAGGTCGAACGCCATGCGGTCGAAAACCGTACGGATTTGATTACTGGTTTCCAGGCGCTTTCCCGAGGTGCTGGTCACCTCCGCAAAATGAGAGAAGGTTGCGGCCAGCAGTGCGACCAGCAGGGTGAGCACCGCGCTTGCCACCAATATTTCTATGAGGGTGAACCCGCTCTCAATCGCGCCAGCGTCGCGTCGCGCGCATTTCCCGTAGCGGGACCTTCTCTGAGAGTCCGAGAGCATTCAGAGCCCGGTTGGTCACTGGGCGGATTTCAGCACCACGCTTTCCACGTAGTCTGTTCCGTAGGTGTCGAGGTTCGCTGCCACATTTGCCTGGGAACTGCGAGCTACTCTCACCGAGAGCCGGTAATTGGAAAACCGCGTCGAAGGCGCTTCAACCCGGCAGGAGACCTCGAACTGTTTCGCTGAGTTGGTGGTAAAATACTCGTCCAGCGCCAAGGTGCTGTTTTTGGCCTGCTCGCCAATCTTGGGGATCGCGACATTGTAGGCCGGGGTATTGGTCGCGTTGGTGGCGGCGTTCTGGAAGTCGGTCACCACGGCGCTTAACGCCTGCGTGGCCAGCGTTTGATCGGTCGACTTCCTTTCCTGCGAGAGGCCCACTGGCAACACACCGAGCATCGCAACCAGACAAAATGATACCAGGCCGATCGCGATGGTGACTTCCACCAGGGAAAAGGCACTACGTCGCGATGAAAGGCGATCTGTGGTGGGCCGCAGCGGCAAGGGGGCGCTCCCGAAATGCAACGGCGTCTTCTTGGTGGGGATTGGAGACATAATCGGGGGGAGGGCGTGGAAGTAAGTTGCAATAACCTTTTAGCAAAGTCAAACGCTTTTCCGAATTTTCGCCCAGCGAAAATATCAGTGGGAGTTTGCAGGCTCCGGAGCGGGGGTGAGCACCAGCGCATGGACATTCATCAGGCTGCCATGAGAATAGAGATCAGGCTTCGGAATTGCCTTGAGCGATATGCCTTGCCGTTCGGATTTTTCCAGTTTGATCGGCCCAAGCGCGATGCTCCGGAAGTCTTGCGCGCCCTTCGTCGCCTGGACCGTCCCCGATTGACGGCTCTTTCCTGCCGCGAGAGTGAAGGCGCTGCCGGCGTCGTCCGGTCGGCACCCATATTCCAGCGTCACCGTATAAAGGCCCGTTTTTGGCACCTGGACGTCCCATTTCGCGAAATCCTTGCGACTCGTCCAGTGCCCCAGGTATCCGCCCGCTTCATCCACCACTCGAAGGCGGCTCCCCACGATCTCGGCATCCTTGGGGGTGAGCGTGATGGTGCCTTCGGCGGCTGGTGTGACTGGCGGAATCGGCGGCGCCGTGAGGTCGCCCTCGGGTTGGAGCACGATCACGCTGGCCGCACGATCCGGCGGTGGGCCCGGCAGCTTCAGGTCAAATCCCGTTTGGCCTGTGGCGATTTCGAGGGCTGCGTCCGGCTTGGCCAGCAGCCATGCTTTGGCGACTTTGCCCTGCAGCGGGACATGGAGGACGCCATCGGCCGGCCAGTCAAAAACCATGAGGTACACCTTTCCGCCTTTGCGGGTAGCGCGCCCCCATGCCGGTGTTCGTTTGAAAGGGCCGACCTGGGAGCCATAGATGGCTTCGCCATTCGCCTTCATCCAGGCGCCCACGGCTTCGAGCCTCTCGATGCTCGGCTGGGGGATCTCGCCTTCCGCACTTGGTCCCACGTTCAGGAGGTAGTTTCCGCCCTTGCTTGCGACGTCGCAGAGATTTCGGATGAGTTGCTCGGGCGACTTCCATGCCTGGTCGTCCCGCTTGAATCCCCAGGTACCGTTCATCGTCATGCACGTTTCCCAGTCTTTCCCCGGAAAGCCATTGGCCGGGATGAATTGCTCCGGTGTCTCAGTGTCGCCGTGGAATCCTCCCCCGAGCCGGTTGTTTGTGATCAGGTCGGGCTTCAGTTCCTTGATCAGCGCGTTGAGCCTCGCCGCTCGCGCGGGTGTGATGTCGGCCGGAGTGTCCCACCACACGATGGCGGGAGTGTTCGCGCCGTAGTTGGTGAGGATCTCCCGCACCTGCGGCAGGGCTACCTTGTCGAGGTAGTCGTCCATGTCGTGGTCCTGCGCCTTGTCCCATTTGCCATGCGAGGCCGCGCCGCCGTTGTTCCAATCCTGCCCCTGCGAATAGTAAAAGCCCAGCTTGATGCCCGCCGCGCGGCAAGCCGCCGCCAGATCCTTGAGCGGATCCCGTCCATACGGCGTCGCCTTTACGATGTTCCAGTCGCTCGCCTTCGAGTCAAACATGGCAAAGCCATCGTGGTGCTTGCTGGTGATCACGATGTACTTCATCCCTGCATCCTTCGCGATTTGCACCCACCTCTCCGCGTCAAACTTCACCGGATTGAACTCCTTGGCGAAAAGCTGGTACTCCGCCATGGGGATTTTGCCATTGTTCATCAGCCATTCACCGTTTCCCTTCACCGGCTTGCCCTTATAGTAGCCGGCGGGTACGGCATAGACGCCCCAATGGATGAACATGCCGAATTTCGCCTCCCGCCACCACGCCATGCGTGAGTCGCGGTGTTCCTTCGTCTCCGCTGGCGAAGGTTGGGGGGCAGGTGTCTCTTCCGCCCTCAGGCATCGGCAGGAAAAGGCCAGAAGCATTGTGCCGCACAGCAAAAGCCCGCGGCGCGGGGAAGGGAACGTGGGGGAATGAAACATTTTTAGCCTTTGGTGGTTGAAACGTCTTTCTTCCAGGACCCGCGCCCAAGGTTTTGCATGGGTCAACAGGTATTCAAACGAGAAGATTACGTTAAAATTATTGGTAGACTTGCAGTAACGTTATTGCAATGCAATTCATCGAGTGATCAGGGGATAGAAGTTTGTATGGATACCAACGAGATATATTTAACCCATTCCCTGACCAAGTGGTGCTTTCGAGGTTTCCCCAGCGATTTGAGGTGCGCCGATTTCAAGTTCGAAGCGGCTTTTGCGATCGATCTAATGAGCCAGGGTGACGCTCGGGTGATTTCGTAAAAATGAAGCCGCTTGAGCTCCCGTAAACGCCCGTTAAGCGCTTGTAAAAAATGCCCGAAGAGGGACTTGAACCCACACTCCTTACGGAACCAGATCCTAAGTCTGGCGCGTCTGCCAATTCCGCCATCCGGGCTGGATGAGATGGAGAGGTTCTTCCCTGTGTACGATTCACGCAAGAGGAAAATTTTGCCGTTGCGGGAGACAATACGCTCAAAATCTTCGTCCTCAGTGGGAGTGGTTCCGGCTTCGGATCATTCCTCAGTCCGGGCTGCGATTTGTCTTACGCTGGCCCTCTCGTTGCCCTGGTGGGATTCGAGGCGGCGAATTGGTTGCGGAAGGCGGTGGGCGAAAGGCCGGTTACCTGCTTGAAGCGTCTGGAGAAGTGATACTCGTCGGAGAAGTCGAGCTGACGCGCGATTTCCTTGCCGGAGAGTTCGCTTTCAACCAGTAGGGTGCAGGCGTGATCGATGGTGCGCGCGACGCGATAGCGACTGGGTGATATCCCCATGATCTGGGTGAATTTCTTGCGAAAGGTCTCTACCGAAACTCCCAGGGTTCGGGCCAGCTTGCCGGAGGGGAGAGGGGACATGGAGCGATCGTTCAAGAGGGAACAAGCGCGATCCAGCCAATCTGGCCTCGCGGTTTCTCCGGCCGGGCGGTTTTCGAGGCAAAGGATTTCGGCCAGCAGCATCTGGAGGTTACAAACCTGGCGCAGGGCGGCGGATTTCCCGATGGAGCCGCTCGTGGCCAGACAAGACTCGAAGCGTCGAAGCCAATAGGAAACCGGCTCCAGATGGTGAATGGGATTTTTCGGATCCAGGTAACCCTTGGCTCGCCAGAGATCAAAGAGCGGCCCCTCGAACATGATGAAAAACTCATCCCATTGCCCGCGCGCGTGGGCGCCGTAGTTGTGCGCGATCTCGGGGTAGAGAAAAATGAGATCGCCTGCCCGGATCACACGATTCCCATTTCGTTCATCCCAATACGTGCACCCGCCTTGGAGCGAATAGACCAGAGCAAAGCTCCCGAGGCGGCGTGGAGAATCCCGAAAGAGCGCATAGCTCTGCTTGATCAGGCCGGCGAGTCGAATGGACCCCAGCGGCGTGGTGGCTGCGTTTTGAAACAGGATGCGAGTCTCCGTGGAGCGGGCCATGGCTTACCATTTCATACAAGACTATTACTGTTCGAGCCATTCCTTTTGAGGGGAAATGAGCCTAGTTGATGTTCATGAATCTTTGGAATTCCGATGGCGAATTGTTCGCGCTCGTCCGCCGGGAACTCTTCACGGCGGCGGTGGGTGACATTATGGATCTGCACGGGTTGAGGCATCAGTTTCTGCCGCCGCAAATTCAGCCACTGCACGAAGAGATGGTGGTGATTGGCCGGGCCATGCCAGTGCTGGAGGCGGATGACGACGGCGGCGAAGGCCCGGGCCGGGTCAATGAGCTGCTGAACCGTCCGTTTGGTTTGATGCTTCGCGCCTTGGACGACCTGCTCCCGAATGAGGTGTATATTTGCGCGGGAGCGTCGCCCTCTTATGCGCTCTGGGGCGAATTGATGACGGCCTGCGCGAAGAATCAGGGTGCGGCCGGCGCGGTGGTGGATGGCTATCTACGAGACAGTCGGGGGATCCTCGCGCAGAACTTTCCCTGTTTCTCCCACGGTCGCTACGCCCAGGATCAGCGGCCGCGAGGCAAGGTGATGGACTACCGGTGCGCGATCCATCTCGGAGAAGTGATGGTGCGCCCCGGAGACTTGGTTTTTGGAGACTTGGAGGGGGTGTGCATTGTCCCGCGCGAGGTGGAGAAAGATGTCTTCCTGGGCGCCCTGGAGAAAGTGCGGGGCGAGAAACGGGTCTTTGAAGCGATCAAGGGCGGGATGAAAGCCCAGCAGGCTTGGGACACTTACGGGATCCTATGAGCCTGGCTGGCAGAAACGTCTTCATCACGGGAGCGGCCGGCGCGAGCGGGGTTGGCGTGGGAGTTGTGATGGCCGTGTTGGAAGCGGGAGGGATGCCGATCATCAACGACTGTGATGCGGGCCGGCTGGCCGCCGCGAGAGTTCGTTTTCCCCAAGCCGAGGTTGCCCGGGGAGATATTTCCAAGGCGGATGAGGTCGATGCAATGATGGGGGAGATCGCGAAGAAATTGGGGGCCGTTCATCACCTGGTGAACAATGCCGGGGTGGGGCTTCACAAGGCGCCGCATCTTTGCGAGGAGGCGGATTTCGACACGCTGGTGGGGGTGGATTATCGTGGCACATGGCTCATGACCCGGGCGTGGTTGCGGCATGTGCTGGGGGGCTCCGGCTCGCCGGTCGCGGGAGCCTCGGTGGTAAATGTATCCTCCGTGCATGCGCAAAAGACCATGCCGGGCTATGGCTTGTATGCTGGGGCAAAGGGCGCGGTGGATTCTTTCACGAGAGCGCTGGCCGTTCACTACGGGCCGCTGGGAATCCGCTGCAATGGCGTCGCGCCAGGTTATGTCCACTCCGCGCAAAACGAGGATCTGCTGCGCAATTGGACCGAGGATCCCGCCCGGTGGGTGGAAGAGCTTTTGAAAAATCACCAGGCGTCGCCACTCGCCATCGAGCCATTGGATGTTGGCCGGGTGGTGGCTTTTCTCCTCTCCGACGCCAGCCGGGCGATGACCGGGCAAATGCTTACGGTGGATGGCGGCAACACATCGCTGCTCTTCCCCAACGACTTTGTATGAAAAATGATTCCCTGAAAATTCGGCGATGGCGCTTTACCGAGGTAATCGTTCCGGCGCGGCCCAATGCGGTAAACCACGAATCTCTGAACCGTCCACTGCACAAGCTGCCTATCGCGGGTCAAGGAGGGTGGACGCTGCAATTTGACGAGCTTCCCAAGCTTGTCGTGGAGTTGGAGCTGGAAAACGGAGCGGTGGGCCTGGGCGAGTTTTATCGGGGACATTCGTGGGCCACGGTCGAAGCGACCGCCCACCGGCTGCTGGGCCAGAGCCTGCGCGGCTGGCCGCTGCAAAAAATCCCGGTGGCCAGGTGCCGGGAGCACGATGGGTTTGAGCTGGCTATCTGGGATGCGTACGCCAAGTCCCGCGGCCTTCGGCTTTGCGACCTGCTGGGCGGAGCGCTCCGCGATGAGGTGAAGGTCGGAGCCTGGACGGGCCACCGTTTGCCCGAGGAGATCGGGCCGATGGGCGCCGCTTTTGCCGCGCGCGGTTACGACTGCTGGAAATTCAAGTGCGACCTGGCCGATGATGTGGCCGGTTGGGGAAAATCCCTGCGGGAATTCGCGCCAGGCATGTCGATGATCCTGGATCCCAACGAACGCTGGGACCATCCCCACGAGGCCAGGCGGCGCTTGCGGGCGTTGGCCGAGGCCGGCAATCTGCTTTGCCTGGAGGACCCGCTCCCCCGTTGGATGCTCTCGGAGTACGCGGCGCTGAAGCGTCTCGGGCTCGCGGCCATTGTGCTGCATATCTCGTTGCCGTATGTCGAACACGGGCAGCGCGTGCACGATGCCATTCGCGCGATTCAGGGCGATGCGGTGGACGGCTTTAACTTCAACGGAGGGCTCGCGGAATTTCGGCAATTGGCACACATCGCAGCTGCCGCCGGCCTTCCCTGCTGGCATGGCAGCGAAGTGGACCTCGGCATCCTCGAGGCCATGTATGTGCATCAGGCCGCCGCAACCGAGACTTGCATCTGGCCCAGCGATATCTTCGGGCGGCTGGTTCGCGAGCATGATCTGCTGGCCGAGCCGCTGAAGATCAGTCCTCCCTCGGTTCAGTTGCCCACTGGTCCCGGACTGGGCGTGGCACTCGATCGCGCGGCGCTCGCTCATTATCGGCAACGGGAGGTAACCATCGAATGAACCCGTTCTCCGATCCCGACCGCCAGGGCATCTGGGAGATGCTGGTCGAGCGCGACATCGCGGCCTTTCTGGCCTGCGACTGGAGCATGGTGGCCGACGATTTCCTGGCCGGGGAATTCTTTGGTATCGACGGGCAAAAATCCGGGAATCCGGATACGTGGAGGCTCGCCTACCCGACGTTGGAAGACTACCGGACGGAGTGGCTTTTACAGGCGCATGATTTTCAAAGCACCCATGGCGAGAAGAATCCCTCGGCGGCTCTGCATGGGCTGACGATTCTGCGCGATATCGAAATTCGCGGGGATCGGGCGATCGTGCACAAGAAGTTTGATGGTCCCTTGAAAGGTAAGGATGGCACGGTGGCGCACCTCCGCTGGCAAACGCTCTACCATTGCCGCAAAATTCACGGCGAGTGGAAGATCTGTGGCTTCACGGGCTATCTGCCCAATCCCATGGGAGCGGCCACTGAAGGCGTAGCGCCTCAGCCGCCGAAGTGCCTTCCCGGCGGCGCCTCGCAGCATGAGACGGCCGGGCCTTATTCTCCCGTGCTCGAGATCACTCCGGGTAAATTGGTGGTGATCAGTGGCCAGGCAGCGCTGGACCAGGCGGGCCAGGTTGTCGGCGAATCTATTGAAGAACAAACTCGCCTCACCCTGACCAACTGCTTTGCCCAGCTGGCCTCGGCGGGCTGCCGGCCTTCGGATGTTTTTAAAGTGAATATCTTCGTGACGGACCTCGCGGAGTGGCCCCGGCTCAATGCCGTGTATCGGGAAATGATGCCTGAGCCCCGTCCGGTGCGCACGGCGGTGCAGGCGGGCTTGCTTTTCACTCTGAAAGTGGAAATCGAAATGTGGGCAGTGCGGCCATGATCTGGGACCAATGCACTAGTTCGGAGATGGCCGGGGCCGATCGATCCACGGTCGTGATCCTGCCCCTGGCTGCCACGGAGCAGCATGGCCCCCATCTTCCGCTGGCCACGGATCGGCTGATCGCGGAGGGCATTTGCGCTGCACTCGAGGCCAGCGTGAGAGACCGTATTCTCGTCCTGCCGTGTCCGCCAGTGGGGTACTCCATGCACCATCGTGGCTTCGCGGGAACCCTGTCGGTGACTCATCAGGAACTCATCGGGACCGCCGCGTCGATGTTGGGCTGCGTGCTGGAGGATGGCTTTAAAAACGTGCTCATCCTTAATGCCCACGGCGGAAATATCGCTTTGGGTGGCGTACTCTTGGAATCGCTGGGCGAAAGTTTTCCCGGCGCGCGCCTGGCCTTCACGAGTTGGTGGCAGGCGGCGGGTGAGGCTTTGCGCGCTATTTCCGAGAGCGGGCCGGGAGGCACCGGGCATGCGTGCGAATTTGAAACCTCGCTGCTCCTGCATTTGCATCCTGGCTTGGTGCGCATTGAGCAGATCGCCGCTGGCACAAACTGCTCGACCTTTCCCTGGGCCGAGTCCGACATGTTGGCCGGGCCGGTGGTGCGCTTGCAGCGCTCGTTCTCGCAGATGACCGCCAACGGCGTTTTTGGCGATCCGCTTTTGGCTTCCGCCGCCAAGGGAGAAGCCATTCTCCGCGAGGTTGTCAAAGCGCTGGTCCCGGTTATTGCCGACTTGGGCACCCCTGCTGAAGGCGCCTGATTTTCGGGAAAATATGAGCACAAACAGTATGCCCAAACGATTGTGCTTGACGTTTTTTGAATTTTCCTCAAGATGCCACCCGTCCTGGAGATAGAGCCGCATGCGGCTGCTGCTTGAAATGCAATCAACTCAACCTCAACTGAAACAAATCAAATGGTGAAAACCCAACTCCACAAAACTTTGCTCCTGCTGCTTGCGGCCACTGCATTCTCGAGCCATCTGGGCGCAGCCACCGTCGCGTATTGGCGTTTTGAAGACGCCGGAGGAAGTCCCACGACCAACGGCCAGACGGTCACTACGGTGACGGATTCCGTGGGAACGCGAACCGGCACGGCGATCGGCACGCCCACTTATGCCACCACCCCTTTTCAAAATCCCATCCCGCAAACCGGAGCCACGAATCTCATGGCCCTCAACAACGGAGCCGATCAGGGAGTGCTCATCCCATCGGGTGGCGTGGGTAACTTGTTCGGATCAAGCTTCACCATTGAAGCCTATATCGATGTCACTTCCTTTGGGGGAGGGAATGCGCGGAGTATTTTCCGCAGCCGGGATAGCAACTCGTTCCCCGTCTCTCTGGGCCTGACCTCGCAGAATACGCCCGGCACGTCAAATAGCCTGAGCTTCGCCCTCACCGGAAATGGCGCGGCCACCGTCAACTACGCCACTCCTCTCACGCTTAACACGACGTACTTCGTGGCGGCAACCTACGACGGTACCAACATGAAACTCTATCTCGACGGAAACCTCGTCGGCTCAGCCGCCTACAGTGGTTTTAACCCCACCAACATCAAGTCGGCCATCGGCGACGATCCGCAATTCCCGACTGGATTTGGCGCCTCTTTCCTCGGATACATCGACGAAGTGCGCATCTCGGATGCGGCCTTGCTCCCGTCGCAATTTCTCAATGCGGTCCCGGAGCCATCGTCCTCCGCCATGCTGGGCCTTGGCCTGCTGGGCTTGGGATTTGTTGTTGTCCGACGCCAAAAAAAGGGCGCATTGGTCCAAAAGTAAGGTAAACCCTAAGATCCGTCATAAAGTGATTATCCTTGGAACAGACGGAAAGTTGGGCAAGCGGGCAACTCCCATGGCGCTTCACCGTGGCAGCCCTGCTCAAAAGCTCGATGGTGCGTTCACCTTGATCGAGCTTTTGACCACGGTCGGCATCATCGTCCTCCTGGCCGCGCTTCTGGCCCCGGCTCTCACCAGGGGCCTTGAGAAGGCCAAGCAGGCCACCTGTGTCGGCAAGATGAAGCAAATCGGAGCGGTTTGTTTTGCCTACGCGAGCGACAACCAAAACGAATTGCCGGGCGGCGCCAATGCAGGCCTCGGGAATCCGAGTGATATATGGGTATATCGGTTGGGGCCCTATCTCTCCGGCCGAAATGGCGACAACGCCCCCCAGGTTCTCTGGTCCCCCAATCTGAAGTGCCCGACCAACAAGCAGTTCGATGCCAGCGGCTCTTCCTATGGGCCAGTGATGGGCGACTTCTCCTTTTTTGGAGCCTGCGCGGGCGGGGTGAATATCGACAATACTTACAAGCCCAGCCGCGTCTCGGATATCCCAATGCCGTCCAAAACGCCCTACTGGGTGGAGATTAATAATACGCAGTTTTTGGATGGCCTCAACGCGTCCGGCCAGTCGTGGCAGCTTCCCGCGATTCATTCCGGGGGCTCAAATGTACTGATGGCCGATGGACACGTCCTATGGGTCAAGGTCGACGAATGGAATCAATCCGGCGGCGCGCCTCATCCTTGGGCCTACCACTTTGCCCTGGCCTATCCCAAGCCGAGTTGGTGAACGCATCGGCCTCTTAACGCGAGGCCAGATCCCGCGGTCACGCCGGACAATTCAACATCCGAAAGATTAGTTATTATGAACAAAGCATACGAATCATGGAAGATCGCGCTCCTGGTAGCGGGATTATGCGTGGGGCAGGCCGCCCGCGCGGAAAAGCTCTCCTCGCTTTCCTTCGACAACGTGGAGCGTACGCCGGTCGGCTCCAGCATCTATTTGGACAGTGGAAAGACGGATGCGGAGAAAGTGCAGAAGACCGACTCGATCCGTCTCGTGAAAGGCCTCAAGGGGCTTGGCGTTTATCTCGACAACACCCATGAATATATCGCGTTGCCCGAGTCGGTTGCGGTCTCCGCGGAGCATGGCGCCATCTCGTTTTGGATTCGGCCAATGATGCTGGTGGAAGGCAAGGACCGCAGTGTGCTTTCGGTCGAGTTTACCAAGGGACGCTTTGCCATGCTGAACGAAGCCGCCTTTGCCGTGCTCGACCAAAGTGGCAACTGGAACTACGGCGCGCACAGCGACGAGGTCGCCAAATGGCAGCCCGGGCAGTGGCATAATATCGTGCTGAATTGGTCGTCCGAAACCGGCAAGCGGCAGGTCTTTGTCGATAACGTGGCTGGTCCGCTGCTCGACTATTCCGCGCCCGAGGGCAGAGGCCGCATCTACCTTTCCCCGCTGCCGACCAACACCGGAGGAACGTTGCCGGCCTGCGGTGTGCTCGATGAGATTACCGTCTATGACCAGCCCCTGACCGAGGACGCCGCCACCGCTTTGTACGACGAAGGCTTGAAGGCCTTGGGAGACGTGGCGGCCAACACCAATTTGGATCTTAGCCTTTATCCCAATCTCGCCAAGAGCGCTACCGCCACACTTTCACCCGAGCCGAATTACCAGAACAACGACTGGACCTGCAATGGTCCAGACGACAAGGTCAAGCTCGCTGATAACCAATGGCAACTGGCTTGGTTTGGCACGAAGAAATCAGTGGGCTGGCAGGACACGCCGGAGGTCACCTTCGATTACGATCTCGGCGCGCTTAAGCAAATCGGCGCGCTGGGCATCAATCTCGGAGCGGGCGATTCCGGCGTGGTGTTTCCCGCCAAGGTCACCTTTTACGTTGGCACCACCGAGGCCAAGCTCGTCAAGGTTGGCGAATTCACCCCATCCGAGCCCGAGCCAAATCCCGCCTATCCCAAGTGGCACGACCAGTTGGTGGGCCTCGCCAATGTGAATCGCCCCGCCCGCTTTGTGCAGATCAAGGTCGAATGCGCCTCGCTGTTTGTGGATGAGGTCTTCATTGTGGAGAAAGGCGCGCAGCCTGCATTTGTCACGGCCGAGAGCGGAAAATGAAAAGGCTCATCGGTTCTTTCACCTTGGTTTTGTTCACGGCTTTCTCGGCCATGGCGGGCGAAGTTTTCGAGGCAAAGCTGCTCGATGAGAGCATCCCCTACGGCGCTCCGGTTTCGATCATTCCTTCCGGCCAACCGCTCCGGCTGGAAGTAAGTGTTCCTGGCGGTACGCAGGAACGCATCGTCACCGTGCGGTACGAATCAAACCAAGTTCTCGTCGGGCGCATGGACTACGCCGTGATGGGGGCTCAGGTCGGCACGGGTCTTAACCAAAAAGTCGCCAAGACCTTTGAGGGCGAGCAGTCGCTCACCCTTAAGTCAACCAGCTCCGGAACTCTGGCCGGCACCTTGGTCATTGAGCCCAAGCCCTATCGCTACGGCCTCTTTGCGCTGACGATTCGAGTGCTCGATGCCGGAGGCAAGGAACTCGCGAAAAAGAACCTGGAGTACATCACGATGCTAAGTTTGCCCTTGGACAAACCCGGCAACATCACCGGCTTCGACGCGTACAATTGGCGCTACTGCCTGGACGATCCGCACGGCCCACCGCCCAAGCCCACCGCTACCGAGCAGCATATGCTGACCGATTTCGGATTCTCCTGGGTGCACTTCCTCGGGCATTGGGAGTACGCCCACGCCGCGCCCGGCCAGATCAAGCGGCTCGACATGCTGGATCTCTGGGTGGACGCCGCACGCAAGCAAAACGCCCAGATCGTTTTCATGCTGGCCGATGGCGCGCATGCCTACGATGGCAAACCGCCCACCGGCATTGCCGCCTTGAGCAACACGGCGGCGCATTGGGATATGAATCTCTACCGCGAGTGGGCCGAGACGATCATCAGCCGATACAAGGACAAGATCGCGATTTGGGATGCATGGAATGAGCCGGATTCCAAGGAGTTCGCTCAGGCCGAGGACCGCGATCTCCAGGCCCTCAAGATCGTCTACGAGTTAAAGGAAAAGTACTGCCCGGAAACGAAGGTCATCTTCAGCCCGCATACGCACAACGGCCTCAATTATCTCAAACGTCTCCTCGACAAAGGCGCCGCCAAGTACCTCGATGGCATCGGCGTCCATCCCTATCGCGGCCTCGCGCCGGAGCAGCCCGAGCCCGACGCCTACACCGGCAACACCAGCGGCGTTGCCACCTTCCTCGATGAGTTGGCCGAGACGCACCAACTGCTAGTGGACCACCACGTGGATCCGCCCAACGTCTATATCACCGAGAAGAACTACAACCTCAACTACCTCAACCAGTACAACGAGCTCGATCAGGCCAACATGATGATCCGCATGCAAATCCTGGCCCGCACGCTGGACTACATCAAAATGTTCATCAACCACGCGCCGGTCAACGGGCGCATGGTTCTTCCGGCCTATCCCAACCTCGTGTTCCATCTCATGGATGCCTCCTTCAAAAGAAGGCTCGCGTTGGACGATCCCGAGATCTACGGCTTTGTCTTTGAGAAAAGCGATGGGCGCGTCGCCGTGCCGCTCTGGTCCGTCAAAGGCGAGAAAGTCGTGGAAGTAAGCGGGCTGCAGGGCGAACCCGCCGTCACCGACATGTACGGCAATCCCATTCCCGTGCAGTACAACTCCACGGCCGGTCGGGTGGAGTTCCTCCGCCTCTCGCCCTCACCGGTCTATGTGCTCGCTCCCAAAGGCAGCCAGCCCAAGGTCGCCATTTCTCATCTCGTCGAAGTCACCGCGCCCGCCAAGGTGGAAAATGGCGCGACCTTCAAGCTCAGCGTCAATGTGCGCGAACTTGCCGATAAGCCCGAGAAGCTCACCGTGCAGGCCATGGACGGCTGGCAGATCGCACCCGCCGCCGAAAGGCAGATCGATGCGGCAGGTTTGCAGGCATTCACCGTCAGCGTACCCGCCGGGGCCGAGGTCGGCGACTACCCCGTGAT
>FTBG01000258.1_pt1 | contig 81223 bp, 66 predicted proteins | sample 1639311 | NCBI WGS metagenome assembly FTBG01 (sample SAMEA3914864, study PRJEB12502) | metagenome | biome: forest; material: soil | place: USA | collected 2012-03-12 | depth 0.3 m | reverse complement strand
TAATCGGGCCGGGCGTTTATCTCCCGCGCTACGGGGGCCATTTGGTAGCGGCGCTTGACCTCAAGCGCCAGCAAGTTCGGCTCTCATCACCTCATCGGCTGGGCATCCTTGCCTTCTCTCGCTTTTATCAGCGTCTTCTTAAGGCACTTGCCTGACCTCACGTTGGAACGTCTTACACAAAAGCCTCGCCGAAAAAATGCCTGCCCGAGGGCGCTCCATCACCATCGGGTATCGAAGCTACCTTGCAGCTGCATTATTTATTAACCGCTCCAGGATTGGAGAACCTTCGCAATCGCCGCCACCGGGGCCGTATGAATACGATCCCGCTGGCGGGCGAGATAGGCGCAAAGCTCCTCCAGATCGCGGTGGGAGACATGTAAATGGCCATCATTGATCCCATGAAACGTCAGAATGAGCCAATGGCCCAGAGCGGCCGTTTGCTCGACCAATCCGATCATGGTCGCTGCGGTCATATGCTCGCAGGGCATGGACCAGAGATGCGCGAGATCGCAATGAGCGGGGTCATTGGGCCGTGGCCCGCCGGCTCGTGCGGCCAGGTAGTGCTTGGCCACGATGGGCACATAGCTTTGCCGAAGGGTGCCGCGGCCGACGAAGGATTCATAGCAGGGATAGGCAAAGCTGCTTGCTTCCTGAGTGGGAAATAGTTCCTCGATGCGTCTCCCTGCTTCCACGATGTCACTCTCGATTTCGTCGAGCGTCATGTCCTCCAGGGCGCGGCGGCAGAGCTGGCGGGTGAAGCCAAAGTTGGCCGAGCAGGGATGCCCGAGGGAATGGTTGCCGATTTCATGGCCGACGCTAGGCACGTCTTTCCAAGGGGCGAATTGCTCGCGGTAGCCGTCCGTCGGGTTGATATAGAACGTGCCCCTTAATTCATGCCGATTCAGGATCGGCACGGCGTGCTCTAGCTGCGAGGGCACACCGTCGTCGAAGGTCAGCGAGACGGTCGCCTGGCGGCCATCCAGCCAGGGGAGGGGAGGGGTGCTCATGGGAACAGGATTCTCTCAATGGAAGAGAGCGTCAATGCCGTGCTGGGAGCTACTGCACCTGCAGGGAGCGGAGCTCAAACGGATCGAGAGACACTGTCACCTGAGAGGCATTTTGCGAAACGACGTTGCCGGTCGCGGCTTCCACGACCCGCCCCGCCTTGGGCAGACGGATGCTTACGTTTTTCACCGGGTTCATCGAGGTGTTCACGATCGCATAGTAGGATCCGTGCTGGCCCGCATCGATTTGGCGCACGACGACATAGGCGTCGGACGCGGCTTTGCTTACGACCTTGCTGGGCAGGGCGGGCAGGGCAAGGAAGTTCGTGTTGAAGGTCCGCACGGCGTCGGGGAAGGGGCGATTGTAAATGTGCGACGAGGTGTAGCCGATATTCCAGGGATCGCCGTTGGCCACGGCCAGTGCCTCGGAAAGCATGCCGTAGGAGCCCGGGCGGTCCACATCCGTTACGAAGTATCCGAGTTGCTCTCCCATGGTATTTTCGTTGAGCGGATAGTGGCGGATCATGGCCAGGCCGGATTTTCCGCGGAACATCTCGAGCGCGCTCGGTTCGTTCACCGTAAATTCGCGATTGAACGGATAGGTCATCAGCACGCCGGGTGTGTCCTTGTAGCTCTGCGGATCGGGCCGTGGCGCGGCGTGGTTCCATTCCCATTGACCCCAATTGCGCACGGGTGTCAGGAGCGCGGTCGCGTACATGTTTCCATCGAGTACTTCGCTTTCCGACATGACGAGAAATTTGTCGTAGTCCTTGGTGCCATTGGCTGCGATTTGGTTCCAAACATTCACGTCGTCGGTGACGAGCGGAATCTGTCCCTGCTTGTTCTTGGGAAAGGGCGGCGCTGGTTCGGAATGGTAGGCCATGAAGAGAATGAGCGGATCTTCGTTGACGCCCTTTTCCTTCAGGTAATCACGAATGGCGACGAGGAATTCCTTGCGCTTGCCGTTCCACCAATCGTAGTAGCGCTGGAGCAGGGCGGGGTCGGCCTTGAGCTCTTCGCGGGAAACCGCCGTGCCGCCATTGGCCTCCTTGGCAAAACGCGCGCGGGTGGGGTCGGCAAAGCTAATGGGCATCTGCGAGGAGCGCGGGCGAATCCAGGCGCCGAGGAACTTGGCGTCGTCCTTGAACTTCACGATGGTGAGGTCCAGCACGCGCTTGAATTCCTCGAGCACATCCGGCGAGGTAATATCCACGCGCTTGTTTTCCGCCCACGCAATGTGGGTGTAGTTCCCCTTGCCGGCCAGCGGTTGGACGAGTTCCGGTCCCTGCACGCCGAGGCCCATGCGTCCGGAGCTTCCGGCATATTCATAATAGGGCAGGATGCTTAGGCCATGCTTCGCGGCGAGCGGTACGATCTTGCCCCACACGTCGGGAAATTTGCTTTGGTTGTACCATCCGTTGTTTTCGACATCCCAGCTCTGGGGCGCGCCGAACTCCAGCAGGTCCTTCGAGAAGGTGTTCATCCCGAGGAAATTCATGGTGCGGAAATGGTACTCGTACCAATCCGGGATATTCGTCACCGACCGCTGGGCGGCCTCCTTGTTGTTGATCACGCTGTCGCCCATTTCTTCCCGGTAAAAGAGATGGCGCTGGGGCAGATCCGCCGGCGGCAGGTGCAGGGTCACGTTGAATTTTTGCGGATCGGGCACCTCAAAGAGCCTGATGCGGCTGACCGCGGCCCCTTTGGAGATGGGAGTCTGGTTGGCCGCCCACTGGCTGACCACCACGAAGAAGCCCTTCACCGGAGAGAAGGACCGGTTGGATTCGTCGCCCCGCTTTACCTGGATATCTGCGTACCTCTCATTGAGATAGAAGAGCTGCTGAAAGGTGACGTACTTGCCGGAGAGCGGCACATTGAGCGACTCGAGATTCGTGGTGGTGTAGCCGAAGATGCTATCGCCGAGGGACTGTCCGGTCTGGATGCCCCGCACCAGATCTCCACCCCGATTGCCAATGGAAAAGGTGCGCGATTGGTCCTCGGGAAATTCCACCGTGAGCAAATACGCCTTGCCCGGCTGGAGGATCTTCCCCTCGCCGAGCCGGTAGGCAAAGTAACTGGCCTCTTTCTGCTCGTTCGGAATAACGCGGGCCTTGGTGCCAAGTATGGTGGCGACTTGCGAAGCGCCTTGCGGAAATTCGACAAAGGTGCGGCCGTTGGGCTGGTCCCCGGTGTTGACCTCATCGACCAGCGGCAATTTCCCAAAGAGCGTGCCGGTATCGACCTCGGGCCGCTTGCCGGAATCTTTTTGCGCGGCGCTCAGCATTTGGTTTTCGCGAGCGGCTTCCTCCGCGCGCTTCGTTGCCGCCAGGGCCTGCTCGGGCGTGTATTGATAGACGAGCATCTCACCGAAAGCGCCGCCCGGCGTCTCTTTGACGATGCGGAGGTAGCGCGTCTTGGCGTTCAGGTCGTTGTGGTATTTCCAGACGTTAAGACCCACGCCATCCTCCACGAGGATTTCGCGCCAGTTGGAACGGTCACCGCCATACACCCGGATCACGCCGTGCCCGTTGCCGTCCCAGAACAGGATATTGGAAAGGTAATGCTCCGCGCCGAGATCCACGATGAATTCCGCCGGGTATTCACCTTTGCCGACATCGTGGAGATCCCACATGGTCTTGCTGGAATTCAGCGTGGGGTTTTTCCCCGCCTCCTGCTCGTCGATCAGCGTATTGAGGGAGCCCTTGCTCGTGGTGGAGACCATCTCGGGTTTCAGCACGATTTGCTGCTCCGGGAGAAGGGTCGACTGAGTGGCTCCCTGGGCTGGCCGTCCGAGGGCCAGGAAGAAAACGGGAATGATCACGGAAATATGGGAAAATCGGGAGGGCATAAGGAAAAAGGGGATTTGATTCGCAAACCGAATACTGGGTTTTTCTGGGGATTCTATCGTGCTATGTCAATGATAATCAGACAGCCGCCTGCGCGAGGCGAGATAAATTTGTGAACAATCCCAAAAATTGCGACCTGGCCGAGCGGATAGCCGTCCCCGCGAACTAACCCGGAATTTATGCGTTTTGGATCGCTGGATCCGTTCTCTGGGACGGTCACGGTTTTGGGCTTCGTTGAGGCAGAGATCGACAAAATTTCGAACAGAACTACGCCTAGCAAAGGCAGGCGCGCGCGCCCTAGGATGCTCCCGCCTCAACTCAAGTGCCTCCATCCATGTCTCCCCTTGATTGGGCCTTCGTCGCCCTGCCGCTGATTATCGTCCTCACCATCGTGCTCTACGCGCAACGCTATATGAAAAGCGTGGCCGATTTCATGTCGAGCAATCGCCTGGCCGGTCCCTATCTCCTGGCCGTGGCTCGTGGCGAGCTCCAGGCCGGCGCGGTGGTCTTCGTCGCCTCCTTTGAGATCATTTCCCATTCCGGCCTTTCCCTGGGCTGGTGGGGCTGGATCAGTGGACCCATCGGCATCCTCATCGCCATGTCGGGCTTTGTCATTTATCGCTACCGGGAGACCCGCGCGATGACCCTCGGGCAATTTTTCGAGATTCGTTACAGCAAACCCTTCCGCGTCTTTGCCGGTGCTCTTGGCTTCTTCGCGGGCATCATGAATTTCGGTATTATCCCGGCCGTCGGCGCCCGCTTCCTCGTCTACATCCTGGGCTTCCCACCGGAGCTGCATTGGGGCACGTGGAGCATTCCCACCTATATCCCGCTCATGGGATTCTTTCTCTGCATCACACTGGGCCTCGCCCTTTCGGGCGGTCTGCTTACCGTGATGATCGCCGATTGTGTCGAGGGCATCATCGCCCAGCTCGGCTATCTCGTGATCATTGCGGCGGTGCTCTTGACCTTTAGCTGGAAACAAATGAGCGAGGTCCTGTCGAACCGTCCTCCTCACCAGTCCTTCCTCAATCCTTTCGATTCCATGGGCCTGGCCGACTTCAATCCCTGGTACGTATTGCTCACTGTCTGTGTCGGTGTCTATGGCACGATGGCCTGGCAAAATGCGAGCGCCTACAACTCGGCCGCCATTACCCCGCACGCCTCGGTCATGGGCGGCCTCCTCGCGCGCTGGCGTGAAATGGGCAAGGGCGCAGTCATCACGCTCCTCGCGATCGGTGGGATGACCTACCTGAGCCACCCCGATTTTGCCGCGCAGGCCCAGTCGGTTCACTCCGCGCTCAACCAGATCGCTGATCCGCACATGCGCACGCAGATGGAGATCCCCATCGCCGTCACCGAGCTTCTCCCCATCGGGGTCAAGGGCATCCTCTGCGCCCTGCTGCTCATGGGCATCTTTGGCGGCGACTCCACGCATCTTCACTCCTGGGGCGGCATTTTCGTGCAGGACGTGCTGGTGCCTTTGCGTAAGAAACCATTCACCCCGAAACAGCACATTCGGATCCTCCGAATTTCGATCATCGGCGTCGCTCTCTTTGCCTTCCTCTTTGGCAGTCTCTTTCGACAAACCAGCTACATCGGCATGTGGTGGACCATCACCACCGCGGTCTTCGTCGGCGGTGCGGGCAGCGTCATCATCGGCGGTCTCTATTGGAAAAAAGGGACCACGGCCGGGGCTTGGGTGGCGCTCATCACCGGCGCCGTACTTTCACTCACCGGGATCCTGATCCGCCAATTCTCGGATGGCCATTTTCCGCTCAACTTCCTGCACATGGCCGCCATCGTCGCCGTCGTTTCGATCTCGCTCTATATCGGGGTTTCCCTGCTCACCTGCAAGGAAGACTTCAATCTCGATCGCATGCTCCATCGCGGCCCCTACGCCGCCATCAAGGAGAGCGTCGGCGAAACCATCGAGCAACCCCAGACCCGCACCTCCTGGTGGGCCCGGCTTCTCGGGTTCAGCGAGCACTACACCTTCTCCGACAAGTTGGTCGCTTCCGGCCTGCTGGGCTGGAGCATCTTCTTCGCCATCGTCTTCCTCGTGGGAACCGCCTGGAACCTCATCGCGCCCTGGCCGCTCAGTTGGTGGGCCACTTTCTGGCACATCGTCGGTATCGGACTGCCCGTCCTCATGGCCTTCATCACTGCCATTTGGTTCACCTGGGGCGGTGTCCGGGACATCCGCCGGCTCTTCCGCAGCCTCGCCGCACAGCGCGTCAACGCCCTCGACGACGGCACGGTGGTCGGCCATCACAACCTGGACGAAGAAGCCCCCAAAAAGTAGCCTACCCGTGCCAGCCGCCGTTCACCTCGAGCGTCTGGCCGGTAATGTAACTGGCCAGCGGCGAGCAAAGAAACAGCGCCGCATTCGCAATCTCCTCCGGCGTCCCAAACCGATTCAGCGGCACATTCTTTAGCATCTCATCGCGCACGTTTTGCGGGATCGCTTCGGCCATGCTGGTTTCGATCACGCCGGGCGCAATGGAGTTCACCCGGATATTCCTCCGCGCCGCCTCGCGACTCAGCACCCGCATCATCGACATCACCCCCGCCTTGGCCGCCGCGTAGTTGGCCTGGCCAAAGAATCCGATGATCCCCGCAATGCTGCCCATGCTCACAATCGCGCCCCCATCGCGCATCACCTCGAGCCCGTATTTGCAGCAATGGAATACCCCGGTGAGATTCACCTGGATCACGCTGTCCCATTCTTCGAGCGACATCTTGGAAATGCTGCGGTCCCTTAGAATGGCCGCATTGTTAATCAGGTAATCCACCCCGCCATCGATGGCTTGCATCATGCCGCGAACCTCTTCCGCTTTGCTAATATCAGCGGCGGCAATCGAGACACGCTCGCCCAATTCCTCGGCGAGTTTGCTGGCATCACTTGCAGTTTGCTCAAAGCCGGGATGGTTGATGATGACGGTGGCGCCGGCCTCATGGAACCGCCGGGCGATGCAGGCGCCTATGCCTTGCGATGCGCCGGTGATGAGAGCGACTTTGCCTTGGAGATCGAGGGAGATGGACATGCGCAAACAGTAGTGAACAGACGTGGAGTCGTCACGCCTTTGACGCAGTACTGGCTCCAGCGACCAGAGCGGGAGAGCCGCGCCCCGCCGCCGTTCGCAAGTGAAGGCACATCTGCACCGCCCGCTGGCCGAGCGCGGCGTAGTCCGTGCGTATATGCGTCAATCCACCAGCCGCGGCCGCCCGCGTCCCCTGGAGCGAGACGATGCCGACCTTCCCCGGGCAGGCGAGACCCGCCGCCAGGCACTCCCGCCAAAAATGGAGGGCGCTGTTGTCCTCGGGAAAGAGGACCGCGCTCCGGCCGGGTCGACGCGCGAGAGTATCGATCAGCTGGCGGCGCGCCCGGGGCGAGGCAATGGTCGTAATAGGGGCCGATTCGAGGGCTTCAAGGCAATACTCCACCGACGGGTCATTGGGAAATGGCCGCACGGGACAAATGGTTTGATAGCCCATCTTGCCCAGATGCCGAAAGGCCAGGACAGCAGCCTTGGGAAAATCGGGATAAGCCGCCGGCACCTCGCCCGAGCCGGGCCGGCAAAGGAGCACCGCATGCTTCTTCAGTTCCGCCGGCAGCGTGGCCACAGCCTCCTCGTGCCACACATGGTCGAGAATCAACCCGCCGACCTCGCCGCCGTAGCGCTCGGCAAATCGGGCCAGGGAATCGATCTGCCGAGGAACGCTGGCGAACTCCGGCGGGGAGGCAGGGTGAATGTGGCGGACCAGCTGATCCTCATGCCAGAGCAGCGTGCCGAGCGCCTGCTGCTCGCACTCGCGAGCGATGCCTTCCATCAGTTCCTGGTAAAGCAAACTCCAGTTCTCGATCTTCCGGAGCAGGCACGCCACCGGGCGCGGTTTTTCCAGCGCAGCGCGAGCCTCGCGGAAGTAAATCCGACCATTCGGAGCCTGCCAGAGCAGCCCCGTCTCCACCAGGCGGAGGAGGTGACGGAAGACCGTGGTGTGATTCACTCCATGGATCTTCGCGAGGTCCCGAGAGGCCGGAATAGCCTCACTCAGCGCGGCGCTCCGATGCCGGGCGCGGAGCCATTCATCGAACTCCACCGTCCAGAGCCCGGATTTCCGTCCACGTTTTGCCATGAAGAAGTCATAGAAGAATTTAGCGGAATTTCAAAAACTATTTGCGCAACATTTAGTTAATGTTGCAATTAGGAGCAATGAACGAGACAGCCGATTTGGCGGAGGTGGCGGAGGGGTTTGCCCTGCAGGGCGCCTATGGGGCAGCCGTGCCCTATGGCAGCGGGCATATCAATGACACCTTCGCCGTCACCTACAGCCAGGCCGGCGCGCGCCTGCGCTATATCTTCCAGCGAATCAATGAGCGGATCTTTACCGATCCAGCGGGCTTGATGGAAAATATCCGCCGCGTCACCGAAGCCGCCCAGGCCGTGCTCAAGGTCACTCCCGGCATCACCGATCCTTCGCGCCGGGCCTTGCGGGTCATCCCTGGAAACGACGGCCGCGCCTTCCACCTCGATGCGCAGGGCAAATACTGGCGCTGCTATCCCTTCATCGAGGGAGCGCGGACCTATGATGTCATCGAAAACTCACGCCAGGCCTACGAAGCCGCCAAGGCCTTCGGCGAATTCCAACGCCTCGTCTCCGGGCTGGAAGGCCCGCGACTCAACGAGACCATCCCGCATTTTCACCACACGCGTTCGCGCTTCGAAAAGCTGCGCGCCGCAGTAACAGAGGATGCCATGGGCCGCCTCGCCGAGGTGGCCACCGAGTGGGCCTTCGCCCAGCAGCGCGAGCCCATGGTGGATGTACTGCTGGATCTGGCCGCGCGCGGCGAAATCCCCGAGCGCATCACCCATAACGATACCAAGCTCAACAATGTCATGATCGACGACACCACCGGCACCGGCATTTGCGTCATCGATCTCGATACCGTCATGCCCGGTCTGGCCCTCTTCGACTTTGGCGATCTCGTGCGCACCGCCACCAGTCCGGCCGCCGAGGACGAGCGGGACCTCTCGCGTGTGCACATGCAAATGCCCATGTTCGAGGCCCTCGCCCGCGGCTATCTCGAAAGCGCCGGTAGTTTCCTCACCGCGACCGAACGCGCCTACCTGCCCTTCTCCGGCAAGCTCATCGCCTTCGAAATCGGCCTGCGGTTTTTGACGGACTATCTGCAGGGCGACTTGTATTTCAAAACCAAGCGCCCCGGCCACAACCTCGACCGCGCCCGCACCCAGTTTGCCCTGGTCCAGAGCATCGAAGACCAGGAAACCGCCATGAACGCCTTCGTCACCTCCCTCAAGATCAACTCATGAAAATCCTCATCACCGGCGGCAGCGGCTTCATCGGAAGCCATGTAGTGGAGCATTACCAAGGCCAGGCCGACCTCGTGGTGCTCGATAACTTCCGCACCGGCCACCGCGAAAATCTGGCGGGCCTGGCTTGCGAATTGGTCGAGGGCTCCATCCTCGATCGCCCCCTCGTCGACCGCCTGGTCCGCGGCGCAGATGCCGTCATCCACCTCGCCGCCCTCGTCAGCGTCCCCGAGTCCATGCAGCTCCCCGCCGAAACCGTGGCGCTCAACGTCAATGGCCTCCTCAACGTCCTCGAAGCCTCGCGCGAAGCCGGCGTAAAGAAACTCTGCTTCGCCAGCTCCGCCGCCGTCTACGGCGAGAATCCCGCTTCGCCCAAGGTCGAAACCATGACCCCCGACCCACGCAGCCCCTACGCCATCACCAAGCTCGACGGCGAATATTACTGCAACCTCTACGCCCGCGAAGGCTGGCTCTCCACCGCCTGCCTCCGCTTCTTCAATGTCTTCGGCCCCCGGCAGGATCCTAATAGCGCCTACGCCGCCGCCGTCCCCATCTTCGCCCAAAAAGCGGCCAATGGTGAACCCCTGACCATCTTCGGCGACGGCGGCCAAACCCGCGATTTCATCTACGTCAAAGACATCGCCGGCGCCCTCGCCTTCCTCGCCGAGCGCCCCGAAATCCAAGGCGTCTTCAACGCCGGCTACGGCGGCAGCCTCTCCATCAAGGACCTCGCCGAGCAAGTCATCACCCTCGCCGGATCCCAATCAAAAATCGAACACGCCCCAATCCGCCCCGGCGACCTCCGCCACTCCTCCGCCAGCGCTGAAAAGCTAATGGCCGCAGGCTGGCAGCCCCAGTTCTCCATGGAACAGGGCCTTGAGGAAACGGTGCGTGGATTTAAGGCCGGGTGAATTCCTCGAGCCACCTCCGCCTCGTCTCAAAGAGACAGTTCATTCTTGATGACGATGCACTCAGCTGAATGGAATCAAGATAAGACCAATTTGGGCTGCCACATGTGACTTCATATTCGACCCATTGCCTTATGGGCCAAAGGCCCAATTCATACCAGCCAGGGGCAAAGCCCCTGGAAAACCCACCCTTTTAAAATCCAAGGGCTGTAGGCCCGGCTCATTCCTTTCAACAATCCCTCTCACCCTAACGCCATCCGTTCTTGTCCCTTTTCGTTGGGTCGCCTTCCTCCTCTCCCTCTGGCCAAAATCCCCATTCTTGAAATCCTCCTCCCTATGCCTTAGTCATTAGAGCCATGCCCTCCGCAGTTAAAATCCCGGACATCTTCCTTGAGATATTCATCTACTTTCTCCTCTGGGGAGGCCCGTATATTATTATCACAGGCCTGCTCTTTCTCGCCCTCCGGAGACTGCCAAAAAACAGACCGTTTCTTCGTCCGCTGCGTCTCCTTTACCTCCTGCCTTTATGCCTGTTCGTCGCCGGAGGCGTGGCCGATGTCCTCTGGTACACGTTCGTGCACGAGATCAAGTACTACTATTGGGACTACGCGGCAGACTTCACCCCCTTCTCTCCCATTTACATCTATACTGGTTACCTCACGCCGGGCGGGCAATACAATGGACCCCTTCACGGCGCGACCGTTGCGGAAATCACTCGGCTCTGGAGCACCTATGCCATGTGGACCTGGCTCGCCGCCGGCTCTCTGTGGCTCATCTTGGCCTATTCGTTGCCCTCTAGGCTCATCTCCTGGCGGCTGGCCACGCCCGCCAATCCCTGATCGACCCCGGAGGGGTCGCAGTCGCGGTAGCCGGGGAATTGAGTCCCGCCTTGGCGCATAGGCGTCAACTTAAGAGAACAACTACCTGCTGATGGAAGGCCTCAGGATGTAGCCGCGGTGCTGTGCGCCGCGCCGTCTCCGGGCACCGGGACGGCATCACTGGCTTGCTTTCACACACTCGATCCTGAAGGGATCGCAGCTACAGTAGCTGGTGGTTGAGCCCGCCTCGGGCGACACCACCAGATTATATTTTCCCAATATCTCCGACCCCGAAGGGCGTCGCAGCCAGTCTCAACGCACATCGATCCGGCCTTTCTTTAGTGCCATTTTCCCTGACTCTCCGCTGCCCCTTTTTGGAAAGCACTTGTCAGCCCAAAGCGTCGTTTTGATTCACAGAAGCGGAAGTCTCCAAAACTCGTCGCACATGGTGAATTAGACAGGCATCACCATGTTCCGGTGTTTCGACCGCTGGATAAATTGAAAGCTGTGAGAGGCGGCTTCCTGGGGAGAAATCGCCGTTGGTAGACGATGTCGACGGCCCCCTTCTGCTTCGAAATTTTTCTCCCCGCCGGGTGATAATTGCGGCATGGTCTGGCGGACGGGCGACTTCCCATGCGCAAAATTTATTCCTCTCTGATGGTCGCTTTGGCTTTGACGGGGCTTCGGGTGTCTGCGGAGGAGCCGCCTTCGGACAGTAATCCTCCGGCCGCCGTGCAGGAGGCCCTCGATTTGCTGACCTACGACGGTATGATAGGGGTGGAAGATCGGCTCAAGAAAGTTGTCCCCCTGGGAGATGTGGCGGTGCCTTATTTGGTTCGGGCCTATGAGGTGGGCGCGGATCAAAACCGGGGCATGGTGGCTATGGCAATATGCCGGATCAACACGGCGCTATCGCGTGAGGCGGCTCGCAGGATCATTTCGGAAAATAAATTCCGGCTTGGTACTTCGATAGCGATTTATGAGTACCCTGCAGAGTTTGATCTCGAGCTGGCGCCGGTGCTCATCCGAGCCATGCGCGACGAGTCACTTACGTTCTGGGCCAGTGAGCGGCTGGTCCGCATGATCGAAAGAGAACCGTCCCGGGCGGGGCTCATCGTCGACGCTCTGGACGACAGAGAGAAGGATCAGAGCTACGTGAGGAGCCTTGGAGACGTGCTCACCTGCGTAGCGATCACGGGCTGTTATTCTCCTCCGTCACTGGATAAGTACGTGGCTTATCATAATGCTTTTTGGCGGCAATGGTGGGCTCAGCATAAGGACGAGAATGGTTTCGAATGGCTGATCGAGCCGGCAACTTCCCGCTACCCCGACTCGCGGGAGAATGCCTTGCAAAGGATGGGTTATCTCCGGGTCGAGGCGGCGCGACCCTACCTGTTGGCCGCTTTGAAATCGCCCGAGGAAAAAGAACGGTACTGGGGTGCGGTGGGCCTTTCCGAACTCAATGGCTGGCCCCCTATTGCGGATCGGGCGACCGAGGCTAATCGGAAAGCTTATGTTGAAGCGGTCTTGCGGCGGCTCGCCGGCGAGAAGTGAGCGGCTTGATTGCCCAAGGAGAGGAGGCGGGAGTAGACTTGGGGGGCGGCTGATAGAGGTGTCGTGGTGCGGGCCGAAGACCTCCGGCACTCCTCCGCCAGCGCCGAAAAGCTGATGGGAGCAGGCTGGCAGCCGCAGTTTTCGATGGAGGAGGAACTGGTGGCGACGGTGGGACGAAGTTGGAAATCGGAAGTAGATTTCTACGCGCCGAGGGTGGAGTGATCTTTTTATATTCCTTTCCCCCGTTGTGTCCGTCAGGGCGGGATCACTTTACTGGAATTTCAGAGGAGAACGGGTTCGTCAATTGCTCGATGTAAGAATATGCGCACACTTCTTTCCCGACTTTCTAGCGTTCATTGGCTCAAGACTACCACTTCTCTAGTCGCATGCGTTTTTTGTTGGTAAATTCCTCGCCCGTGGTAAGTAGCCAATAGAAGCAATAATTCTTCTTCGGAAGGTAACTGACTACAACGCCAAATTGATAGAGATACGGATCTTTTAAGGCATCGTTTACTTTCGCTTTGTCGCCTTTGCGCAGTTGCCCTTTCTTCGCTTCGACAAACAAGAAGTTGAACTTCTGAATAGTTCTCTTGTGAATGAGAATGTCAGGGCGTACCGAACGTCCATTGTCCATGATCTTCTCAACTTCTTTGTACTTATTGTATTCAAGGTCAAAGTTGTAATCTTCTTTAACCAGATCGGGAAGCGCCTCCCTCAGATGGAAAAGCAAGGCGCTATTGATACATTCTTCTTTTAGGTCGATCTCGAAGAGCAGTTTATCCTTTTTGAACAATTTTTTGAGGCATTTTTCAAAGATGGAACGGAACTCTTCAATATTCATGGCATAAAAAGTAAGACATCTCTCGTTCAAATATGCGATGTTCGATTGAGGGAACTCCCGGAGTTTTTCTACGTATACAGTTCAAAAAGTCGCTGATATGTGACTACGGGAATAACTTTGACGCCTCGTAAATAATGTAGCCCAGTTGATCGATAGCAAGCTGCTGAAACGAGTTCCACGCCTCAGCGAGAACCTCTTTCGGTATAGTCGCCTCAATGGCGTAGCTTCCGAGGACGCCGAGAAACCACTTTGAGAATTGATTTCTTCCGCAGGATTGAGGAGCGGCCTTTAGCGCAGCTATATCCTGCTTAATTTCAGTATGATTTCTTGTTGCATTCTCCAGGAGCATCTCCTCAATACCCTCCAAAAAGGCGACGACTATTTTGGCCTCGGAATCGGTGAACGGGGAATTGTCTCCTCCTGAAGATATGGCGCCGGGCGGTTCAAAGACTCTCCAAGGATCTTCTATCTTCAACTCAGCGTCGACGAGGCCTCCCCACAATTGTGCATGTTGGCTTACCATTTCAAACAACGGAACCTGAAATACGTCGTCGATTCCCCTCCTGCCCGGCGACATGGATATTTGCCATTGCGGTTCCCGATCAGAGTTCCTCATGATTACTTTTGGAAGATAAACTCCAAGGTTGAAATAGAAAGGGGTGCCTTTTACGGTGATGGCCCCCTGCTCCATATCGCCAGATATTTTACTCATCTGAACTCCAGAATCGACGAGCGCATCGAAAAGCAGCTTTCTCTGACTAGGCAATAGTCGCATGCCTTCTAGGTATCCAATTTGTGGCTATGCGCAAGCTCGGTAGGTCGCTGGCCGCTCAGAATAGGCACGTAGCTAACGGTAAAAAGGTGAAAGTGCTAGAAACGACCAAGCCGTCAGAAGTGCTCCACCTTCCCAAGGCTTCCAGAAGTCAAAATGCTTGGTATACTGCCTCCTCCTTATGAAAGAAGACATTTTGGAGCAGTTGGTCGATGACTACCTTCAAGCCTCGGGCTACTTTACCCGGCACAACGTCAAATTTTTTCTCCCCAAGGAGCATAGGCGAAAGGGTCTCGATGGGAATCACAGTGATATCGACGTGTTAGGGATTCATCCTAAAAAGACCGATTTCGATCATGTTTGGGTAGTCTCATGCAAAAGCTGGCAGTCGGGTTTCAAAGTCGCCGCCAAACTCCGAGAAATAGAGGAGAGAAAGATTGTTTCGGGTAGAGATGCATGGCGTTTTTTTCGAGAGCTGGCTCATCCTCAATGGGCTCAGGCCTTCATGGAAGAAATTGAGACATTGACTGGTACTCGGAAATTCACATACATCACGGCAGTTACGCGCATCGATGGTTCCCCCAAGTTGTGGGAGGAACACGAACCGTTCCGGAACAACCTGGAAGGGAACCCCATCAAGTTAATAGAACTTTCTGAATTGCTCGCGTTCATCCGTTCCCAAACGACGACAACCGTGGCGAGTTCCACGATCGGGCGTGTTATTCAACTCATCAAAGCCTCCGAAAAAGGTAAACCGGCGCTTGCAAAGGCGCTTGATTTGCAACTTCCGGCTGACGAGTAGCAATACCTCCATACTGTACTTCATTTCCCACAAATCCCCTTGGAACCTCCCCCCACATTTGCTACCACCGCCCCATGAGCAGCGTACGAGTCCTCGTCGGCACGCGCAAAGGCGCTTTCATCCTCACCTCAGACGCAAATCGCCAGGATTGGTCCGTCACCGGACCACTTTTCGGCGGGTTGGAAATCTACCACGTCACCGGCTCCCCCGTGAATCCCCAGCGCCTCTACGCCTCGCAGTCCAGCGGATGGTTCGGCCAGATCGTGCAGCGCTCCGACGATGGCGGCCTCACCTGGGAAGCCGTCGGCAACGACTTCCAGTACCAGGGCACGCCCGGCACCCACAAATGGTACGACGGCACCCAGCACCCTTGGGAATTCAAGCGCGTCTGGCACTTCGAGCCTTTTCTCGACGATGCGGAATCCGTCTACGCTGGCGTGGAAGACGCCGCCCTCTTTCGCTCCACCGATGGCGGAAAGAACTGGGAGGAACTCCCCGCCCTCCGCGCCACCAAGGGCTCCCTCTGGCAGCCCGGCGCAGGCGGCATGTGCCTCCACACCATCATCATCGATCCCGTCAACCGTGGCCGCCTTTACGCCGCCATCTCCGCCGCCGGCGCGTTCCGTTCGGACGATGCCGGCCAGACCTGGCGGCCGATCAACCAGGGCCTGAAATCCAATTGGGAACTCCCCGACGCCACCGCCGAAGTCGGCCACTGCGTCCACCGCCTCGCCCTCCATCCCGCCCGTCCCGAAGTCCTCTTCATGCAGAAACATTGGGACGTCATGCGCAGCGACAACGCGGGCGAGCTTTGGCACGAGGTCAGCGGCAATCTGCCCAGCGACTTCGGCTTCCCCATCGCCGTCCACGCCCACGAACCGGACACCATCTACGTCGCCCCCATCAAAAGCGACTCCGAGCACTACCCCCCCGAAGGCAAGCTCCGCATCTACCGCAGCCGCACCGGAGGTAACGAATGGGAGGCTCTCGCCCACGGCCTGCCGCAGCAGGATTGCTACGTCAACATCCTCCGCGACGCCATGGCCATCGATTCGCTGGATTCATGCGGCATCTACTTCGGCACCACCGGAGGCCAGGTCTACGTCTCCCCCGACGGCGGCGACCACTGGCGGGCCATCGTCCAAAACCTGCCCGCCGTCCTCTCCGTCGAAGTCCAGACTCTCCCTTGAGTCTCCTGCCGCCTCCCATGATCCGCGTGGCCCTTCCCTACCACCTGCGCAATCTCGCCCGGGTGGAAGGCGAGGTCAGCCTGGATCTTGGCGAAGACGCCACCCTCGGCCAAACCCTCGACGCACTCGAAGCCCGCTATCCCGCCCTCCGCGGCACCATCCGCGACCGAGCCACCCTCCACCGCCGCCCCTTCATCCGCTACTACGCCTGCTCCGAAGACATCTCCTTCGCCGAACACAACGAACTCCTCCCCGCGCCCGTCCGCCAGGGCCAGGAACCACTCTTCATCGTCGGCGCCATGGCCGGGGGCTGAGTCCTGATTGAGCATTTTAACAGGAAAGTTAGGAACGAGAGCGCGATGGGATCAGCTTTCCCGTGTGATCAAGCCAACCACGCTGGCGACTGGGTCGGTGGAAAAATGGCTTTAAGATAAGACCGTTTTACGAAATGAAAGATCGCCTCTCTCTGACGCCTTCGGCGTGTCCACCGGTTGGTAGAATCGAGGTGAACGCCGAGATAGGACGCACGCAGTGCGGGGCGTAGCCCGGCCTTTCATGGCCGCCAAACGCCTCGCCGCAGGCGTCCGATTTATGAGTTGAGAGCACGGCCTGTGACCAAGCTGCTTTCAGTCGGAGCTTCTTACATTCTCTCCTCTAAGGAACCGCTGATTTAATCGGGCAGGGCGTTTATCTCCAGTGCTGCGGGGGGCATTTGGTAGCGGCGCTTGACCTCAAGCGCCAGCAAGTTCGGCTCTCATCACATCATCGGCAGGGCATCCTTGCCTTCTCTCGCTTTAATCGGCGTCTCCCTAAGGTAATTCTTCCCAAACCTCCCTTATCTTACCGCCATTCGGTTCAGTTGCGCCTTTGAGCGAAGCTCCGCGGTAGCACCGATACCTTTATATCGCCGTGTATTGACTTGTCCTTTCATTCGTGATACTGACTAAACCCATCATGCCAGAATTGTCCGACACCCAACACGAGCAATTCGCCCGTCTCGTGGCCGGCGGAGCCGCCAAAGTCGACGCCTACCTGAAAGTCTACCCCGAAACCGACTCCACTCTCGCGCGCACCAAGGCCTCCCGCCTCTCCCTCCGGCTTGATATCGAGGAACGCATCGGCGACCTGCAGGAGGAAAGCGCTGACGAAGCCATCTGGGCCCTCACCGACCGCTTGGACTACCTCCGCGCCACCGCCGAAACCCCGTACTCCGCGATCGACGCCACCAGCCCGCTCTGCAAGGGCATGAAGTACACCGCATACGGCGTGGAATACAAGATGCCCAACAAGCTTCAGGCCGTGGCCCTGTATGGAAAACTGGCCGGCGACAAGGACGCCGCTCCATCCACCGAGCGCAACCTCCTCCGCGAAATGATCGGCGCCATCCGCTCCCGCGCCTGGAGCAAGGAAGCCGAGGAAGCCGGACTGATGCCCAAACCCCCCGCCAAAACCTGCCTCACCAACCACCGCCACGAACGCTTCGCCCAACTCGTCGGCTGCGGAGAGCGTGCCACCTACGCCTATGAAAAGATCTACGAAGTGCGCCGCTCCACCGCCCGCGTCGAGGGCTACTGCCTCTCCCGCCGGCCCGAGGTCGCCGAGCGCATCCGGCAAATCCGCGGGGTCGGCGCGGCCCTCGCGGGCTGGACTCCTCTCCAGCGCATGCGTTACCTCCGCGGCCTCGCCGAAATCCCCATCGGCGAAATCACCGAAGACAGCCCCTACTGCCAGGGCGTCAGCCGCACCCGCTTCGGGGCGGACCTCAAGATTCCGAGCAAGATCAACGCCGTGGCCCAATACTCCGCCCTCGCCGACCTCCGCCAAAAGCAAAAACAGGGCAAGACCATCGAGCAAGTCGTCACCAACCTGCGCTCCCAAGGCGACCACGCCGTCGCCAACGGCACCGAGCGAAGCCTGCTGGCCTATGTCGCCGACACCGTCAGGTAACGGCGCGCCCCGTAGCCGCCTTCGTGAGAAGGTGGCCTTCGCGTCCCCTTCATGCCGAATACCCACCCCAACTCAAAAACCGCTCCACCGGCCAGCGATGATAGGTAGGGCCGCCGCGCTGCGGGGGCCGTCGAGGTGGCTGCGCCGGGTCTGGCAAACGCCGGCCTGTACTCAGCCCACGCTACCGCATCCCGACCCCAGCTTGACGCCACCTTCCCTCATCAGATAACCCCAATCGATGAAAGACCCACTCCTCATTGCAACCCTCATGGGCTGGGGCGTCTTGCTGGGCGTCGGCCAGATCCTCTGGACCCTCGCGCGCCTGAAGAAGGGAGACTCAAAGCTGAAGCACCTGCTCTATGCCTTCCTCGTGCCGATCGGCGTGGTCGTGCTCAATCAATTCGTAATCGTGAAGGCCCTCACCAGGGGATACGCGGGAGAGGCTTTCGGGAAGTGGGCGATGCTCATCACGCTGGAAAATATAGGCTTTGCAACAGCGGCGATCGCGGCAGGTGGCCTGCTGATCGCAATGGCCCCGCGGGTGATTAATCGGGAGGTGTGATGGATTCCCCCCTGCCTGTAGATCCAACGGACCCTCCCTTGAAGGGCTCCCGTTCGTTTTGGTTCCAGGTCCACTTCTGGCTGGGCTGGCTGGCGGCCTTGCCGATCATGGTGGTTTGTTTGACGGGTGGCGCGCTGGTGTTTGAGGAGGAATTGAACGCGTGGGAGCATCAGGTCAGTGTTCCGGCAGAAGGAAAGAGGTTGGAACCGGCGGAGGTCATTCAGGTACTGGCCAGCGCCTCGCCGCCGATGCGGGTGAATCATTTGCAGATCCCCAAAGACCCAACGGTGGCCTACGGGGCCTTTATCACGGAGACACCCGTGGGTGGTCCAAATCGCAGCTTCCCAGTCTCGGTCGATCCGTACACCGGCAAGGTGACGAAGCGGGGCGAGAAGCTTTCGCTCTCGCAGTTCCTCGTGGCCCTGCATCGGAACCTGTCGGCAGGTCCAACCGGACAAACCGTAGTCGGGGTGAGTTCGCTCGTGCTCTTGGTGACCTCGCTGATCGGCCTGGTCGTGTGGTGGCCGATGCGAGGCGGCACGCTGGGCCGGGCCTGGCGGCGAGGCCGGGCCCGCGACTGGCACAATGCGGTGGGCCTCGTGGCGCTGGCTCCACTGGCCGTGATGGCCCTGACGGGAATTACCTTTACGTGGGGGAAGCAAATTTTCCCGGTGCTCGAGAAGGTGCAGGGCGGACCAGTTCGTCAGATGGCTCCCAAGGTGGTGGTGCCAGAAGGCGCGAAAAAGCTGCCCCTGACCGAGGTGATGGAGGCCGTAGCGGCCAGCTATCCCGGAGCAAAGGCGACTGGCCTTCAGCCGTCAAATTTCGGAACCTCGCCACACCAAATCTTCCTGGAGTCGGAGAGCAGCCGCTTCTCGGTCTGGCTGGACCCTTATACGGGAAAGGAAATCGGCCGAATGGATGGCAAGGGCACCGGGCCCTTTGGCTGGTATCAGCGAAACTTTGGCAGGATCCACTCAATGCAGCCGTATGGGAAGCTGGCGCAGGTGATCTGGGGGGCGTTGTCTGTAGCGGGCGCGTTCTTGGCCGGATCGGGCCTTTGGATGACGCTGCGGAGGAAGCGGGTGATGGGGTAAAGAAAGCAAGTCGGCGGCCTAATGAGGGCGCTTGGCGTGGATCTCATTGGGTTGGAGATCGAGGGCTTCCATGATTTTTAGGGCAGCATAGGCGTCGTTCGCCGCGTAAGTGAGCTGGCGTGGAGTGAGCACGGCGGCGGCCCAGTTGCTGGTGGTGACGGATTTGGATTTGGGGAAGCTCTGCTGGAGCACGGCACCCATGGCGGCGCGGACGCCGATCTGGCCGCGGTAGCCGCGCTTTTTGAAGATGTGGTCGAGGTCGAGGACCGAGTGGATTTTGACGCCGAGGCGGTTGCGGATCTGGCCGTGGTCGTTCCTGAGGCCAAAGCCGACCTTGAGCACTTTTTCGGAGGCGATGAGATCGGCGGCGACGTGGAGACAATGGTCGTTCCCGAGCTGAAAGATGTAGGCCCGGTCGGTGAGGGCAAACTGGACGACGTGGGGTCCGGTGCTTTTTTCGCCGGCCCGGAAGGTGGGCTTGGCTTCGGTATCGAAGCCGGCCACCCCGGCGGCGAGGATCTTCTTGGCCGCGGCTTCGCATTCGGCCTTGGTCTTGGGGACGTGGATGCGGTCGGGAGGGAGGCCGGGAAATGGGGGGAGGAGCGCGGTCTCGTCCTTGGTGAGGGCGAGGGGGCGGGTCTTCGGAGCAGACACATGCCGTGCCTGGCGGACAGGAACGGCTTTCTCCGGCTTGGGCTCGGGCTTCTTTTTGCCGAGCAGGAGGGCGGCGGTGCGGCGGAGCCAGGAGGAGGCGGCGGCGCGCTTGGAGGGCTTGTGGGTGGGGTGCGGTAAAGGCTTGGTCATCTCCGGGGAGGTGTGGGCATCTTTGCGGGATTGGCCTTCACATGCAATGCTGGCGGAAAGGAGGTCTCGTCTCTCGACTTTTCCCGGCGGCAGTCTCTATAGATGGGGGCGAATGGAACACAAAGCCGGAGCACTGGCCATACCGGCGTTGAGCACGCCAATGCTGCTGATCCTGATCGGGGCCCTGGTGTTCTTTTCGCATGCCTCGCAGATGGCGTTTCGGCGGTTCAAGGTGCCCGACACGCTGTGGCTGATCGGGGTGGGCATCTTGGTGGGGCCGGTATTGGGCTGGTTGACGCCGGGGGATTTTGGCCTCGCGGGGTCGATTCTCACCTCGGTGGCGCTGGCGGTGATTCTCTTCGAGGCAGGGCTGGAACTGCGCCTAAAGGAGTTGGGGCAGGCCTTCGGATCGGCCGTGCTGCTGACGAGCGTGGTCTTCAGCGTCACGGCGGTACTGCTGGCGGCCTTCATTCACTATCTGGGCGGCTACTCGTGGATGACGTCTTTCTTTGTCGGCGTGGTGGCGGCGGCGCCGTCGCCTCCGGTGGTGATTCCGCTGCTGAAGGGGTTGTCGTTGCCGGCGAATCTCCGCTCGACCGTGACGATCGAGTCGGCGGTGAGCGAAGCACTTGGGCTGGTGGTGGCGCTGGCCATCCTGCGGGTGCAGGCGCTGGGGGGAGGCGCGAATGTCGGAGAGATGGCGGGCACGGTGATGAGCTCGTTCCTCGTGGCCTCGCTGCTGGGGCTGGCCTTTGGGGCCTGCTGGGCGGCATGTCTGGAAAAGATTCGCGGAATGAAGAACGCAATGATCCTGACCCCCGCGCTGGTGTTCATTCTCTTTGGAGGGACTGAGTATCTGGGATTCTCTGGACCGGTGGCGGTGCTGGTCTTTGGGCTGGTGCTGGGCAATGCCTCGGGCTTTGTGGGACCGGATGGAGTGCGGATGGGCGACCTGGCCATGTCGCTGACGAATGTGAGCGCGACGGAGAGCCGGTTTCTGGGCGAGTTGGTCTTCATCCTCAAGACGTTCTTCTTTGTGTTTCTCGGGCTGAACATGCGGCTCGACGATCTGTGGTCGCCGCTGGCGCTGGGGATCGTGGTGATCCTGGTGGTGGTGCGGCTGGGCGGGGTGCGCCTATGTCTCGGAGGGTTGGTGGAGGATGCGAAAACCGGGACACTGCTTGGCGTGATGATGCCCAAAGGGCTGGCGGCCGCGGTGCTGGCGGCGGCAGCGCAGGATTCCTCGGGCATGCCCCGCGGCACCTTGGTGGACAATCTGCTCTATGCGGTGATTCTCTACAGCATCGTGGGAACGGCGGTGCTGGTCTTTGCGGCGGAACGACTGGGGTTGCCGAGGCTGTTTAGCGGCTGGCTTTTCCCGGAGCGGGTGGGAGAGAAAACGGAGGGATAAGGCGCCAACTAGTCTTCCTCAGGATCGGGCGGCCTTTGGCGTCGGGTCCAGGGCTGGCCGGGGGCGGTGCGGATGGCTTGCCAGCCGGGTGGGAGGTCGGCGACTTCGAGGACGGTGGGGTCGAGGTGGACGATTTCTTCAAGCGCGACGATTTTGGCGTCGGGCATGTTTGCATCGGTGGCGCCGATGAATTGCCAGCCGTGGTCGTCGGCGTCGTGGGTGACGAGGAGGATGGGTTCGGATCGGTCCATGATCTGCCGCATGGTGATAGTGGCGCAGTGGCGGCCTTGATCAAATGGCCAGGAATCGGTGGACATGGATGGGAGCAGGTTAGCAGAAGGGCGACGGGTCGGCGAGGCGTTTGGCGGTAGGAAGAGGCACCTGGTTTCGTGGAGAATTTTGGGTAGTTTTCCTTGGTTAAAATATCACAGGAACTTTTTATTGCGTCATAGAGAATTTGGTTTCAAGATGCGAGACATGACCCCCCTCCGGATCTGTTTGGTGCTTTTGCTTGGGCTCTCGGCGTGTTCCGGGGCGACGCTGGCGTATTGGAATGTGGAGGATGCGACAGCGGGTGGGCAGGCGGATCAACTGAAGAGCGTGGAGGGGAAGGGACCGGTATTGGGGGCGGCGGCGAACTGTACGCCGGTGGTGGTATCGGACGATGTGGTGAAGTCGCCGCCGGGGCCGGCGGGAAACAAGCTGTCGCTGGATTTCGGCTCGGGGAAGGGTGGCTTGATGGCGGAGGATGATGCGGCGCTGAACTTTGGCGATGGGGCGGCTTTTACGATCGAGTTTTGGATCAAGCCGCGGAACTACACGGCGAGCGAGGATCCGATTATTGCCCGGGTGATCCTGCAAAAGCGGAGCGCGGCAGGCAAGGCGGCACCGGGGTATCAGATCAATCTGATGCACGATGGGAAGATCGGCGTGCGGCTGGAGGGCAAGGAAGGGGGCGGGAAGACGCTCTTCAGCGTGGGCTCTGCGCCGCTGGGGGAGTGGACGCATGTGGCGGTGATGCGCACGGCGGAGGGTGTGCTCTCGATCTATCTAAACGGAGTGCTGGACGCCACGGCGGGGGGGCCAAAATTTGCCGCCTCGATCGAAAACGACGGCGGGCTGGCGGTGGGCTATCATCGGCTGGTACGGGCGAATCCTGATTTCTATTTCGATGGGCAACTCGATGAAATTCGCATCTCGGATGCGGCGCTTTCTCCCCAGGAATTGCTGCACAAGTAGAGGTCTGCCACTGCGTAGAATTCCGCTATTTCTGTGATATATCTGTTAAAATGTTTATGTTGACATTTGAGTCCTTTCTTCGTTAATTCCGATCATCTCCCACCCCACAAACTCCCATGAAATTAAAACTTGGTAATTCCCTCCCATCCACCCTCCTGCTTGCTTGTCTGGGCGCAGGCGTCCTGTTGCAAAGCGCGAAAGCGGTGTCATTAACGTGGGATCCAGCACTTACTGGACCGAGCACAGGCCCGAGCGGTGGAACGGGGACATGGACATCGAGCGGAACGAACACCAAGAACTGGTATACGGGAGGAGCAGACACATTTTGGACGGCGGGGAATGATGCAGTTTTTGCCGGAGTGTCCGGCACGGTGACCCTGGCGACAGCGAGCGTTGCGCCGAATTCCATTACCTTTGCCACGAGCGGCTACACGCTGGTGGCGTCCAGCGGCACACTTCTCACTACGGTGGGAGGCCTCACCACGACGGCGGGCACGGGCACGACGACGATCGCATCGAGCATTGTTTTCAACCTAAGCGGAACAGCGCGGACCTACACTATCGCGACGGGTGACACGGTGGATTTTCAGAACATCATTCGGGATAGCATTGCGGGGACGACAATCGGGCTGACCAAGGCGGGTGGAGGGACCATGAGGCTCTCGGCGGCGGCGAGCAGCGGCACGTCGACGACGAGTTCGTATCGCGGGACGACGACGATCAATGCGGGCACGGTGCAGCTTGGGGTTGCCAATGCGATCAATACCTCGAGCGGGGTGTCGGTGGCGGGTGGCACGCTGGATTTACAGACCTTCAATCAGACTGTGACCGGAGCGCAGCTCACGGCTGGCACGATTATTGGCACGGGCACGCTGACGAGCACGTCGACTTACGATTTGCAGGCAGGCACGGTGAATGCGGTGTTGGCCGGGGCAGTGGGTATGACGAAGAGCGGGACAGGCACGGTGAACCTTACGGCGTCCAATGCCTATACGGGCGTGAATACGATCAATGGCGGCGTGGTCAATGTGACGAAGGACCTGGCGTTGGGAGCGGCTCCCGGTGCAGCGACGACGAATATCGTGATGGATGGAGGCACGCTGCAATATGGGGCGAGCTTCAATATCAACGCCAATCGCAATATTGTCCTAAACGCCGGCGGAGGGACCATTGATACCAATGGGGTCGCCACTTTCAGCGCTATAAACAACCTGATCAGCGGAACGGGAGCGCTGACCAAGGCGGGTCTTGGCACACTCGTTCTCGGCGCGGCGGGCAGCAAGACCTACACGGGAGGCACGATCATCACGGGCGGTGTGCTTCAATTCGGGGTCGCGAATGTACTTCCTACGACTGGAAACGTCACGGTGAACGGAGGAAGCCTCGACGTTCGTCAGCAAACTGTGGTGACGTCAGGGACTGCAATTCTGGTGACTGGCACGATCGATGCCACGACTGGAGTAACGGGCGTTTTGAAAGCCAATGCCTTTGACGTGCGCAGTGGCGTGGTCAACGCGCGGTTGCAGGACAATGCGGCGGGGGCGACGCTGGTGAAATCGACTTCGGGTACGGTGACATTTACCAATGCCAATACTTACACGGGTGCGACGACGATCTCGGCGGGGACGCTGATTGTGGGCGTGAGCGGTTCGGGCTCGATCACGAGTGCGGTGACGGTGACGGCGGGAACGCTGGGCGGATCGGGTACGACGGGCGCGGTGACGGTGGGTGACGGTTCGGGCGGGCATGATGCCTTCATCGCGCCGGGCAATAGCCCTGGCACGCTGGCCACGGGCAGCCTGAACCTGCTCTCGGATGCGACCTTTGCGTTTGAGCTGAACAGCAACATCACGCCAGTGGCGGACCAGATCGCGGTGGCGGGTACGGTGAGCATCGACTCTGCGGCGGTGTTCAGCTTTACGGATCTCGGATCGGGCACGCTGACGCAGGGGACGAGCTTTGTGATTATTGCGAATGATTCGACTGATGCGATCAGTGGAGCGTTTGCGAATCTGGGGCAGGGGGCGACCTTTACTTCGGGTGCGAATACATACCAGGCCAGCTATCTCGGTGGCACGGGTAATGACCTGACGCTGACGGTGGTGCCTGAGCCCGGGACCTGTGCGTTGCTTGGGCTGGGAGGGATGGCGCTGCTCTGGCGCGCTCGCCGCCGGGCCTAAACTCCCAAAGGAAAACTCCGATGAAAATTCACGGCGCTGGGGCGCTCACAGGCTTGCTATGTACTTTTGTGGTGTCCGTGCAGGCGGCGCTGCCGGTGATTCCCGCCGCGCCGAGAGAGGGCGATGCGACACTCCAGGCCAAGTGGAGCAAGGAACATGAGGATTTCGCGGCGCGGGCGAAGCAGGGGAAAATCGACATCCTGCTGCTGGGCGACTCGATCACGCATCGCTGGCCGACAGCGTTGTGGGAGGAGACTTTCAAGCCGCAGGTGGCGGAGCGCTTTGGGATCGAAGGCGATCAGGTGCAGCATCTGCTCTGGCGAATTCAAAATGGGGAGATGGAGGGCATCAAACCGAAGTTGGCAGTGCTGCTGATCGGGACGAACAATGTGCCGCGTCCCTTTACCAGCGACGAGATCGCCGGTACGGTGATGGCCGTGGCAAAGACGATTCGCGAAAAGTCGCCCGGCACGAAGGTGCTGATCCTCGGGATGTTGCCGCGAAACGAGCTGGCCTCGAATATCATGCGGGATCGGATTCGGTTGGTGAATCTTTTGCTGGCCAAGGAAGTGGATGGGAGGGATGTACGTTTTCTGGATGTGGGTGAGGTGATCATGAAGCCGGATGGCTCGCTGACGCGGGAGCTCACGCCGGATTGGTTGCATCCCTCGTCGGCGGCGTATGAGTTGCTGATGAAGAAAATTGGGCCGGTGGTCCATGAAATGGCGGGAAATTAATTTATGACTCTTTCTATTCGGCTCCTCTTTCTGCGCGCGGTTCTCGCCGGTGCGGTTTTCCTGATTCCCATGACTATGCCTGCTGCTTCCAATGTGATCGATGTGACCGCTTTTGGAGCGAAGGCGGAGGCCGGATTCGATAACTTTGATGCGGTGCGGGCGGCGATTGCGGCGTGCAAGGGGGTGGACCATCCCAGGATGGTGTTTCCCGCGGGGACTTATTATTTCAGCAAGGACAAGCTGCCGACGAATCGGCTGGTGTTTGATTTCAAGGATGTCAACGACCTGACGATCGACGGGCAGGGGGCGACGCTGATTTTTGCGGGAAAGGCGAATGCGTTTGCGTTCCTGCGCTGCAATAATCTCACGGTGCGGAATTTGAAGATTGACTGGGACCGGGTGCCGTTTTCGCAGGGGAAGGTCTTTGCGACGGGCGACCACAGCATCGATGTGCAGGTGGATGCGGCTTATCCGATCAATGGCACGGAGAAGGTGCAGGGGATGATGGATTATGATCCGGAGACGCATTTGCCGCTGGCGAATCTGGATGTGTTTGGGAGCGCGATCGCCTCGGTGAAGCTGCTGGGGCCGCAGCAACTGAGGATCACGCTGAAGCCGCGCTCGGTGGCGGAGAAAGAGGCGCATCAGAACAAGTATCTCGCGGCCATGCTGAACAAGCTGGTGGTGCTAAGGCACGAGGTCTACGGGAGCTATGGGTTTGATTTCGGGCGGTGCAATAATGTCACGCTGGAGAACATCTCGGTGTATGCGTGCCCGGGGATGGCGATTCATGCGAGCCTTTCGAGCAATATCAGTTCGGATCATGTGGAGGTGCGGATCAAGCCGGGCAGCGGGCGCTTGATGTCGACCACGGCGGATTGCCAGTACTACACGTTTTGCTCAGGGACGATCTCGGTGAAGAACGGATTTTACGAGAACATGGGGGACGATGGGTTCAATGCAACGGCGAAGTATCGGGCCATTACGAAAGTAGTGGATGCCAAGACGATCGAGACTGCGCTGCCGACCAAGGGGTGGCAGGGGCCGGCGCCGGAGAAGGGCGAGAAGCTAGTGTTTCAGAACAAAGGAGATTTGTCCCGCAAGGCAACGGCGACGGTGGTTTCGGGGAAGTGGGATGAGGCGAAGAAAGCTTTTGTGGTGCAGTTTGACGCGCCGGTGACGGGGCTGGCGGAGGGGGATCTTTGGTACTCGGAAACGTATTTGCCGAAGGTCTCGATCACGGACTCCACCTTTCAGGGCATGCGGTCGAGGGCGATTCTGCTTTCGACGGAGGCGAAGGTTTCCAAGTGTACGATTCGCGGCAGCGGGTATCCCGGCGTGCTGTTGAAAGGCGGGCTGCGCCATGGGGCGGAGGGGCCTTCGCCAGAGAATATCGAGATCAGCGATTGCACTTTTGAGGGGTGCGGAGGGGCGGCGATCTATGGGTACTCGGATGGGATGGATCGCGCGGCGGGAGCTTTGAGCAACATCGTGATCGAGCGGAATACGATCCGGGACATTCCCGCGCTGGCAGCGCAGAGATTTGAAGGTGAGCATCCGACGTGGATGCATTGGGCTTCGGCGATCAGCCTGATTTCCACCAAGGGGGCGCGCATCACAGGCAACACGATTGAGAACTATAAGACGGCGATTTACCTCCGGCGTTGTGCGGATGTGGTGGTCGACGGGAACAGCCTAAAGCCGGCGGGGACGGCTTTGGTGGATGATGCTTCATGCACCGGGATCGCCTTCAAGGAGAATCCCGGGATCACGCGCGAGGCGGCCTCGGCGGAGATCCGGCCGGATCTTGAGTACGTCAACGATATGCGTTGAGGTCGGCGCGGGTGGGGAGCTCGCGCAGGAGCTGCTCGGTGAAGCGGAGGTGCAGGATTTGGCGCATCTGGTGATCCACGAAGAGATGCAGGGTGCCGTTTCGCTCGACGAGATCGGCGTAGGAAACCATGGGTGTGCTGCCGCCCCAACCGCCGAGGATGGCGGGCTCGGCTGCGTTGGCCAGGAGGAAGCGAGGCTCGCTCCAGGTAAGGCCGTCGTCTTTGGAGAGCGAGGCCCAGAGCTCGGTGCGGTTCTCGTGCGACATGTGGCCGGGGAGGTTTTTGTTGTGATGGAAGGCGGCGAGGGTTTTGCCATCGGCGAGATGGAAGAGCATGGGTGGGGCGTCGGGGTGGGCGAGGGTGGTCGGCCTGGGTTCGGTCCAGGAGGCGCCGCCGTCGTTGCTGCGCAGCTCCCAGAGATAGCCGGTGGGGGTACGGACCATGAGGAGGACGCGGTTGTCGGCGAGGGCGATGGGGCGGCCTTCGTCCATGCGATTGTAATTTTTCACATACCAGCCGTCGGGCCACGCGCCGGGCTGGAGGGTCCAGGTCTGGCCCTGGTCGGTGCTGCGGAGGAGGAACTGGCGGGTGACGACCTTGCGGTCAACGCCTTCCTGGCCGCTCCACTCGCCGGCGTGGGCGCCGAGGAGCCAGGTGCCATCGGTGGTCTCGCACATGCGCATGGCGGACATGGCTTGGAAATCGAGAGCGTTGATGGGGCGGATGAGGGTGACAGCGGACCACGTTTTTCCGTCGTCTTCGGAGCGGCGGAAGCCGATGGCGGCGTTTTCTTCGCCGTCGTAGTGGCCGGGTTTGGGCTCGGTGCCAAAGGCGTACAAGGTGCTGCTGCCGCGCGGGATAAAGGGGATGGCGGCGTGCTGGCTGTAGGGGAGGGTCCAGGGTTGGACGGGGTCGGACCAGGTGTCGTTTTTGCGACGCCGAAGCAGCATGTCGTTGCCTTTGGGGCCGAGCCTGGCCCAGCCGTAGTGGAGGGGGCCGGCAGCATGGAAGAGGAGCATCTCGCCGTTGGGCAGGACGATGGCGCGGGGGTGGCAGACGAAGTCGTCGAGGTGGATGCGCTCAATTTGGGCACCCGCGTGAGTGATGACGCCGAGATCGGGGTGGGAAACGAGGTTAGGAGGGAGGGAATCGAGGGAGAAGGAACGTCCGGCGACGTTGATCTCGGGGAGGGGAATGAGGAGACGGTCGTGGCTGTTCGTGAGGGGCATGGGAGGGTTCTTAAGAGGGGGAAAGAGGAGGGTCAAACAAATAATATATCACAAGATATGTTTTCAGTTGCAGGATGAAAGATGAAGCGGTAAGGTCAGCCCAATGATTCCTCCCTCCCGGAAGATTTCCTTGGTAGCATGAATGCCACTCCCCCAGCAATGAACTCCCGCAAGACTGGCTTTACCCTGATTGAGCTGCTGGTTTCGATGTCCGTAATCGCCATGCTGATCGGCATGGCCGCACCCGCGATGTTGACGCTGGTCGGCGCGCGCGGGGTGCCGCAGACGGCGGACCAAATTTCGGCGCTGCTGGAATATTCGCGAAACGAAGCGATGACGCGGCAGACGTATGTGTGGGTGCTCTTTGCCAATACGAGCAACAGCGCGAAGAACAATGAACTGGTAGCAGTGGCGGTGGCCTCGCGGGACGGCACGGCGGATACATCGGCGGGCAATCTGATGCAGCTTAGCAAAGTGGTACACGGAGAGAATATCGTGCTTTCCGACACGGCTTCGCTGAAGTCGGCGACGAGTTCGCTGATCGCAGCCTCGCAGACGCCGAAGTCGGTGAACGCCAATACGGTGGGGCTGACCTATGCGGTGGCGGGGAAGACATTTTCCAAGAGCCTGACCTTCACGCCGCGGGGTGAAGCGCTGCTGCGGGCGCAGCCTTCCTCGCAGGATGGATTTACGGAGTTGATCGACCTGAGCGTGCGGCAATCGCGCGGTGGGGCGGCTCCGGCGGCCAATGCGGACGACGCGGCGATTTTGCTCTATGGGGCATCGGGCCGGGTGCAGGTGGTGCGACTGTAAGGAAACCAACTCATGAGCCTTCTCCCGGCCTCGCGTCGTTTCAGGGAATGCGGATTCAGCCTGGTTGAAGTGGCCATGGCGATCGGGATCATGGCGTTTTGCGTGCTGGCGATCGTGGCGATGCTGCCGGTGGGGCTGTCCAGCATCCGAAAGGCGAACGAGCAGGTGACGGCGGCGAATGCGCTGCGCACGCTGGGCGGAGGATTTTTGCAAAATGTGACCGTGACCAACTCGGGCGGTGCGGTGTCGCAGAGCTCGGCGACGCTGACCAATGTGGCGTGGGCGCCGGGCGGGACGTCCGTGACGATCAAGACGAACCTGACGGTGGGAGGGTTCGCATCGGCGAGCGGGAATGATTTGGGACTGGCTGCCGTGGTGGTGGTGACGCCGCCGCCGGCGGTCTCGTTTGCGGCGGGCAAGGCGCGGATCCGCATGGCTTCGCCCTCGGGCGCGCAATGGAGCGGGTCGAAGTGGACGAACTCGCAGAATTCCTTCGACGGAATGGTTTATTTTCGCGCGCCATGAGCAGGGACTTTTTCCGACGGGGATTCACCTTGATCGAGTTGCTCTGCGCGATGGCGGTCTTTGCGTTGCTGATGGCGATCGTGCTGCAAGTGGCGGGGCATGCGACGCATTCCACGGACCGCAGCACGCGGGAGATGGAGGTATCGCAAATGGTGCGGCAGACCTTTGACAATCTCGGGCAGGATCTGGCCTCGATCGTGGCGAATGACGGCGCGGTGCTGGTGGCGGGGCGGAGCCCGACGGGGTGGAATCCGGCGAGTGTCTCGCTGGCGTTTTTGTGCCGGGCGAGGTCCTCGGAGAGTGCGCCGGTGGCGGCGGCGGGGATTCGCTGCACGGCGGTATGCTATGGGGTGTCGCTCTTTGCGGATCGCGAGATCGGCGTGACGGCCGCCTCTGCGCCGATGGTGGCGCGGGGCTATGGCGTGGTGCCGTGGAGCGGCACGTACTCGAACATGCCGAACGCGCTGGGGAGCGCGATCCAGGCGGCGCAGGGCGCATCGGGCACGATCATCGACCACTTTGATCCGGTGGCGGAGGACATCTTTCGGCTGGAGGTGGTTTACGTTCTCTCCGATGGGCGAATCACGCCGACGCCGCCGAAGGTGGCAGGCTTTACCTCCACGCCGGCGTTGTCCGGGGCGGATGCGATCGATCTCTCCAAGATCAAGGCGATCGTGGTTGGGGTGGCCTCACTGGATCGGAAGAGCCGGGATGTGCTGTTTCGGGCGAAGGGGGACACGGCGCTGCAGACTTTGGCGAAGAGCTTTGCCGCGGTGGCGCAGGATGGGCAGACGCCGCTGGATGTGTGGAGCCTCTCCAACGTGCCGGCGGATTTTCCCCCGGCGGTGCGCGCGGGGCTGCTCTTTCATCAGCGGACCTTCACCCTCCATACGGAGGCGGCTTTATGAGGAAACTTTTTTCACGAAGCGGCCTGGGGCGCTCGCGCGGCACGGCTCTCGTCATCACGCTGGCGCTGGTGGTGCTGCTGGCGGTGGTGATAGTCGCGTTCCTGGCGCGGAGCATGATGAACCGGCAGATCGAGGCGAGTGGGGCGAGCCGGGTCAATGCGGATCTGCTGGCGCTAAGCTCGCTCGAGGCGGTGGTGGGCGATTTGCGGCAGGAGATGCTGGCGGGCTCCACGGCGTCCACGGTGGGCGGTATCACGGTGATGTACCCGGCGAATCGCGCGGCGGTGCTGCCGTGGCGCAAGCTGGCGATGGCGAGCATGGAGACGGACACGAACTTTGCGAATCTCTTCAAGCAAAGCCTGGCCGGGGTGGCGTTTTTTCCATCCGCCGCGCCTTACGGACAGAATGGCGCGACGCCGTTGATCCAGGGAGCGAGCAGCGTGACGACGGCGACGGCCTCGGCGAATGGGCGCATCATTGGAGCAAACCGCTGGAATGCGCCGAACCTGCTGAGCGGAGGGGGATTCTCCTCCTCGAATGGGCTGCCAGCGTGGATCTATGTGTCGCGGGCGGGCATTTTGCCGAGCCAGACATGGTCATCGACGTGGGCGGATTCCAGCGAGACGAACGATGCCTGCGTGGTGGGGCGCTTTGCGTACAATGTGTATTTCACCGGCGGGTTGCTCGACGCGAATGTGGCGGGTGCGCCTGCGCTGGGCTTCAGCACGGCGGAAGTGCAGACGTTGAAGCGGTCGCTGGCGGGAATTGATCTCACGAATATTCCCGGCATTACGGCGCAGGGGGTGGCGAATCTGGTGGCGTGGCGCAATGCGGCGAGCGCGGCCTCGAAGAGCGCGTTCCTGAACTACGCGACGAATGTGGGACCGCGGGCGGGGTTCATTCAGCCGGCGACGGGCGACCATGTTTTCACGAGCCGGCAGGATTTGATCACGTATGTAACGCAGCAGGGCGGAACGGATATCACGACGAATGCGCTGCCGTTTCTGACGCACTTTACGCGTTCGCTGAATGTGCCGAGTGTGAGTCCGGCGACCGTGACGACGACGAATGCCTTTGCGGCGAATGTGCGGTTTCCGGCGACGTTGCCGACGGGATCGGTGCTGACGCATTACTGGGTCGATGGAACGACCTCAAGTACGCCGGTGAAGGCCAATGAGCCGTTCCTGCGAAATCGCTTTCCGCTGAGCCGCCTGGCGTGGCTGGGTGTGGATGGTCCGGCCGCTGGGGTGACGGACGATATGATTCAGAAATGCTTTGGGTTGAAGTGGAACTCGGGATTGCATGCGTGGGACTATGTCGGGCCGGCGGGCACAGCGGTGCAGAGCAAGGTTAAGGCGCTGGTGGATGTGGCGGCGGAGGCGATACCAAGGGAGCCGAATTTTTTTGAATTGCTGCAGGCGGCGATTTTGGAAGGGTCGCTGGGGAAGACGGCAGGCAGTCCCTCTGATGATACAAAGGATACGATGTGCAGAACGGCGGATATAGACGTTGACCTAACGCTACAGGTGATGCGAATCGGAGCAAATATCATCGATCAATACGATGCCGATTCCTATCCCACTTTGATTCGCTACCAGACTGAGAAGAGCTTGGAGACCTGTGCGGGGATTGAGAACCTACCGTACATTAATCGTGTTTTCGACACAGCATACCGTCCCAACACTACAGGCGATCCCATGCGGACGACCTTGGGATCGTGGTATGAATTTGAGGTCTGGAATCCCCACCGGAATATGCCATCGGGAAGTCTTGTGCCGAAGGATTTTCAGATTATCGCGGTCGGCACAGCCTGCATGAGTTACGATCAAGGCGGAACTCAATATACTTCGCCTAATACATTTTCAGACGACTTCGTGAGCTTTTCAGGCACATCGTATTCCAATCCGACGCTGCTTGGCCAAGCAAACTCAAGCTGTAAATATCCTCCGAATGAACCCACTCCCACGATTTCCGGATTGCGAGCCGGGCAGGCAGTTGTGGGGGACAAGAATACAAGCATGGGAGCGGGTGCCTGTCCACAGAGCTCCATTTCGTTTCTGTTACAATGCAAGCTGCCAAGCGGGCAATTTGTAACCTGTCAAACTATCCGCAATCTTGATCTTACGATGCGGGGGACGAGCACATTTGTCACGATTAGTCCCAATCGCCAGTATATCTTTAGGGGGGATCCCCGAAATATCCGATTTGGGGCAGGAAAGTGCGATGCACGCGCACCTGGAACGGCCATGAGACTTGCGTCGGATAGCCCGGCGGAGGGACGTCCGATCATCATGGGGCAACTCGTTACGCTTGGATGGAAGCTAGTAGTCGGCAGTGCCGCTCCCAACGCGAAAGTCTATTTGGCTGGTCTGGCCAATAATACCGCCGCAAATCTCGGAAGCTATACGAGCCCAGATGGGGTGCTCCGCCCGGGGGATTGCGGGCTGAATGCGACTTTGAATCCCTTTGATCCTGCGACGACCAATTTGCGTCCAGTGGTTCTCAATCGACCTTTTAACAGTGTGGCCGATATGGGGTATGCATTCCGGGACGAGCCGTGGAAGACGCTGGATTTTTTCACGTCGAATAGTGCGGATGCGGCGCTACTCGACTACTTCTGTTTGGATGACTCCACTGCGGTGGTGGCGGGCAAGGTCAATCTCAACACCGCCCATCCCGAGATACTAAAAGGCGTCTTGGCTGGATCGATAGCCTCGGAGACGGCGGGGACTACGGTCTCGACAGGGCAAGCAGACATTCTCGCAGCAGAGTACATAGCGGTAACCGCCAATACCAATCAACGGGTACGCGACCTTTCGGATGCAGTGACCCAGCTTTCCACTCTAACAGTCGACGCCAACCATTCCGCCGTGAAATCGGAAAGAGAGGTGGGAGTGCGAGCACTGTCGACGGTGGGCGACACTCGAACATGGAATTTGCTAATCGATCTCGTGGCGCAGGTGGGCCGGTTTGGGAAATCCGCTGCCAGCGCCGACAAATTCATGGTAGAGGGAGAACAGCACTACTGGCTGCATCTCGCGGTTGACCGCTACACCGGAAAAGTCATTGCCCAACAATATGAAGTCGTTCAGGAATAGTCTCAGGCTCATTTTCCTTCTGTTAACACTGGCTGCCTTGCTTCCGGTATTTGGCAGTGGGGGGGAGGCGCCCACTCCACCTTTTGTGGCGTCTATCCCTATACCTTCGAATTGGACGGTCACGGTGGGAGAGCCAAAATCGGCGTCGTCGTCAGCAACTCCCCGTTTGGTCTCTTCGCAATTCACCTATACGGCGAGTCTTCGGAGGGCCATCTCCGTTTTGAGCGATGGATCCCGCCGGGAAGATTGGCTCACCAAAGGATACCTTATTACCCGCCAAAACAACTTTCTCTACCTGCTTGATGCGAAGAGGGAGCCTCTATCAACACCGCTATCTGGGCAAACCTTTGCCGAGTTTGGCTGGATCTCCGCGGCCAACTTTACGGGAAAAGAAAAAGTGCGGGGCCATGATTGCGATTTATTTCGCGATGGCGAAATGACGGCAGCGATTGATACGCAGACGAAGCTTCCGGTTCAACTTACTACTTCCGGCGAGGTCAGCGTTTATAATTTCGGCGAGCCGGAGGTGCTCACGCTGCCGTCGGATTGTACGGAGCGCATTGCCTCCTACCGACGCGAACGAGACAAACTGACCGTCAACCGCGCACCCCGATGAGCGTGTTTTCCACCTTTCCTCCGGTGCTGGAGGGTGTTACAGAGGAGGGCGTGCCGTCTACTGCCCGCGCCAAAGCCCCCCGTCGTACGGAGTCTCTCTCGGAGAAAGCGTACAACCATATTGTCAATCGATTGCTGACCAACGATCTGGCTCCTGGTGATATATTGAACCGTAGAGAAATCGCCCTGGAACTGCGCATGAGCGTGGCGCCGGTGCTGGAGGCGATCGTGCAGTTGGAGAACGAGGAATTTCTGGAATCGAAGCCTCGCAAGGGCACGCTGGTGCGAAGCATTCGGCGGGAGGACCTGTCGGGCCAACTGGTGCTACGCGAGGCGCTGGAGTGCGAGGCGGCGAGGATCTTTTGCGGCAAGCCAGTGATCGAGGCGGACCATATCCTAAGGCCGCTGGCGGAGGCGACCGATCACACGTCAATCAATGAGCGGGAGCGGTGGATCGCGGAATCCGCCTTTCATAGCGCGCTGGTGGAACTGACGAAATGCCGGGCGCTGATCAACACTTTTGAGAAGGTGATGCGGCGCAAATTATTTTTTGCGGTGAATCTCTATCATCGCTCGCATCCGAGCCATGATGACGCGAGCCATCTGGAGTTGCTGGAGAATCTTCACACGGAGGATCCGGATGTGGCCGAGCGGGCGATTCGCCAGCATTTGCGGGCGGGCAAAGAGGAGCTTTTCAGCTTTAGCAATCCGTAGCGGAAGGCGCTTGACCTTCAATTTCTTCTGATATATCAGTGATGAATGAGTCTCATTCAAGCTGAAGCGAAACGCGTCGCCGCCCCCCTCGATCAGGAAAATTTCGTTGCAGCGCACAAGAACGGATCTTCCACCCGCCTGCCGCACTCGGTGCTGTTGCAACTGAAGCGCTGGAACACGCCGACGATTTTCAATGGGTGGGAGCAGATCACGCGGCACTACGCGGATCAGCAGAGGTATGTGAACGCTGAAGAGGTAAAGGATTTCATGCCGCACATGGGGCCGATGGTGGGGTATGCGGTGACGGTGGCGTTTGAGCCGAGCAGTCCCGATCACAAGAAGCAAAATCCCAACGCGTGGGCCGAGTATTACCGCTATGTGGCGACGCAGCCCGGGCCGAAGATCGTGGTGGTGCAGGATCTGGACAAGCCAGCCACGGTGGGTGCGTTTTGGGGCGAGGTGAACAGCAACATCCACCGCTCGCTGGGCTGTGTTGGGACGATCACAGACGGGGCGATTCGTGACTGGGACGAAATGTGCAACTCGGGGCTAAAGGCGCTGGCGCGGAGATTTTGTGTGGGCCATGGGTACAGCATCCCGGTGCGATGGAATTGCGAAGTGGAGGTCTTTGGCACGAAGATCGCGCCCGGGCAGCTGGTGCATGCGGACAAGCACGGCTTTATGGCGATTCCGCGGGAAGACGAGGCGGGGCTGCTGGACGCGGCGCGCTTCATGGACGCCAATGAGTGTGAGACGGTGATCCCCGCGGCGCGCAGCACAATGGGGAAGACCACGGACGAGATGCTGGAGGGGTTTCGCCAGGCTGGAGCGCAGTTTGGGAAGAATGCCTTTGGGAAGTTTGGGAATCTTGGGGAGTGGTAATTTAGGGGACGGGAAGCTCCGCGCAGGATTGCTTAGCCTGCGGGGAGCTTACCTGTGGGCGTGCCAGTGGCAGGCTTGGATGCCTAAGCCCAAGGTGCAGCCTAGGCGGGGAAGAGGCTGGAGGCGGCTTTTAGGCTGTGGTAGGCGGGGCGGGGGCGGCCTTCGCGGTCGAGCAGGCCCCAGGCAGTTTCGATGGGGCAATCGGGCTGGCCGCATTGCCAGCACTTTTTGGCATCGCTCCAGCGGTAGTAGGTGGCCCCGATGACGTAGGGCTTGGTCGCGAAGATGCGGAGGGACTCGGCGACGAAGTCGGCCTGAATTTCAGGGGTGTGCGCGCCGTGCCAGGAGAAACGCCATTTCTTGAGCGTGCAGGGATAGGCGCCGCTGGCGTCTTCCTCGGGAGTCATCATCTCGCCGGCGGAGGAGTAGCCGAATTCCTGAATGATGACGGGCTTCTGGGTGAGCTGATGGAAGCCATCGAGGTACTCGTGCCAGCTCTCGGGGCCGCCGGCCCGCCAGGTGCCGGGGTAGCTGTCGAAGCCGGCATAGTCGAGTTCCAGAGCGGAGTCCTGATAGACGGCGCGGGCGATGGACTCGCCCTCATGCGCGTCGGTATTGCCATCGACCTCGCCGGGACGGGAAGGGAAGAGGGTGATATTGATGCCGACCTTAAGTGTGGGATTGGCCTCCTTCAGGCCAAAGGCGCCGGCCTTGAGGAAATCGACCGATTGGGGGAGGGAGAGCTGGTCACGGAAGATCCAGATGTCGAGTTCGTTGGCGACCTGCCACCATTGGATGAGGCCATGGTATTCGCGGCCGAGGAAGGCGCAGACGCGGCGGTAGGTGTCGAGATATTCGGCAGAGCCGGGTGGTCCGGCGAGAGTGCCCAGATCGGCCGGCAGCGGAGTGATGCCCATGATGCCGAAGCCCTCCACGCAGAGGGTGGCGATTTTTTGTTTGATGAGGTGGAAGGATTCGTCCTGCTTCTCGCCGCGCAGAAAGCGCTCGAGGCTGAAGCCGAACCTGCCACAGCGCAGCCAGCGGAGACGCGCGGCGCGCATGAGGATTTTATCGGACTCGGAGAGGCTGGGAATATCCGCGGCCGCGCCGAGCATAAAGGGTTGGTCGATCATGCGAGAGGGAAAGAGGACAGGAATGGCGCGTGAGCGACCGACCGGCGGCTACGACGAGCCAACCGGAGAGAAGGAGGAATCCGCCTTGGTCTCGGAGACCGGCACGGGGACGATGGGGGCCTCTTCCTGGACGTCGATGTCGTACTCGCGCAGGGAAGCGGTGAGCGCGGAATCGATGCGGCCGTGGCCGCCGCAGGTCTGACGGACGATGAACTTGAGCACCGGGGTCTCGGCAAACTGGCAGACTTCTCCCTTGGCGAGAGCGAGGGCGCTCTTGAGCAGGCCCTTGCCGACATGCTCGAAGTTTTGGGCGATAGTGCTGAGTGGCGGATCGCTGTAGTGCGAGGCGTCGGTGTTGTTGTAGCCGACGATGCAAAAATCGGTGGGCGCGTTCAGGCCGGCCTTGTGCATGGCGGTGATGAAGCGGAGGGCGTGCTCGTCATCGTAGCTGATGATGGCGAGGTCGCCGCGATAGGACTTCCAGCGCTGCGCGAGCTGGTCCACGGCCTGGGAGCCGGGAGGCACGAGCCCGCAGAGGGTGGGCATGTTTTCGCGCGAGGTGAAGCAGGTGTAGGCGCCGAGCTTTTGCTGAAGGACGAGATCGCCGGGGACATCGGGCCCGAGGAAGGCGACGCGGGAATGACCAAGGCGGACGAAATAGTGAGCGAGGCCCTCGGTGACGGATAGCAAGGCGCGGCCGAAGTCGTCCTTGCGCACAAAGCAGTACTGCTCCAGGCCTGGGATGAGCATGGGAAGACTGACGGGGACGGGGCACTGGTGGATGAAGCTGCGGATCTCATCCGTCATGGTATGCGGGAACCAGGGTAGAGTGAGGGCGACGCAGCCTTCCTTGACCAGCATCTCGGCCTGGCGGAGGCCATCATCCGCAAAATCGCGAACCCAGCAGGAGCGGGTCTCGATGGAATCGGTGAGAGAAACGTGGGCAATGGCCTGGAGCACGCCGAAAGCGTAGGCGTTGCCTTTCTCGTAAACGAGCAGGCCGACCCGGTTTTGACGCGGCGCGGAGCCATTGGCCTCGTTACGATTTTCCTTGTGGGTGATGAAGGTGCCGCTGCCGATGCGGCGGACAATCAGGCCGTCGCCAACCAGTTGTTTCAGGGCCTTGCGGACCGTGAGAAAATTGCACTGATATTCGATGGCAAGGTCGCGCTCGGCGGGCAACTTTGCTCCGAAAGGGAGGGTTGCGGCCAATTGGCGCAACTCCATTTCGACCCTTTTATGTTTGAGCTGTTTTAGTTTCAATCTGACCTTCCGGCGTACGTTCTCGTGCTACTACTTACTATAGCGACCATATAGTCACAAGGAAAACTTATGGAGATTGTCGATGGTAAAAAGCGGAAGTTTCGTGAGGGTAAAATGGCTTGTTAATAGAGCATTGACATATCAATTTATATAGCCAATCCTCTGGGAATGAGGTTGTTTTCTCTTGTTCCCCTCCTGATATTGCTGACCCTTGGTTCCTCGCGCGGCGAGGGCAATTCTCTCCTCACGAATGGTGATTTTGAGGGCGCGAACGGCAACGTGGGCGGCTGGCCGGTAGGCAAAGGCGTAACGATCGAAGAAGAGGGGGGCAATCACTTCCTCCGTCTGCAATCGACCGAGCCAGGGGTGCAAGTGCAGGCCTATCGCAAGATTCCGCTGACGGCGGGAATCCAGAAGCTGAAAGTGAGCTTCAAGGTGAAGTACGAGGACATTAAGGCGGGGGCGCAGAATTGGCACACCGGTCGCATCGTGATGCATTTCCTGGATGCGGCGGGGAAGCCGCTGAAACCCGATCCCGCGGCGTTTGCCTTTAAGGGAGACTCCAATGGTTGGACGGAGAAGAGTGTGGAGTTGACGGTGCCCGAGGGGGCGGCGGCCCTGGAGTTTTTGCCGGCGCTTTTTCAAGTGGCGCAAGGCACGCTGGAGCTCGATGATGTCGTGATCGCTCCGGCGGACTAGGGCGCGCTGCTGGACGCTCGCAGATCCACGGAATGGCAGAACGGCACGCTCGCTGTCCATTCGGTTAAATTTTCATGAACGCACTTCGCTACTACGCACCTGCCACCGCGCAGCTTAATCGCAGCCTCGATCGGGACCTTTGTATTTATGGAGGCACTTCCGGGGCGATCGCCGCGGCGGTGACGGCGAGCCGTTTGGGGCTGAGCGTGGTGGTGCTGGAGCAGAGCCGGCATGTCGGCGGAATGACGGCAGGTGGGCTTAGCTTAACCGATATCGGGAACAAGCAGGCGATCGGCGGGATCTCACGGGAGTTTTACCGGCGGGTGGGCCAGTGCTACGGAGTCGAGGAGCATTGGCGCTTTGAGCCGCATGTGGCGGAGGGTGTTTTTCAGGATTGGATCCGCGAGGAGAAGATCGAGGTCTATTACGAGACGTTCCTGGCGGGGGTGGAGATGGAGGGGAACAAGATCACGAAGCTGCGTACGGAGAATGGGCTGGAGGTGACGGCGCGGATGTTTATCGATTGCTCGTACGAGGGAGATCTGATGGCGGCGGCGAAGGTGAGCTTTGCGGTGGGGCGGGAGTCGAATGCGCAATACGGTGAGACGCTCAACGGGGCGCAGGTACGGCCGAAGCATCAGTTTGAGCTGCCGGTGGATCCCTATGTGAAGGAAGGTGATCCGACGAGCGGGTTGCTGCCAGGGATTGAAGAGGGAGAGGTGCAGGCGGGGCAGGGAGACCATCGCTTGCAGGCTTATAATTTCCGGCTGTGCCTCTCGCGGGATGCGAGCAATCAGATTCCGTTTACCGAGCCGGAGGGGTATGACCGCTCGCACTACGAGTTGCTCGTTCGCTATTTGAAAGCCGGCTACATTCCGATGTTCTTGAAGTTTGATGAGTTGGTGAAGCAGAAGGTGGACATGAATAATTATGGCGCGTTCTCCACGGATTTCATCGGGGCGAACCATGGGTTTGTAGAGGCGAGCTACGCGGAGCGGGAGAAGATGTTTCAGGCGCATGTGGCGCACATCAAGGGGTTGATGTGGTTTTGGAAACAAGACGAGGCGATGCCGAAGGAATATCAGGAGCCTTATCAGGCGTGGGGCTGGGCGGCGGATGAGTTTACGGATTGCGGAGGATTTTCGCATGCGCTGTATGTGCGCGAGGCACGGCGATTGGTGGGCGATGTGGTGATGACAGAGCACCATTGCGTGGGCGCGCAGACGGCGGATGATTCGATCGCGCTGGCGGCTTATACGATGGATTCGCACAACTGCCGGCGCTTTGTGCGCGACGGCAAGGTTTTGAACGAAGGCGATGTGCAGGTGGAGGCGGGGCCTCCTTTTCCGATTTCCTATCGCTCGGTGATTCCGAAGCGAGGGGAGTGCGAAAACCTGCTGGTGCCGTTCTGCCTATCGGCCTCGCACATCGCGTTTGGTTCCATTCGGATGGAGCCGGTGTTCATGATTCTCGCGGAGTCGTGCGTGCGCGCGGCCGCGCTCGCCCTGAAGCAAGGCGTGGCGGTGCAGGATGTGCCCTACGCCGACCTGCGCTCGGATTTGCTGGCGGCGGGACAGAAGCTGGATTCCATCCCGAAGGCCGAGGATTCGCAGAACGGCGAGTAGCCTTTTACGCGAGCTGAATTTCGTAGGCCACCGTGCCCTGAGCGGCCGGGGTGGCGGGAAGGAAACGGAGGCGATGGATCGCGCGATCCTCGCCGAGGCGTCCCTGGAAGAGCTGCTGCTCCGAGCCGGCGTATTGCGTGCCGGGCAGGGGAGAGACGCGCAGGGAGAGGGCTCCGCCCTTGATGAGCACGGAGTGGGCTTCATTCTCGATGGGGGCTTCGCAGACCACGGGCGACTCGAAATCGCCGGGACCGTCGAGTTCGAAGGAATCCTCGATGTGCAGGCGGCCAGCGGTTTTATCCCAAGCCATGCGCCGGATAAGTTTGCGGCAGCGAGCCTCGGCGGGGTAGCAGGCGGTGAGGTCGACTTCGAAAGTGGCGCGCTCTTTTTGCAGGTCCACGGAGAGAACCTTGGAGGCGAACTCGACGCCGGCCTTTTGCTCGACGCCGTTGATCAGCGGCACGGAATGGCCCAGCGAGCGGGCCGCGAGGAACTCGTAGCGTTTGGGGCCGAAGAAATCGTGGACGTATTCCGGCGCGCCGATTTCGGTGATGAGGCGTATGCCGTCGATATTGAGAAGGTAGCTGCCGCAATCGTTGTGATTGTGATGCTCGGCATTGTGGCCGCCTTTGGCGGCGAACTCCCAGAGGTGTCCGGCGGAATCCTGGCCACGGGCGACCAGCACGGCGAGATCGGGAAGGTAGCAATCGGCGGCGGGAGCGGGCGCCGTGCTGGGCAATGAGGTTGGGAAGCGGAGCGCGAGGCGGAGGAGGTAGAAGACGTCGGTACGCTCGGCGTTCCGATCGATGCCCTTGCGGACGATTTGCTGGAAGGCGCTAGTGGCGGCGGAGTCGCAGTCGGGTTCGTGCAGACGCTGGCCGAGGTAAGCTGCGGTGGAGGGGTTGAGCCCGGCGGAGGGAGGACCATCGGCGAAATTCACCAGATGGCTATTGAGCAGGGCCATGCGGGGACCGTAGCGGGCGATGGCGTGGATTTTTTCATCGCCCTCAAAGAGGGACAGCTCGCCGCCGGTGCGGGTTTCCAATTGTTCATTGAGAATGGTGAACCAGCCGAAGCCGTAGTTCCAATAGCCGGGGCCTTCCGAACAGCCGCCGTCGGGGCCGTAGCCGTTGAGGAAATTGGGCAGCGTCTGGTGCATGCGCAGGAGCATGGCGGCGAGCTGCCGCGGGTCTTCGACCTGAGAGAGCGCGGCACCGATCACGCCCTGCTGGCAGACGGCATTCCAATTGTGCGTGACGGTCATCCAATGGAAATCGCGAGAGAGGTAATTCTCGAAAATGCTCTGCTGCAGGCGCGTCCGCATGCGCTTTCGCAATGGGGTGGGAAGGACTTCGCCGAAAACGTCGAGCATCTCCGCGATGAGATTGGCGGTCTCGGCGCAGAAGAGGTCGATTTGCAGAGGGTCCTTGCCGCTGAGATTCTGATTGTCCCAATTGACGTGCGCGGGGAGTGCCCAGGAGACTTCGTCAAAGATGTCCTCCAGCTTGGTTACCGTGGAGGTGATCAGGCGCTCTCGCCATGGATCGTCGGGCGTGGAGAGCAGGAGGCTGAGGGCGGCGCGGCCGAGCTGGCGGCGGCGCTCGAAGTAGACGAGCTCGAAGGTGAGGCGCACGCCGGTCTGGCGAAAGCTGGCGTAGAGTTCGTCGGTGAGTTCGGGAAGAGGTATGTCCCATTCCTCCTCGGCAAAGGTCCGCAGGGGCGCGACCAATTTTGCGAAGAGGGGATTGGCCGCGACTCGCTGCCACTCGGCATCGCCGAGAGGTGGGAGCAACGGGCGGCGGGGCAGACGCGCGAGGACGGTTTCGATTTCCCGGGCGGTCCAGTGGCCGTGGAGGAGGTTGCGAGGGGAGGAGGCTATTTCGGATGTCATTCGAGTGGTTCCATGCTGAAGAGGTTAACGTAGATTTTTCAACTGAAACTGCTTGCCCGCCAAGGCTTCCTTCGCGGGCTGGCCCCAGAAGGGAGTGGGGGTGTATTTCCAATCGGAAATCATGACGGGCGTGGCCCAGGCGTGGAAAGACCAGCCGGTCCAGTTGAGCCGGTACTTTTGGATCAGGCCGAGCATGTCGGGCACCCAAGTGTAGGGATCTTCCTGGTCCTTAAGCGGGATGAAATCCATCTTGTTCACGTCCGCGCCGAGTTCCCCGACGAGGATGGGATACTTCTCCGCCACATCGAGGAAGGCTTTCTGCCAGCCCTTTTTCCAATTGTAAACGTGGGTGGCGTACATGATGCCGTGGCCGGTTTTATCCTCCAGTGCGTAGCCCTGCAGAATGCCGGAAAGGTCGAAGGACCACCCCAGACCTCCCGCGACGATTACGTTTTTCGCACCGGTTTCGCGAATGGCATCGACGAGCTTCTGCATGCCGGGGGAATCGAAGCCGGAGTTCTTTTTCTTTTCCTCCTCAGTGAGGAAGGCCGATTCGTCGACGCCTTTCTTTTTCTCCTCCACGAAGCCGCCATTGCGCCAGACCTCCCAGTTGATGCCGTTGGGCTCGTTGATGATGTCGAAGAGCACGGCGGGGTGGTTCTTGTACTTGGTGGCCACATCCTTCCAGAAGCCGAGCTGCACGGGCTTTACGGCACGGTAGCGGTGATTGTCGAGGATGACGTAGCAGCCACGATTGGCGATGAGGTTGACGGCGTTGTCGACCTTGGCACGATAGGCGAGGCCCCCATCCGTCTGACCCTTGCCCTGGCCGTACCAGAAATCGTCGCGAATGGGCAGGCGGATGACGTTGGCCTTCCAATCTTCCAGCGCCACACGGCAACTGAAGACGCAGCCGTGGCCCTCGGGGATGATTTCCAGGCCGGGGACGTTGAGGCCCTGGAGCCACACTTCCTTGCCATCCGGGTCGGCGAGGCGGTTGCCTTGGACGTAGATTTCCCTGGGCCACTTGGCCGAGTTGGGGGACTCGGCGGCGGGGTCGGTGGGATAGTCGCGGGGTTTGGTGTCGGGTTTGGGAGTGGGGGATTGGGCGTGGGAGGCCGCGAGGGTGAAGGCGAGGGCGAGGGTGGTGAGGAGGGTTTTCACGGGAGAGGAGAAAGAACTAAGTGGTTGGGGCGCTCCGATTGAATGTAGTTTGGCGACGGTTTGTGTTCTCAACTCAAATAGTCGGACGCCTGCGGCGAGGCGTCCCTACCACCCGGTGGATCCGCCGGGGGCGGCGGGGTGGGGCTTTATTTGGGGACTTCCACGCGGTAGACTCCTCGGTTGCCTTCGCGGTCGGAGGTGAAGAAGATGCCGTCGGACTCGTGGGAGAAGATGGGGTGGGGGTGGCAATCCTGCGAGTTCCAACTGGAGCCGCTACGGGTGAGTGGGACCCACTCGATGCTTTGGTTGGGCCAGTCCACTTTCATATAAGTAATCCAGGTGCCGCCGTTGATCCAGGTCGCGCTTTTCTTTTCGGCGGGCTGGTCTTCGGCTTCCTCGTAGTAGCCGTCGGTGACGAGCTGTCCGGGGTGGCCGACGGTGAAGTGGCCGTAGCGGCCCCAGGGGCGGGGCAGGGCGATCTCGGTGATGGTGGAACCGTCGGGAGTAACGCGGCCGACGAATTGCTCGAGATTTTCATAGCCCGGTGTGGGGGTAATGTAGGCGCCGTGGTAGACGATGCCTTTCCCGTCGCGCTCCCACATCTCGTGGGTCACATAGTCTTTGCGACTGCGGCCGCCGCCTTCGGTGCGGAGGCAGCGGTGTCCGTTGCCGTCCCAGATCCAGATGCGGCGGATGCCACGGTCTTCCACGGTCCATTCGTGGTTGTAGAGGATCACGTGGTGATCGGTGGGAGAAAATTGCACGTGGGTGACCCAGGCGCGGGGGATTTCCTCACAGACGATTTGCTCGCCGGTGGCGGTGTCGTACACGCGAATGTAGGAGGAGAGATTTTCCGCGCGCACGCGGTCGTCCACATTGAAGTCGGGATAGCCCGGCAGGATCTCGTCGCCGCCAAGGGCGCGGGCATCCGTGCTGGGCACGCACACGCGGGTGCCATCGGCGGAGATGTGAGTGTAGGCCGTCATCTGATCCGCGGGATACTCGGCAATGACACGGCGATGGCCTTCCATGGTGACGGCGCAAATCTGTCGGCCCTGGAGGTAGTAGACGATGCCGCGCTCGACATCGAGGCTCATGCTGGCCTTGCCGAGGCCGCGGTAGGGCGTGCCGTGGAAGTAGATGTAGGACTTGAGGATGCCCTCGGTGTTGTCGGTGAGCTGCCGCTCCTGGCCGGTTTGCAGGTCGCGGGCAAAGATGTTGGGATGTCCCGTACGGTCGCTGAGGAAGACGAGGTAGCGTCCGTCGGCGGTGAGGCTGGGAGAGGTGAAGTAGAGGAGCTGATCGTGGCCCGAGCCGGGCGGGGTGAGGCGGGTCGGGGTTTGTTTGTGGGTGAGATCGGTTTTCACGGATGAGATTATGCGGCGTGGTGAGGAGAACGCGGTGAGTGAAGCGTGAGCGAAACGGGTTTGAGTTCCGGCGCGGCGACTGGGGTCAGTCGCCCCTACCGATGGCGGTACGGGAATTGGACGGTCGGGCGCATGGTTAGCGCATTTTTTTCAGCTCGAATTGTTTGCCAGAGAGGGCGTCTTTGGCGGGTTCGCCCCAATAGGGGGTGGGGGTGTATTTCCAGTCGGAGATCATGATGGGGGTAGCATGGGGGTGGAAGCACCAGCCGGTCCAGTTGAGGTGGTACTTCTGGATGAAGCCGAGCATGTCGGGGACCCAGGTGGCGGGATCTTCCTGGCGCTCGGCGGGGAGGAATTCCATCTTGTGGATATCCGCGCCGACCTCACCGATGAAGATGGGATATTTCTCGGCGGCGGGGAGGACCTTTTCTTCCCAGCCGGTCTTCCAGGGATAGATATGGGTGGAGAGCATGATGCCGTTGCCGCCCTTGTCGTCGACGGCGTAGCCATTGACGATGCCCGAGATGTCGTAGGCCCAGTCGAGGCCGCCGACGATGACGATATTCTTGGCGCCGGTGCCGCGCACGGCGTCGATGAGCGCCTGCATGCCGACGGAGTCGTAGCCGAGGTTCTTTTTCTTTTCCTCTTCGGTGAGGAAAGCGGATTCATCGGGGCCATCGGGCTTCTTTTCGGCGACGAAGCCGCCGTTTTTCCAGATTTCCCAGGAGACGCCGGTGGGCTCGTTGAAGAGATCGAAGATGACGGCGGGGTTGTCCTTGTAACGGGCGGCGGCTTCCTTCCAGAAGGCCACGTCGTCGGCGTTGGGCGCCTTGAAGCGGTGGAGATCGAGCGCGACGTAGACGCCGCGGTTGGCGGCGAGGGTGATGATTTTGTCGAGCTTGGCGCGATAGGCTTCACCGCCGTCTTTTTGGTAAGGGCTTTTGCCGAACCAGAAATCGCCCTTGACGGGGAGGCGGATGCAATTGGCCTTCCACTCGTCGATGGCGACCACGGTGGATTTGATGGGCTGGTCATCCTGCGGGAGGGTTTCGAGGCCACCGGCATTGACGCCCTGGAGCCAGACGTCCTTGCCATCGGTATCGACGAGGCGGTTGCCCTTTACGTGGATTTCCTTGGGCCATTTGTCCTTGTTGGGAGCCTCGTCGGGGACGAAGCGGGCCTTGGCGATTTCCTCATCCTCCTTCGCCTTGGCGTAGAGTGGGGCGGGGTCGGTGGGCTTGAAGCTGAGATCGTCGAGATCGAAGGTGCCGGACTTCACCATGAAGAGCGCAGGCATGACGGAAACGGTGACGGCCTCCTCGGGAACGAGGAAGCTCTTGGTCTTGTCGACCCAGCCCTTGGTGTCGCTGCCGGTGTAGGCGGGACCGGGCTTTTGGGAGAGTTTTTTCCCGGCGGCGTCCATGAACTCCATCATGATGCGGGCATCGTACCAGGGGTTTTCACCTTTCTTGAGGCCGGTGACGCGTTGCTTCCAATTCATCTCGATGGCCTTGGTGCCGACCGGGATGTCGAAGGTGCGGTACATCATGACCATGGCGCCGGGCTCGGTGGACGTCATGCGAATGAAGTGATTGGTCTCCTCCGTTTCCCAAGTGCCTCCAACCTTGGGGTGGGGCCAATCCTTGGGCCAGTCGCCGGTTTTATTGGCGGCCTCGAAATTGCCATTACTCAGCAGGGTGCCATCGGCCTTGAAGGCGCTGGCGGCTTTTTCCTGCCGGGTGGCGGCTGCGGCGGCGACCTTCTCGGCGTGGGCGGCCGCGGCGGCTTCGACTTTCTCGCGGATGGGCGCGGGATCGACGGCCTTGAGCGAGAAATCGTCGAGGTCGAAGGTGCCGGTCTCAACCTGGAAGAGGGTGGGCATGAGGACGAGGAAGGCGGCGTCCTTGGGGACGAGGAATTGCTTGCTGGCCTCGACCCAGGTTTTGGTGTCGTTACGGAGGTAGGGCGCAGAGGGCACGTCGGGAAGCTTCTCGTCGGAGGCGTTGCGAAACTCGATCATGATGCGGGCGTCGAACCAGGCCTGGCGGCCGACGTGGAGGTCGGTGGTACGCTGCTTCCAATTCATCTCAAGGGCCTCGGTGCCGGCGGGGAGGGGGATGCGCTTGTAGAGGAGGACGGTGGCACCGCGCTCGGGGCTCTTGAGGCGGAGGAAATGGTTGCCGTCTTCGTCCTCGTAGGTGGAGTCCTTGATTTTGGGCCACTCGACCGGCCAGGCGTCGATGACGGTCTCGAAGTCGCCGTTTTTGAGGAGATTTTCGGAGGAAATGGGGGAGGCGACAGGAGAGGCTGAAGGCTTGGCGGAGGGACTGGCCGAAGGCGAAGCCGAAGGTTTCGCGGAAGACGAAGGTGAGGCGCTGGCCACAGGCGAAGGGGTGGGCCTGGGATCCTCGGCGCGGGCGGGGAGAAGCGTCGCAAACGTGAGGGCGGCGAGGGCTAGGATGGACGGAATTTTCATGGAAAAGAGACGGGAAAGGGACTGGGTTGGAGGTGCCGGGGAGGGAAAAAGTAACTCTTATATGCTGTATATATCGAGTAAAGCGCTATGCAATACCTTTATTTTATGCAACCGGGAGAGGAGTACAGTGAGCGACGGTGGTGCCCTGGCTGGATTGGCGTGCTAGAGGTATCCAGCGTGGCAAAGGAAACTTATAGAACGGAGCGCAAGGCGGGGATGTCGCCGGGCGCGGCTGTCGTTTTGGGAGCGCTGCTGATCCTGCCCATAGTGGGCGCGTTGCATCTGCCGGGCGTCATTAATCTCTGGTATTTGCTGGGGTATGCGGTGGGGATTTCGGGAATGACGATCCTGGTCTATCGGCACGACAAAATCAGGGCGCAAAAGGAAGGGTGGAGGACGCCGGAGTCGACGCTGCATTTTCTGGAGTTGTTAGGAGGGTGGCCTGGGGCGTTTTTGGCACAGCGGCTATTTTGGCATAAAATTTCAAAGAGAAGTTTCCAGGTGGAATTTTGGGGGATCGTGGTGGTTTACCAGGCGGTGTGTTTTGATTTTCTTAATGGGTGGCACTACTCGAGGGCGCTGGTGGAGGCGGTGCGGCAGGGAGTGAAGAGTTGGTGAAACGGCGATTGTGCTGGGAACCGTCGTGATCTGCACTTGCTGCCGTGTTCGGAGGAATTAGAATGAACTTTGTCCATGCGAGGCAAAGTCGCGGAAAGCTGGACGTCCGAATTTATTATACGCTCGAAAGCCTTATGGGACTGAAGCCTATCAGTGGGAAACAATTTGTTCGCTGGTTCATTGTCTTTACCATCGGCCTGGTTCTTGTTGGGTCGCTTGGCGCGGATGCATCGAGTATCGGATGGGGCATCGTGGGAGTCTCCGGCTTTATGCTTGCGACTCCCCAAGAGCGTTCACGCCCGCTCAGACCCAATGAGTTGTATTGGATCTTTATTGGGTTGATTCTTTTTGTCGCATTGGCTCTCTTCTCTACGTATTGGCTGCCGCGCGATTGGGGGGATCCTTATGTCGAGTTCATGAGGAGCTCCGCGTTCGTTGCAAGTTTTTGGGTGCTTGGTACCTGGCTGAGCTATAGGCGCTACAAGATGGGAAAGAAAAATGATGTGGAGGCTACTTGACCATGCGTCGTTGGCTTCCGATTTTCCTGTCCGTCTTTGCCTTGGGTTCGTTGCGAGCAGCGGAAAGATTTGGAGATCCGGTCGGGTTATTTGCGGAGACTTATGTTCCCGTGATGAAGGGGTTTGAGAAGACGGTGATCAAGACAACCTGGCGTGGGTTTATCCTGCGGGCGGATTCTTCGGCGAATATTCTCTCCGACGTGCCTTCCAAGTATGGGATTTCGCTGAACGTGGGGGTGGGGGATGCGGAGCGGAAGGCGGTGGATAAAACGGAGCGGAATGGGGACTATACGCGGCGGTTGATTCAGATCGCGGCTCCGGCGCATGAAGAGCTTTCGCTGGTGATTGAATTTTGCCACGGGACGGAGGCTTCGCCGAAGCTGGTGGAGGCGATTGAGAAGCGGTGTGAGGAGTTAAAGGGAAAGTGAGAGGCAGCCGCCATGAGTATTTATCTTATAGTCATGGCGAGCAGCCTTGTTTTTGGGATATATTATTTTGGGCTCCTTTACTGGTGGTACGGGAAGCTTGTTAGATTAGCCGCTCGCCATGACATTCGCGGGCGCCGGATGCGTGTTTCTTTCTGGTTTCCTGTCGTGGCCCTATTGTTTGTCGGGCCGCTTTTTGCCACGGCCTTCTGCTTGCTCAAATTGGGACCGGAGACAAAATTCCTGGTGATGCCCTGTTTGCTTTTATCATGCGCGCCCGGGGTGAGTTGGTGGTGGCGGAAGAGGCTGGGCCTGGTGGATTTGGGATATGGTAGCCAGGGGCGACGACGTGTGCGCTAGGGACGAACGCGACATGGGAAAGGTGTCGTCGTTGCGAGGGCAAGAGGAAGAGAGTTTGGCTTTTCTAAACGATCCGTCCAAGTTGGAGGCCTCATGAAGAGGGGTAGCTTTACGGTATTTGGAATAGCAGTCGCCGGACTGCTGATGCTCTCGCTCGGTGCGGCTTCGGCGCAGTATGTGGTGTATGCGGCGAAGGAGGGGGTGGTGCTTTTTTCCAAGAGTCCGGAGCGGGTTTTTACGCTGGAGGTGCCGGGGAAGAAGGTGGTGCCGATGGGTGGGGCGCAGGAGACGCCGCGGTTTTTGAGTGATGGGAGATTTTTGCAGGTGACGGTGGTGACGCTGAAGGAGATGGGGGGAGACGCGGGGATGGATGACAAGGCGTTGCTGCGGCTGCAACTTAAGTACGACGCGGACTACTACAAACGGCCGGTGGCGGATTTCCACACGGAGGAGTTGCGCCTAAAAGACGGGAGGGATGCGCTGCTCTGGGACTATACGCCGGAGGTGCAGAATGTAACCGCGCCGCGGCAGCTGAATCTGACCTTTCGATCGGGCGACTATGTGGTGGTGCTGGGGTCGGCGCTGGTGACGAAGGCGCAGGGGATGGACGAGATGAAGGCCTTTTTGATCAGCGTGGCGGATTCGTTTAAGAAGTATGATGGGATGGTGGAACTGAAGTTCCTGGACGATGGGAGCTATACGGCGGTACCGGTTGGTGCGGCGAGGCCTTAGGGCTCTCGCCCTTCGGGGCCTGCGGGGTGGCGGTGGCTAAAGGCGGGGTGGCGAGGGAGGATATTTCTCGTCGGGAAGAGGAAGGGCCCAATGGGTGGGGGTGAGGTCGCCAGGCTCGGCGTCGGGGGCGTCGCCAAAATCGTAGTAGCAACCACGGACGACGACATCGACGCCCCTGGCATTATACAGCCAGAGATCGTCGCAGCGGCGGTAGCGGTCGATGGGAGGCTTCGCGTCGGCCAAGGCTTTCCAACGGGTCATGCCGGAAGCATAGCAGAAGAAGGCGCCGTGGGAAAGGGTTGGGGTGATTTTAGACGCGTAGCCGGGACTGATCTTCTTTGTCCGCACTGCGTTAAGGGCGTGGCGGTTTCTGGGTTGAAGGTGCGCCTTTTTGGATCAGGGCGATGGCTTTCTCGGCCAGACGCTCGCCGAAGAGTTTGTATCCGTCGACGGTGTAGTGGAGGTCGTTTTGCACGGTCTTGCCGTCGGCGTTTACGCCGTCGTTGAGGTCGTCGGTATCGACCCAGGCGCCGCCCTGGGGCCAGGTGTCGGCGACGTGCTCCTGGATGTCGCGGATTTTTTGCCAATCGGGGGTCTTGGTGCCTTTCTTTTTCTGGAGGCCGTGGTCGCTGAGGCGGCCGAGGACGAGTTGGATGTCCTGGCGGTGGAGGTCGTCCTGGAGTTGGGCGATGACGCGGCGGAGGCTGGCTTCGTATTTGTCGCCGTTGGAGATGGCGTCGGACTCGCCCTGCATCCAGAGAAAGGTGACGGTCTTAAAGTTTTTGCCCTGGCTGGCTTTTTGCACGGCGGTGATGAGTTCGCCGTAGAGGTCGCCGGCATCCTGGTGTTTTTCGGTGCCCTGCATTTCCCAACCTTTGTCCCAGCGTTGGATGGGCTGGCCACTGTAGGCGGATTTTACGACGGTGACGTGGTCCGCGCCGAAGGCTTGGGAAACGGCGGGGATGAAGGAGATCGAGGGATCGAAGCGGGCCATGTTGGATTGGCCGGAGAGGATGAAGAGGTGGTCGCCGGAGGGCGCGGTTTGAGCTTGGGCCGGAGCGAGCGGGCAGGCGATGAGCAGGGTGAGTGCGGCAACAAGAGCGGGCGGGGCGAGGGTCAGGAAGGCCATGGTTTTTCGGCGGAGAAACCATTAGTGCGGCCGCCTCTTCAGAGCAAGAGGGCGGGAGGTTTAATCGTTATCGTCGGGATGCCGGGAACCCCCGGCGGGACCTTGCTGAGAGGAAGCCTGGAGCCACTTCAGCACCGTGGGCCAGGTGACTTCGCGGCTGCCTTGCAGGGTGGGGTGGGAGCCGTCGGGGATGAGGGCTTGGAAGTGAGCGGGGTTTTGCTCTTTGAGTTGTTGCCAGGCGATGGAGTGATCGAGGAGGGGAAGGTTTTTTTCCTGGGCGAGGCGGCGGTAATTGTCGGCGCAGGCGGTGAGGTTGGGGCGGACGGAGGCGCTGCGGTTGCCGTTGAGGGCGTCCCAGCCGACGTTCATGATCTGGAGGACGATGAGAGAGGCGGAATTTTGCTCTTGGATGGCATTGATCATCGAGAGGAGATTGGTGGCGCCGCGCGCGACGGGCATTTGGAATTTCTCGTGGGCGTCGTTGTAGGAGAATTCGAGGAAGACGCAGTCGGGGTGGTGGGAAAGGACGAGTTTTTCCAGGTTGGTGACGCCCCAATCGGAGTTTTGGCCGGGGCCGCCGGAGTTGATGACGGTGACCTGGCCGGGGAATTTTTGGTCGAACCAGGTAGCGAGGTCCTTGGCCCAGGCGCCTCCGGCGGTGAGGCTGGTGCCGTAGAGGACGACGGTTTGTTTTTGGCCAGCGCGGAGATTTGGCCAGAAGGCGGGCGGGGTGGTTTGAGTGCCGAGGGCGGTGGAGACGGTGAGGGCCATAAGGAGGAAGAGGGTTTTCATTCTGGTGGAATTAGCGGAGGGAGGCGAGAATATCGGAGATGTGTCCACGGGCACCGCAGGTGACGGTATCGGAGGCGCCGTAGTAAAGGAGGATATCGTCGCCATCGGTGACGTGGCCATTGGTAAAGACGACGTCGCCGAAGAAGCCAAATTTTTCGTATTCGGCGACGGGTTCCATGATGGGCTCGCGGCTGCGGGCCAGGACGCGGCGAGGGTCGTCGAGATCGAGCAAGAGGGCGCCGAGGCAGTAACGGGACTTGTCGTCCGCGCCATGGTAGATGGCGAGCCAGCCCTGCGCGGTGCGGATGGGGGCGGCGCCGCCGCCGATGCGCTCGCTGTCCCACAGGCCTGGACGAGTGGTGGCGACGCAGGCGTGGCTTCCCCAGTGAAGGAGATCGGGCGATTGGGCGACCCAAATGAAATGGCCGCCGGGGCCGACTCCGCTGGGCCGATGCATGGCCCAGTACTGGGAGCCGAGGCGACCGGGGAAGAGGGCACAATCCTTATTGTGCGGGGGAAAGATAAGGCCGTGGCGCTCGAAGGAGTGCCAATCGCGCGTGGAGATAAGGCCGACGCCGACACCGAACTCGGAGACGGCGGAGTAGGTGAGCCAGTAGCAGTCGTCGAAAAACTCCACGCGCACGTCTTCGATGCCGAAGGACTCAAGAGAGCCCTCCCCAAGAAGGAGTGGTTTTTTGTCGAGAGAGAAGGAAATACCATCGTCGCTCCAGGCGAGGCGGAGATGGGAGAGGGTGGTGAGATAGTCGCGGCCCTGGTAGGTGAAGCCGCGCGGATCGGTACTGATGAGATCGGGGTCGTCGGCGCGGAGACGCAAGATGCGGATGCCGGTGTCGCTGGTGGGATCCAAAATTGGGGTGCTGAGCCAGCCGGGCTCCTGGAGGGGGCGCTCGGCGACGCGCACGAGCAGTCCGATGCGGCCATTGAAGCGGAAGGCGCCGGGATTGAGGATGGCCTCGACGCTGAGATCTGGGCGGGTGGGAATGGCAGTGGCGGGGGCAAGAATCGGATTATTTGGGAAGCGCTGGAACATGGAATGAGGAGTTTTTTGGAGCCCGAGGGAGGCGTGATGGTGGAATAAAGGTGGCTCGCTTCCCTTAAAGTGCTCCATAAAGCTGTGCAAGAGCTTTATTAATGTGAAGCAATTCGAGGATGTACAGGGGAAATGTATAGGGATTGCAGGGAAAAATGTTTAATTTCCCTAGGTAATAGATTAAAAATAAAGCATTGACATAGTTCTGAGTGAATCCTAGATTTAGCCCACTTCAAGCAATGAAGTTACGTCAATCGTTCGTATCCCCCCTACCAAAAGTAAAGCATCTATGAGCAAGATATCCGCCCCTCACTCACGTCTTTTTCCTCTAGGCAACCGACTGCTTGGAAAAATTTCTTCGTCATCGCTTGGCATCGCAGTGGCGATGTCCCTAGGCGTAATTGCGTCTACGTCCGAGGCCGCGACCGAGACGTGGGTGGGAACAACGAGCGATTGGGGCACGGCATCGAATTGGAATCTTCCGAGCGTGCCGGTGGCGGCGGATACGGCGATTTTTAATACTGGCACGGGGCTGGCTGTGAGTCTGAACGGGGTAAGCCGCAATATTCGATTTCTCAATTTCGACAGCAATGCCGGTTCCTTTACTTTTGGCGCAACCGGATCGGAGCGCCTGATTCTTACGTCAGCAGGGGGTATCTCAATTCTTTCGACCGTGACGGGAACAAACCTCACGGAGACCTTCGCTGCACCGATTACGCTGGCGGGGAGCGTAGCCTTTTCCAATGCAAGATTAGACGTGGGAACCAGCCTGCAGATAACTGGCAATATTACCAACTCCGCAGTGGCAACACTTACCATTAATGGAGCTGGAACAGGCACGGGCAATCTCATTAGCGGCAACATCAGCGACGGTACCGGGGTACAGAGCGTTACCTTATCGCATACGGCTGGGGCATGGACGCTGAGTGGCACTAATAGCTACAGCGGCCTCACGACGATCTCGGGCGCGGGTGGCACTACGGTAATGGCGGGCAGTAATAGTTCCTCCGGAGCGACGACGCTGAGCAACGGCACGCTCCAACTGGCCAGCGGCAGCAATGGCGGCTTGGCCAGCGGAGCTCTTACACTCACGGCAGGCACCTTGCAGGCGGTGGGTGCAACACGCTCGCTTTCCAACGCGGTGACGATGACAGCAGTGACAGTGTCCGGCACCCAGAGCCTCAATCTTAACGGCAAACTGACCGGCGCTACGGGTGCATCCAGAACCCTTACTAGCAGCATCGCGAATGGCGGCACGCTCACGCTGGGCGACGTGGACATCAACAGCCAGGTGGGCACGGCTCAGAGCCTGACCATCGCGGGCACCGGCAATACGACTGTCTCCGGCACCATTGCCAACGGCCTGGGAACCACCACGAACAACAGCTTGGTGATTACCAATACCGGAACGACGACCCTGAGCAACGCAAGCACCTATACCGGCAGCACGACCCTTTCGGCCGGCACCGTGGTGCTCGGGAACAAGGCTTCGCTAGGCACTGGCAACGTAATCCTCAATGCAACAACGCTCTCCGCGGGAGCAACCTTCACGGGTACGAATGCCGTGTCCAACAACTACGGGTCAACGGCGAGCGGCGGAATCACTTCCTTTATCGGAACGAACAGCCTGGAACTGAGCGGAGTGAATACGTCTAATGTTTCCCACACTTTTAACAACAACATCGCTGGCGGAACGCTGACTCTTTCCGGCACGCAGATCCTGTCCACGAGCGCCTCGGACTTTGGTCTCACCTTGACGGGCAGTGGCAACACGGTCATCAGCGGAGCAATCACCAATGGCACGGGCGGCTCGACCGGGTCAAAGCTGATCTACACTGGCAACGGCTTGCTCACGCTCTCCGGGGTCAATACCTACAGCGGCTCGACCGCCATCACCAATGGCAAGGTCAATGTAACCGGAGCGCTGGGGAACACGGTTGTGTCGGTTAATGGCGGAGGCTCTCTTGGGGGTTCTGGCAATGGCACCACCACTGGCGTGATCGGTACGGGAACCGGTGGATCGGTGGTCGTCGCCGGGGGCACGGGCGCAGCCACACGCGGTACGATTGATCTGGTGGATAACTCGATCGGGACCTTCACCATCAATGGAACTTCCGGCGCCAATACCCTGACTCTTGGTAGCACCACGGCAGGAAGCAATGCCGCCTTGAATTTCGAGACCGGGACAAACTCCACCGACGTACTGGCGGTCGGCAACAGCGGAAAAGTGCTGCTGAATTTAGGTGGCGCGTCCATCAATCTAACTGCTCTGGCGGGCCAGACTCTGGCCAACGGCACCTACAACCTGATCACTTATGCGGCCAGCAGCACCTTCACCGGAGCATTCAACCTCGCCTCGGCCAATACCGTGGGTGGTTCCCGCTATCTTCTTAATAACACCAGTACGGCTGAGCAATTGATCGTGACGAATAATGTGGCGACTGGAAACGCTTACTGGACGGGTCTGCAGGGCTCAACCTGGGAATCTTTCACCAGCGGCACGAGCAACTTTGTGGCGGGTCCGTCGAGCACGGCTGATGCGGGTGTGCCTTCGAGTGCGTCCAATGTGTTCTTCACCGCAAATTCCGGCACGAACCTGACAACGACCATCCAAAACGACTACGTGATCAACAGCCTGAACTACACGGGCGTGGGAACGAGCGGCACGGGGGCGACGACCATTGCGGGTTCCGGAACCATTACGCTCAATGCAACGTCGACCAACGGCAATACGGCTGGTGTGGGCATTACGATCCAGGCGGGTAGCGGTACGCAGACGATCGGCACCAAGATCGCGCTCGGACAGAGCCAGACCTGGGTGAACAACTCGACGATCAATTTGCAACTCAACAACGCAAATACGACGATTGCTGCGGGGCAGTCGCTCACCCTGACTGGAACAGCGGCCGGCTTCTCGTTCATCACATCGAATTCGATCCTTGGTTCGGGAACCCTGGTGGTGAATACCAGCGCCTCGTTTGGCGCGAATGCAGCTAATAACTCCTCCTTTAACGGAACAATTCTCCTGAATTCGGGAAACATCAGTCTTAACGGCGGTAATAGCGCCAGCTCTTCTCCGAATATGCTCGGTACGGGTGTCCTGATTATCAATGGCGGCACGATCACAGCCGGTGGCAATATCGCCAATGGCGGCGGAGTCACCGGGATTACGAGTCAGGTTTGGAACGGGGATTGGACCCAATTCTCCAACGGAAAAACCCTCGTCTTGGGCGGCACAGTTTCCTTGGGAACAGCGGCGGGAACGACGCGCAATGTCACCGTTAATGGAAACACCGCGATCTTCTCTGCGACGGGAGCCATTTCCGATGGCACCTTCGCCAACAGCATTACCAAGTCCGGGTTGGGGACCATGAGATTGACGGGGGTAAATACCTTCTCCGGTACTATGCGCATCGCGGCTGGCGGCCTGGCGATCGACGCAAACAGCGGAAACACCACTCTGGCGCTGCAGAACAGCACGCTCGACATGAATGCGGTGGATACGGGCACGCTCAGCTTCGGAAGCAGCGTCTCCACCACGATCAATGCGGCCACTTTCGGCGGATTGAAAGGTTCCCGCAACCTCGGGCTGGTCAACACCGGAACCGGCGTGTTGTCATCGGCGATTGCCCTCACCATCGGCGGCAACAACTCGAGCCAGACCTACTCTGGTACGTTGAGTGGAGCGTTGGGATCAGTGACAAAGGTGGGCTCAGGTACTCAGATCTTCACCGCCGCCAATACTTATACGGGTGCGACGACGGTCAATGCCGGTACGCTGCTGGTCAACGGATCAGGCGTGAGCGCGGTGCAGGTGAATGCCGGAACTCTTGGTGGCACGGGTACGATTTCCAATACGGTGACAGTGGCCGATGGGGCCACGGTGGCTCCCGGCAGCGCTGGCGCTGGCATCCTCAGCACCGGAGACCTGACGCTTTCGGGTTCCACCTCGACGCTGGCCATGGAAATCAGTGGCACGGGCGCGGGGGCCTATGATCGCCTGAACGTGACGGGTGCGGTGAACTTGGACGGCAACGGCCAGATCGCCCTAAACCTGCTCTCCTATACGCCGACCGCGGGCGACCTGTTCTTCCTCGTCGTGAACGACGGCAGCGACGCGATTAGCGGAACTCTCTTTGGCCTGGCTCAGGGTGCGACCTTCAGTTCCGGTGGCTTCAACTGGCAGATCAGCTACAATGCCGATGCGGGGACCAATGCTTTCTCCCTGCCTGGTACCGGAAACGACCTTGCGATCATCGCCGTAGTGCCCGAACCACAAACCTGGGCTTTACTCGGGGCCGGGGCCACAATGCTACTGGTATTCCGCCGCCGGCGGCAGAGCTAGTCTGGTTTATAAGCGATCTTTAAGAGCGTCTCTTTGTTTCCGGGGGGAAGCAAGAGACGCTCTTTTCTTTGCAATTGATATGCCGGACCACCTCAGCGGTCGAAATTGCCACTAATTCGGCGGTGAATTGGGGGGGAGCCGTGAGCAAATCTCTGCACTGGGTTGACACGGCTACCCCTCGGCCTATCTTTTTATTGCCAACCCTGCCCGGTTCAGTAAATTCCGACCCCCCGTTAGTCCCCTCCCTAATTGCATTCCATGAGCATGATTCCCTCCCGGCGTTCGTCTTTCCTGATTCTCCGCAACCGATCTCTTTCCTTTTCCTCGCGGCTGGCTTTGGCAGCGGGTTGCTCGCTGTTATTCAGTGCGGCGGCTCAAATGGCCGGGGCCGCGACGCAGACCTGGGTGGGAACGACCAGCGATTGGGGGACCGCGTCAAACTGGAGCGGTTCCGTGCCAGTGGCGGGGGACACGGCTCTCTTCAATACGGGAACGGGCCTGGCCGTGAGCCTCAACGGATCGAATCGAAGTGTGACGTCGATCCAGTTCGATACCAATGCGGATTCCTTCACGATCAGCCCGACCGGTTCGGAGCGTTTGCTGCTTTCCAGCGGAGGTAATATCTCGATTTTGGCCAGCGCCACGGGAGTGAATCTCACGGAAACGGTGAGCGCGGGCCTGACTCTTGGAGGCAATTACACCTTTACCAATGCCCGGGCCGATGCGGGGACCAGCCTGGTTATTTCCGGAAATATCACTAATAGCGCCACATCGTTGTTGACGATCAGTGGTACGGGTACGGGTACGGGAAATCTCCTGAGTGGAAACATCAGCAATGGCACCGGGGTGCAAAGCGTGACCCTGAGCCATACAGCCGGCACTTGGACGGTGAGCGGCTCAAACAGCTACAGCGGCTTGACGACGGTTTCGGGATCGGCCGGCACGACGGTGATGGCGGGGAGCAATACCTCCACCGGAGGGACGACTCTGAGCACTGCCTCCACGCTGCAACTCGCGACCACGAGCAATGGCGGCCTGGCCAGCGGAACGCTGACCCTTACCTCAGGGACTTTGCAGGCGATCAATGCCGCCCGCACGCTGTCCAATGCGGTGACGCTGCAAGCGGTGACGGTCTCCGGGACGCAGAGCCTCACGCTCAACGGAAAGATGACGGGTCTCACCGGCGGTGGCCGGACGCTGACGAGCAGCATTGGCAATGGCGGAACGCTTATCCTGGGGGCTGTGGACATCAATACCGAAACGGCCAACTCGCGGAATTTCAATCTCGCGGGAACCGGTAATACGACAATCAACGGAACGATCGCCAATGGCAACGGCACGACGGCGAATGGGGTGTCGATCACGAATACGGGTACGACCACGCTGAACGGAGCCAATACCTATTCCGGGCTTACCACCATATCGGCCGGCACGGTGATTCTCGGCGGGAGCAACTCGGGCGGAGGAAATACGACGTTTTCAACCGGCCTGCTCCAGTTCAACAGTGCAAGCAACGGTGGCCTGGCCAGCGGACTTCTGACGCTAAGCTCAGGCACCCTGCAGGCGATCAATGCGGCACGATCGCTTTCCAATGCGATTTCGCTGACGGCGTCGACGATCATAGGCAACCAGAGCCTAAGTCTCAATGGCAAGCTGACCGGGCTCTCGACCCAAAATCGCACGTTGACGAGCAGCATCACGAATGGCGGGACGCTGACTTTGTCCGATGTGGACATCAATACGGAAACGGCCAATGCGCGTACGCTGACGATCGCGGGTACCGGCAATACAACGATCACGGGAACGATTGCCAACGGAAACGGCACGACGGCCAATGGACTGTCGATTTCCAATACGGGGACAACCACCCTAAGCGGGGCCAATACCTATAGTGGCGCCACGGCTATTACGGCAGGTACAGTGATCTTCGCCGGAAGCAACTCTGGAACCGGCGCGATTTCGATGGCGACAACTGTGGTGCAATTGAACAGCGCGAGCAACGGAGGTTTGGGCAGCGGGGTTTTCTCGCTGGGATCCGGAACATTGCAGGCCATCAATGCGGCGAGGACGATTTCCAACGCGACAACTCTCACGGCCGTAACGGTGTCGGGCACGCAGAATCTTACGCTTACCGGCAAGTTGACCAGCGTTACCAACGCGAGCCGGGTTCTGACGAGCAGCATTACCGGCGGAACGCTGACCCTGGGCGATGTTGACATTAACCCCGACCTGGCGAGCGCGCGCACCTTGACGATTGCAGGTACTGGTAATACGGCGATCACCGGCGTGATCGCTAATGGCGGTACCTTTGCCAATGTGCTGGCCATTACCAATACGGGGACGACGACCTTGAGTGGTACCAGCACCTATACCGGAGCCACTACGCTGAGCGCCGGCAGCAGGCTGAATGTGACCGGAGCGCTCGGGGCCACGGCGGTGGCGGTGAATGCGGGAGCGACATTGGGCGGCACTGGCTCGATCGGCACGACAACGGGGGGCGCGGTGACCGTCGCAGGCGGAACGGGCGCGGCCACCCGTGGCACGCTGGACCTGACGGACGGTGGGATCGGCACGCTGACCATCCAGAGTGCTTCCGGAAGCAACGCCCTCACCCTGGGGAGTACGACGGCCAATCTCTTTTCGACGCTCAATTTTGAGACGGGAACAAACTCGACGGATAGCATCGCGATTGGGAATGGGGCAAAGCTGGCGTTGAATCTGGGAGGTGCGACGATCAATCTCGCGGCGCTCACCGGGCAGACGCTGGCTAACGGAACCTATAACCTCATCACCTATGCGGCGGGCAGCACGTTTACGGGTGCCTTCACGCTGGCCACCACGGAGAGCGGGTCTACCCGTTTCCTGCTGAACAATACGAGCACAGCGGAGCAATTGATTGCGACGGCGGGCGCAGGCAGCACGGCCTACTGGACCGGCGCGCAGGGCTCGACCTGGGATACGGTGTCGCCCGGGACGAACTTCAGCAGTGACGCGGCGGGAACAACCCCCACCGGAGTGCCTCTCAGCACGACTGATGTGATCTTCTCGGCAAACTCGGGCAGCAATCTCACGACGACCCTCGGACAGAACGACTTTACGATTAATAGCGTGACCTTCTCGGGAAGTAGCTCGGCCTCGGTGGGAGGCACGCGCACGTTGACCCTGCAGGGGAGCGGCACGAATGGCCTTACCGTGCTGGCAGGCTCGGGCACACAGACGCTGAGCACCAAGATCACGCTCGGAGCGAGCCAGACGTGGGTGAATAATTCGAGCAACAATGTGATCATGAGCGGGACGACCACGATTGCAGGTGGTCAGACTCTTACGCTGAATGGAACAAATGGATTTTCGTTCACGACTTCGGGCGCGCTGGCGGGAGCCGGCACGGTGGCAATCAATTCCAGTGTGACGGTTGGAAATGGAACCGGCCAGGTGGGCAACAGCGGGTTCATTGGAAATCTGGTGCTCAACTCTGGAACGCTGACGGTGAGCAGCGCGGGCGGTGGTTCGGCCACCAGCATGCTGGGCACAGGTACGCTGACGATCAATGGAGGCACGATTCAGGGCTTGGGGAATATTGCCAACGGAACCGGAATAACCGGATTGAGTTCACAGATTTGGAATGGCGATTTTGCGCAAATCTCCACCAGCAAGAATCTGACGCTGGGCGGCGCGATTTCGCTGGGAACGGCGGCGGGCACTACGCGCACGATAACGGTGGGCAGCACGGCTACATTCTCCTCCACGGGGGCGATCTCCGATGGCACCACGGCGAACAGCCTGACCAAGGCGGGGGCGGGAACCATGAGATTGTATGGGGCCAGCACTTTCAGCGGAACGACGCGCATCGCGGCGGGCTCTTTGCAGATCGATGCCAATAGTGGAACGACCTCGCTGGCTTTGCAAAACAGCACGGTGGACCTCAATGCGCTCGACACGGGGGTGCTGCAATTTGGTGGAACGTTCGGGACGGCGACCACCACGATCAACTCGGCTACGTTTGGCGGCTTGAAGGGATCGCGCGCGCTTTCGTTGATCAACACTGGCACGGGTACCTTTGCCTCGGCGGTGGCCCTGACGATCGGGAACAACAATTCGAGCCAGACCTACTCGGGCGCACTGAGCGGTGCGGGTGGATCGGTGACGAAGGTGGGCAGTGGCACGCAGATATTCTCCGGGTCCAATACGTACACTGGCGCGACGACGGTGAGCGCGGGAACGTTGTTGATCAATGGGTCTGGCGTGAGCGCAGTGCAGGTGAATGCCGGCACGCTGGGTGGCACGGGTACGATCTCGAATTCGGTGACGGTGGCGGATGGAGCGACCGTGGCCCCGGGCAGCGGCGGGGTGGGAACGCTAAGCACGCAGGCGTTCACGCTCTCGGGCCCGACCTCGACCCTGGCGATGGAAATCAGCGGGACAGGCGCAGGCGCTTATGATCGGGTCAACGTGACGGGGGCGGTAAATCTCAATGGGAACGGGCAGATCACGCTTAGCTTGCTTTCCTATACGCCGACCGTAGGGGATCTGCTTTTCCTGGTGGTGAATGACGACGTGGATGCGATCAACGGAACGCTCTTTGGCCTGGCGCAGGGGACGACGTTTAGCGCCGGTGGATTCAACTGGCAGATCAGCTACACGGGAGACTCGGTGGGCGATACCTTTACCGGTGGCAACGACCTGACGCTGCGCGCGGTGCCCGAGCCCCAGACCTGGGCGCTGCTGGGCTGTGGTGCGATGCTGCTGCTGATCTTCAGGCGGCGGGCGGAGAGGTCGTCGCGGGAGTAGGATTGGGGAGCCGGGGCTGCAGCCGCCACGGCGGAGAGATGGCCGGAAGCTTTGTTCCGGCAGCCGGAGCAAAATGAGCGCCTGGAGACGCTATCACTATTAAAATTACGGGAGTGGCTTGCACTCGAAGTCGTCGAGGTCGGCAGTGACATTTTCGGTGCCGATGGAGTGGATGACGATAGAGAATGCGACGGCGGCGGCAGGGGCCAGGCCGGTGACGGTATATTGTTTCCACTCGGGGGATTTTTGGACGGAGATGGATGGAGGTTTCTTCGAGAGGGATTTGGTTTTCTCATCAAAGAAACGCAGGGAAACGGCGACGCCGCCATCGCCGGAAACCGTTCTCGCCCAGAAGGTGACCTGGTACTTTTGACCCGGAGTGGCCTCGATGGCGAGAGACTCCAGGCGGCTCATTCGTTTGGGATCGCTGTCGGTGACACGCAAGCCGAACTTCCCTGAGTGGGCGGCCTCGGACGAGGCGGCGCTCATGTCACGCTCATACGCGGTCGACCAGTCGGTGAGATCCTGCTCGAAGCCGGGATTCGCGATGGTTTGTGCATCGGCGCGTCCGGCCAGGATAGCGAGGACGAAGCAGGCAGCGGGAAGGAGCCTCCGGGCGGCTGAGGAGAGCAGGGAAATTCGATGTGTCATGGCAGGCGAAAGGGATTCGGTTGGTTTTATGGGCGGTAGCTGCGCACGCGGCCGGTGACAGGATCGATTTGGGCGGTAAAATAATTCTTAGGCAGGCCGTTGGCTCCGTCAAGCGCGGCATTTTCCGCGTACAGGGTGATGAACCAATTGCCGGTGGGCGGGGAGAGGGGTTTGAGACTGGTGCCGCCGTTGGCGCGGAAAAGGAAGCTCACATACTCGACCGAGCCCGACGAAGGAATGGTTTCATTGGTGTGCACCAGGCCGGAGCGGCTGCTGTTGGCGTAATCGAGGATGGTGGAGAAAGTGGTGTCCTTGGAAATGATGATGGGGTCCGGCAGGTATTTGATGCGGCTGAGCGGGACAGATTTTGTCGCATCGGTGCCATCGGCCAGAAGTGTGCGAATGGCGCGGTATTGTTTTTGGCTGTTGTTAACGGTCGAGGGAAACGCGTAGAGACGCACCTCAACATCGCGGTTGCGCGCCAGCGCGGTCTGGCGGGCAAAGTTCATTTCATCGGTGATCATCGAGGCGGCGCGACCGATATTCATCGAGCGCATGAGCGAGGTGGTCGCGGGCAGCACGAGGGCAAGCAGGATGATCATGATGGCCATGACCACGAGCAACTCGACGAGAGTGAAGGCCGTGGCAGGCGCACGCCAGAATTTTCTCATGGGGCGAATTTCTTGCTGCTGATCACGCGGAATTTATACGGTCCCACCATGCCATCGGGGTCGAGCTCGGTGGTGGGCGTCTTGCCATCAGCCTTGACCAGCGAATCGGAATTTGGGTCGAGATATCGTTCGATGAGGAAGGCACCGCGGAACTCGCCGGTGATCTGGTCTTTGCCTTCCACAAAATCGTTGGCCGGAGTACCCGATGCCTTGGCCAGGCTCTGGGCCTGAACGTGAACGGTGTAGGTATTGGACTTGGTGGTGAGGCGCGGATAGATGCTGGCGTAGGGGCTCTCGCGGACATTGTCGCCGGTGAGCAGGTAATTGGACCACCAGGAGTCCATGGAAGCGTAGGCGGGATTCCCCGGGGCAGCGGTGGTGGTATTCACCAGGTTTTTGGGGACGAGATAGATATCGCAAATTTCGGACGCCGAGCGGAAGATGTCGCCACTGGCGAATCTCTGTTCGAAGCCTCGCAGCGTACCGGTGATTTCGTCGGGGTTGATAGTGTAGCGGTAATCGGGGGGCATGGTGAGCGCGAAATCAACGGTGGTACCCGCTTTGTAATTTTTGCCGTCTGCAGTTGGAATGGCCATGATGTTGGCAGCCTTGAGCACCGCGCGAACCCCGGTATCGCGGGTGAGGTAGGTGAACGGAACGATCTGGTAGTTCATGTTGACCTTGCCGGCCGTAGAAAAGGGCTCACTGATGGCATAAGGCTCGACGATCGGCATAGTAAAGAGATCGAGGAAAGCGTGATCCGGAGGTTTGGAATAGGGTGGGCCTACCGCGGGAGTGCCGAAGCCGGGATGCAAGGATCCGGCGGCCGGGTTTTTGCAAAAGAGCAAAGTTCTCCAGGGAGTGATGTTGCTGGGACTAGAGGGATCGATTCCCGCTGGGAGCGAACCGAAGGCAACCGCAGACGCGATCTGTCGATTGGGCGAAAACGAAGCGCCGGTTTCGATGATGCCTCCGGCGGTGGTGTTGGCACCAGTGTTGTAATAGCCAATATTGGCATTTCCCTCGTCGGGCCGATTGATATAAGGGCCGTCGATCTGCGTGCCGGGTCCCGTGTCCCAGTCGCCCAGGATCGAACCAGCCGAGTCCATATAGGCACCGTTCAACCCCTGGGGCGCAACCGGTGCGCGGCTCGGGCGGGCTCCGCCACTCGCGATGGGATCAAGGACGGAGGCGGCCGCGACTAATTTAGCATGACCCCTGGTGCCGGTCTGGAAGGTCAACCCAGTTGCATTGTTGGCGTTGTTGTAGAAACCATTGGACTTTCCGACTTGCTCGTTGCCACTGCTCACATAGACGCGAAGGCTATGCATGAGTTTGGCCTTTATCGTCGTGTCGCTGTAATACAGCGAGTCTGTACTCGGATCGGTTAAGCCATGTCCTTCAAAGTAGTTTTCGGGAACATCGGCCAACGCGTCAAAGACGCGAAAGTCTCCCAGGGCGGGTCCCTTGTAGCGGGCCTGCACGCTTCGCACGGTGTCGCCCCGATAAGAGGCGTCACCTGTGATAAAGGGTAGAGGATTGTGCACGCTGCCTTCGCTGACGCCGCGGCCGCCCTGCGTGCCGCCTTTATAAGCAAAGCGTTGATCGTAGTCGGTGAAACTATTTTTGCTGGTTACTTTTGTGGTATTGGTAAGTTGATCGTAGCTGGCGGTGTAGACCACGTTTGGAATGGGAAGTCCCCCAACGGGGGGAAGTTTCATATTGATCGTCTGGACTCGGTCGGTCTCGCTGAGGGTGTTGGGAAAGCCTGGATAGACCTGAACAGAGAAGATTGCCCCACTGAGGCCAAATACACCTCCCAAGAGATCGACGGTGTTGGAGGCGAAAGGATAGTTGGCATCCTCGTCGAGGATGCCGAGCGTTTTCGCCCCCCCGGTGGAGGTTTGAGTGCAAACCTCCAGGCCGCTCAGGGCGGTGGCATCGTAATAGCCTTCCGCTCCACTGACCAAATTTACAGCATTCGTGCGTAACCCCAGCGGGACGGTTAGGGTTCCGGTAACGACGGACAAAGTTTGGAGGCCGCTTACCTTGTAACGAACATTGGCGCTCCAGGGGGGCGCACCCGGGGTGGGATTGAAGGTTTGGAGGAGCAGCACGGCTCGCATGGCGGGCATGGGAATGGGATTGTGGAGCGGAGAGGGATCAACGCCAGGTATGAAAGGATCGAATGGCGGAATTGTGATCGGGGACCCAGGTACAATATCGAGGATGGTAATCTTTCCGCCGATGGTGGTCTGAACATCGGGGAGTGGAGTGATCGGGCTATCCGCGGAGGCTGGGTTGGGAACGTAGCAAAGTTTATCCGTTCGATAGAAGACCAAGGAAGCCTGGGTGACGGTGGAGAATCTTCCAAATCCCTTGGTTGTATAGCTTGCCCCAGGTGGCGTAATCACGAGCGGCACGACCTGAGATTGCCCGGCAACCCAACCTGAGGCGACCCCGGATGCGTTGACTCCAAAGGGAACGTAGTTGTAATAGGGTGTGTCGAGTGCGGTCGCGGCGGTGGTAGGTTTGGTGCGGAAGGTATTCACACCACTGCGGAGAAAATCCATCATCTCGGTGAGGATCTGGTCGCGAACGGGTGTGGTGTATTTTCCACCGCTACCGGCGAGGCTCCCACCCAAGCCCGGGATGGGAAGCGAGGTAAGGGTCTGGAGGTAGGTGTAGAGGGCCTGGTTTCTCGGGATGAGGGTCCAATCCATGAACGGACTCTGACTGCTGGGCGCGGGGCTCTGGGTGGCCGAGGTGTAAGTATTGTAGCGCTGAAAATAGTAAGGGGTATTTCCCACGGTGGAGCAGAAGGCGATAAGCTTGTCCTTGGCGTTGCGATCGCTGGAGCCGGTGGGGTTTGAGACATCGCTGGTATTGGCCTGCAGAGGCCAAAGCGCAATGCGCGGCTTGTTGAAAAGATTCACGTCCGGCGAGCGGCTATTGGCGGTGAGAAAGAAACGAGTCTTTTGGATGTCGTCTTCGGTGAGATTGGTGCCAGGCCCTTTCAAGTTGGGGGTTCGAGTGCCGGAAATAGAAGCTTGGAAAAGGAATTCGTCGACCGAAGCGAAGAGGCGATCGTTGTCGTTGACGACGGGAGCAGAGGCCCCGGTAATGGTGACGTTGCCCGAGTCGCTACCCGAGCCGCTGATGCGGGGAATAATCCCGTAGATGCGAGCCTTGTAGTCGCGGTAGGCGTTAGCGGAATTATCTTCGGAGGAGCCGGCGATGGGCGGAAAAATCACGCTGAGAGAAGTCGTGGCCGGGTGACCAGGAAAGCGCTGAAATTCATTGGCCACGGGCATGCTGGTGGACAGCACTTTCTCGTAGCCAGTGGTGGCTCCATCCGCCCACGGCCGATCCCAGTAGGTGCCTTCCGAAGCGGTGTTGATGTTGACCTTGGAGGACTCGTCGTCGGTCCAGAAAGCGACTCGGCCAACGATGGGGTTGGAGGTCGAGGCGGCGGTGACTTTTTTGGTCGCAGGATCCATGGCGGCAATGGCGCCGTTCTTTAGCACATACATCCACTGGACGGGCATGGGGACCGGATTGGTTTGGGTAGCGGAAGTGACCACTGCAGGATTACCGGTGTTGAGAAAGCAGCCTTCGATGGCGGCTGTGGTACCCGAGAGGGCTGCCGCACCGGAGCTATTGGCCGAGACGGCTGCGGGGTCGAGGATCGGGTAGTGATTGATGCCGGCGACGGCCACGGGCTTGTTCAGGTCGGTGTAAAGTGTGGTGGAGCTGGCCCAACTCCCAGGCACCTCCGCATTTTGGCTGGAGATGGCGTTGAAATTTCCGGTGAAGCGGAGTTGGTTTGACGAATAAAGTTTGTAGGAGGTTACCGCGTTGCCGTTGCTGTCGTAAGTGCGGATCATGCCCGGTTGCGAGGCCCAGGCGAGTTGTGGCGCGGCGGTGGCATCCTGGATTTGTGAGATGACCATGCTAACGGCCGAGTCCGCCAGCGCACGGGCGTCGGCTCCGCTGGAGTAGCGCTTGGCTGATTGCAGTTCGACCGAGACACTGCTGAAAAAGGCGACGACCAGGATTAAGACGAGAACAAGCAAGCCCAGTACGATGACCAGAGCCATGCCGCTTTGGGAGGCCCTGAATCGGCCTGGTGGCTGAGCTAATTTGCGGGTAGGGGGATGTGAGGGATTCATCGACGGGAGAGGGAAAGGTTGAGGATTCTACGCATGGCGAAGACGATCTATTTGCTGCTCCATTTCGCCTGCCGCATGATGATGTCTGTGCTAAAAACCCGGTAGGAAAGTTTCACGGTATTGCCGGTAAGATTGCCGGACTTGGCGTTGCAAATATTTTCCACGGCTGCGATGTCTGCATCCAGTTTGGTGGCGTCCGTAAAGAGACTGGTTCCTGAAAGGTCGATGGCGTGGGGAATGCCGGTACCGGTGCCCTGGAGCCGTGAAGCGGAGGCTTCGTCGATGACGATCATGATCATACGGATGATGGGAGGAAGCTGGTGATGCCGGGTGGCGATGGAGGGGCTGCTGCCGGTGGGGTAGGCGGTAAACGAATCCGGCGGGAAGGCGGGATTTGCACCAGGCCATGCCGTGTCGCTGGAGGCCTTGAGCGGGATGCGGCTATTGTAATTGTAATTGGGAGCGAGAGAGACACCGCCGCCACCTCCGTTGGGATCATCCTGACGGTCGGCGAGTTTTGGTAGAATGATGAGGGCGATGACATTTTCGGCGATCGGGCGGCTGTTCGTGGCGGCGGTTTTGACAAACCAATCGTTCGGCGCGGTGGAAGCGTTTTGATAGATGCCCAAGTCCTCCGTGCTTTGCGTCATCTCCATCATTCTGAATCGATACCTGGGCTGATAACCCGGGGCGTTTTTGATGAAATCGGGAACAGAAGATGCGCCGTCATCAAATTGCAGGAAATAGCCGCAGGCGTTCAGAGAATTGTCCAGATCCTGATAGTTGATGGAGTAGCCTTTGGGGGCCTGAAAGAAAACGGCCTGGGTCTGGGTTTTGATCGCAGTGGGACTTCCGGCCAGCAGGGTGGCGGCCTGGCCGGATATATAGTGCAGTTCCGAGACGCGATCGTAGGTGGCTGGTGAAAAAGCGGCCAGTTGAGCCCGGGTAGTCAGCGCTATGCGCGGTTTGTTCGAGCTATCGTAGTAGTCGTAGTAGGTGTTGAGCGTAGCCTGGGCGAGGTTGCGGGTGGCGGAGTCGAATCCCGCGCGGGCCTCCTGGAAGGCCTGGATCTTGGAGGTGGCATTGCGCCAAACTTTGCTGGTCTGGTCGGTGAGTTGTAGCACCACGCCAAGGATGATGAAAAAGACTGCCGTGGCAACGAGCAACTCGGTGAGCGTGAACCCGCAGACCGCATCACCATTTCGGCGAAGGCGGAAGAGCGGGTCAGGAGCGGCACCCATATGGAGAGATCAGCCGGGCGACAGCGCCCTAGAGGCCATTATCGGGAATGAGAATCGTGAACTTCTTGGCGTCGGGCGAAGAAGCAACATTTGCTGCGGCGCGGGTGGCGATGCCTTTGGTGTTCAGGATGTAGATCGAAACGGTGGCGAGTTTTTGGGTGCTGACGTCGGCGGAGAGTGCGGTGGACGTGGCGACGGAGAAACCGGCTTTGTAGAGAGAGTTGGTCTGAGTGGCGTTCTTGCCTTCGTCGCTGAAGTAATACGGGTCGGCGGAAGCAAGCTTGGAGAGCTGCGAGAAATCGGTCTGCAGGGCCTGCGAGGTGAGCTTTTGGACGATCTGGGCCTCGATGGTGGTATCGATGGCCTGGCGAGAGACATTGAGCCCGACGGGCAGGAGGCCAAACATGGCGACGAACGCAAAGCTGATGATGCCCAAAGCCAGGGTAACCTCGACGAGGGTAAAGCCACCTTGGGAGAGAGAAAAACGCCGCTCGGTATGGCGGGGGAAGCCGTTTCTGGGAGATCTCATTTCTGAGTTGGGGGAGCAGCTCAACATAACTTTAAGGGGGACGGTTTTCAAGATAACCTTCCTTTAATGCTATGCAAGAACTTTGTTTTTAAAAATTCGCAGGGAATAATTCCCAGCCACCTCCGAGGGATAATACGCGGTTTTTGGCAAATTTACCTAGGTAAATGAATCGATTTTGGGATCGGCTTTCGAGAGAGAATTGAAGGATTTTTTTGCGGGAGACCGATTAATACAGTCATCTGTCACTATAGATATAAAGCAATTAAATAGCATATTGGATACTTTTCACCCGGAATGACTAGAAAAGCGGAGTGCGCTTCCTGCGGCGGATGATCTTTTGGGGCGCAGGGAACGGCAATTTTAGGGCAGGATGCCGAACGAAGACTTTTCTTAAGGCCGTGGTTGGAGTGGCGCTCGCGTCGTAGCGCTGTAGAATTGCCGACCACATGAAAGTTGCCCGCGCCCACCACATTGCCGTCATTTGTTCAAACTATGAACGCTCAAAGGCGTTTTACAGCGAGACGCTGGGTTTTCCGATCATCGCCGAGACCTACCGGGCCGAGCGGCAATCTTACAAACTGGATCTCGCGGTGGGGGAGGGCTTTGCGATTGAGCTTTTCTCCTTCCCCAACCCGCCGGCCCGGCCCCATCAGCCCGAGGCCTGTGGACTGCGTCACTTCGCTTTTGCCGTGGAAAGTGTCGAGACGGAAGCGAGGCGGCTGGAAGAACTCGGCGTGGCCGTCGAGCCCATTCGCGTGGACGCGTTGACCGGTCGCAAATACACCTTTTTTGCCGATCCCGACGGCCTGCCGCTGGAGCTGTACGAGGCCTAGCTCGCGGCCGGCCTCAGCCCTTTACGCCGCCGAGCTGAATGCCGGAAACGAGTTGGCGCTGCATCACGATGAAGAGCACGATAAGCGGCAGCACGTTCATGACCGTGGCGGCCATGATGAGCTCAGTTTGCTGGCCGTACTGGCCTTGGAAGCTGAGCAGGCCTACGGGAATCGTGCGCATGGCATCGTCCTTCACCATCACAAGAGGCCAGAAGAACGACTGGAAATTGCCGAGAAAGGTGAAGATGGATAGCGCGATGAGGCCGGGCCTGGCCATGGGTAGAATGACCTCGAGGAAAGTCTGCAGGTGCGTTGCGCCGTCGATCTCAGCCGCCTCATCATAGCTGCGTGGGATGCCGATCATGAATTGGCGCAGGAGGAACGTGCCGAAGGCGGAGAAGGCCGCCGGGATGATCAGACCCTGGTAGGTATTGACCATGCCGAGGCCCACCATGATTTGATAATTGGGCAGCATGGTGACAATGCCCGGAATCATCATGGTGCCGAGATAGAGGAAGAAGACCTTGTCGCGCCCGGGCCAGATGAGCCGGGAGAAGGCAAAGGCGGCCATGGAGCTGGTCAGCACTTGAAGCACCGTGACCCAGCTGGCGATGAAGATGCTGTTGAAGTACCACTTGGGAAAATCCAGATCGAGGAGCTTCTTGGTGTAGGGATCGGGAGCCTGCCGGAGGACGATGGCGTAGTTTTCCGGTTGAGGCGCGTGCGGGAGCAGGCTCAGATTCTCCACCTCGTGGTGGGGTTTAATGCTGGTGCCGAGCATCCAAAGAAAGGGAATCGCCATGCAGATGGCGATGAGGATGAGGCCGACGTGCTTGAGGAGAGTGCGGATTTCCATGGGGTGTGCCTTATTCCGCGCCCTTGTTGCCAAAGCGCCAATTTACCGCTGTGATGATCATGATGAGGCTGAAGAGGACCCACGCGACGGCCGCGCCGTAGCCGAGATCAAGGCGTTCAAAGCCCTGCTTGTAGATGTAGTAGCTGAGGGTGGTGGTGGTGCCCGCCGGGCCGCCCTCCGTCATGAGCCGGGCCTGCTCAAAGCCGCCCTGCATGCCGCCGATGAGACCCATCACCACGATGAAGAAGGTGGTGGGGGCGAGTTGCGGGAAGGTGATGTATTTGAAACGCTGCCAGCCGCTGGCCCCGTCGATATCGGCGGCCTCGTACATTTCAGGCGGGATATTCGAGATGCCCGCGAGATAGAGGATCATGTTGTTGCCACCAATCGCACCCCAGATGCCCATGAAGATAATGGCTTCGCGCGCGCCCAGGCCAAAGCCGCCGTTGTTGAAGTTCTTGGGGAAGGGGAGAAAGCCGAGGAGGCTCTTCGTACTGGTAAGCCAGCCGGGAGCGCTGAGGTTCAGGCCCAGCCAATGGTTGGCCGCCTCGATGGTCTGGTTGATCAGGCCAAAGTTGGGATTGTAGAGCTGGGTCCACAGCAGAATTGTGCCGGCGCCCGCGGTGAAATAAGGCAGGTAGTAAAAGGTGCGGTAGCCGATTGAGCCGAAATAGATGCCGATGGCGGTGACCATGCCGAGCGCGAAGATCAGGTAGGCCGCATTGGCCGCGCCCATCAGGGTGAGAAAGGCGGTGACGCAGATGGTAAAGATTACGGAGACAAGGGCCAGGCGGGCTCCCTGCCTCGGCCCCTTGAATTCCAGCTTCTGGCTCAAAAAGACCGCCAGGCCCAACGACCCCGCGATGCTGAGGGGCAGCCCGAGCAGGAGGTAGAGAGTGTTGTAGAGGTAGAAGTAAAAATTACCGTCCGAGAAGAGCTCGATGTAATTTTGGAACCCGATGAACTTGAGCGGTACCGCCGGACGAAGGCTCCAGGTGGTGAAGCTGCCGGCCAGGCTCATCACGATGGGCCCGAAGGTGAAGATGAGGAAGCCGAGGAGATTCGGCGCCAGGAAGAGCAGGGCGACCAGAACGCGATTGCGGGGAGTTTGGGAAATCATGCGGGAGAGTTGCCTATTTGGAGGGGCCAAAGCGCTGGTCGTACAGTTCTTTCAGGCGAGGATCGCGATTGAGGTTGCGTTTCAAGAGCACGTCGACCTGCTTTTGGGCCGACTCCACCAATTCTTCGACCGTCAGGGAGGGATCGCTCTCCATGCGGCTGACTTGCTCGTCGAGCGTGCGAGTCACGTCATTGGTCAGAATAAAGGGACTGCGCCGCTGGGTATAGCCGCAGTTCACCGCCTCCTTGGTCACCTCTTGCATCTCCACTCGGGCGAGGTCAGGCGGCCCCGGCACCACTCCGAGGTCCGCATATTTCGGGTTTCCCGGCAGGAAATCGGCCGTCTCGTTGATCTGTCTGGAGTACTCGGGGCCAGCGAGGTACTGCTGGAATTCAAGTGCTTTTTCGCGGCGCGTGCTGCGCGCGTTTATCCCATTCAGGCGGGAACTCACCCGATAAGAGGGGGGGAGATCGGCAAAGCGGGGAATCAGCACCGCGCCCAGCCGCAGCAGGCGCTTGGAAGGATCCGTGATATCCTCCGCTTTCAGGCCGTCTTCCTGGAGTTGCTGAGTTTGCTGCAGGTACTTGCGTCCGAAAGCATTCAAGGCCCAGTCGCCCGTGATGATCATCGCATAGTTTCCCGAGGCAAATTGATTCAGGCCTCCGGCGCCCCAGCCGCCCTGGCCGCTCATAGCCTTGGCGTCCACCGTGGTAGGCATGATGCGGTGTTTGAAGATAAAGTCTTTGTGGGTCTGAAACGCCCGCTTCAGTTCAGCAGAGCTGGCCAATTGGGGCAGGCCGCTTTCGGTGAAAAATTCTCCCTTTTGCGCTTCAAAGAGCACCCGCCAGTTCAGGCCCACTAAGGCGTGCACGCCCATGCTGCCCGGCTTGGTCTCCTCACTGGCATAAGTATCCAGCTTGAGCGCGAGGGCAATGAGCTCGTCAATGGTGAGCAGTCCCTTGGGATAGGGCACACCAAACCGATCAAAGACGTTCTTGTTGTAGATCAGAATGTTCGCGCCGGTGTTGCAGGGATAGCCGTATTGCCGACCATCGATCATCATGGAACTCGCGGCCGTGGGCCAGGAGTCTTTCTCCGCTGAAAAGCCACGCTTTTTGGCCTCCTCGGTCACGTCCAAAAGCACGCCGGTCTGCACGAGCACCTCGAGCTGGTCGTCTCCGAAATCCATCACGTCGGGACCAACGCCGCTGCTGCACTGGAGCACGAGCTTCTGCAGATCCATGTTGCCGTAGTCCAGCGTGAGCAGGGCCTCGGGGTGTTCCCGGTTGAATTCCCTGATCTGTTCCGTGCGGGCCGGGTTGTTATCGCTGACCCAAACGACGGGTGTTTTATTGGGATCGGCCGTGGTAGGTCGCCAGATCGCCGCCACGAGGGTAAGGCAGAGCAGCACCGAAAAGACAGCGGCGATCAGTTTGTTGGTAGTCATCAGGAGCGCGGAGAATGGGTGGAAAGAGAGAGGAGGGAAAGAAAACTAATCCACCATTCTCTACGCAAAACCCGGTGATGTTAAACAGAAAATCTACTTTTGCGTGATCAACGGTTTTTCGGCTTCGTATTTCGGCGGTTCTGCGGAGCGAGCCCCGTAGAGTCGCGCTCGATAAACGATGGGCGAACAAGGACGGGAGCGCCGGATGTGCCGGCCATGAGCATTTCCACGGCTCTCTCGATGAGGGTCTCGACCTTTGGGTCGATGGTGGTCAGCGAAGGAGTGGCGTACGGACTAAAGTCCGCGTTGTCATATCCCACGATTGATACTTCTCCGGGAATATTGATGCCTCTTTCCGCGAGGCGCCGCATCATGCCCGAGGCTACGCGGTCGTTCAGCGCCAGGATCGCGGTGAATTTTTTCGGCAGCTTGAGGTACTCTTCCGCGAGGAGCACGCCGGAAGCGAAATCGTCCGGTGCCGGGGGTGGGGGAAGAATGAGGATATCGGTGCGGTAGTTCCAGCCCACCTTGCGGCAGCCAGCCTTGAGACCGGTTACGCGTTGCTGTCCATAGGAGGTTTCCGCCGAGATGCCGGCTGCCACCAATTGGCGATGACCGAGTTGGTGCAAATGGAGCAGGGCATCCACCATGGCGGAATGCCGATCGGTGGAGACTGAGGGAAAGGCCTGACCGCACAAGGGGTCGATATGGACCACGGGGGTCTTGGAGGCGGCCAAACTGCGTCCCCCCGGATCATGCTGGTTTAGTTTCGAGGCGATGATTACCACCCCGGCGCAATGCATGGAGGCAAATCGCTCCAGCGCGGAATTTTCGACTTCCGGCTCTCCATTCACGATCTGTAGCAGGGGATGCAGCCCCTGGGCCTGCAGGGCTCTTTCCAGGTGGGCGATTTTGGTGGTGAGAAAGTAGTCGACAATATTGGGCAGGCAGATCCCGACCAGATTGGTGCGCCCGCTGCGCAGACCGCGGCCGAGCACACTGGGAGCAAAGCCATGCGCCCGCGCCGTCTCCTTGATGAGGGCGACCGTTTGTGGATTCAAGCCGGGATGTCCGTTCAGCGCGCGGGACACGGTCCACCGGGAGAGACCCAGGATCTTGGCCAGTTGAGCGGTGGAGCGTACGGAATTCATTTGACCCGGCAGTCACCTTACCCTACACGTGTTAGCAAGTCTCCTGTTTTTTATCTCTCCCATATGAAGAAAGAAGTTCGTCTTGGTATTATTGGTCTCGGCAACATGGGCCGCTCGCATGCTGGCGTGGTCCTCTCGGGAAAAGTCTCCGGCTGCCGCCTCACCGCCGTGGCCGATGCGTCTGATGCTGCGCTGGCCGCCTACTCGGACCTCGCCCGGTTCAAGACCGGCCCGGAGCTGATCTCCTCCGGTTTGGTCGACGCCGTGCTGATCGCGACGCCGCATTTTTCGCATACGGAGCTTGGTATTCAGGCGCTCAAGGCTGGTTTGCACGTGCTGGTGGAGAAACCGATTTCCGTGCACAAGGCCGATTGCGAGAAGCTCATCGCGGCGCATCAATCGAAGAAGCTGGTCTTTGCGGCCATGTTCAACCAGCGCACCGATCCCTATTATATTAAGCTGCGGGATCTCATTCGCTCCGGCGAGTTGGGCCAGATCCGGCGGATCAACTGGATCATCACAAACTGGTTTCGCTCCGCGGCCTACTATGGTTCAGGCGGCTGGCGCGCCACTTGGGAGGGCGAGGGCGGGGGAGTGTTGCTGAATCAATGCCCGCATCAACTCGATCTCTGGCAGTGGCTCTTTGGCATGCCGGACAAGGTCCGTTCGTTTTGCTCCATCGGCCGTTACCACAAAATCGAGGTCGAAGACGACGTGACGACCTACATGAGCTATGCCAATGGCGCCACGGGCGTATTCATTACTTCCACGGGGGAGGCTCCCGGCACCAACCGCCTCGAGGTCGCCGGTGAACGTGGCAAGGTGGTGATCGAGAACGATCGCTTCCAATTCATCCGCAACGAAGTGGAGATGACGGAGTTCAGCAACACGACGAAGGAAAGCTTTGCCGCGCCACCGGTCTGGAATATCGACATTCCCGTTTCCGGCCATGGCGCCCAGCATGTGGCGATCATGCAGAATTTTGCAGCGGCCATCCTGGATAAGGCTCCGCTCATCGCCCCGGCCCGGGAAGGAATTCACTCCGTGGAACTGGCCAACGCCATGATCTTCTCCTCCTTTGAGGACAAGACCATCACCCTGCCGCTCGACGGCAAAAAGTACGCGCGCCTGCTTCAGCAGAAGATCGCCGCCTCCAAGGCCAAAAAGAAAACCCCGGCTAAACGCTCTGCCTAAGATTCCCCCAAAATCATTCTACCTATAATACCAACCATGAAACTCTCCCAAGTTGCTCTCCAGCTCTACACCCTCCGCGATTACATCAAGACCCCGGCCGAAGTGGCGGCGACGTTGAAAAAAGTTCGCGCCATCGGCTACGAGGCGGTCCAGGTCAGCGGAATGGGACCCATTCCTGAAGCCGAGCTTGTGGCGATCTGCCAGGGCGAAGGACTCACGATTGTCGGCACGCACGAGCCGGGCTCCACCATTCTGGAGAACCCCGCCGCAGTGGTCGAACGCCTCCATAAGCTGGGTTGCAAGCTCACAGCCTATCCTTATCCCGCCGGCATTGATTTTGCGGACGCGGCCTGCGTGGCCAAGCTGATCAAGGGCCTCGATGCCTCTGGCAAAGTGTTGCGCGAGGCCGGATGCTCGCTTTCGTATCACAACCACGCCAACGAATTCCTGCGCGTGGGTAATCGCACGGTGCTGGAGCAGATCTATGCCGAGACCGATCCGGCGAATCTCCAGGCCGAGCTCGACACTTACTGGATCCAGTTTGGTGGTGGAGATTCCACCGCCTGGGTACGCCGCATGGCGGGACGTCTTCCCTGGCTGCATTGCAAGGACTACGCCTTTACGGCGGAAAACAAGCCCGTGTTTGCGGAGGTTGGCTCTGGCAATCTTGATTGGGCTTCCATCCTGCCGGCTGCGGAAGAAGCGGGCTGCGAGTGGTTCATCGTGGAGCAGGACACCTGCCCCGGCGATCCCTTTGATTCCGTGACGCAGAGCTTTGCGTTCCTCAAGAGCAACTTCGTTAAAGCCTAATCGATATGGCCTCTGACGGAATGACCTATGCGCCGGTGGGAAAGCCTTCGCCGGTATGTAAACCCGGTGAGTTTCTCTTTGCCGCGACAAACCTTGATCACGGGCACATCTACGGACAGTGCAACGGCCTGATCGAGGCAGGTGGCGAACTTCGTTGGGTCTATGACAGCGATCCGCAGAGGCTGGCGGACTTCTGTAAAAAATATCCCACGGCCAAGCCTGCCGCCAGCCTGGAGACGATTCTCGATGACCCCTCGATTTCGCTCGTCGCGGCGGCGGCCATTCCCAATTTGCGCGGCCCTCTGGGTTGCCGCGTGATGGAGGCCGGCAAGGACTACTTCACCGACAAGACTCCCTTTACCACGCTGGAGCAACTGGCCGAGGCCAAGAAGGTCGCGGCGCGGACCGGCCGTAAGTACATGGTCTATTACAGCGAGCGGCTCCATGTGGAATGCGCCGTGCGCGCGGGGCAATTGATCGAGCAGGGCGCCATTGGGCGCGTGATTCAGTTGATCGGGACGGGCCCTCATCGCCTCAATGCTCCATCGCGTCCCGGCTGGTTCTTTGATCACGCGCAGTACGGCGGCATCCTGTGCGATATCGGGAGCCACCAGTGCGAGCAGTTTCTTCATTTCACCGGTGCGCTTGATGCCAGGGTGAACTTTAGCGCCATTGCCAACTATGATAACCCGGCCTATCCCGAGTTGGAGGACTTTGGCGAGTTGTCGGTGACGGCGGATAATGGCGCTTCCGGTTATATGCGAGTCGATTGGTTTACGCCCAATGGGCTCCGGACCTGGGGCGATGGACGTACCATCATCATGGGCACGAAAGGCTACATCGAACTGCGCAAATACATCGAAGTCGGGGCGCCGGATTCTCAAGGCGATCAACTCTACTTGGTAGATGAAAAAACCGAGCATCGCATCTCCTGCGCGGGCCAGGTGGGCTATCCCTTCTTTGGCGAGCTGATCCTCGATTGCCTCAATCGGACGGAGAAAGCCATGACCCAGGCGCACGCCTTCAAGGCGGCTGAGCTTTGCCTTCAGGCGCAGGCGCGAGCCGTGCGACTCGCTTAGGGATTGGCCCGGCAAATGCCGGATTCATGGAGTTTTTAGCCGGATTCGTGAGGATGCCCTTGATTGTTTGTGTAAGTATGCGCAAATCGGGGGCGTATGCGCGAAAAGCCTGTCGACCATACTGAGCGTTCGCGCACCTGGGTTCCTGTGCCCTGTCTGGTAGGCTTGGGACTCCTAGCCGGGTTGCAGACTTCGTCTCTCTGGTGGTTGCTTATTTTGGGGCTTGCTCTGGTGTTCCTCTATTGGATTTTGCGTCGATCTCGTCGGCGGGCTTCCGTGCATTTGGGCGATCAAAGCGCGCCAGCGTTGGGGAATTGCGTTGGAACCTCGCAGAGCGCACCGCTCGAGCGCGATGTTCCCGCGATGCCGACGCGGGCTCTGCTGCCCCGTCGCCAGCGCCCAGCCGTGGCTGGAGAAGGGGTTGGTGACTCTGCTCGTCTTGAAATCCCTCGCGGGGTTCGGAAGAGATCGCCTCTCCCTCGCGCATCGGCCAGGCGGAGTTCCTCTCGTCGGTTTCCCAGGTCTTAGAGGACGTGGTGTTTTTTTACCAGTTGCGTGAAACTCGCTTTTCGAACAAAAAGAAGCTGCGGAGCGGCTGATTTTGGCAACTCCCCGAAGGCCAGCGGCTTGCGAGTTCAACGAGGAGAGGGCCAGGCTCAATCCCGCCCCGCATATCGTTTTTTTCATGCCTCTGGCATATTTCTAGCTGGTACATCCCAAGAACAGCAACGTCGACCCAACAACGCCGTGTTTGGAGGGAGGAGGGAACAATGGAAATACTGAGGGATTTGGGGATTGCGATGACCATTTGCGCCATACTCGGGATGTTCATGGGCCGGAGTGAGCGCTACGCGGGAAGACGCCTGAAGGGCTTTGCCGTGGGATTACTGGCCGGGCTGCTGGTGCTTTTGCCGGTGGCAGGTATTATCCTTCTCCTTTTTATGCCGGCTTTGCCGGATGGCATCATCGATGCATCCATTGTGGCGGTTGTTCTTTATGAAATTACTCTCTGGGCGCGGCTCGCGCGCCATGCGCAGTCCCCCGCAGTGAATACGACGCCCCGGCCTATGCCTGACTTGAAGACGGAGGGCGCTTCTCTGGAGTTTCTGGAAAACGAGCGCACTGCGGCGTAGGCTTCTTTTTCCTTCCGAAAAGATCCCTTGGTTTGCCCGTGGCATGGGCTATCTTCAGCGATCGTTTCGTTCTCATTACCCTGTCTTTTCACCTGCCTGAGGCACTTTGCGATACGCCCAGGCATCGGTTCTAGGGAATGAGGTTATACCCTGCCCTTTCGCTTTCACCCGGTCGACGTGCCTTTTGGCATGCGGTCCAATGTTCCTTTTCCTCTTATGTCGTTTACTGTCACTGAAGTTGCCGCGCGTGTCCAAGGGACGGTTATTGGGGAGGGAGGCACACTTTTGAGTGGATTCGCTCCGGCCGCCAGCGCGCAGTCGGGCGACCTGACCTTTGCCGATACGGGCGAGTACTTCCTCGCGGCGGAGAACAGTGCCGCTGCGGCCGTCCTGGTGTCTGGAGATTTTGCCTCGGCGACCAAGGCCATCATTCGCGTTCGTGATTCACGCATCGCCATGGCGAGGGTGCTGCCCATTTTCTTTCCCGCCGAGGTGTTGCGGGCAGGGGTGGATCCGGGAGCCACCGTGGCCAAGTCAGCCGTGGTCGATCCTACTGCGCACGTCGGCCCCGGCTGCGTGATTGGAGAAGGCGTGCGGATTGGCGCGCGCTCGACTCTCATGGGTGGAAACCATCTTGGTGCCGGCGCCAGTCTGGGCGAGGATGTTGTGTTGCATCCCAACGTAGTGGTCTATGCAGGCTGCGTGATAGGCAAGCGCGTCGTCATCCATGCGGGGACGACGATCGGCTCCGATGGTTACAGCTACGTTTTTGATGAAGGCCGTCACCGCAAGGTCCTGCAGGTCGGGAATGTCATTGTCGGGAACGACGTGGAGATTGGCTCAAATACTTCGATCGATCGCGCGGCCCTTGGGTCCACCGTGATTGGTGCCGGTACCAAGATTGATAACCTGGTTCACGTGGCGCACAATGTCGTGATCGGCAGTCATTGCCTGATCATGGGTCAGGTTGGTTTCGCGGGCAGCACTCATATCGGCGACTATACGGTGATCGCCTCACAGAGCGGCATCTCGGGTCATCTAAAGATCGGTCGGCAAGTGATGATTGGAGCCAAATCCGGGGTGATGAGAGATATCCCCGATGGCTCGAAGGTGGTGGGTGTACCTGCCCAACCCGGTCTCAAGGCCAAGCGCCAATGGGTGGCGGTGGAGCAGTTGCCCGATTTGATTCATCGTTTCCGGAGGCTCGAGAAAAAGGTCGAGCAAATGGGTGTCTCCCTGCCGCCGGCTCTTTAGGCCCTCTATTTCCGGTGGCTAGTGCAGGCCACGGTACATATT
>FTBG01000548.1_pt1 | contig 98517 bp, 70 predicted proteins | sample 1639311 | NCBI WGS metagenome assembly FTBG01 (sample SAMEA3914864, study PRJEB12502) | metagenome | biome: forest; material: soil | place: USA | collected 2012-03-12 | depth 0.3 m | reverse complement strand
GGTGATCTAAGGGCGGGGCCCGAGGCGGGCAGGAAAGCGAAACGACATCCCTGTGAACGACGTAGGGCAGGATTTTCCAGAGGTCTCCGCCGTTCCCGAACGGCTGAGGCGGACTGGGTCTCGTAACGAACGAGGCGACTGGGACCAGGTTGCTGTGTTACAGCAAGCGCTGCTTGACGCCTTGCGTCCGATGGCAGCGTTTGGTTCCGGTGAATCCTGCTCAGGGAGGCACGTCCTGACACCGTTGCCAGTGTTTCGTCGATGTCCCCTTTTTCGTAGTTCACGAAAGCAGCATTCGCAGAATGAGTTTAGAGCGCAAGAAATGTTAGAGTAACGAAACGAATGGCGTAGAGAGAAACGTCTGCTGGCACGCCTTTCAGGGCGCCGGCTTTTGTTTGGGCGCAACCGGTGGTCGCCCTCGCCAGGCTCGGTCGACCACCGGCTAATTGCTGGCATTCCTCCGGGATGAAGTGGAGTTCGGCCATTTTCGCCGGACCCGAGTAAGGCGGGTGCTTTCCGAGGGGTGGCGGGATGTCAAGGCTGTGTCGTCGCGCTGGGTATCTGACGAATTCGGATTGTTGGATTTTGCATGGCAGGAAGGATATGGAGCGTTTACCGTGAGCGCGTCGCAGCGGGAAGTCGTGCGTGCATATGTGCTTCGACAGGAGGAGCACCACCGTCGACGTACGTTTCAGGAGGAATATGTCGAATTGTTGGAGCTCAGCGGGGTGAAATTTGATCCTGAGTACCTCTGGTAACCGGCTCCGGCGCCCCTGCCGGGGCGCAACCGTAATTTATCGCAAATCCGGTGGCTCACGCCACCGGCTAAATTCTGGCGTCCCTCCGGGACTAGTCTGGCGTTATTGACGGGTGCTCCGTGCAATCAAAATTGGCCAAACCCCAGGGCGCGGCCTGCAGCCGCTCTTGGGGAAAAGACTTCCCCCTATTCCGGGTCGAATCAGGAACTTCCCGCGTGCGCATGTAAATGTGCACGCGTGGTGCGACTTCGTCGCGCTACGGCTGCTTTCGGCAGCCGCGCATTTGTGAATGCCAGACGAACTCGGCATTCATGCGGTTCAGTGTTTGCGGAGCGCCGTTCCCCCCCCGCCACGTTTCCGACGCACCGCGCTAGGTAGGAATACCTCGCCTACATTGGCGCCGCCTCGCATCACCGTTGATCGGTTTGCCCGCGTCAAGGTAGGATAGAATTGGCCAAAGTCCAGGCGAGCGTATTTAAATGTGCGCGCCTCCGCGCCGCGCGATCGCGCGGGCTTGAGTTTTGGGGGAATCTCGTTTAGTGGGGAGGCAAAACGATGAAAGAGGTCTTTCGCAATGCGGACTCGGCTTTGGTCGGGTTGTATCAGTCGATGTTGAACGACGCGGGAATCGATACGTTCATGCACAATTTTCACTCCCAGCAGATCGCCGGCGGGGTGGTCGCGTTCTTTTTTCCGCTTTGGATGTTTCAACCAACGCTCAGCGTGGTGCACGCCGAGGATTATCCCGAGGCCATGCGGATCTTACGGGAATTGCGGGATGACAACGTGAACGAGGCTCCGGATTGGAAGTGTGCGAAATGCGGGGCGAGCGCGCCCGGAAATTTCGAGGCCTGCTGGAGTTGTGATTCGCCGCGCGGTGAAGCGTCGGTTTCCGGTTAGCGTCGAGATGAGGGTGGCGCTCAGGAGGGGCGAATGGGAGGAATGCGAGTGATGGGAGAGCTGAGTCTATCGCTGTTGGCTAACCTTTGCGGAGGCGGAGGGAGGCGGCTCGAAGATATTGCCGAGCAATCTTGGATGCCGTGATGGAGCCATCCATATCCGTGGGAGCCAGGCGATTTCGTGGTATGACTCCGGATAAAGATTCCAAGCCCAAAAGCTGCCGTCCGCCGCCAAGGCAAATCGTTCCTGCCGTTCATAGAATCCGACCCAATCTTGGTGGGGATCGAGTTGTTTCCAAATTCCCGGCTGCGCTGGGGTTTCGCCATAGGTCCAGAGTCTGCGAAAGGCGTCGGCGTTATTTTTATGAGGCTGGTAAGCCCAGAGCGTGCCGTTGGTTTTGAGGGCGATCGGCCAGATTTCGGTGGCGATGGACCGCCAGTTTGTTTCTGCACTGATTTGGACCTTATCGCTCTTTCCCGAGGAATTGCGGGTTTGGTCATCCGAGCGGAGCAGCCAGAGTGTGCCGTCCGAGCGTATGGCGCCTTTTTTGATGCTGTTGAACGGCCAGGCCCAACTCCAGCTATCCGGAGCGCCGTATGATCGGTGCAGCGTCGATGTCGAGTCCCAGGCGCCGGTATCCAGTTGTGATTGGGCGGACAGGCGTCGACCTATAAAATACGGCGGCAATTCTTCCGAGCGATCATAAGGTATCCAAGAAGGGTGATACTTTTCCTGCTGTTTTTCGCGCTCCAACCAATATTTCACATGCCATTCACGCCCCTCCTCATCCACCGCGGTGACAAAGGAGTAGGGCAGAGGCAAACGAGACAGATCTTTCCACTGCGAAGTGGCGTCGAGGCGAGTGAGCGGAAAAGTGTCCAACCCTGGCCAGAGCGATGCCACGAGGCCGGGCGGCACGCGTTGTGTGGCATAGTCTTCCGGCGGGGTGGGCCGCTCAAAAGTCTGAGCAGTTTTTTCATCGGCCGGCCCCCAGTACCACAAAGTGCCGTCGTCGCGGAGGAGCATGGCATACCAACCGATGTCCACGACTTTTTTCCAGTGGGTATCCGAACCGACACGGTGCATATTGATCGGGCTCGCGTTCTCGGCCGCTACATTGGGGGATGGATTGAAACGAGGTGGGTTGTTATGTTCCGAGCACCACAGAGTGCCATCCTTGCGGAGCGCGATGATGGTATGCGAGGCGAGTGCGACGTCCAGCCAATCGTCGCCGGCGAGAAATTGTCCGCGCTCGAGGCGAGACGTGAACAGTGAAATCCAAAGCCGGCCATCGGCAAAGAGGAGCGAGCAGAATCGTTGCTCGTTTGATCGCCAAGAGTCACGGTGAGTGACGGCAAGGCGCGGGGGCGGTTGAGACAGAGAAAGGAGGGGCGCGCCATGTTCCGTCGCCGTGGCCGGAAGAACATATTCCCAGACCCGGAAATAAATGGCGGTGGAGAGCGTCGTGGCAACGGCCACGGAAGCGGCAACGCCGCCGAGATTCCGCAGGCAAAGGCGAAGCCGGCTTTCGCGATTGCGGAAGTTCAGCCACCCGAGCGAGGGCATGGCAAGCGCCATGATCAGGAGCGAGAAGTTAGTTGGGAGCGGCAGGAACTCGCGAAAGAACTCGGAAAAGTCGAAGTCGTTCCGAAGATCAATGAAATAGCCGGCGAGAGCAAAAAGGAAAAGGACTCCACCGAGGCCGAGCGCCTCGAGCAGTGAACCGGCCAGGGTGGAGGCGTAAAAGGCGATCCCCGCGGTGAAAAGGAAGATAAGAATCAGGCCCGCATAGCTTTCGACATAAGTGAAAGGCAGCGATCTCGCCAGATAGTCGGAATCGACATACGGATGGTGGAAGCTAAAGTTGCCCAGAAGGGAGTAGAGCACGTCGTGTCTGACGCCGCAGATTCGGCCGAGAGTTTCCGCAATGTGGAAGAGTATGGCGCTGACCGCGCCGCCGCAGAGGAGGACAAAAACAAACTTGAGGAAGTATTGGCGGAATGCCGCGACGGGCAGGCAACGCTGTGCATCCAGCGTGCCGAGTCGACGTTCATCGGCAATGGCGGTGGCGGCAATGAGAAAGGGCGGGATAAACCAGACCAGTCCAAACCAGGCGAGCAAGGCATCGAGATCATTGGTTTGCGGCCGATCGGCATGGAGAAAAATCCGGCGGAGGGCGAGGATGGCCAGATGCAAAAGAAACAAGCCTCCCAGGCCAACGAAGTTGACGGTTTGGAGGCCGAATTCTTTGCGCAGCAAGGCAATAGTCGGCGGTGACGGCCGGCGAGGGCGCCGCGCGGAGGACGCCTGGTGATCGCGTCTCGAGAAAAGGTCAATCACCTGTGTGGCGCCCGACATTTCCTCGACGCCGGCGAAGAGTTTCAAAGACCCGTAAATGCCTAGGGCGGCGCCGAGCGCGAGAAGGACGGTGAGCGTGGCGAGAGCGGTATGGCTCTCGATATGGAATCGATCGAAGACGAGAAGAGCCTCGATGGCGAAGGCCGCCGGAAGCAGCACGGTGAAAGCAAGGGCCGGCGCGATCTGGCGCGTGAGCAGGGTGAAAGAAAACCCGCCGGCAATCGCGAGCGCGGTCGCCACGGGAAAAGCGAGGAAGGACGAGCTATTTTCGTCGGCGATAGATTTGATTCCGCCGCAGATGACACAACCGGCGGCGACCGTCGTGAGCGCCGCCATGAGCACAACAAGTTTAGCTTTCCAGAGTTCTCGGCGGGGCATGGGCTGGGTGAGCAGCATGCCGAAGGTCCCAAAGGCGAATTCGCGGCCGAAGGAGGCTACGGCCAATATGGCCATGCCAAAGAGCGTGGTGAGGATGGGCGCGGAATTTTCAGGGGCGCAGAAGCGGGCCGGCCCGATGGCGAGAAGCATGGCGACGAGCCAGATTGGCAAGAGCAGGCGGATTTCTTTTTTGACGAGCGTGTTCATGGGGTAGCTGAATTTTTAGTTTTCGCGAACCTCGAGGCTGTCTTGGGGAAGGATATTGTTATCGGAGAAGCGGGCCGTTTAGTTGGATTTCGACGAAGAGCTGCGGTCGGAAGGCGACGTGAAGATATTGCCGAGATATTTTGGACGCCTCGAAGGGATAAGCGTGATCGCCGACAGGCCGGGCAGGTCTGTGATTTGTTCCTCAGCGATGGCCCATTGCCACAGGCTCCCGTCGGCGGCGAGCGCGAATCGACCGGGATAAATCGCGACCCAATCCGTGTGCGGGTCGATCTGTCGCCAGGCGATGGGCTGCCGGGGTTTTCCGCCATAGGTCGTGAGACCATCGAGAGCATCCTGGTTATTGGAAGGGCGATATTCCCAGAGCGTATGATCGGCTTTCAAGGCGATCGGCCACATATCGGCGATCGCGGAGCGCCAATTTGTTTCCGCACTGATTTCAAGGGCGTCGTGGCGGCGGGGAGCGACCGTTCCTTTTTCTTCGGGGCGGAGTATCCAGAGCGTACCGTCTTTGCGAACCGCGATTTCCGCAGAGCCATCGGCAAGAAAGGCGGACTTCGCTTCGTATGGAGCGGAGGGCAGTGGCGGGGCGAGGCGGCCCGCGTGGAGACTCGGCGACCAATCCTCTGAGCGGTCGTAAGCGGCGAGAAACGGGAGGGTAATGTCTTTTAAGACACCTGACTCAGAAAAATACGATTTGCACGCAATCAACCAATCGTAACCTTCGGTATCTCTGACTACGGGACGGAGCGTGTTTGGAAACTCCGTCCATTTCGAGGATGTTTCGAGGCGTTCCAGCGGAAACCTGGGCAGACCCGGCCATGAATCCAAACTCGTAGGATTGAAAAATACATACGCCCCTCCTTTATCCGACGGTCCCCAGTGCCAGAGCGAACCGTCGTCGCGAAGCAGGATGGCAAACTCCCCCATCGCGAGGAGGCTCTTCCAATGGGCCTCGGCGCCAACGCGCTGCATGACAATGGGCGGAGCGCCTCCGACAGTTGCCTGAGAAATCTGGCGCGGATCGATCGAATATTCCGAGCACCAGAGGCTTCCGTCCCGGCGAAGACCAATGATGGTATGCACGGCAAGCGCGACGTCCAGCCAGTCATCGCCAGGAAGAAACTGTCCGGACTCGGGTCGTGAAGAGAGTCGTCCGATCCAGAGACGGCCATCGGGAAAGAGGAGTGAGCAAAGGCGTTCCTGCTCGGACCACCAATAGGTGTTGGCGGTCGAGGAGAAGCTTGGGGGCGTTTGGAGCAAAGCCGGGCGGGGGGCGCCGTGGGGCGCACTTGGGAGCACCCATTCCCAAGCGCGGAAATAGATGGCGGCAGTCAAGGCGACCGCGAGGGCCTGGGTGACGGCAAGACCGCCAAGATTCCACGATATCTTGCGAAGGCGGGTTTGTTGCGTCTGAAAATTGTGCCAGCCGAGAAAGGGTAGAGAAAGGGCCAGGACGAACTGCAGGCAATATACGCAAAGAGGGACAGTTGTAACCTCGGCTCCGAAGGCTATGAATGGGGTGACAAACCGCAGCGAGAAACCCGCTATGGTGAGGATGACGAGCGTCGCGGCGAGGCCCAGCGCTTCCAGGGTGGAGGCGGTAAGCGTCGCGGCGTAGAAGGCAATGTTGGTTACGGCGAGGAAAAGCAGGAGCAGGCCGGAGATACATCCGATGGGCGAGAAGAGGTGTGGCGCCGAGGTCTCGGGGAGATAGATGATCGCTGGCGAGAGCCACGGAAGATGTGGAATCGGGCCGAAATAGGCCAGGAGGGACTGAACCAGATCGTGTTTTATGCCCCAGGAACATCCCAGGCTTTCGGCCACGTAGAAGAGCAGGGCGCTGAGCGCGCCGCAAAGGAGGACGAAGAGGTGCTTCAGGAGAAATTGATGCGCTGGGGCAACGGGCAGTGATCGTTGAGTCGCCAGTGTGCCGAGGCGGCGTTCCTCGCAGATGCTCGTGGCGGCGATGAGAAATGGCGGGAGGAACCAGAGAAGCCCAAACCAGGTGAGACAAACATCAAGGTCCCTTGCCTGCACAGTGTCCGAGCGCAGGAAGGCGACGCGCAAAGCCAAAACCGCCAAATGCAAAAGAAACAAGGCGGCCATCCCGTACAAGCTGAAGGATTGCAGGCCGAATTCTTTTCGAAGCAAGGCAACGATCGGCAAATGACGCCGGAGCGTAGGCCGTGCGGCGGCTGCGCCTTCACGGGAGCGGCGGAAGAATAGACTGATGGTCGTTGCCGTCGCCGAGGTTTCTTCAATCGATGCGAATATGCGGAGGGACCAATAAATGCCCAGCGCCGCGCCCACGGTGAGCGCAAGGGCGAGGATGCCGAAGACGGTGTGGCTCGCAACATTGAATCGCTCGAGGATAAATGACGCGAGAATAACAATGGCCGTCGGAACGAGTAAGGTGAAGACGAGCGCCGGGGTTGATTGACGAATGAGCAGGGAAAAACAAAATCCACCGCCCACAGCCAAAGCGGCAGCGACTGGCACTGCGGCCAGGGCAGAAACGCTTGCTTCGGAGAAATACTTCACTCCGCCGCACAACAAGCATACGGCGGCAACGAGGCCAAGTGCGCCGGCGAGAACCGCGAGCTTGGCCCGCCAAAGCTCGCTCCGGGAGATGGGCTGCGCCAGCAACATCCCGAAAGTCCCAAAGGAAAACTCCCGACCGAAAGAAGTGACGGCGAGGAGAGCCATTCCGTAGAGCGGCAGGATAAAGCGCCCGGGATTGTCGGGCCGGCAATGCCAGGCCGACACGATGGCAAGCGCCATCGCGACGAGCCAGATTGGCAGGAGAAGCCGGATTTCCTTTTTGACGAGGGTGTTCATTTTGGGTCGCTAACTTGAAAGTTTTGCGGGCGGTGGTGCAGCCTTATGCAAACGTATGGAAAGCGGATGAGAGGGGTGACTATTCGGATTTCATTTGCCAGTCGTGGTCCGAAGGTGAAGTGAAGATATTCCCGAGTAATTGCGGGCGCCTCGATGGAGAAAGATAGATCGCCGGCAGCCAAGATGCCACGTCGTGTCGATCTTCGTAGAGCGACCAGCGCCATAGGCTTCCATCGGCGGCAAGCGCGAACCGTTGATATTCGCCATATGTGCCGACCCAATCACGATGAGGATCGACTGGCTTCCAAATTCCAGGCCGGGAAGGTTTGGCTCCGTAAGCTAAGAGAGAGCGCGGGGCATCTGGAGTGTAGCCGCTGTAGGCCCAGAGCGAGCCGTTCGTTTTCAGCCCAACGGGCCACCGATCGAATGAGAAGGAGCGCCAATCTGTTTCTGCGCTGATTTCGAGCTGATCGCTTTTTCCGGTCGCGGGGACGAACTTATCGTCGGAGCGGAGCAGCCAGAGCGTGCCATCCTGGCGTATGGCAGCGCTTTTGGAATGCGTAATGGGCCAGACCGATTTCCATGGATCCTGGGCTATGGGCGTTTGCGCCGTGAGCCGCCACGCATGGTATAGGGGAGACCACGTTTCTGCGCGATCCCACTGGATCGTGGGTGGCGGCGCGGCGGCTTCCAAGGTGTTTTCCCGCGTAAGCCAGGTGTTCGCTTTGATCATCCAGGCACGGCCTTCCTCATCGACTGCCTTGGCAAGGGTGAAGCCGTATGGCGACGGCGGAATGAGATCTGTCCACCTCGAGGGCGTTGTGATGCGAGTGAGCGGAAATGCATCCAGCCTTGGCCAAAGAGATGAGACGAGGGAGGGAGGAACAGGATGTGGGAGGTGTCGTTCCGTCGCGGTCGGATGCAAAAAGGTGATCGCTGCTTCATCGCTGGCTGGCCCCCATTGCCACAGTGAACCGTCATCCTGCAACAACAGGGCGAACCAGCCTTCGGCAACGACCTTCTTCCAATGAGTCTCGGAGCCGACGCGATGCATAACAATCGGCTGGTTCCGTTCGGCGGCCACCTTTTCGGGAGGATAGTCTTCCGGATAGGTCGAATACTCGGAGCACCAGAGAGAGCCATCTTTGCGGATGCCAATGATGGTATGGTCGGACAGGGCAGTTTCGGACCAGTCATTGCCGGACAGGAATTGTCCAAAGGCGATTTGCTCGGTCTGAGGAAAGAAGGACGCGATCCAGAGATGACCATCGGCAAAAAGGAGTGAACAAAGCCTTTCGTCCGAAAGAGGCATAGAAGAGTAGGAGATCGAATTGGCAGAGGTCCTTCTCAACGTCAGTCCCACGTGCTTTCGAGTGGTAAGGAAAAAGCGCGGCGGGGGCTGGAGCAATGATAGGCGGGGGGATCCGTGCGCTGGAACTCGCAAGTCGACGGTTTCCAGAACTCGGAAATAGATCGCGCTGGCGAGAGCGGCGGCAAGCGCCAGCGTTGCTGCGACGCCGAGAAGATTTCGCAGGCAGAGGCGGAGGCGGCTTTGACGGCTGGCGAGGTTTTGCCAGCCGAGCCAGGGCAAGGCCAGAACCAAGAGCGAAATCGCGCAGCAAACGCACAGCGGCATGAACCCCCCAGTTTGAAAACGCTGGGCATATCCTGCGGCGGCGAGGACAAAGAATGCCGCGCCCAGACCGAGCGCTTCGATGGTATTTGCGGCAAGCGTCGAGGCGTAAAAGGCGAGGCCGGTGATGACGATAAACAGGAAGATCAATCCGGCAGAACTCGCGCCGAGCGTGAGCGGGAGCGCGGCGGCCTCGTCGATGACGTCGAAATTTAAAACGCCGCCTGTATTGTAGGAGCCAACATTGGCCAGGAGTGCATAGAGCAGATCGTGTCTCACTCCTCCAAACCGGCCGACGGTCTCGGCGAAGTGGAAGAGAGTCGCGCTAAGCATGCCGCCACAAACCAGGACAAAAAGGAATTTCAAAAGGTACTGGCGCGAGGCGGCGGCAGGCAGGCAAAACTGGGCTTCCAAGGTACAGAGTCGACGTTCCTCGGCAATGCTCGTCGCGGCGACGAGAAATGGCGGGATGAACCAGAGAAATCCAAAACAGGCGAGGAACGCGTCGAGGTTATCGACCTGTGGTCGATCCGTGTGTAGAAAGATACGGCGAAGCGTCAGAACGCCGAGATGAATGAGAAACAAGCCTGCCATGCTGGCGAGGTTGAAGGCTTGCAGGCCAAATTCCTTGCGAAGCAAGGCCCGGAAGGGCGAGAAACGGCGCGACGCTTTCCGGGCGGAAACCGATCTGAAGGCGGGGGGTGCGAAAAAGCAGACGGGCAGCGAATTTCCGGATGTTTCTTCGAGACCCGTGAAAAGACGGTGCGACCAGTAGATGCCAAGCACGGCGGTCGCGCCGAGCGCCGTAGCGAGGATTCCGGATGCGATGTGGTTCGTGATGTGGAAACGCTCGAAGACGAACAAGGCCTGGATGATAATCGTAATCGGAATGAGCACGGTGAAGGCGAGCGCAGAGACGGTTTGCCGTGTGAGAAGCGTAAAGCAAAATCCGCCGGCGACGGCCAGGGCGGCGGCCAAGGGAATGGCGGCCCAGACCGGAACACCAGAGCCGGAGACAGACTTCAGGCCGCCGAAAAACAGCCAGCCGGCGGCCAGGGTGGCGAGGGCGGTGGCGAGCACGGAGAGTTTGGCCTTCCAGAGCACACTCCGGGAAATTGGTTGGGCGAGTAACAAGCCAAAGGTGCCGAAGGCGAACTCCCGGCCGAACGAGGCGACGGCGAGGATGACCATGCCAAGGAGTGCGGTGAAGACGGGGGTGGGATTCTCTGGTGCGCAACGCCAGGCGGGGCCGATGGCGAGCACCATGGCGGCGAGCCAGATGGGCAAGAGCAGGCGGATTTCTTTTTTGACGAGGGTGTTCATTGGGGGAGACTTACTGGATGTTTTCCCGAGCAGTGTGGCTGCCGTAGTCAACGATGTTGCCAACGGGTAAATCGGGTATGGGAGATGAGGCGTGGTCCGAAGCTGAAGGCGACTTTTGATCTGAACGCGATGTGAAGATATTGCCGAGCAATGCGGGTCGCCGCGAGGGCGCGAGGGTGATCGGCAGCAGCCAGTCGGCGATCTTTTGTTCTCGAGCCTGCAAGTCCCATTGCCAGAGTCCACCGTCGGCTGCGAGTCCGATCCGACCGTTAGCGGTATAGATCGCCACCCAATCCGCATGAGGCTCCATCTTTTTCCAACCACCCTCCTGCTTGGGCTTTTGTCCGTAGGTGGTGAGGTCCCGGAAATCGTTCATCGGATCGGATGGCCGATACACCCAGACGGTGTGGTCCTTCTTTAAAGCGTACGGCCAGATCAAGGTTTCGGCCAACCGCCAATCGGTATCTTTGCTGATTTCGATGGCGTCGCTCTTGTTTGTCGGGACTTGGTGGTCCCCCTCGGTGCGGAGCGCCCAGAGCGTGCCGTCCTGGCGAATCGCAATTTGTGCATTGGGCCTTCCGATCCAACCCGTGCTCTGCACATAGGGAGTGGTCGGCGCCGGCGCGGCGAGGCGCCAGACCTGGAGATTCGGCGGCCACGCTTCTGTGTGGTCCCACGGATTTGACGGTGAATAGGGAACGCTTTTCGATCCTTTGACGATTGGGGTAAGATTTTTCGCCGTAATGAGCCAAGCGCGACCTTCGGCATCAGTGGCGATCGGGTATTTATTACGATTGAGCGCGGTCCACTTGGAAGCGGTCTCGAGGCGGATCAGCGGAAATGCCGCCAATCCCGGCCAAAGACTTTCCAAATACTGGGAAGGAACTGGATGGTTCGAAAAGTCTTCCGGCACGGAGGGATATGTATATCTAACGGCCGCGTTTTCATCGGCTGGGCCCCAGTGCCATAACGAACCGTCGTCGCGGAGGAGCAAGGCGAACCAGCCCAAGGCGATGACGTTTTTCCAGTGGGTGTCTGCGCTGACGCGCTGCATGACGATCGGCTCGGCGTTCTCGGTAACGGACAGATCGTTTGCCCGAGGATTGGTATATTCGGCGGACCAGAGCGTGCCGTCGCTGCGGATTCCGATGATGGTGTGTTCTGCCAGGGCGACGTCTGTCCAATCATTTCCCGCAAGAAACTGGCCGGGAGCCAATCTGCTCGCTGCAAACCGCCCATCCTCATAGTGTAAGGCTCCGCGTGCGGCCCAGAGCCGCCCGTCAGCGAACAAAAGCGAATACAGCATTCCGCGGCCAGGGAGGCTAGTGCTGCGGAGCTGGGGCGGAGACTGTTGTAAGGAGAGGCGTGGCGTTCCGTGAGCGGCACTTGGGAGCACCCATTCCCACGTCCGGAAATAGACGAGAAGCGTGAGCACGGCGGCCAAGGCGAGCGAGCCGGCGAGGCCCGAGAGGTTCGTGGCCAATCTGCGGAGACGACTTTGCCGATCGCGGACGTTGAGCCAGCCCAGCCATGGAATGACCAAGACGAGCGCCAGGAGCGCACAATAGATCCCGAGGGGGAGCGACTGAATGCCCCAGGAAAAGGCCGTGAAAGTTGGCTTGGCGAAACGGTAGGAATAGCCGGCGACGGCGAGCGCGAAGAATACGACACCGACGGCAAGGGCTTCCAACGTGTAGCCTGTGAGCGTAGAGGCGTAGAAGGCGATGCCGGTAACAAATAGGAAGAGCACGAGCATGCCGGCGAAGGTCTCGGCGCCCGTATGATCAGCCTGGTTGACGGTGATCGCGTCGATATATCCGGAGAAGCCGGCGAGATCCTCGCGGTGACTGTTGCCAAAGACAGTGAGGATCGAGTGGATGATATTATGCTTCACGCCCCAGGCCGCGCCGAGGGTTTCGGCCAGGTCGAAGAGGGAGGCGCTCAGCGCCCCACCGCAGAGCAGGACGAAGCAGAACTTGAGGAGATACTGGCGCCCGGCGCTGAAAGGCAGACAACGCTGGACATCCATGGCGCCGAGGCGGCGCTCCTCCGCGATACTCGTAGCGGCGACAAAAAATGGCGGCAGGAACCAGAGCAACCCAAAGGACGTGAGAAAGACGTCGAGATCGTTGGCGTGGACACTATTCGACCGCAGAAATGCAGCGCGTAGAGCTAAAACAGCCAAATGGGAAACGAATAGGGCGGCCATCCCGTACAAGCTGAAGGATTGCAGACCGAACTCTTTTCGCATCAAGGCGACGAGCGGCAAATGGATCCGGGGCGCAGGTCGGGCGGCCGTTGCAGTTTCCCGGGAGGGACGAAAGAAAAGGCCGATGGCCGTTGCTGCCGCCGGGGTTTCTTCGATCGATGTGAATAGGCTGAGCGACCAATAAATACCCAGCGCCGCGCCCACCGTGAGGGCGAGGGCGAGGATGCCGAAGGCGGTGTGGCCCACGACATTGAATCGCTCGAGGATAAATGACGCGAGGATAACAATGGCGGTCGGCACGAGTAAGGTGAAGACGATCGCGGGCGTTGTTTGGCGAGTGAGCAGGGTAAAACAAAATCCTCCGCCCACCGCCAAAGCGGCGGCGACAGGCACGGCGGCCAGGGCAGGAACGCTGGCTCCGGAGAAAAACTTCACTCCGCCGCACAACAAGCAGACCGCGGCGACCAGGCCGAGTGCACCGGCGAGAACGGCGAGTTTGGCCCGCCAAAGCACGCGGCGGGAGATGGGCTGCGCGAGCAACATCCCGAAAGTCCCAATGGAAAATTCCCGACCGAAAGAACCGACGGCGAGGAGGGCCATGCCGTAGAGCGGCAGGATAAAGCGTCCGGGATTGTCGGGCCGGCAATGCCAGGCCGACACAACGGCAAGCGCCATCGCGGCGAGCCACACGGGCAAGAGGAGGCGGATCTCTTTTTTGACGAGGGTGTTCATGGGGTTGGAGACTTGGAGGTTTCCGTGTTGCCGCCGGGCAGCGGGGTGAAGATGTTACCGAGCAATTGGGGGCTCGACGGCGCCAGCATGACCTCTGGGAGCCACGATGCCTTTCTCACTCGTTCCGGTGCATACTGCATTTGCCAGAGGCTGCCATCGGCGGCCAAGGCAAATGAGAATGAGCTGCCGTAAATGCCGACCCAGTCTTTATGGGAATCGAACCGACGCCAGCGGCCTGACCAGACAGCGTCGCTTTTATTCGAGTAGTAGCATGTCCAAAGTGTTCCGTTCGTTTTCAGCGCAACTGGAAGGGAGACATCGATGATCGAACGCCAGTCGGTCTCGGCGCTGATTTGTATGGGAGTAAATTCCTCTCGTGCCTGGCGGGATTTGAATTTTGGTTGAAAAGCCCAAAGCGTTCCATCCTGGGCGATGGCGCCAGTTGCCTGATTGCCATCGAGATACCAAGTAGATTTCGAGCGGCGGCCGTCCGGCATCTCGAGCGGTTCGTGCGCGTAACGGAAAGCCCGCAGATTTACCGGCCAAATCTCTTCGCGGTCCATGCTTCTCCCCAATAGAGGCGCTGGCGCGCGTACGATGGTATTCGGCGGATTGAAGTCATAACCGGGTACAATGGACCATTCCCTGCCGTCCTGATCCTCTGCGCGAATGGGAGGACTGGACCACTGACGCTTTCGCAAGCCGGTCCATTTGGTAGTCGTGTCGATCGGGCTGATAGGAAATGCGTCCAGACCGGGCCAGATTGATGCGCGCAGTTCCGTTGGACCTGGGCGTCCGGCGTATTGCTCCGGCGGAAACGGGTTGCGAAAAGCCATAATGGAAGCGTCGTCGGAGGGTCCCCAAAACCAGAGAGACCCGTCGTCGCGAAGGAGTAAGGCAAACCAATCAAGCGCAACCACGGTTTTCCAATGAGAATCGGAGCCGACCTGGCGCATGACCGGTGGCTGGGATCGCGCGGCGGCGAGCGCCTTTGGAGAAGTGTCCCGGGAAGCAAACGGAATTTCTGCGCTCCAGAGTGTCCCGTCTTTGCGAAGTCCGATCACGGTGTGGCGGGCGAGCGCGGCGTCGGCCCAATTGTCACCGGCGAGAAAATGCCCGTACTCAAATTTTGGAGTATAGTCAGGGGCAGGCGGATCGTGGCGATAGGTCCAGGTGGCGACCCAGAGGCGGCCATCCGGGAAAATGAGGGAACAAATGGGATCGGACTCCGACCAGGGGTCGCGTCGCAGCATTTTCCGGGAGGTGTGATCGGGCGAATCATATCGATTGCGATGTGCGATGGATAGACGCGGCGGATCCTGAGCCAGCGAGAGCCGCGGCGCGCTGTGTTGGGTCTGACTCGGGAGCACGCATTCCCAGGTCCTGAAATAGATGGCGAGCGTGAGTCCGAAGGCCAAAACCAGGGCGAGAGTGAATCCGGAAAGATTCCGTATAAGGACACGGAGGGTGTTTTGACGGCCATGGAGATTTTGCCAACCCAGCAACGGCAAGGCGAAGACCAGCACAGCGATCGAACAGTAGATCCCGAGGGGAAGCGGCCAAATAGAAAAACCGAAGGCGAAGAACGAATATTTCGCGAAACGAAGGGAGTAGACAGCGGAGGCAAGTAACGAAAGCACCGCGCTCAAGCCAAGCGCCGCCAGCATCGATTTCGCAAAGGTTGCGACATAAAAAGAGATGCCGGCGACGGAACAAAAAATGAGGATCAGGCCGACGAGCTGTTGGGCGGGCGACATGGACGACCACATCGGAACGGTGGTATCGAGTAGTCCGAGGGGATTTCGCGCATTGTATTCGTCAAAGCTGAAATAGCCGAGGAGCGGATTGAGAAATTGATGTTGCAAGCCCCATTTCATGCCGATGGTTTCGGCGAGGTAGAGCAGGGTGGCGCTGAGGACTCCGCCGCATAGCAACACGACGAGGAACTTGAGAACGTATTGCTGCCAGCCAGCGACCGGCAGGCAGCGTTGGGAATCCAATGTGCCGAGACGCCGCTCTTCGGCAATACTGGTGGCGGCGATCAACAAGGGCGGCAGGAACCAGAGCAGGCCAAAGCCAGTGAGGAATGCATCGATATCTTTCCCTAGCGAGCCTTGGGAATGCGCGAGCGAGCAACGAAAGCCGAGGACGGCGAGTTGGAGGATGAACAATCCCGCCATGCCGACCAGGAGCGTGGATTGCAGGCCGAGTTCCTTGCGAAGCACGGCCAGCAGAGGTCTGTAGCGTCGCGACATTGGACATACGGACGCCATTGCACGACTTCCTTGACGCGAAAAGACGCCGATCGATGCTGTGGCGGCCGATGATTCTTCAACGCCGGCGAAGAGTTGAAGCGACCAGTAAATACCAAAGCCGGCCGAAACGGCGAGAATTGTCGCGACGGTGGCTAAAACAATCGGTCCTTCAATACGCAGGCGATCGAACACGAACAGGGTTTGAAGCACGATGGCCGTAGGGATGAGGACCGTGAAGGCGAGCGCCGGAGCCGTTTGCCGTGTGAGAAGGCTGAAGCAGAAGCCTCCGGCGATGGCCAGGGCGGCGGCGATGGGGATCGTCGCGATGGCGGCTTTTCCAATAAAGAGGTGGAAGCTCATCCCGCCGGAGATCACACAGGCGAACATGACGGTGGCTAGTGCGGCGACGAGCACGAGGAGCTTTGCCGACCAGAGTTGTTGGCGAGGAATGGGTTGGGTGAGCAACATCCCGAAGGTGCCGCCGGCAAACTCCCGGCCAAAGGAGGCTACGGCGAGGATGGCCATTCCGAATAATGTTGCGAGGATGGGCAAGAGGTCGCCAAAGCTGGAATACAAGGACGTCCCGACAGCGAGTAACATCGCGGTCAGCCACACGGGTAGAAGCAAGCGGATCTCTTTTTTGACGAGGGTGTTCATGGGGCGCCGGTCGAGGGTTTTAGCTCAGTCGCGAGGTCTAGGGATGCGAGGGCTTTGCCAGCGCGCTGGAGCAGCCTTTCGTCGGTGGGCGCAACCCCGTTGGGGTAGGATGATCTTTGTTTAGTTTCCCAGGGTAGCGCGTGTGGAACACGCACAACCCTGGGCTGAGGGACGAAGCCCCGTTGGGGCAAGGAAATGGTTGCGTCTTTGGTAATGCCGGCGTGAACGGCGTGGAGACGGTGTTCATTTTGGCGCGGTTTTCAGGCTTTCCGAGGCGACGAAGATTTCCTCGAGCGAGAGGGATTCCTTGCGGACGTCCTCGGCGTGCAGGCCGCGAAGTTTCTCGATGAGGGCGTCGCTTTGGCCATTGGCGAGGATTTCCACGTCGTTGCCGGATTGCCGGATGCGCAGGGCGCCGTCGAGAGTGAGTGAAGCTGGAGGTGTGGTGAAGCGGGCGCGGATCTTGTGGAAGCGTGAACGGGCGGCATCGGCGTCCATGGCGAGGGATTCCTTGCCGTGGTCGATGATGGTGAATTCGTCGATGAGGCCTTCGAATTCGGAGATGAGATGGGTGGAAACAAAGACGGTGCGATTTTCCGGGTCACTCGACTGATAGGCGCCGATGACCGTTTCGATGAATTCGCGGCGCACGATGGGATCGAGGCCGGAGGTGGGTTCGTCGAGGACGAGGAGTTCGGGCTCGGGACAGATGGCGCCGATGAGGGCGAGCTGGGTCTTTTGGCCCTTGGAGAGGCCGTTGGTTTTCTTGCCGGGGTCGAGCTGGAAGCGGCGCAGGAGGTCGGCCTCGATGTCGCGATTCCAGTGCTTTCGAAAGGCGGCGAGATATTCCAGGGTGTCCTGCACGGTCATCCAAGGATAGAAGGCGACGGCATCCGGCACATAGGCGAGACGGGATTTGATCGCCACCTCGTGTTTGTGCGGGTCCAAGCCAAAGACGCGGACCTCGCCGGCGCTGGGGCGCAGGAGATTGAGCAGACACTTGATGGTCGTGGTCTTGCCCGCGCCGTTGCGGCCGAAGAAGCCGTAACAACGGCCGGGCTGCACGGTGAGATTCAGGCCATTGACGGCGTCGACCGAGCCATAGCGTCGGGCGAGTTGCTTGATTTCGATGACGGGAGCGATGTTAGCCATAAAGCGGGGGCAGTGAGTCAGTCGCGGTGGTTGTGAGAGTTGTTGTTGTTTGTTTCGCGGGCTTTGCGCTCGAAGTAGTCGAGCCGTTCCTGGACGAGGGAGAGAAAGTGGTCGCGGTCGATCTGGAGGTGGTGGGCCATGACGACGGCTTCATCGATTTCCGTGAGGAGCAGGCGCTGGCGGACTTCCGCGCTGAAGGGCGAGTCCTGAGTTTTGAGGAAGCTGCCTTTGCCGGGCTGGGTCTCGATGACGCCCTGGCTTTCCAATTCAGCGTAGGCCTTGGCGATGGTGTTGCGGTTGACCCGGAGCTCTTCCGCGAGGGGACGAATGGAGGGAAGGGCCTCGCCGGGCTGCATCTGGCCGGAGGCGGCGGCGTAGCGGACCTGGTCGACCAATTGCAGGTAGACGGGTTTGCCGGCTTTGAAATCGATTTGGAAAACCATGGGGGAGGTCAGCTGTCATAGACATGTAGGACAGTGGGACGGGGTCGGCAACTAGAATTTTTAGAAAAGGTGAAGATTTGTGTGTTTCCCGTGTTTTTCTCCTCGGAGATGGCTAGGTTGGCGGCGTTCCCTTGCGCGCGTTCCTCCCCCTAGTTTTGCTGCTTTGGACGATTGCCACCGGCCTTGTAAAGGCCGAGGGGGTGATCACTTCCATCGCGCGGGTGCGGGAGCTCACCGTGGAGGAGGCCACGGCCAAAAAGCCGGTATCTATCGAGGGCGTGGCGACTTTTTATGACCCTCAGCAGCGCGAACTGCTGATTCACGATGGCCGGGAAGGGATCTTTGTGACACTGCCGAAAAACGACGGCACCCGGCCGATCTTTCAGGCCGGCTCGCGGGTGCGGGTGGAGGGGGTGACGGGGCCGGGCGGGTATTTGCCCTTTCTGGTGGCGAAGAAGCTGACGGCGCTGGGAGATAGCGCGCTGCCGGAACCGCGGCGGATCACGGAGAGTGAGCTTTTCTCGCCGGCGCTGGATTGCCAGTGGGTGGAGACGCCGGGCGTGGTGACGGGCATCGAGGCGCCGGGCAAGTATTTTACGCTGGCTGTGGAGGTATCGGGCTTGCGGCTCACGGCGCTGCTGCCGATGAAGGACGACGATCGCGCGGCGGCGCTGCGCATCATGCAGCGGCCGGTGATGATTCGCGGAGTGGTGGGCACGGTCTTCAACGAGCAGCGGCAATTGACGGACCGCTTTTTTTTCACGCCCGGCTTTGAGTATCTCACGCCGCTGGACGCGGAGCCGGCGGATGGCATGGTGGAGCTGCGCACGGTGGATACGCTGCTGCGGAGCGATGTGTCACCGACTTCGCGAGTGCGGGTGCAGGGGGTGGTGACGTGGTCGACGGAGAGCGGCCTGTGGATTCGCGGGGTGGGCGGCGGGATGCTGGTCCGCGCTCTGGAGACCGATGGCTTCGCGCCGGGCGATCGGATGGAGGCGGAGGGCTTTGCGGCGGCGGCGCCGTTTCGGCCGATGCTGCGGGCGGTGCGCATTGCGAAGCTGGGGCGCCAGGAGGCGCCGCGGCCGGCTAAGGTGGATATCACAAAGGAAAGCTTTGTGGGCTTTCACAACGATCTGGCGGCAGTCGATGCGGATTTCCTGGCGCGCCGCGAGGATGCGAAAGGCATGACCGCGCTGCAATGCCGGGCGGATAAGTGGATTTTCGAGGCGCGACTGCCGCAGGGCTGCGCGCTGGGGCGAACGTTGACGCCGGGTGATCGGCTGCGGTTGACGGGCATTTTCGAATGCACGACGACGAGCCGCGCGCCGTGGAGCACGGCGGTGGATGGCTTTCAGGTGCGGCTGCGCGGGGCGGAAGATATCGCAATGCTGCATGCGGCGCCGTGGTGGACGCTGAATCGGTTGTTATGGGCGCTCGGGCTCATGGCGGTGTTGGCGCTGACGGCTCTGGCGGGCGTGGAGCTACTGCGGCGCCGGGTTCAGGAGCAGACGCGGATCATCGGCGCGCAAATCGAGCGCGAGGCGGTGAGGGACGAACGGGAGCGCATCGCGCGGGAACTGCACGATACGATCGAGCAGAATCTGGCGGGCCTGTCGGTGCAACTGCGCAATGCGCGGCAGCGCCTGGCGAATGCGCCGGAGAAAACGGATCGCGCGCTGGCGCTGGCGCAGGGGATGTTGCGGCACTGCCGCGAAGAGGCGCGGGCGTCGATCCACGATCTGCGCAGCGTGGCGCTGGAGCAGCGCGGGCTGCCGGGGGCGATGCAGGAGTTATTGCCGCCCGCGGCGGCGAAGGGAAATGCCCGACTGGGTCTGGAAATAAAAGGCGAACCGCGCACGCTGCCAGGGCGTGCGGAGATTCACTTGCTGCGCATCGCGCAACAAGCGGTGGCGAATGCGGCGGATCACGGGGCGCCGCGGGAAATCCGCGTGACGCTGGAGTATGGCGCGCAGGCCATCGTGCTGGAAGTGTGTGATGACGGCTCGGGCTTCGATGCAGCGGCGCCGGTGGCGGCGGGGCATTTCGGCATTCGCGGGATGCGGGAGCGGGCGGATCAATTGCACGCGGCGATCTCGGTGGAAAGTGCGCCAGGGCGGGGGGCGACGGTGCGGGTGACGGCGCCGATCGAGGTTTGACGGCTGATTTCCGAATTTGTTGTGATGCGCTCTTCCCCGCCATGAAACAAAAGATCCGTGTTCTCGTTGTCGATGATCATGCCATGATGCGGCTCGGGCTGGCGGAAGCCATTGCCGAGGAGCGGCATTTTCAACTCGTGGGCGAGGCGGCGAATTGCGCGCAGGCGATCGAGAGTTATCGAGAGAATCACCCCGATGTGGTGACGATGGATTTTCAGCTGCCGGGACCTGATGGAGCGGATAGCACAGCGCAATTGCGCGCGGCTTTTCCCGAGGCGCGGATCGTGATTTTTTCGGTGTCGGAGGGAGAAGAAGATATCTGGCGCGCGGTGGAGGCGGGGGGGATGGGGTATGTGCCGAAATCCGCGGAGGTGGAGGAGGTGATCAAGGCGATCCAGGAAGTGGTGGCCGGAAAGACGTATTTTCCGCCGGCGATTGCAGAGAAGCTGGCGGCGCGGCGGGAGCGGGATAGCCTCACGCCGCGGGAGTTGCAGGTGTTACGGCTGATCGTGGCGGGGCGGAGTAACAAGGAGATCGTGTCGGCGCTGCATATCTCGGAGGCCGCGGTGAAGCTGCATATCTCGAATACGCTGGCGAAGCTGAACGTGGAGGATCGGACGCAGGCGGCGATTGCGGCGGTGCAGCGGGGGATTGTAAGGTTGGCGGGGAATTGAGGCGGGTGGTGGGGAATGGGAGGAATGCTGTTGACGGGATGCTGTGGGTGTTGCGGCGCGCGTAACATACCTGCGGACCACCCCCTCCGTGGGGGCAGGAGCTCCCCTTGAGCCGCGACGAAGCTGGAGCTTCGCGCGAGCGCGCGTCTGGTGTCTACTAGTTGGTTGGCTAACTAACTTACCGCTGCATGTCGTAGTCCGCGTGATCGGACGGGTCGCCCTTTCGCAGCATGGAGAAGCCGATGCTTTGGGGGGCGGGGCTCCAGCGTTCGAAGTATTTGGTCTGGGTGTACTCGCCGTTCTCCGAGGCCAGGGCGGCGACGGTGACGCTTTCCTTCATGATCCATTTGTCATTGGCCATCGTCACGGGGATGGAAAAGACGATGGGCGCTTGGCCGATGACTTTGCCATTTAGCTGGATGAGCGCGCCGGGCGGATCGGATTCGACGGTGAGCTTGCCCGGTTCGTTGGTCAGCGGATGAGGCGTGAACGGCCGGGGCGCCGGCGTAGAGCACGACGCCAGAAGGCCGAGGGAAGCGAGGAGGAGGCGAAGAGCTTTCACGGCGCCAAGTAGTTCCTAAAGGCGAGGTGAAGTCCAGCCGATCAATGCGCCGCCATATGTTTGTCGGCGTAGTCCATGAAACGGTTCCAGTCGTACTCGATGAGATTGTGCGGCCCGGGGCGGAGGTGGTAGGCGATCATGCCGTCGGCAAAGGTGGTGTCGGGCTTTGGGTATGCCGTGGCATTCAGACCGGGCAGACCGAGCAATGCGTAGACCGGCGAAGCATTGACAGCGCCGAGGAACTCACCTTCCGGATCGGTGTCTTCGCTGGCGCTGGTCACATAGACGGGGCGCGGAGCGATGAGGGCGATGAGTTCGTGCTGATCGACGGGCAGCGTTTCGGCGTGCCCGTTGAAATGTTTGTAGTTTTCGCAGAACCAGTGCGGGAAGTTCGTATTGATGGCCGTGATGGACTCGCCCTTGGGATGGCGGGCGAGCTTCGAGCCGGTGCAGCCGGCGTCATTGCTCACGATCAGGGCAAAGCGCTGGTCCTGCGCGCCGGCCCAGAGGGCCGTCTTGCCACCGCGCGAGTGGCCGACGACCGCGACGCGGTGGGCGTCGACCGAGGCGTCGGTTTCCAGGTAATCTAGGACGCGGCTTGCGCCCCAGGCCCACGCGCCGATCGTGCCCCAGGCATTTGGCGGGCGCTGCGGGCTGTCGAAGATGGCGTGGACGCCGGCTTTCCACGCGTCTTTGTTATCCGGCGCGACGTCGCCATTGAAGAAAGCGGCGGCGGCATAGCCACGGCGGATGAGTTCTTCCGCGGGCCAGAAGGGGGATTTGTGGACGCGCGTGGGATCGATGTTCTCCTTCCCGCGATTGCAGATGAGGAGGAAGCATGGCGCCGGCTTCGCGGCGGCATTTGGCGTAAAAAGTATGAGATGGATCGCGCCCTCGCCGCCTGCTCCGCTGTAGGAGATATCCACGAGCTTGCGCGTGGCTGCGCCATCCATGGCTTTGGCATCCGTGTCGGTGGTGGTGAATTTCAGGCTGGTGGGACGCTCGACGGGATTGCGGCCATAGACGTTCTCCCGGAAGAGCTCGAGGAGTTCCGGGCGGCGGCGGTCCTGCCACATTTCCTTGGAGACGACCTTTTCGCCGTTGGTCATCGTGAGTGGATCGGGCAGATCGAGCGGAGCGGCGGCGAGATGTGTGGCGAGCAGGGCGGCGCAGGAGAAGGCGAGGGATTTCACAGGCGACGGGGAGACGGATTTTTGAGGGAGATGGGAGGAGGAGAGTCCTGCAGACCTACGAGGGCTGGCGATGGATGTCGATTGCTCAATCGGCGATTTTTTGACGGTGGACGGCGGCATTTCTGAGGGTAGACCGTGGCGAGGACGAGCGGAGGAGCGGTTGAATCCGCGCAGTTTGGCGATTCCGTAATTGGCAAGCCGACGGGAGGCGCCGATATTTGGCGCGTGAGTTACACGGTTTTTGCCCGCAAATATCGCCCCCAGACCTTCGACGACGTCGTGGGGCAGGATCACATTACCCGGACGCTCAAGAACGCCATCGAGCAACGGCGGCTCGCGCATGCCTACATCTTCGTGGGGCCGCGCGGCACGGGCAAAACCTCGACCGCGCGCATCCTGGCCAAATCGCTGAATTGCCTCAGCTTTGAGGGGCCGACGGTGCAGCCGTGCGGGACTTGTGATTCCTGCAAGGAGATCGCGGCCGGGACTTCGCTGGACGTCCTGGAATTTGACGCCGCATCGAATACCCAGGTGGACAAGGTGCGCGACCTCATCATCGACAACGTGCGCTACGCGCCCTCCCGCGGACGCTTCAAGGTCTACATCGTCGACGAGGTGCACATGCTTTCGACTTCCTCGTTCAATGCGCTGCTCAAGACGCTGGAGGAGCCCCCGGAGCACGTGAAATTTCTCTTCGCCACGACGGATGTGCAAAAGGTGCCGACGACGATCATCTCGCGGTGCCAGCGCTTCGATCTCAAGCGCATTCCGGCGGCGCTGATCTCCGGGCATCTGCGGGGGATTGCCGATCAGGAAAAGATCGCGCTTTCATCGGCCGCGGCCGAGGCGGTGGCGCGGGGAGCCGAGGGCGGCATGCGCGATGCCGAGTCCATGCTGGATCAGCTCGTGGCTTTCTGCGGCGACAAGATCGAGGAGGCGGATGTGCTTTCGGTTTTCGGCCTGACTTCCCAGCAGACGGTGGCGGATCTGTGCCAGAGGCTCATTGATGGCGACGCGGCAGGCGCGCTGGGCATCGTGCACGAGCAGTCGGCGGCGGGGCGCGATCTATCGCGGCTGCTGTCTGATCTCATTGTCCATTTCCGCGATCTCCTGGTGGCGCAGACGGACCCGTCGAGCCTGGCCGAGGAGATGAGCGAGGAGAGCTTGGCGGCGCTCCTGGAGCAGGCCAAGGATCTGCCGGTCGACAAGGTGCTGGAGCTCATCGAGCAATGCGCCGAGACCGAGCAGCGGATGAAGTGGGCGCCGAATAAGAAAATGCATTTCGAGATCGCCATGCTGCGGGCCATCCAGGTCATCGGGCAGGCGAGCCTGACGGAAGTGATCGAGACGCTGGCGTCGATCCGAGGCGGGGAAGGGGGCGGGGGAACGCCTGCGGGATCAGCGTTGACGGTGAAGGCAAAACCGAAGCCGGCGTCGCGCGCACCCATGCCGGTGAAGCCCACGGCGGCTGCCGAGGCAACGCCAAAGCCGGTGGCATCGGTTGCCGCCGCTGCAGTGGAGACCGCTCCTGCCAAACCTGTGGCGCAGCCTGCCGCGCCAACGACTTCATTTGTTCCGCCGCCGGCCCCTCCTGCGCCGCCGCCGCCCCCGATGGCTCCGCCAATAGCTCCGATGGCTCCGCCATTGGCTGCCGTCGCGCCCGTCGAACCGAAGCCGCTGCCCAAGGCTGCGCCGGCGCCTTCTCCGGTGGATTCCGCCCCGCCGTGGGACGACGCTTCCGGAGACGCGGAGGAATCTTCGCCTTTCAATTCGGACGCGGCAGAGCCCGCGCCACGAGTGGAGGAGACATCGCCAGCGGCCGAGGCTTCCTCCGGGGAGCCGGGTCTCGACGCTCTGTGGAAAAAAGTCGTGATGGAAGTTCGCCGGCAACGCCCGTTGATTTCCGCCTGGGTGGAAAATGGCGCGCTCCTGGAGATCGAGGGCCACACGGCGCTCCTCGGCTTTCCACCGGAACACGCCCTGGCCTCCGAGTATTGCCAGCAGCCGGCCAACCGAAAACTCATCGAGTCCCTGCTCGCGGAATTCTCGGGCCGTCCCTTAACTTTCAGGTGCCAGCTTCGCGAAGGGCTCACGGTGACGCCTCCCGCGCCACCCGAGCCGGAAAAAGTCGTCGATCCCATGGAGGAATTCAAAAACGACCCGCTCATCCGAAAAGCACTGGAAATCTTTCGCGCCGAAATTCAACCTGCCTGAGCCCAACCCAATTTACTTTAACCGAAGCCATCGATCCTACGCCTATGAACATGAAGAAGATAATGCAGCAAGCGCAGAAAATGCAGGAGCAGCTTGCAACGGCGCAGGCCGAATTGGCCGAGCGGACGGTCACAGCTACGGCGGGCGGGGGCAAAGTCACGGTGACCGCAAATGGCGCCGGGTTTGTCACCGCGATCAAGATCAACAAGGACGTGGTCGATCCCGAAGACGTGGAAATGCTCGAAGACCTGATTCTCACCGGGGTGCAAAAAGCCATCGAAGAGGGCAAAGCGCTGGCCGACAGCGAGATGAGCAAACTCACTGGCGGCATGGGGCTGCCGCCCGGGTTGGGATTCTAGGCAGTATCGTTTTTTAAACATTTACGGCTAGCTTGTGTGATTCTGGTTCGCAAAATGCTTTTTCTTAGGCACTGAATCCCTCGCCTCCTTCAACCAGGCGGCGCGCACCTGAGTTTTCCCAATTCCCCTTATGGCAAACATCCTCCTAATCGATGATGACCCCTTGATCCTTGCGTATTTGAGCCGAATCTTGCAGGGCGAGGGCCACAGCGTTAGCGGTGTGACTGGTGGCATTAGCGCGCTGGCGCAGTATGAAGCATTGCGGCCGGATCTGGTGATCGCGGACGTGTGGATGCCGGTGCAGGATGGTTTCGAAACCTTGCGGGCAATTCGCAAAATTGATCCCAAGGCCAAGGTGGTGACCTGTTCGGGGCACCCGAGTTATCATGGTCGCCGTCTCGGCGACGTCGCGGCGGAATGCGGGGCCTCGGCCTTCATCGCCAAGCCTTTTTCCGCGCGCCAATTGATCGATCTGGTGAATCGAATTCTGGCGGAAAATGGCGATCAGCCGACGCTGGTCATGGCCGGCGGAATGGCGTAACGGGCGTGCAATTTCACGTGGCGCCTGATTTTTTCGGGCGCTCACTCACGCAGCGGATTGCCTCGCGGCGTGTGGTGCGCTCTAGTGATCGGGTGAAAACGATCATCCCCCTTGTCGCGCTCTTGCTTTCGTCAGCTGTCTTCGTGCAGGCGGAAGACCCGCAGCCCGCTCCTGCAGCTCCGGCTCCGGTACAGGCTGCAACCACAGCGCCGGCCGCGACCACAACGCCGAAAAACGTGACTCCTGACGAAGCGGAAAAGCTTTTGCAGGAAAAGAAGGATGTCGTGATCCTCGACGTACGGACTCCCGAGGAATTCTCCGCCGGTCACATCGCCGGCGCGCAGAATGTCGACTTCATGGCGGAGGATTTTAGAGAGAAATTGAAGGTGCTGGACCCGACGAAGAGTTACTTGGTGCATTGCGCCGTCGGCGGCCGGAGCAGCAAAGCGGTGAAGCTCATGCAGCAACAGAATTTTGCCGAGATCTACCACATGAACGGCGGCTTTAGCGCGTGGAAGGAAGCGGGTAAACCGATCGCAAAATGATCGCGCGTGTGAGCTGGTCTACGGTTTGGTTGCCGCGGATGCACCGGGAATTCTCACTCCTGATTGAGGTGCTTGCGCTCGTCCTGGCGCCCGGCGCGCAGGCCAATCTCTCGCTGAAGGGCGACCCGTTCAAGAGCCCGCCGAACAAGCAGCACACCGAGTACCGGCCAAGGATTGCGAAACACGGAGCCCCAGGCTCGTCGAAGTTTCAGGCGATAAGAACGCCGAAGAAAAAGGGTGGGCATTCCGGAGCGAATGCCGCCGATTCGTTTCGAGCAATGGGCGGGACGCAGCGGAGCAAAGACGGCTCGGATAGCCTGCTCAAAATCTCGTCGCCAAAGGGCGGCGGAGGCCGCGGGAATACGGCAAAATCAGGCGGCGCGAAAGCCTTTCGCGGATATGGGCTGGGTCGCGGCGCGGAAATGGGCAAGAGCAAAGGACCAAAATTGCCGCTCGGATCTTCCGGCAAAGGCACAGGCGCAACCGGGCGCGGTTCGAAAGGCCTGGCTGCCGAGACTCGGGGTTCGAGCCTTACGGCCGTGCATCTTCCCAAAGCTACGGGTCATCACCAAAGCTTTAGCCACTCTTCTCGGATTGCGCCTTTCTGAGCCAGGCTCAAAGCGAGCTTTATTGAGAATGAGCTGAGTCCAGTTTTGCCGGAGGATGCTCCGGCATGGATGAGTGATTTTCCCCGTTTCTCGTGCGAATTGTTATACTCTCAATCTTCGCCGGACTCACGGCCTTCAGTCTATTTGCCCAGGCGCCTGCCGTTTCCGTGCCATTGGCTTCGCCTCCCGCGCCAGCGTCGCCTTCGGTGGCGCTCGATTCGGTTTTTCGACCGGAGAAGCTTGCGGGGCTCGATGCGGTCATCGAGCAAGCGATCCAGGAAAAGCGTTGCCCGGGAGCGGTGCTCTGGGTCGAGCATGGCGGCGCTGTCTATCACAAGGCTTTTGGTCAGCGGGCGCTGGAGCCAGAGGTCGAGGCGATGTCGGAGGATACCGTCTTTGATGCTGCTTCACTGACGAAGGTCTTGTCTACAACAGGATGCATCATGGCGCTCGTGGAGCGTGGCCAACTGGAGATCGACGCGCCGGCCAGCCGCTATCTGCCGGAATTCACGGGCTCTGGGAAAGAAGCCATCACGCTTCGTCATCTTCTCACTCATACCTCCGGGCTCCGTTCCGGCCTGGCTTCGCGTTCGGGCGAAACGGGTCGGGAGGCGGTGTTGGCGCAGGCCTGCGCCGAGCCGCTGCCCAATGCACCGGGAACCATCTTTCGCTACAGCGACATCAATTTCATCGTCCTGGGCGAAATCGTGCGGCGAGTGAGTGGACAGCCGCTCGAAAAATTCGCCGCCGAGACTTTGTATCGACCGCTCGGGATGCGCGACACGGGTTATTTGCCTGCGGCCGAATTGCGCCCTCGCATCGCTCCGACCGAACGCGTCGGCGATGGCACGATCTTGCGCGGGACCGTTCACGATCCCACCGCGCGTCGCATGGGCGGGGTGGCGGGCCATGCCGGTCTATTCACTACTGCGACAGATGTCGCACGTTATGCCCGAATGATGCTGGGCGAGGGGACGCTGGACGGCGTCCAGATATTCAAGCCCGAAACCGTGCGCCTCATGACCACCGTGCAAACGCCGCCGGCCGTCAAGCAGCGCCGCGGACTCGGCTGGGACATCGATTCACCATACGCCGGCCCGCGCGGGGCGCGTTTCCCGATTGGCAGCTATGGACATACGGGCTGGACGGGCGGTTCCCTGTGGATTGATCCTTTCTCGAAGACTTTTGTGATCTTTCTCACGAATCGGAATCACCCGGATGGCAAAGGCAACGTCGTGCCCGTTTGGGGCCGCCTCGGCACACTCGCGGCGGATGCCGTCATTGGCTATAATTTCGCACATGTCGATGGAGCTTTGCCGCCGATGGATTGGTGACGTGCTCTACGGATGGAACGGGTGTGAACGGAACGACGCGCCGGCGGTCGAAGAAAGCCGCCGCCCCGTCGCTATTCGGCGGCCCCTGTTTGCCAAAATTTGCCCCGCCTATTCCCTTGCCCTTCTTTGGGACCATACGAAGATTGCCCGCTTTATGATGTCCTCCGCCCGCTCCTGCATTGAGATCCTGGAAAGCCGTATCGCTCCGGCGGCCACCGGGGTGACGACGTACTACCTGAGTGGGAAGGATCTCAAGGTTACCGACGGGGATGGCAATCCAGCTACGGTCGACACGGTTTCGGCGGCCAGTGCTCATGCGAATTTCGCCATCCTCCTGGGACCCGGCGACAAGCTGCTATTCGATCCGGATGGCACCGCGGCCAAAGATGCGTCGACGACTCTGATGGCCACCGTTGCGAATGGCCACGCGCTCATTTTCGTGACGGATTTTTCGGACGGAAATGGCGGTCACGCCGACCAGGTCTTCGAGCAAAATGAAATCACCGGGGTAGCGGTTTCGGATGGGTTTCGCGGCGAGTTCCATAACGATATCAACGGACCGATCGTGACCGCCCTCACGTCCCAAAACACGCTCGCTAATTCTGCTGGTGGAAATATCCAACTTCCTTTGGCTTCGATTTCGAGTTTGTCCGTAGACGGCCAGGTCGCAGGGAAAATTCTGGCGGGAAATGCCATTGCCAACGTCGCCATCACCGGGCCGCACCCGGGCAGTGTGACGGATGACCCGCGCAGCGTGACTGATATTATTGCGACGGGGACGGCGGCGGTGACGAATTTCTCGAATGGTCTCTCGCTTTCGTTCAATCACAACACCACGAAATTTAGCATCAGCCTGGCGAGCCCACAGCTTCCGGGCGCCGCGGGCGGCAGCATCTCTAACGTCCACCTCGCGGGGGGAGCGAAATCCATCATCGCCGGCGACGGCGCCGACAATGCGAAAGGCCCCGGCGGAGCTGGCGGCTCAATCAGCAATGTGACCGTCGACTCCAATTTCGCCACGCCCGTATCGCTCCAGTCTGGAAGCGGCGGTGATTCCACAGGATCTTTTGCCGGCGGGGTGGGCGGAGCCATCTCCGGCGTCTCGGTCATACAGACGGTCGACGCGACGAGCGCCCTCACCGTGACCGCCGGCCATGGGGGTGCCAGTGGAGGCACGGCTTCAGCTGGGGCAGGCGGTGGCGTTTTTAGCAGCAGCTTCATTACGGAAGTTTCGATGAGCGGTGGTGTCTCAATCCAAGGCGGCGCCGGCGGGACAGCGACGGTAAGCGGCTACGGCGGCGCGGGTGGGCCGGTCAATGGCAATACCATTCATTTCCTCGGCGCGAACGCGAATATCCACGATTTCTCGATTCAAGGGGGCGACGGCGGCGCGTCGTTGGCCGGATCGGGCGGCGTCGGCGGCGCGGTCTCGATGGACCACCTCTTTAGTCAGGCGATCATCGGTACGGCGGCGGGCAGCCAGGCGAGCGCGATCACAGCCGGCGCCGGTGGTTCGGGAGGCGGAGCAGCTGGCGCCGGAGGCAATGGCGGGAATTTGAATAACGACGTCTTCGTCTTTGCCGGTGACGTGCAATCTGCCTTACCGATCAATCTCCATGCCGGCGCTGGAGGCGTTAGCGCGGGCGCCTCGGCTGCCGGCGCGGGCGGGGGCGTATTGAACAGTTCGATCACCACCGAGGGATCCGTGCCGAGTGTTTTCTCGATTTCGGGTGGAATTGGTGGGAAAGCCGGTGGGACTGGCGTGGGTGGAGCCGGCGGTCCGGTGAGTAACGACAGCATCAACTTGCTGACCGCAGCCGCTACTATCGGGGCTCTGTCGATCACCGGCGGCGCCGGTGGCGATTCGACCGGCGGCCACGGCGGAGCCGGCGGCGCGGTCTCGCTGGACCATATCTTCAATCAAGCCAAGATCGGTGCTCCCGCAGTCAGCAACAGCTACGTCGTAGCGGGCGGCGAGGGCGGCAAGGGCGTGAAGGCCGGTGGCAATGGCGGGAGCCTGCTAAATACGGCGATAGCTCTCGCCGGCGGTGTCCAAGGCTCGTCCGCCATCGATCTTCACGCCGGCGCGGGCGGAGACCTCGAAGCCGGCTCCGGCACACATGCGGGAAATGGCGGTTCAGTGACGTCTGTGTCGATCTCGCAAACGGCCTTTCTCGGCGAAGGCCTGAATCTTTCGGCAGGAGACGGCGGTAGCGCTCAGCCTGCGAGTCGCGGCAATGGCGGCAATGGTGGAGCGATCACTTCGCTGACCTTCAATGGCATCGGAAGCGATCCTGCCGGGTCCTCCGTCGGACTCGTGATCACCTCCGGAGCCGGCGGCGCCAGCGCGCAGTCCGGCAAAGGCGGCGCGGGTGGTGATTTCACAAACTCCTCCGTCACCGAGACAGGTCAAGTGAATGCCTTCACGTTGAAAGCGGGATCCGGCAACGTTGCCTCGGGAAGCGGAGCGGGCGGCATCGGCGGTTCGCTCAATACTCTCAACGTGACGGTGGCCAGTGTTCTCGCGGGCGTACAGATTACCGCCGGCGCGGGTGGAAATTCGATGGGCCACGCGGGAGCTGCGGGAGGATCGATCACGGCGGTGAACTTCGAAAATACCGGCATGGTCAGCAAGGGGATCCTGTTCCACGCCGGCGGAGGCGGCACTGGCTCCGCATCCACGTTCTCCCCGGCGCCGGGTGGCGGGCATGGCAATGGCGGTGGAGGCGGGACAAAGAGCGCAGGGGGCGGAGCCGGCGGCATCGTCTCTCACCTCACTGTCTCGAATGTCGGCGGCGCGACCAATCAACCCGACTTGGCGCACCCGGGCGGCATTAGCGTGCACGCCATCGATGTCGAGGCCGGCGCTGGCGGCCTGAGTTCCTCCGCAGGCAACGGGGGAGGAGTCGGCGGCAACATCGTGCGCCTCGCCTTACAGAGCCTTGGCTCATTGCAGGACGCCTACGTGGTGGCAGGTCCGGGTGGAATGGGAGGCTTGTTGACGGGACCGGGGGGAGCGGGCGGCAGCATCCTGAATTCGGCGATTTCCGAGTACACCACCGCGACCGACTTTCAGGTCGCATCGGGGACCGGTGGCTCCTCCAACACCGGAAAAGGCGGCGCAGGTGGCGCAGTGACCGGCTTCTACTTTGGCGGCATCAACGCCCAGCTCGACCTCCACTCGGGAGGTGGCGGGAGCGCGGGAAGCAAAGCCGCTGCGGGCGCCGGTGGGACGATTTCCGGTGTCTCCGGCGCGGTGGGCATCGGGTACATCCAGGCCGGCTCGGGCGGGAATAACCTTAGCAGCATCGGCGCCGGCGGGGCGGGTGGTTCCATTCAGAATGTCAACATTACCGCGGTCGGCCAATTCGTGCGGATGCTGCGCGCGGGTGACGGCGGCCTCGGTAAGACGGGTGGCGCAGGCGGCTCGGTGGGCGGGATCAATGTTGCAGGCGATATCGGTGATTTCGCTCAGAATTTCGACGTCGTCGACGAGAACGGCATGGGCGGCATCGTGGCCGGGGAAAGAGGCGCCGGCGGTGGGTCGACCGCGAATGGCAGCATTGCGAACGTCGCCGCCGTCCGCATTGCAACGATGATTGCCGGAGCCCCAACCGCGAGTGCCGTAACTTACGCCAATGAAGTCTTCCGCATTACCAACATTAGCGCCGCGGTCATCGGCGCGGATGTTAACGGGAATGGCGTCTTCGACTTCACGTCCGTCGACAACCACTTGAATTTTACGCCGGGCACTAAAGATACGGCGATTGATGGCTTCGTCATCGTGCAGGATACGGTCCATCTTTCCCTGCCCGTCACGGCGACGACGTTTACAAATCCCACGCCATAGTCGAGCGCATCGTCTAAGGCCTTTCCAACTCCTCGATCGTGAATCCAACGCCTTCGCTGGTTAATAAAATCGCCATTGTCACCGGCGCCAACCGTGGCATTGGCCGAGCCATCGCACAGCGCCTGGCGCAGGACGGGGCGGCCGTCATGCTGGCGGCGCGAAATGCCTCACTTTTGGAAACGGCGGCGGGCGAAATTCGTGAAGCTGGCGGACGAGCCCATTGCGTTTCGCTCGATCTGTGCCGACCGGAAGCGCCGGCGCAACTGGTGAAAGAAGCCCTCGCCAATTTTGGCGTCGTCGACATCGTGGTAAATAACGCCGGGGCCACGAAGCGCGGAAACTTTTTGGAGCTTACCGAGGAAGATTGGGCCGATGGTTATGGATTGAAGTTCTTCGGCGCGGTGCGACTGGCGCGCGCTGCCTGGCCACACCTCGCGCAACGCCAGGGCTCCCTCGTCAACATCGCGGGGATCGGAGGGCGCACGCCTGGGGCCGAGTTTGCCATCGGCGGCTCGGTGAATGCTGCTCTGCTCTCGCTCACGAAGTCCCTGGCCGAAATCGGCATCCGCGACGGGGTGCAGGTCAATGCGATCAATCCTGGCGCCATCCGCACGGAACGACTGGAAAAGCGCCTGCAAAGCGTGGCCCAGGAGACCGAGACCGACGCCGCTGGGGCCGAGGCGGAAATGCTCCGGCGCATGAAGATCACGCGCTTCGGGGAAACGCGCGATGTCGCGGATTTCGTGGCCTACCTTGTCTCGCCCGCCGGACGTTTTTTCCAAGGCGCGCTCATCGATCTCGATGGTGGGGAAACCAAAACGATGTAGCAATGGATTCCGTCGAACCGGTTTCTCGCGCGTTGCTGGAGGAGACCGAGGCTTTTCTGCACGAAAAAATTCCGCTCACACGGGCGATGAAAATCAGCGTGTCGTCATTTGACGCCGCGGGGTTGGTGCTCGAAGCGCCTCTGGAGGAAAACCACAATCACCTGGGCACTGCCTTTGGTGGCAGCCTGAGTGTGATCGCCACGCTGGCGGCGTATGCGTTTCTTTGGATCGAATTGCATGATCGCGAAGCGCATGTGGTGATTCGGGATAGCGCGATGTCGTTTCTCCGGCCAGTGAGAAAGACGCTGCGCGCACGGTGCGCCTGGCCGGCGCCGGAGACGCTGGCAGAGTTCAAGGCGTGTTTTTCGCGCAAGGGGAAGGCGCGGATCGTCCTACATGTGGCGGTTGAGGAAGATGGAGAGACGGCGGTGGCTTTTCAGGGGACGTTTGTCGCGCGGCGGTAGTATTTTCATTTCAAAAGCCCAACTCGGCTCCGGAGTGACTCACTAATCCGATTTGTTCCAAGCCGCCGCGGCGTCCATTGTACCAAAGCAGCCAACGCCCGCCGCCCGGAAAATCGGGCTCGAACACGACCGCGGGCTTGTAGCAAGCGTCGGCATCCCAGCCATCTGGATCCGGTTGAATGATGGGGTTCGCCGGGAAGCGTTCCCACTGATGCACACCGTCCCGCGAACGCGCGATGCCGATCGCCGCATGATCTACGTCGCGAAATCCAATATAAAACATCAGCCGCCATCCGCCCTGCTTTACGACCTGACAGGCCGTAACCTTATGCCGTTCCCAGAGGTGATCCGGATCGGCGGCAAAGATCGGTTCACCGGCCTTTTTCCAATGCATCCCGTCTGGACTCGTCGCATAGCCGATGGCGTCGGGTTCATATTGTTCGCCACCGCTGTAATACATTTGAAACTCCTGGGCGGTCTCGTCCCACATGACATCTGGACACATGACCGCCGCTTTCTCCCAGGGAAGCTCGGGAAATAACACAGGCCGCTCTCCAGTGCGTTCCCAGTTCTCGCCATCGCGGCTAAAGGCGTGCCCAATAAAAGAATGGCCCTTGGCCTGTCCCGTGTACCAAAGGTGATATCCATCGGAGCGCTTGACCACCCCGGGCCGATTCACTTCCTCCTCCCAACCGTCTTCGGGTCTGGGATTTAGAACGATTTTCGGTTTGCTCCAATGGATCCCATCTGTGCTCTCGACCAGGGCCACGCTCTTTTTCGGCCGCCAGGAAAACCACATGCGATACGTGTCCCCTTCCTTCAATACATAGTTATCGAAACACGTTCCGAGGTCTCCCCCCAGAACGGGGTTTTCCGGAGCTTTCACCCATGGGCTCCGTTTCGCTTCTGCCAGAGGAACGGTCAGAGGCTTCAGCTCGCTGGAGTTTGCGATCGGCCGATTGTCAACCAGCACCATCAAGCCTTTCCCGCGATGGTAGCGATCACCGGTTTTGTCATAGAGAATGGTCAGATTGCGACGGTGATAGGGCGCATTCTCGAGGCAAAAGTAATCCCAGACTCCCTCGGGAACGAGAGGGTGAAGAACGAGCGCATCGTCCGCGCGCGGCCTGATTCCGATCAGACCGCTGATGATCAGGTCGCAGAATCCCGAGTGATTGTAATCGACGCTGCGTGGCTCATCGACGATCCAGCGCCCTGTGATCGGATCGAGGTCCTCCGCAATCCACGGATGGCCGTCCTTGGATTGTGAGTTGGCGTATTGTTGGAGAAGCGCCAGGTAATCCGAAGAATTCAGCGGCGCGGCGGGATAGTTGTTGAGGAGATTGGCCAGCGCCACGAGGGTTTGTGTCGTGGCATAGGGCCAGGCCGGTCCGTTCCAAAGACAATCATGCGGTTGCGTGGCCATGAATCCCAGCGACCGGCGCTCCGCGGTGGGAATGCCATGCGGCGCGGCAAATCCATCGATGTCGCGCATTTGTTTCCAGGCCGCTTCGTACCCCGGGTCCGGCAAATTGAAATACCATGGGACAAAGCCGATTTCTTCGCGAACGGCGACCAGGTTCGAGGAGGCATCGCGGCGCCGTGTTTTGAAAAATTCGGCCGAAGGATCCCAAAGCTTTTCCTGAACGAGGCGCTTCAATATCCGCGCTTTGTTTTGGTAGTCGTCACGAACGTCATTCTTTCCGCACGACTCAGCCAAACGAGAGATCGCCACTGCATCCCCGTACTGATAGGAATTGATGGTCGGGCGATAACCACTGCCGCCCAACGAATACTCCATGCCGTCGCGATCATCGATCTGGTGGAAGAGGCCATTGGCATCGAGATTCGACTTTTCCCAAGCGGTGTAGTTTTGCGTCAGTTCCGGCAGAAAACCGCAGGCCCAGGCGAAGTCTCCACTGACGAGGCTCCGCGCGTAGAGGGCATCCGCCGCCCAAAAGCTATAGCGTCGCGGTTCGCCGCCGCGGCGAAACCAAAAGGCGGCATAGTCGTCGAGGATTTTTCTGTCCCGGAGCCAGCGGCCTTCGTAAAAGTGATGTCCCGCGGCGCAACTAATAGTGTTCCACTTTCCGGCCCACGGGACTTTGGGCAGAAACTCCGTGACGACGAATCCATCGGGCGTCGCCTGGATATGCTCATGGTAGACACGCCAGCGAAAATAGTAGGTCTCAGTGAGTTTTCGATCGGGGCATTCAAAAAATGGGATATTCGCTTCCAGCCAGGGTCGATCGGACCCCAGAAAAGGGAAGAGTTCGGCGTGAGAGATCAGCGGGCGGGCTTCGTCATTCGCGGCAAGGGCGACAGCGGGATTTGCCAACATGACTCCGATTGCGACCGCCCTTCCGGCAGAGACAATGCGGAGTGAGGCAGGCAAACAAGCCCGGAGGAGTTTCCTCATGCCTCGCGAGACAGTGAAACGCATCGGGCCCTATTTCCCAAACAGCTCCTTAAACTTCGCGCCGGACTGCGGGTATTGCCCGTCGCTGAGCTTGCCGGAGTAGTCGGCGTTGGAATTCCAGTATGTCGCATAGACTACGTGGTTTTCGAGGAACCAGGCGTGCATCTTTTCCACGAAATACGGATCATCGCCGGACTCATTTCCGCCCACGCCCCACTCGGGGTAGGACATCGGCTTGCCGCGCTGCTTGGCAAAATTTCGGTGCCACTCCAGGCCGTTTTCTCCGGTAAGATAGATCTTGTTCCAGCGCTCCACCGGGTCTTTCACTTTGTTCCATTTCTCGGAGTCGTAAATATCGAGCCCGATGATATCGACGTAGTTGTCGCCGGGATAGGCTTCCTCGGCCTTCATTTTCATGTGATCCCCGCCCGCCGGGCACCAGTCGAAACGAAAGCGGTCCGACGCCTTGCGAAACACCGTGACGAATTGTCGCCAGGCCCCAATGAAAAGTTCCGCCTTGCCGATGGCCGAGCAGGGAAACCAATCGCCGTTAAATTCCCAGGCGGTGCGCAGATAGATCACCGGCTCGTTTGGGCGCCATTTGGCCAGTTTCTCCGCCACGTGCTGATAGTGATCGTTGTAAGTCCCCTTTGCCGCTTCCTCGAGCGTCGCGCCTTTGGGAATCAGCGGCACGGACCACAGCACTGGTCGGTCGATCTCCGCCCAGAGGCCCATGGCCCAGCCCACCGAACCCTCGTAGTCCTGCCAATTCGCGGCGCCCGTGTAGCCCAGAATCGCTTCCGTCGGCTTGCCCAGCCATTGCTCGTACTGGCGGACATCCTTTACGTCATTCCCGACATACACGCCGAAAATGGGCTTGGAATCTGACGAATCCGCGGCGACGGCGGAGGAGCCGAGCAGCGTGCAAGCGGCGAAGAACGCGGCGCGCGTCCCGGAGAGAAGCAATCGAAAGGGCAAAACCGGAGGATATGGGGACATACGGCGATCATTCTCACCGGGCAAAGCAGCGCAAGTGAGAAGTCGGCGAGACTTGCGACTCCACGATCACCGCTTTTCGGCCCGATCTTTTGCAAATAGACAGAGCGCAGGTCCCGTCTACAGTTTCCCGCCCATGCACCATTCCGGCCAGACGCCGCCACCCTTTTTTTCCGCCCCGGCTTTTCCATGAAAGTTCGTCGGTTCTTCGGAGCGCTGGCGAATGCCGGCAGCTTTTTCGCGGCATTTCTGCTGGCCTGTCTGGTCATCCATCCGCTGCTGCCGATTCCGAATATCAATCAGGTCCAGGCGAAGCTGGAATGGATCAAGGCGCATCCGGAGGGTTTCGATACTCTCTTCATCGGCACGAGCCGCATCTATCATCACATCCTTCCCAGCCGTTTTGATCAGCTCATGGCGGAGCGCGGTGTGCCGACCCATTCCTTCAATGCCGGGATCGACGCGATGCGCGCTCCGGAAGATGCCTACATGCTCGACCAGATCCTGCGTCTGCACCGCGGGCAGCTGCGCTGGGTCTTCCTGGAATCGAACGCCGTGCGCCCGCTCATCGATGAAGACAAGCGGAATACGAACCGCCTCGTGTACTGGCATGATTGGGAGCGGCTCAGCATCCTGTTCCACGAGGAATTCGACGACCGAAAGGAATCGAAGCATCTCCGTGGCGTCATCAAGAATCTCTGGGATCCGGCCGGCGAATTTTTAGCGCATGCCGGGATTTTCGTGCAAAACACGGTGAACTACGGGCGCGGCTGCGCGCCGCTGGGCAATTGGTTGAACCCGGATTTTGCACCCATCGATTGGCGGCCGCTGGGGCCAAAGGAGGATGGCTTTGCCGAAATCCCGCTGCCCAAAGCGGATGAGATGACCAAGAATCTTGCGGAACTTCGTCGCGATATTACCTTGCGCCGGCAGAGGCCGACGGTTCCGGACGACGGCAGCGCGGCCAGTCAGGCCGCACTGCGGACCATGCTGAAGAAGATTGCGGAGGCGCACGCCACGGCGGTGCTCATCATTCCGCCGACTACGGCCTCGAAGGTTTTCCGCCCGGTCCCGGGCTCAGCCACGGCGCCGCTTTTCGATTTCTGCAATTTGGAGAAATACCCGGAGCTCTATGAAGAGCGTGTGCGGTTGGATACGAGTCATATGAATACCGCCGGCGCGGAGATTTTTACGCGGTTGCTTGCGGATCAGTTTGCAGGGTGGGTGAAGGGGCAGGGTGGGGAGAAATAGCCGATTTTCGCCCCAGGTGAGGCTTCTGCAAGAAACGGGAAGAATAGGAAGAATGGGAGTGATGAGCTGGACTGCATCCCGGGTGATGGAGCTCTGACGTAGAACAGGCCCCTTGGCGTCTCGCCTAATCTCGCCAAGTGAACTGGATCTGCTTCAAGGCTACTAAACTTTTCGTTGACGCCGCTCTACCAATTCCTTAGTATCTCTTCCCAATCACTCGATCCTCGCGGCGATTTTCAACCGAACCCATCGATCAAATGAATCCCTCCGAATTCCTGTTCACTCTCCTGGAACGCCTGGGTTGGGCGTTGCTCCATTCGCTTTGGCAGGGAGCTGCCGTTGTGGCGTTTTTGGTGGTCGGCCTTGTTCTGGCGCGCCGGCGTAGCGCGGCATTTCGACATGCGCTTTATCTTGCTGCGCTGGTTGCGATGCCGGTGTGTGTCGCGACCACCTTTGCGCTGACGGCATCTCCCAAAAAGTTCACGCCGAAAGTTTCGATGGCGGAACGTGCTGGAACTTTAGCCACGCCTGCTGATCTCATTCAGCAACCCGCGGTTGCCTTCGAACCAACTGTAAAGGCCAGCGTCGGGAAATTGCCTTCGCCAGCCGCGTCGACCGCCCAAACGACAAATGTCGCACGTCGACGCCTCACCGCGTTGTTGCCGGCCCTCTCCGCATTGTGGGCCGTTGGCGTGGCCTTTCTTTCCGTGCGGAGATTTGCGGCCTGGCGCAGCCTCCGACATTTGCAGAAACGCGCGACGAGCGCGCGGGATTCTGCGCAAGAAATCCTCGCGCATCTCCAACCTAAATTTCGTTTGCGTCGGCCAGTGCGGCTCATAGAATCGCTGGAGGCGGTCACGCCGATGGTGGTCGGCTTTTTCAAGCCGGTCATTCTCTTTCCGGCGCAGGCGCTGAGCGGTTTGAGACCGGAGGAAGTCGAGTCGATTCTGGCGCACGAGCTGGCGCATGTGGCGCGCCGCGACAGCTGGAGCAATCTGACGCAGATCGTCGCCGAGACGCTTTGTTTTTACCATCCCGCGGTCTGGTGGATGGGGCGTCGCACCCGCGAGGAGCGCGAGATGGCTGCCGACGATTTGGCGCTGAAAGTCTGCAGCGATAGCCGGGTTTATGTTGGCGCGCTGTTGCGACTGGCCGAGACCGAGATGGGCTCCCGGCTGGCCTTGGCAGCCCAGGGCGGTGATTTGCTGGCCCGGGCGCGCCGCATTCTTCAGCCCAGCGCCACGGAGCCGACCGCCGCCGGCTGGGGACTACCCGGCATCCTCGTGGTCACCATGGCTTTCGCCCTGGGTGTGGCGCGCGTGAAGGCTGAGGATTCGAAAATCATCAAAGTCCATGCGGGCCAGTCGCTGCAGGTCGCGATCGATGCCGCGCCGGAAGGCGCCGTAATCCAGCTGGACGAAGGCGCGTGGAAAGAGCGCGTCCTCATTTCGAAACCGCTCACCCTCGAAGGCTCCGGTTGGGGCGAGACCAGCATCGCCCCAGATGGACCGCCCAGCGATTCCACTCCCGAAGCGCGAGCCGACTTTCAGAAGCGGCTGAACGACCGGGGCCTGCGAGTCGATGCGGAGAGGCTTCGCGCGGAATGGATCGAGAAATTCGAGCGGCCGGCCCTGCGCATTCGCGGCGCTTCCGGCGTGACCGTGCGCCGGCTCCGGGTGAGCGATGGCGCGGATGCTGCGAGCACCTATCAGGACTCGTTGGTTATCCTGCGGCATGGTCAGGCGGTATTTGAAGAGTGTGCTTTCGTCGGCCCGGCGCAAAATGGAGTGGTGGTGACCGACCACTCCGATGTGGAGATCCGCCGTTCCCTGGCGGCTGCATTTTGGCACAATGGAATAACCGTGGCCGGGCGGGCGGCGGAGAACGCTCCGGCCAGTCGGCTCCATCTGGTCGATAGCGAGGTGCGGAATGCCTACTACTGCGGGATCGCCCTTGGGACGGATTGTAACAGCACGATCATCGAGCACAGCCGTATCTCCGGATCCGCGTGGCACGGCATACGATACGACAACGCGTCGCCCAAGATTGCAGGCAATGCCATCTTTTCCAATGCACGCTGCGGCATCTATGCCTCCGGGGAGACCGCGGCCACGGTGCGAGACAATCTCTTCTGGAAAAACGAGATGGATGGGGTCTCCTGCTGGTCGGAAAACAACGATACCATTTCGGGCAACACCTTCGCGGATAACTTGCGCGAAGGACTGCTCGTGCTGGGGAACTCCAAGCCGCAGGTCAGCCGGAACTTATTTGCCGGACATCCAGCCGCCATCGTGAGAAGCGGCGAAGCGCGCCGCGATGGAACGGAGTCGGCAGTCGGCGCGCCAATTTTGGATGAAAACGGTTTCTGGAATAACAAGCAGAACTTGAACGTGAAGGCCGATCCGCAGGAGGCGCCGGATGGCAACAAAGTCATCGATCCACAGTTTCGCGATGCCGATTACGCCGATTTCAGCATGAAACCGGATTCGCCGGCCCGGTTGGCAAAAATCGGCGCCGCGGATGTGCTCGCGCCAACGGCGAGCAAGTGGCCGTTGCTGCCGGAGGAGAAGGCGATGATTCCGGAAAGCGAATCGCGAGATTTCTCGGGCTGGAAGAAGCCCGGCGCGGCGAAGAAGCCTGCGCCAGCGGCCGGGGCTGCGGGGCGCTAATCGCCGGATATGGCCGCGAAAATCAGTCCGGCGCGCGGAGGGAGGGACGCCGGCTCCTCTGGAGTGCGGGAGCTTGCTCCGGCTTTGTCAGCTCAGAATTCACGCTGGACGCGAAGTCCGGCGGAGTGCTTCCGAAACGCCTGGCAGGCCAGTCGCCACACCGAACTGCCACGCGGATAAAGCGGCAGCAACTCCCGTACTCCAAAATCCGGATGACTCCCAGCCCGGACCTGGCTCTGTAACAGACGCTAGTTACTTAGCTGCCGTTACGGACCTCGTATACTCCCTGATTGACGGCAGCGCCATAAGAGCTTTGTTCACGTCAAGTTTCACTTGCGTTAATTGATGGACATTTTCCGGGAGCAGCTTATCCAAAGAGATACTATAGGAATTCATCAAAATTTCTGCTTCGATGGAACTCTGGATGAGTTGCTCAGCGCCTTCCGGAAGACGCACGGAAGTAGTCGAGTCTTGCTTCGATGCGAGATCTTGTATCATGGCAACTCGATCAGGAGAGGAGACGAGAGCCGCCAAAGTGGAGACCGGAAGCAGTTCGGGCGTTACCCCACTCCAGGAGTTCGATCCTTCATATACCGTAGGATCAAAATGTCGTGTCTTGGCTTCCTGTAATTTAAACTCCAACCACGCGATAACTTCATTTTGAGTTTCTGGCGCGGTCAGTCTTTGCTGCAGCACTTGCAGTAGGCATTGCTGTCGCTGCTCCCAAACGGCCGCAAATCTAGCGTCCTTGTCCGGGCCGGGCGCTCCTTTTAAGGGCTTCATCCACTCGGCAAGTCTTTTAGCCTCGGCCGAGTTTGGCAGTCTGCTCAGTTCCAGCCTCCATTTTGAGGCGGCATCATGGAGTTCCGCAGCATTCGGATTAGTCTTTAAGAACGCCTGTAGAGCCTCGTACCAAGCTGCACTGGCTCGATCCGCCTGCCTGGTAAGCAAGATCTCTTTTCGCCTCCTCTCGTCCAGTAATCGCTCTATTTCCGCCTCCCTTTCGGCCTTCTTTCGCTCTGTTTCGTCTTGAGCGGACGCGATGTGATCCCCGTTTATTCGTAAAGTTTCCTCAGGTTTAGCCACGGCAGGCGAATCGTGAGGTTTCAAGATTAAATCGGGCCGACGCGACGGCAGGAAAATGAACAGAAGAACAGCGCCGCACACAATGGCCAAGGCCCCGGCAACCACGCCGTACCGTTTGAGATTTTTCTCTGAAATGCCTCCGGAACTCACGCCGTCCAATGTATTATGATCGGGCATTCAATGCAAAAGAGAAATTTGCGAGCAAGGGAATACGACCTGCCTGTGGCATGGGTATTGCGTCGCGCAAGAAGTGAGTGCATAGCACGTCGCAGACCGAATGATTCAGTTTTACGGAGTGCACGATTCTTCACGAAATTGATGTACATAAAGCCTGCAAGAAGTTGGAATGGTGGCTATAATGCTCGTCACGCCAGACGCCCAGCTCGATAACGACGATTGTCATAAACACAGCGATGAAGCCGACCGAACGCTTTTCCAATCGAGCGGAAAACTATCGCAGGCATCGGCCTGGATATCCCAAAGCGGTCATTGAGCTGCTCCAGAATGAATGCGGATTAAAATCGCGAGCCGCGATCGCGGATGTTGGATCAGGAACAGGTATCTTCACGAGGCTACTTCTGGAGGCCGGTTTCCAGGTCGCGGCAGTCGAGCCCAACGAGGCGATGCGAAGGGCGGCCGAAGAGGAACTGCATGGGTTTTCTGAATTTCGCTCTGTGGCAGCATCTGCGGAGGATACGGGGCTGCCATCCAGCTCGTGCGACGCCATCACCGTGGCGCAAGCGTTTCATTGGTTCGATGCGCGTTCCGCTGCGCGTGAATTTCGACGGTTGCTTCGACCGGAGGGTTGGGTTGCACTGATCTGGAATCATCGCGAAACGGGGACTTCCGCTTTCGCCAGCGAATACGAGGACTTGCTCGTGTCGCTTGGTGAATTGTACGTGGACTCGGGGCATCGGAGCCTCGAGGTCGAAAGCCGTCTGCGGGACGAATTCTTTCCCGACGGCGCGCTCCGGGTGGCGCGTTTTGAGAATCCGCATGCCATGGATTGGCCGGCATTTCGCGGACGCTTTCTGTCTACGTCGTATGCGCCGGCGGAAGATAATCCTCGGTATGGCGAATATCTGGTTAGGTTGGAAAGGCTGTTTCACGCGCATGCGAAAGGGGGCGAGGTCTGCTTTGAGCAGACGACTAATGTGTATTACGGGAGGATGTGATTTTTGGATGGGGGACGCGAGGCGTGGGGTGGTATTCCCGAAACACCGAGTAGGCCAGGCGCTGCACTGAGTTGCCACGCGGACAAAGCGGCAGCAAGCTTCCGCACCAAAAAGCCGGACGCATCCCCGGAGCTGCACTGGTTGCTTGTTAGTTGGTTAATGGACTGGTGGCCGAGCATTGTCTGCCCCGCCTTCGCTGGGCGCGGGCGCACATAAATGTGCGCTCGTGCGCGAGCGGCGCCCCTCCTGGGAGCGCGGACGTCTCGTCCGCACGGCGCGGAAGCGTCCGAAAAGACGGTGGTTTCTTTTCGAGCGAACTGCGTTAAGCAGTAGCTCGTTCGGAAGGGCGCAAGTATGACTTTCAGCGCGACCTAAAGTGGCGGCGAGCGTCAGATTACTCTCTACGGGTTTCAGTTGCATCTCGCCGCACGTTTGCGAGCGGGCTGCTGCTTAACGCAGTTCGCTCAAAGAGCAGCCCGCGTCTATTCGGCCGCTTCCGCGCCGTGCGGACGAGACGTCCGCGCTCCCAGGAGGGGCGCCTCTCGCGCACGAGATTGGCATAACTCCAGGGCGCTGCGGAGCAGCGCCTACGGGCAGGAATGCCCGTGCTCCTTTTGGGAGCGCCGGCCACGGCAAATGGCCAAACTTGGTGACGAATCTGGAGATTCGTCATGAGCGTTGTCGGGATGCACTTCCTTGAGGTGGCGGCTTGTGGCGCTTTTGGCGCGCCGCGCCTTCGCGGGGCGCGCAGACTGCCTTCAAGTATGCGCCGAGGCGAACCGAGTTTACAAATCTCCCATCTTTCACGAGAATTGAGCCGACCTCATGCGCTACTTCGCCAATCTTCCGCCGAGCCGAATGGTCTTGTGGTCTTATCTCCTGTGGTATCTCTTCTTCGTAGCGCGGTATTTCGACAGCAGTTCCAAGCTCTGGCTCACTTCGGTCGGCATTTCGGCGATCATCGGCATCGCGCTGCTCCTCAGCACCTGGCACGCCTCCTCACGGCTAGCCAGCTGGACGACCTTTCGGCTGTTTCTCATGCCTTTTTGCGTTTCGAGTTTTTCTGCACTGATCAAGGGGCGGGGGTTCATCCTCGTTTTCTCGCCGCACGCCTGGGAAAACTTCCTGGCCATCACGCTTTGCGTGTCCTTCTGCGGAATGGTGCTGTGGATGAAACAACAGGCGCCAGTCGAGAATGCTCCGCCCGCGCCGGAAGAACTCGCGCCGCCGCCCGCCGTTTTACCGGCAGGCGATGCAGGGAATCCATCCCCGGTTAAATCCGGCGCCGCCGCCGCAAAACCAATCGCCGCCCCGGCCCCCGATCAAACGCCCGCCACCTGAAAGCCTTCGGCTTCCAGGATCGCGCGAATCTTCCCCGGCTGATCGCCCTGGATCTCCACATTGCGGTCTTTCACCGTGCCGCCGCAGCCGCAGCCCGAGCGCACCTTGCCTGCGACGCGCTCGATATCGGCCAGCGTGAGATGCGCGGCGAAATCATGGATCACGATCACTGTCTTGCCGCCGCGATGCGCACACTCGCGGCGCAGCACCACGCGGCCCATTTTTTTCGGAGGCGCCGGCGTCGCTGCGCCGGGCGGCGGTGTGGCCGGACCCTGCAGCAGGCTGGCGGCGTTCGGCAGATCGAGGTGGGCGAAGGCGGAATTCAATCCGCCCTGCGGACCGCTTGTCGGGATGCGCTCCTTCTTTTTCGACATGGCTACATAAGGTTGGCGGCAACTTCGGCCATCTCGCTGCGTTCGCCCTTGAAGAGATTGACGTGCGCGAGGAAGGGCTGGCCTTGCAAGCGATTGCGCGTGTAGACGAGGCCGTTCGTGTGGGCATCGACGTAGGGATTGTCGATCTGCCCGAGGTCGCCGATGAGGATCATCTTACTGTTCTTGCCCATGCGGGTGACCAGGGTCTTGGCCTCGTGCGGCGTGAGTTGCTGCGCTTCGTCCACGATGAAAATGGCGCGGGGAATCGATCGGCCGCGGATGTGGGTGATGGCCTCGATTTCGATGAGTCCCGCCTGGAGGAGGGGATCGTAAACCCGGTGTGGCTTCCCATTGGCGCCAGCATTCTGGGACTGGGGCGGGTGATGGCCGCTCTTGCGCGCGCTTTGCTTCTTGTTTTCGAATTGCTCGGGCTTCCGCGGACGATAAAGGAGCTGCTCCAGCGCGTCGTAGGCCGGCTGCACCCAGGGCTCCATCTTCTCCTCCATGCGCCCGGGGAGGAAACCGATGTCTCGGCCGGTCGGCATGATGACACGGGTGATGAGCATTTTCTCGTAGTCGCCATTCTGCACCTGCTCCAGCGCTGCGCCGACGGAGAGCAGGGTCTTGCCCGTGCCGGCCTTGCCGTAAACGGTGACGAGCGTGATCTCCGGATCGTACAGCGCGTCAAGGAGGAAACGCTGACCGAGATTGAGCGCCTGCAGGGTGCGGCCGCCGCGGATCACGACGTGATCCCGCCGCAGCGTGCGAAAGGTCGAGCCGCGGAGGTGCCGGGCCGGCACGCCGTGGCTCGGTTCGTCTTTGTTGCTGAGGAGGACGTATTGATTCGGCAGAAGCTTGTCGGAATTGGGCAGGTCGATCTGCCCGCCGCTGGCAAAGGCCTGGAGACGCTGGGCCGTAAGGCTGATGGTCTCGTACTCCTCTGCTTCGCCCCGATGCTGGGTGCGCTGGATATCGGAGTCGCTGTCGATCCGATCCGTCCGGTAATCCTCCGCCTCGATGCCGAGCGCGCGGGCTTTGAGCTGCAGGTTGAGATCTTTGGTGACGAGAATCGTGGGCTCCTTGTGGCTATCTGCCAGTTGTGAGGCAGCGGCCAGGATGCGGTTGTCATTGACCGTGAAATCCGAGAAAAGCTTGCGCAGCGTCTGGAAGCGCGGGGTCTCGCCGACGGCGACCCAGCCGTCCCGGGTGTCCCACTTCAGCGAGGAATTGATGCAGACGATGAGGCGGCCGCCATTGTCGAGCTGCACGCCCTTGCGCATCTGCTCGGCATTGGGGAAGCGCTCGTTCAGCCGGCGATGCACTTCGCGGGCATTGGCGCCGCGGGTCGTGGATTCCTGCTTGAAGCGGTCCAGCTCTTCCAGCACCTCGATCGGGATCCAGACGGTGTTTTCCTCGAAGCGAAACATCGACTGCGGATCATGGATGAGGACATTTGTATCGAGCACATAGTGCTTCGTGGGAGAGGTTTCGCGCTTTTTTGGAGACATGGAGATGGGTAGGGGAAAGAGGAGCCCTTCGTCCGCCGACTTTCGGCGGTTTCGTGAGGGGCGAGCCGGCTTAGACGCGGTATCCGTCACGCCGCGGTAGCTTCGCCGTTGCACTGGTCCACAGCTTCCTGGCGGCTGAGGGCGATCGTCAGTATGCGATTGAATCCGATGGTTTCGAAAATCACTGCAATATTCGGGAGGAGAGAGCAGAAAACGAGCTTACCGCCGGATGATTCCAGGCGCTTGGAGAGCACGAGAAAGGTCTTGAGGCCGCCGCTATTGATATAGCTCAGGCCTTCGCAATCCAAAACGATGCGATTTGCGCCGGCATCGATCAGCTCGGCGACCCGGGCCTCGAAGGGCTCGGCGTAGAACCCATCGAGGTGCCCCTGCAAGGTGACGATGAGGATATCGCCTTCTTTTTCTTCTACGGTATGCATGGGGCCGGAATGGGTATGGAAGGCCATCATAGTGCGTCTCCCGGGAAAAGAGAGGAGAAATTTTCCCGGGCGATACCGAGGTGAGAAAAGCGCGCAAAATCGCTCGCGCGCCGAGAGTGTGCCATTCTAGAAAGACCGCTATGGAAAAAATGATCATCGTCGGAACCGGTTGCGCCGGACTGACTGCCGCCGTTTACGCTGCCCGCGCGAATCTCGCCCCGCTCGTGCTGGAAGGGTGCCAACCGGGCGGACAGCTCGTGACCACGACGCATGTGGAAAATTTCCCCGGCTTTCCCGAGGGCGTAGATGGTCCTGAGCTGATCATGAACATGAAGAAGCAGGCTGAGCGCTTCGGCGCCCGCTTCGTGTATGGCGTGGCGAACGGATTTGAACCGGCTGACGGACATGTTCGCGTGAAGGTCGACGAGGAGTGGGTCGAGACGCAGTCGCTCATCGTTGCCTCGGGGGCCTCGGCGCGCGGGCTGGGCCTGCCGCGGGAAAAGGAACTCATGGGCCAGCACGGCCTGACCACCTGCGCCACGTGCGACGGGGCTTTTTATCGGAATGTGCCGGTCTGCGTAGTGGGCGGCGGTGACTCGGCCTGTGAGGAAGCCACCTTCCTGACCCGCTTTGCCTCCAAGGTATATCTCATCCATCGGCGGGACTCCCTGCGCGCGTCGAAGATCATGGCCGACCGGGCGCTGGCCAATCCCAAGGTCGAGCCGGTCTGGAATGCTGCGCCGATCGAGTACGTCACCGACGAAGCCGGCAAGATGCGCGCGCTGAAGGTGCGCGACACCAAGACGGGCGAAGAGCGGGAGATCGAGGTGAAGTGTGTCTTCCTGGCCATCGGTCACACGCCAAATACCGCAGTCTTCCAGGGCAAGCTGGATACCGATCCCGAAGGCTATCTCCTGCAGCGGCAGGGCACGCAGACCAATGTGCCGGGAGTCTTTGCCGCAGGCGATGTCGCCGACCACGTCTATCGCCAGGCCATCACGGCGGCGGGACAAGGCTGCGCGGCTGCGCTCGATGCCGAGCGCTATCTGTCGCAATTCGAGGCGCACTGAGGCGGCGCGCTGACCGTTATTTATCGCCGGCGCCGGTGAGTTCATTGTCGCCGGTTCCATTGGCCCCGCCTGCTCGTGGCGTGGCCTGTTGGTTCATTTCTCCGTTCCTTTGATCTTCTGAAACTCTGTGATCTCACCCAGTTTTACTCCCCCGTGAGCGGCGGGGTGAAGCGCTACATCGCCGAGAAGGTGCGATTCCTGCGCGAGCATACGACGGAAGATGAACACATCCTCATCGTGCCCGGTGCGCGCGACGAGGTGGTCCGAACCGACCGAGCGCGGGTGTACACGATCGGCTCGCCGTTGCTTTCGCGGACTTCGCAGTACCGCGCGCTCCTGCGGCTGGAGGCGGTGGAGGAAATCCTGGAGACGGAAAAGCCCAGTCTCATCGAGTCCGGCGATCCTTACCAAGTCGCCTGGAAGGCGGTGTATTCCGGGCGAGCGCTGGGGATTCCGGCGATCGGCTTTTACCATTCGCATTTTCCCGAGGCCTACGTGCGGACCTTTCAGAAATACCTGGGAGCCATGGCCACGGAGATGTTGCTGGATTTTTCCCGCCGCTACATTCGCAATCTCTACAATCGCTTCGAACGGACAATCGTGCCCTCGCCGGCTCTCGGCCAGGTGCTGGCGGACTGGGGCGTTACGAACATCGTGCACAGCGATCTCGGGGTCGATACGACGGTCTTTCAGCCGGAGGCGCGGGCGGGGGAGCGCGATGTGCGTGGGGAATATGGCATTCCGCGAAATTGCACGCTGCTGCTCTATGTTGGCCGCCTGGCGCAGGAGAAGAATACACATACCCTCTTTGCCGCTTTCGCGCGGCTGCACGCCCGTGCGCCGGGCCGCTTTCACCTGCTGCTGGTGGGCGACGGCTTGCAGCGCTCGGACCTGGAGGAAACGAAGGCGCAGTGCGGCGCCATCCCGACCCCGGGGGCGCCGCAGGGAGCGATCACCTGGCTGCCCTACTGCGCCGAAGCGGAGCGTCTGGCGGAGATTTACCGGGCGGCGGATTTTTTTGTTCATCCCGGGGTGCAGGAGACTTTTGGCTTAGTCTCACTGGAGGCCCAGGCTTGCGGCACGCCGGTGATTGGGATTCGCGGGAGTTACATGGATCGCATCATTCATGGCAGCCAGAACTACTGGGCGCGGGAGAACTCGGCGGAGGCCCTGGCCAACGCCATCGACGAAACCGCGGCCAACCCGTGTCCCGACGACAAGGACGCGCTCAGCGCCCGGGTGCATGTCCAATATTCCTGGCAGCAGGTTTTTGGACGGCTATTTGAGCTGTATCGTGCGATTGTGACAGAGTATCCTCTGAAACAATGACCGCCAGCGACCGCCAAATCGAAATTCGCAGCTTCAATCCGGCGACGGATCGCGCCCGCATTCGGGAGCTGTGCTGTGACACGGGATTTCTCGGGAAAGCCATCGATCCCGTGTTTGAAGATCGCGAGCTATTCGCCGACTATCTCACGGCTTACTATACGGACTGGGAGCCGGAGTCGTCTTTTGTGCTGCTCGTGAATGGCGAAATCCGAGGGTATTTGTTGGGGTCCCGTCACTCGTTCCGGCAGCAACTCTACAATTTCTACAACAATGCGGCGCTCTTTCTGCGCGGCATTTTTCGCTACCGCAATTACAACCCGGCCTCGAAGAAGTTCGTCCGGTGGATCCTGACCCAGGCCTGGAAAGAAGTGCCCGCGGCGCCGAGGCGCACCGCGCATTTTCACATGAACCTCCTGCCCGATGCGCGGCAGGTGGCCACGACCGTGGCGCTCACGGACAAGTACTTTGGCTATCTGCATGCGCATGGCGAGAAGGCCGTGTACGGGCAGATGGTGGTTTTCGAAGATCGACGCGGGGCGAAGATGTTCGAGCGCTACGGGTTCAAGGTGCTGAACAAGGCGGAGATCACCAAGTATCGCGATGTGCATCCGCACCCGGTGTATCTATGCACGGTGGTAAAGGATTTGACGGAGAATAGTCAGTTGTACGCGAAGGCTGGGTAGATTCGCATGGCGCGTGGAAAAACGCGGCGCCAATGTAGGCGAGGTATTCCTCGCGCGGTGGGGCGGGGAAGCGGCGGGGAGACAGGGAAATCGTGGCGGTCTCGCAAATTGTGCTTTTACGCTTAACGGGCGGATGTTAGCCCTCACTCAAGCTGTTGGTAATCTGAGCGGTGATCCTGCCCCGCCGCTTCTCCGACACACCGCGCGAGGTAGGATACCTCGCCTACATTGGCGCCGCGTTCGATTGCGCGGGGTGTTTAAGATCAAGCCTATCATATTTCATGGCGAAAGATTGTCTTTGACAAACGAAGAGGCTGGCCACACGGTGCCGACCTAACTTTTCTTCTCGTGAACTTCCACGCCGCCCATTTTAATTCCAACCGGACCTCTCGCGGGTTTGGTTTTGGGGCGGCTCCTGTCTCTCTCGCTTCTCGCGTGCAAACGCTTTGGGTCAAACGACAGAAATATCCGTCCCGGCAGGGTTGCTCCAAGATGACCAGTTAAAGTTCCAAAGACTCTTTTTCCAAAAAATCCCAGCAACCTTGCCGAACCCATCGGCAGGGTTTTTTTGTCCCCATACCCATGCAAACACCAAGCACATCCGGCGTCTTTGGCGCCGACCTGCGCGCCATGCCCCGCGCCTTCTGGGTGCTCGTCGTCGGCGCGTTCATTAATCGCTTTGGGACATTTGTCACACCGTTTCTCACCATCTACCTCTGGAAAAATGGCCACAGCCTGGGCGAGGCCGCCTGGGCGGTGAGCGCCTATGGCGTGGGCGGGCTGACCGGCAGCATGGTCGGCGGTTGGCTGGCCGATCGCGCCGGGAGGAAGCATACAATCGTGATTGGAACCTTTGGTTCGGCGGCGGCGAATATCCTGCTCTACTTCGTCAAGCCGATGCCCTTGATCATGCTTTGCGCGGCGCTGGCCGGGCTGGCGGGCGCAACCTATCCGCCGGCGAGCAGCGCGCTCCTTGCGGATGTTATTCCCGAGGAACGCCGCGTGCGCGCCTGGGCGGCTTTGCGCACGGCGGTGAATGCCGGCTTTGCCTTCGGCACGTCGTCCGCGGGTTTCCTGGCGAAGATTTCGTTCTTCTGGCTCTTTGCCGGCGATGCGCTGACCAGCGTGGTCTATGGAATCATCGCACTGTTATGGCTGCCTCACGGCCTGCGCTCTTCGACCCGGCAGGCGCCGTGGTCGGAGGCCTTGCGGGACGTGCGCCGGAATCGTTCTTTTCAGTATGGCTATGCCGGGGCGCTCTGTTCGGCGCTGGTCTTTTCACAGTTCGGCACGGCTTACTCGGCGCACCTCGTGTCCCTGGCGTTGTCGCTCGATCTTTTTGGCGTACACTTCAGCGGGGAGACATTCTATGGCCTCCTCATCGGCTGGAATGGCGCGCTCGTCATGCTTACGCAGTTGCAAGTCTCCGCGGTGGCGCAGTGTGTCGACCCGCGGAAGGCCATGGCATGGGGTTATTTGCTAGTGGGCCTGGGCTTTGCGGCCAATGCCTTGGCGCACAGCGTCCTGACGCTATTTATCGCAATGACGGTTTTCACTCTCGGCGAAATGATCAGCGCCCCGGTGGCGAACGCGTATCTCTCGCAACTGGCCCCCGAGCGCCTGCGGGGCCGGTACATGGGGCTGGTCATGCTGTTGTGGGGTTTTTCTTCGATTGTCGGGCCGCCGGTCGGGTTGCGGTTATTGGAGCGCGGCTCGCAGTTAGGCTGGGTCCTGTGTGGAATCCTGGGAATTCTGGGAGCGGCGTTTGTGCTTCGGGCCAAGAATATCAATCGCGAGAGGGAGCCGGATGAATCCGAACCCGAGCCGCACGCAGTCGCGACGGCGGGCAGCGCGAGCTGAACGGATAGAGCGCGTGTAAATGAAGTTCGTCCTATAAGGTCGTTTCGTTTTGCCAAACATAGCGTCATAGATAAGCGCCGGTGTCGCTTCGCGCCTTCGTGCCTTCGTGTGAGCTTTTTTCCGTTGCGTGATCCCATGGAGAGATAGTCTCACACGAAGACACGAAGCAGGCCTGCGGACTTTCCCAGCGGACCTATCCGGAGCGTCGTTTGCATGTGACGCTGGGTTTAGCGCTGCCGCCTCCTATCGAACGCCGATTTTGTGCAACCACTCCAATGCGGCATTCGGCCACACGCTCACGTCTTTGTCCGAACGCAAGCCGTAGCCGTGGCCGCCGGTCGGGTAGAGGCGGAATTCATTGGGAATGTTTCGAGCATCAAGCGCCGCATGGTAGAGCTTGCTCCCGCCGACCAGGGCCTTGTCGTCTTCCGTGTGCACGATCAAGGTAGGCGGGATGTTGGCGTTCAGGTTCAAGTCCGGAGCGACCTGTCCGTCCCGTTCGAGATAGGCCGGGTAGATGAGCAGCGCAAAATCGGGACGGCAGCTCTGCTGGTCGATTTCGTCCAGCGGAGCGTAGCTGCGATCACTGGCCGGCGCGCTGCATTTGGCGGCAAGGTTTCCACCTGCGGAAAATCCAATGACGCCCAGCTTCTTCGGGTCAATCTTCCACGCTGCCGCGCGGGAGCGAGCCAGGCTCACGGCGCGCTGGAGATCCTGGAGCGCGCCTTCGCGATTGTGCGGCGCGCGGTATTTCAGGACCAGCGCTTGGATCCCTTGGGAATTCAGCCACTTGGCGATTTCCGTGCCTTCTTTGTCATAGACGACGTAGTTGTACCCGCCGCCCGGGCAGATAATCATCGCCGGCGCCGGGTCAGCGGCCGTCGGCGCAGAGAACAAGGTCAAGGTCGGACGGCTGATATTCGTGATACGGCGAACGCCATCGCCTTTTGCTGGCAGATTGGTCTCGGCTTCCTTGGCGCCCGCTCCTGGCATCTTGCCTTCCGGCCAGAGTTCGACAGCGGAGATGGAGCCTGGCGGAGGCGAATCGGTGGCGGTGGATTCTGCGAACGCGGCCCGCGCTGAAAAACAGAGAACGAGCGTGGCAATGACGAGACGAATGAGGGGTGGCTTTGTCTTCACAGGATAGCGTGTTATGGATCGTATCCGGACGCGAGGCGAGCAGATACTCTTCGAGACTGGAGTTGATTCCCGAGAAGCGCGACTATTTGCGGAAAATCTGCCACGGGCGCCCGAAAGTCCTATTGCCGACGGCCCAGGGGCATGCTGAGGTTTCGTCTTTACCCCACACTCACGCATGCGCACCCTTTTCGGCCTACTGGCCAGCTTTCTCACCCTCGTCGTCTCGGTCCAGGCGATGGAGAAACCCAATCTCCACACCAAAGGTTCGCCGACCGGCCGGCCCACCGGTCCGCTTCGGCCGGGCGAATACTGGTGGCATCCGGAAGTTTCGCCGACCGGACCGCTCGTCGTGCTGGTCAGCGTACCGGAACAGATCATGCATGTGTACCGCAACGGCATCCTCATCGGGCGATCCACGGTGAGCACGGGGTCGAAAGGGCACGCGACTCCGGGCGGCGTCTTCAGCATTCTCGAAAAGAAGGTGGATCACTACTCAAAGAAGTATGACAACGCGCCGATGCCAAATATGCAGCGCCTCACGTGGACCGGCATCGCGATGCACTCGGGGAATCTGCCGGGCTATCCAGCCAGCCACGGCTGCATTCGGCTGCCGTTCGATTTTTCGAAATTGCTCTTCAGCGTCACATCCAAGGGCGGAACGGTCGTGGTCGGCGACGGCAAAACGCCGGTGCCGCATCTTGCATCCAACCCGGGACTGCTCCTCGCGCCGAAAGACTTTTCGTCGCAGATGCTGCGTCCGCTGGCGCGGAATGATTACGACTGGAATCCCGAGCGTAGCGCGAGCGGGCCTGTGACCATGGTGGTGAGCGCGGCGGATCGGGCGATTTACGTCTATCGCAATGGAAATCCCATCGGCCGCGCGGCAGTCGAAGTCTCCGGATACGGCGGGCTGGGCAATCACGTGTTTTCACTGTTGGAGGGCACGACCGGTCGCGCGAGTTTCCTTGCTCCAGGGCGCGAAGCGCGCCGGTGGATGTGTGTGACCAGCAGCGGTCGCGGGACCACCGCCACAGATATTGCGTCCCGGCTGCGGGTGAGTCCGGAATTTGCGGGTAAGGTCTATGATGTCATCGGACCGGGAACGACTGTCGTGGTCACGGATCAGCCCGTGGTGCGAAAAGGCGCTACACGGACGGTATTTGAAGATTAAGCATGCGTGGAAGCCTGCGCCATGCGATCATGGCGCAACGCGATGAACGGCGAGCCCGCGAAAAAAGAACGCAACTTACTCCTGGAGTGGGTGCTTTTCCGGATCTCGTATGCACGGGCGCGTTGGCTCAGGATAATGTCGGTTAGTTTCTTGATCGCCTCGACGTTTCAGGGAAGTTCAGCTTTCGCCGCGGAAGCTCCCCCGGATCGGCCGACGCCGTGCCTGGAAAAAGCCTGGATGAATAAGCACCGATATCTGACCAGCCTGGCTTTGCAGGCGAGTCATCGCCCACGGCTCGACATCTACTTTCTCGGCGATTCGATCACTGAGTTTTGGCCGTACGACGCCAAGGAAGTCTGGCATGCGGAGTTCGGAAGCATGCAGGTCTTGAATTGCGGCGTCGCGGGAGACAAGACGCAGAACATCCTGTATCGCGTTTCCCAGGGGGAGTTTGAGCATCTGTCGCCCAAAGTTATTGTTCTGTTGGCAGGGATTAACAATTTGAGTGAATCGCCTGCGCTGAAGCCAGCGGAGCTGGCGCAAGGCCATCGGCGGATTCTGGAAACGCTCCGTGCGAAGTCGCCGCAGAGCAGGATCCTGCTGCTGTCGATATTTCCCTCGGGCGAGCCTTCGGATCCGATCCGGGAGCGGATTCGCGCGACAAATCAGTTGTTGGCGGGATTAGCGGATGGGAAGTCGATTTTTTACCTGGATATTTACGATCGTTTCCTGGACGCGCATGGGGTTCTCCCGGGCGATGTTTCGCCGGATGGAACGCATTTGTACGCGAAGGGATATCGCATTTGGGCGGATGCGATGCGGCCGAAGCTGATGGAATTGTTGGCGGTGGATGGTGAAGGGAAAAAGCTTTAGTTCAAAAGCTTGCGTGACTAAACGCGGCGTCAAAGTAGGCGAGGTTTGCAACCTCGCGCGGTGCGCCGGAGAAGAGGCGGGGAGGGGACGGTGCTGCGATCGTACAAATCGAGCATTTACGCTGGACTAAGTGTGGTGGTTAGTTAACAGTCCTGTTAGATCGAGCTATTGGTAATCTGAGAAGTTTTCCCGCCTCCGCCGCTTCTCCGCCGCACCGCGCGAGGTCGCAAACCTCGCCTACTCTGGCGCTGCGTTCAGTCACGCGATGCGTGGCGATATTGCGCGGGGGTTTTGCCGAGGCGCTCGCGAAAAACTACGCCCATGTATTCCTGATGCCGGAAGCCGCAGCGTTCGGCGATTTCCATGAGGGGAAGGTCGGTGGTGGAAATCAACTCCACGGCTCGTTTTAACCGCTGGGTGATGATTTGGTCGTGGATGGTTTGACCGAGCAGGGCGATGAACCGGCGCTGGAGCACGCTGCGCGAGGCCCCGGCGGCGCGGGCGATTTCGTCGATGGAGACGCCGGCGCAGGCGCGTTCGCGGATGATGCGCAACGCGGCGGCGACGGCGGAATCCTCGACGGCAAGGACGTCGCTGGATTGCCGAATGACCATGCCGCGCGGGGCGATCGGTGGCGGTAGATCGTCGGAGCTCGCGGGAGTTGGCGATGATTTTCGCCGAGCGGAGCCCGCGCGCAGCTGCATTTGTCGGTGAAGGAACGCCGCCGCCTGGTACCCGACGGCAAAATGATCTGGCCACACGCTGCTCAACGGCGGGTTGCAGACCTCGCAGAGCGGTTCGTCGTTATCGACGCCGACGATGGCGATCTCGTCTGGCACATTGATTCCGACCCGGCGGCAGGCCTCGAGGACGTCTGGTCCGCGCTGGTCGCTACAGACCATGAGGCCCACGGGCTTTGGCAGGCTCTGGAGCCAATGGGCGAGGCGATCCTGACGCGTCTCCCAGGGCGTATCTTCCAGTTCGCGCCGTGGGATCTCGTAGACGCCGGGTGTGGGGTCGACTGCAGCGGCGCTGGCCAGATAGGCGTCTCGGCGCCGCTCGGACCAATTTTCCCGAGCGATGCCGAAGAAGGCGAAGCGGCGAAAGCCGCGTTCGGCAAAATGGGCGTACGCCATGCGGGCAATCGCGGCATCGTCGACGTGGATCACCGGAAAGCCGGCGCCGGGAGCCATGCCGATGACATCGACCACAGGGAGCTTTGTGCGGCGGAGGAGGGCGCCCAGTTCCGGAGTCGTGACGCGGGCGATGACGCCATCGCCTTGCCAACGCTGCAGCCAGGCCGGGGCGGATTCCTCCAAGCCGCGCGGCGCATGAAAGAGCGACCACGGTCCGCGTTCGCGAACATAACGAGCCACCCCGCGCAGGATTTCGCGTCCGGACGCCAGGGAAGTCTCGACCAGCAGGGCAACGTGAGGCGCGGAGGCGGGTGTCGATTCGGCGATGTTTCGGGAGCGGGGCATGATCGAGAACGGTAGACGGCGTGACCGGAAATCTACAAAGAACGACCGGCAACCTCATAGACAATCTTATTTGAAAGGCTAGGATCGAAATATCTCGATGGTCCCCTCCGACGCAAACTCCAGTCCCGTCCCCGACGGTTCGCACGAAGCCCTGGCACTCTTTCAGCGCCGTTACGGCGCAGCGGCCACGCATCTCGTTTATGCGCCAGGTCGAGTAAATCTTATCGGCGAACACACGGACTACAATGGGGGCTTCGTGTTGCCCATGGCCATCGAGTTGGGAATCTATATCGCCGCCCGGCAGCGTGCAGATCGGCAGGTCGAAATCTCCAGCGGGCAGATGGGCGGCGAGCCGGCGCGCTTTGATACGGCTCAGCCCGTGACCCGCGGCGAACCAGTCTGGAGCAATTATGTGCGCGGCGTTACTGCCGGTTTCCAGGAGGCTGGAGTCGCTTTCCCGGGCTTCGACGCAGAGATTTTTGCCACGCTGCCCTCCGGCGGCGGCTTGAGCAGCAGCGCCGCCTTGGAAGTCGCTACGGCCACGCTCCTGGAAACGCTTTCCGGCGTGACGATGGATCCCCTGAAAAAAGCGCTGCTGTGCCAGCGCGCCGAGCATGATTTCGCCGGCACACCCTGCGGCATCATGGATCAGTTTGCCGTGACTTTTGGCCAGAGCGGCAGCCTGCTCCTCATCGATTGCCACTCCATGGAGCGGCGACTCGTGCCAATGAATGGACAGGACGTGGCAATTCTGGTCATCAATACCATGGTGAAGCACGAACTCACCGATGGCGGCTACGCCAGCCGACGCAACGATTGCCACGAGGCCGCGCGGCTGCTCGGGGTCGCCGAACTGCGCGAGGCCACTCCGCAGCAGGTGGCAGCCAGCGCCGCGCTGCCGGACCGCATCATGCGCCGCGCCCGACACGTGACGACCGAGGATTTCCGCACGCTTGAAGCCGTGAGCGCGCTCACCGATGGCGAATGGGAGCGGCTTGGAAGCCTTATGTACGCCAGCCACGAGTCGCTCCGCACGGATTTTGAAGTGAGCTGCGCCGAACTGGATATTGTCGTGAATCTGGCGAAGACGCTGGGTCTGGAAAACGGCGTCTACGGTTGCCGCATGACGGGCGGCGGTTTTGGCGGCTGCTGCGTGGCGCTAGTCGATGCCGCGCGCGTGGAGGCGATTTCCCATACCCTGCGCGAGGGCTATCGCGCTGCGACGGGCATCGACCCGGTGCTCTTTTCCACGCGGCCCGCCGACGGCCCAGCCACCCTATTGCAGCCATGAGCGAGCCCCTCCTTTCCGCGCGCGCCATCACGAAATCCTTCCCGGGAGTAAAGGCACTCTCCGGAGTGCAACTCGATCTCTATCGCGGTGAGATTCACGCGCTTATGGGCGAGAACGGCGCGGGCAAATCGACTTTCATTAAGATCATCACGGGCGTGTATCAGCGGGACGAGGGAGTGGTGCGCTTTAAGGATCGCGAGATCCATCCGACCTCGCCGAAGGATGCGGAAGGTTGCGGCATCTCCACGGTGTACCAGGAGGTGAATCTCATCCCGACGCTTTCGCTCGCAGAGAATATCATGCTCGGGCGCTTGCCGCGGAAATTTGGCGTGATCCAATGGGGCGCCGCGCGCAAGCAGGCGGCGCGTGCGCTGGAGCGGCTCGGGCTCGATCTCGACGTCTCGCGTGAACTGCGCTCCAGCTCCATCGCCATCCAGCAAATGGTGGCCATCGCCCGCGCGCTCGATGTAAGCGCGGAGTTGCTGGTGCTCGACGAGCCGACCTCGAGTCTGGACGAACAGGAAGTCGCCGCTCTCTTCACCGTGTTGCGCAATCTCCGGGACGACGGGCTGGCGATCATGTTCGTCTCGCATTTCCTAGATCAGATCTACTCGCTCACGGATCGCCTCACGGTCCTGCGCAATGGCGCATTTATTGGCGAATACAAAACGGCGGAACTCCCGCGCATCGAGCTGCTGGGCAAGATGCTGGGCCGCAAAGTTGAAGAAGCGCAGGCCGCGCATCACGCCACGTCCGCCGAGGCGCAAAGCCATGGCGGCAAAACGGTGGTCGACGCCAAGGGCATTGCCCGTCCGGGCACAGTGGGGCCAATCGATTTGCGCATCAATGAAGGCGAAGTGGTGGGGCTCGCGGGGCTGCTCGGCTCAGGACGCACGGAGACGGCGCGCATGATTTTCGGCATCGATCCCCATGTGGAGGGTCAGATTCAGATGAATGGCGAAGCCGCTCCGCTACGGACGCCGGCCGAGGCCATTCGTCGGGGAGTCGCTTTTTGCTCTGAAGATCGCAAGACCGAAGGCATCCTGCCGCATCTCTCTGTCCGGGAAAATCTCATCCTGGCCATGCAGGCTCGCCAAGGTTCACTGCGCCAGATCCCCATGGCCGAGCAGGTGAAGCTCGCCGAGCACTACATCAAGGCGCTCAATATCAAGGCTCCGGGACCGGAGACGCCCATCCGCAATCTCTCCGGCGGCAACCAGCAGAAAGTCCTGCTCGCGCGCTGGCTGGCCATGCAGCCGAAGCTCATCATCCTCGACGAGCCCACTCGTGGAATCGATGTCGGAGCCAAGGCAGAAATCGAGAAACTCATCGCTTCGCTGCGGGAAAAGGGCCTCGCCGTGCTCTTCATCTCTTCCGAACTGGAAGAGGTCGTGCGGGTGAGCGGCCGTCTGGTCGTCTTGCGCGATCGCAAACAAGTGGGAGAACTGGACGGCGAATTTGACGAGAGCAAGGTCCTGCATCTCATCGCCAGCAATCATCAGGAATGAATACCGAGGCCGCGTCCCCCACAAATTTGCAGCTCGAGCGCGTGAAGCGTTTTTTCAGCGGCGGCACGCTGCTCTGGCCCGTCCTGAGCTTGCTCGCGCTGTTGTTATTCAATCTCGTCTTCAAACCGAGTTTCTTTCATATTTCGGTACAGGATGGGCATCTCTACGGCACGCCGGTGGATATCTTTCATCAGGGTTCCAAGGTGATGTTGCTCTCGCTCGGCATGACGCTGGTCATCGCCACCGGCGGCGTGGATCTTTCCGTGGGCTCGGTCATGGCCATCGCGGGCGCGCTCTCGGCGCTCCTTGTTACGCGGGGGATGCCCTTTGGAGCGGTTCTGCCGATTGCAATCGTCGTTGGCTCAGCGCTTGGTGCATGGAATGGCGCGCTGGTCACGATTCTGCGCATTCAGCCGATCATTGCCACGCTCATCCTCATGGTGGTCGGGCGGGGGATCGCGATGCTCATTTCGGGTGGGCAGATCATTACTTTCGAGCAGCCGGGCTTCGTTTATTTTGGCAATGGGCATTTTCTCGGCGTTCCTTTCACGCTCACTCTGGTCGCCTTGGTCTTTGCGGCGACCGGGGCGCTGACGCGCAAAACGGCGATTGGCTTGTTCGTCGAAGCCTCGGGTGATAACGAGACGGCCAGCCGTTTCTGCGGCGCGCCAACCCGCACGGTGAAGGTGCTCGTGTATGCTTTCTCCGGAATTTGCGCGGCGATCGCCGGCTTGATCGCGACTTCGAATATCAAAGCAGCCGATTCGAGCCGGGTGGGAGAATTGATGGAGCTCGATGCCATCTTTGCCGTCATCGTCGGCGGCACGGCGCTGACCGGCGGACGCTTCACGCTCGTGGGCTCGATCGTTGGCGCGCTGCTCATCCAGACGCTGACGACGACCATGGTGAATTTCGGCATGCCGCCGGCCATCGCCCCGGTGCCCAAGGCAATCGTAATCGTGCTCGTGTGTCTACTTCAGTCGCCGGTCTTCCGGACGGAGATGACCAGCCTTTTCCAACGGAGGGACAAAGCGTGAGCGCCCTGCATCAAGGCCTTTTCCTCAACTAGTTATGGACCGCAAACACCTTCCCTTGCTGACGACGGCCATCGTCCTGCTGGTCCTGTTTTTTGCCGCGGCAATGAATTACCGCGGCTTTGGCTCCATGCGTGTGGTGGTGAATCTGATTTCCGATAACTCGGTGCTCGGCATCACGGCGATCGGGATGACTTTTGTCATTCTTTCTGGCGGCATAGATCTCAGCGTGGGCTCGATCGTGGCTTTCACGACGGTTTTCATTGCCACACTCATCGATCATCGACACGTGCATCCGCTGGTGGCGATACCGCTCATTCTGGCATTGGCGACCGGATTTGGCTGGTTGCAAGGAGCGCTGATTCAGCGGTACGATTTGCCGGCCTTTCTGGTGACGCTCGGCGGGATGTTTTTTGCGCGGGGTATGGCGTTTGTCGTGAATATGGAGTCTGTGGGCATCCATCATCCGTTCTACACCTCTTTGCAGGATGTGAGCATTTCCCTGGGCGGTCGGTCATCACTTGGCTCAACGGGACTGATTTTTCTCGCGATCTTTGCCGTCGGTTTCTTCGTGGCGCACTACACGGTCTTCGGCCGCAACATCTATGCGCTCGGCGGAAACAAGGAGTCGGCCCGGCTCATGGGGCTGCCAGTGGGGCAGATCTGCCCATCTGTTTATGCGGTCAGCGGCTTTTGCGCCGCGCTGGCGGGTGTGGTTTCCACGCTCTACACGGGCTCGGGAAATCCGGCTTCGGGCGCGGGTCTGGAACTGGACGCGATTGCGGCTGTGGTCATCGGTGGCACGCTGCTTACGGGCGGCGTCGGTTATGTCGTCGGGACAATTCTTGGCGTGCTCATTTTCGGAGTGATTCAGTCGGCGCTGGTCTTTGATGGGCGGCTGAATTCCTGGTGGCTGCGCATCGCCGTCGGGGCGCTGCTGCTGGCCTTCATCCTGTTGCAACGGATGATCACGCGCACCCCGACCCGCGCCGGCGCTCACTAACGCATTTCCCCCAACTAATTTTATGACGAAAGCAATGCCCCTCGTTTGGCGTCTCCTGATGCCGATCGCCTTCAGCTTATCGGCGACGGAAATGGTCCGCGCTGAAGTTCCGTTTCGCCCGCCCGCCGTTCCGCTGGTGGCTCACAATCCCAACCTGAGCATCTGGTCCGAGGCGAATAACCTGACAGACGATGTGACTCGCCACTGGACCCATCGCGAGCACGCGCTGGAGAGCCTCATTCGGGTCGACGGTAAGAATTACCGGCTGATGGGCACGGAGCCGAAGCAAGTTCCGGCGCTACCGCAGACGGGCTTGGTCGTCACGCCGACGCGCAGCATTTACGATTTTGAGAATGCCGCCGTACATGTCACGCTGACGTTTCTTTCGCCCGTCTTGCCGGATGATTTCGATGTCCTCTCCTGGCCGGTGACGTACCTGACCTGGACCGTGCGTTCCAAGGATCGCGCGGCGCACGAAGTCGCCATCTACGATAGCGTGAGTTCCGCGCTGGCGGTGAACAAGATCGACGAACCTGTCGACTGGAGTCGCGCGACCTTTGGCCCGCTCACCGCGCTGAACACCGGGGCGGCGGCTCCCACCATGCTCCAGCCCGCGGGCGACGATACGCGTATCAACTGGGGACGCGCCTACCTGGTCGCGCCCACGGAACAGGCACAGGCGGCGATCGCGCCGAACGCGGACTTGCTGGCGGCATTTGTGAATGACGGCAAGCTGCCTGCGGATGACGCGAAGCAGCCACAGACCGTGAAGGAGAGCAATCCCACGCTGGCCGTGGCTTTTGATCTGGGAAAAGTAGGCGATGCGCCGGTGACCCGCCAAGCCATGGTCGGGTATGACGAGGTCTATTCCATCCGGTTTTCCAGCGCCAAGCTCCGGCCCTATTGGCGGCGAAATGGCGCGACGCCGACAGATTTGTTTCAGACGGCCGCGCGTGAATACACGAAGCTCGAGCAGCGTTGCATCGAGTTTGATAAGGAATTGACCGCCGACATGACCAGGGCCGGCGGCGCGCGTTACGCGCAAATCGGCGCGCTCGCTTATCGCCAGGGCCTCGCAGGCTGTGGGTTGGCGGCGGATGAGAAAGGCCAGCCGCTCTATTTCACCAAAGAAAATACGAGCAACGGCTGCATTGCCACGGTGGATGTGCTCTATCCGGCTGCGCCGCAATTCCTGCTCATGGGACCGGCAGCGGCCAAGGCGCTCGTGGCTCCGGCGCTGATCTATAGCGCCGCGCCGCAGTGGAAGTTCTCTTTCGCGCCGCATGATCTCGGTGTCTATCCGCAAGCGACGGCGATGGTTTACGGCGGCGGAGAGCGGCCGGAGCACGAGTCCGACAAGATGCCGGTCGAGGAGAGCGGCAATATGATTCTGCTTTGCGATGCGATCGCGAAGATGGATGGCAATGCCGACTTTGCCTCGCAGTGGTGGCCGCAATTGACGGCCTGGGAAAACTATCTGGAGAAATTTGGCAACGATCCAGAAGATCAACTGTGCACGGACGACTTCATGGGCCACCTGGCGCATAATGCGAACCTCTCGGTGAAAGCGATTCTCGCGGTGGCGGCTTACGGAGATCTGTGCAAGATGCGCGGGGACGCCGAGGGCGCCAAGCGGTACACGGATCTGGCTCGCGCCGATGCGACGCACTGGATGGAAGCGGCCCGCGATGGCGATCACTATCGACTAGCCTTCGATCGCGCGAACACCTGGAGCCAGAAGTACAATCTCGTGTGGGATCAGTTGCTCGGGCTGAACATCTTCCCCGCCTCGGTGGCGCAGGATGAAGTGGCTTACTACAAGCATGTGTTGCAGCCCTTTGGCGTGCCGCTCGACTCACGGACGCATCTCACGAAAACGGATTGGTCCCTCTGGAGCGCGACCATGGCCGAAAGCCAGAGCGATTTCGAAGCGATCGTTTCGCCTATCTACGACTACCTGAACCGCACCACGGCGCGGGTGCCCTTTGTCGATTCGTATGTGACTGATAACATCAAGAGCGACGGCATGCATTCGCGGCCGGTCATTGGCGGCGTCTTCATCAAGCTCCTTGCCGATCAGACAGTGTGGAGAAAATACACGGAGCGCGGAGCGAAAATCGCCAACAAGTACGCGCTCTTTCCGGCGCCGCAACAGGTCACGGAGGTCGTTCCGACTTCCCGCAAGGAGCCGGTAGCCTGGCGCTATACCACCAAGACGCCGGAAGGCGAGTGGACCAAGCCAGGATTTGACGACAGCAGCTGGCAGGAAGGCCCGGGTGGCTTTGGCACAACCATGACCCCTGGCTCCGTGGTCCGCACTACGTGGAAAACGGACGATATCTGGCTGCGACGCTCGATCACCATTCCGGCCGACGCGGCTTCGAATCTGCAATTCCTCGTTCATCACGACGAAGACGTGGAGATCTATGTCAACGGCGTGCTCGGCGCCAAGGAGGCCGGCTATGTCGGCAGCTACACGCCGATGGAGATCGCGCCGAGCGCTCTGGCGCTGCTGCAGCCGGGGGCGACGGTGAAGCTCGCCGTTCATTGCCACCAGACGCAGGGCGGCCAATATGTCGACGTCGGCCTCGCGACGGTGAAGTAACCGGAATTTGGCCTTGCCGCCTCCCCTCTCGAAGTTTCTCGTTAACCTCCCATTCACACAAACTCTCTCAATCCCCTAAACTCCATGACCTCATCATTCCCCCTTCGGCGCGCGACGTTTGTCGCCGCCGCCGCATTGGCCGCGACTCTGGCTGGCTGCGGAAAATCCGACAATGCCGCCAGCGATAGCAAGGGCGGCTCCAAACAGCTCGTCGTAGGCTTTGCCCAGGAAGGCGCCGAGAGTGCTTGGCGCACCGCTGAGACGGCTTCCGTTCAGGACGAAGCGAAGAAGCGCAATGTCGACCTCAAGTTTTCCGACGCGCAGCAGAAACAGGAAAACCAGATCAAAGCTGTGCGCGGTCTCATCGCGCAAGGCGTGGACGCGATCATCCTCCCGCCAGCCGTTGAGACCGGCTGGGAGCCCGTGCTGAAAGAAGCGAAACAGGCCAAGATCCCAGTTATCCTCGTGGATCGCGGCGTGAAGGTGGAAGACGATTCGCTGTATACGACCCTCATCGCCTCCGATTTCATCGATGAAGGCCGCCGCGCCTGTGAATGGCTGGCCAAGAAGACCGATGGCAAAGCTCAGGTCATCGAGCTGCAGGGCACGCCCGGCGCGGCTCCGGCCATCGATCGCGCGAGCGGCTTTGCCGAAGAGCTCAAGAAGCATCCCGAGATGAAGATCGTGGCTTCGCAGAGCGGTGATTTCAGCCGCTCCGGCGGCAAGGAGAAGACCGAGGCTCTGCTCAAGGTGCACCCGGAAGTGACCGCCATCTATGCGCATAACGACGACATGGCGCTCGGCGCGATCCAGGCGCTGGAAGAAGCCGGCAAGAAGCCAGGCACGGATGTGATCGTGGTTTCGATCGACGGCGTGAAAGGCGGCCTCGAGGCGATCGCTGCGGGCAAGATGAATTGCACGGTAGAGTGCAATCCGCTGCTCGGACCGGCTGCGTTCGACGCGATCGAGAAGGCGCTCAAAGGTGAGACGCTGCCAAAGAAGACCATCGTGCAGGATGGCATCTTCGATGACACAAACACCAAAGAGGCGCTCCCGAATCGCAAGTACTAACCGGCGCTAACAACCGTTTCGTTTAAGCAGAAACCGCAATGTCTTCCTCCGCCGCTTCCAGTTTTCGCACCGAAGAGTTTGGCCAGCTGCCCGACGGCTCGCCGGTCAAGTTGCATTGGCTGGAAGCGGAGGGGGGATTGCGCGTGGCGCTGACGGATTACGGCGCGGCGATTCATTCGCTTTGGGCGCCCGATTCTCGCGGCGCCCTGGCGGATGTGACGCTCGGGTACGATACGCTGGAGGGGTTCCGCAGCGGCCGCTCTTACTTTGGCGCAATCATCGGTCGGTATGGAAATCGCATCGCGGGCGGGCGCTTTAGCCTCGATGGTCGCGAGCATGTCCTGGCCACGAATGACGGTGACAATCACCTGCATGGCGGCATGGTTGGCCTCGATAAGACGGTCTGGGAATCCGCTGCGCTGACGCTGTGGGATGGGAGCCCGGCGGTGAAGTTTTGGCGGGTTAGTCCCGATGGCGAAGAAGGGTATCCCGGTGAGCTGAAGGTGGAGGTGACCTATTTGTTGCCGACCCCGGATACGCTGGCGATTCAGTACCATGCTGAAACGAGCGCGCCGACGCCGGTCAATCTCACAAACCATTGTTATTTCAACCTGGCCGGACATGATGCCGAACAGATCACGGGACATGAGGTCCAGATCTTTGCCGAGCATTTTTTGCCGGTGAATGAAGGGCTCATCCCGACGGGCGAATATTCCCTGGTGGAGGGCACGCCTTTCGATCTGCGGCAGCCACGGGCAATTTCCGCCGGTCTGGCTTCGGATCACACGCAGATTCGTCTCGGTCTGGGTTACGACCACACCTTTGTTCTGTGCGCCGCGAAAACGCGGGATCTGCACTTGGCGGCGCGGGTGCTGGAGCCAGGCTCGGGACGCATCATGGAGGTGCTCACGACGGAGCCGGGCATCCAATTTTACAGCGGTAATTTTCTCTCCGGAGCAGAGATCGGGAAAGGCGGCAAGGCCTACCATCATCGAACCGGCTTTTGTCTCGAGACCCAACATTTTCCCGATTCGCCGAATCAGCCAGCGTTCCCGTCGGTCATTCTTCGTCCCGGCGAAACCTACGAGTCCTCCACGGTTTATCGTTTCACTGCGCGCTAACTAAGCGCCGCGCCTTTTTGCATGGAATCACTTTCCGAACGTCCGCATCGTCGTCGCAACGCCCTCACGGGAGAATGGCTGCTCGTCTCTCCCCATCGCACGCAGCGTCCGTGGCAGGGAAGGCGGGAGCCGGAGGCAGCAGGGCAACGGCCGGCGCATGATCCGCAGTGTTATCTCTGCGCGGGCAATGTGCGGGCCAATGGCGAGCGCAATCCGGACTACGCGTCGACGTTCATTTTTAACAACGATTTTGCGGCGCTGCTGCCGGGCGACGGCGCACAGAATGCGGAGTCTGAGGAACTTTTTCATACGCAACCTGTCTGTGGTGAGTGTCGGGTGATTTGTTTCTCGCCGCGGCACGATCTCACGCTGGCGCGCATGGGCGCTCCGGAAATTCGGTTCGTGGTCGATGCGTGGGCGTGGGAAAGCATCGCGCTGGCGGAAAGGTGGCGCTGGGTGCAGGTCTTTGAAAACAAAGGCGATGTCATGGGCTGTTCGAACCCGCATCCGCACGGCCAGATCTGGGCCAGCGATACCTTGCCCAACGAGATTTCCAAGGAAGACGAGCGCCAGCGCGCCTATCTGGCCAAGCACGGCGCGCGACTGCTCGTAGACTATGCGCGCCGCGAGCGCGAATCGGGAAAGCGGGTCGTTGTGGAAAACGAGCACTGGCTGGCGGTCGTTCCGTACTGGGCCGTGTGGCCGTATGAAATCCTGCTCATGCCGACCGCGCCGACGCTGCGGATTCCCGATCTGAGCGATGCGCAACGGGATGCGCTGGCCGAGATCCTTCGCCGGCTGCTCACCCGCTACGACAATCTTTTCGAGACGTCGTTCCCATACTCCATGGGCTGGCACGGCGCGCCCTTTGCCGAGGGCGATTTTAGCCATTGGCAGTTGCACGCCCATTTCTATCCGCCGCTCCTGCGTTCGGCCACGGTGAAGAAATTCATGGTCGGCTACGAGATGCTGGCGGAACCACAGCGCGATCTCACGCCCGAAGCGGCCGCCGAGCGTTTGCGCGAGCTTTCTGAAGTTCACTACCTGGAAACCAAGAACCCCCAACTATGACTCTGCCCAGCAAAATCGGAACCCTCTGGATGGCGCTCGCGCTTTCCGCTACGTTTGTCGCCGCCCGTGCGGAAGACGGCCCCTGGCCGGTGGAAAAGGCCAAAGCCTGGCAGGAGAAACACGTTTGGCTACGGGGCAGCAATTTCATCACGAGCACGGCCATCAATGAACTCGAAATGTGGCAGGCGGCGACGTTTGACGAAGCCACGATCGATCGGGAGCTCGGCTACGCTGAAAGTCTCGGCTTCAACAGCATCCGTGTGTTTCTGCACAGCATGTTGTGGGAGCAGGATTCGGCGGGGTTCCTGCAGCGCATGGATAAATTCCTGAGCCTTACGGCCAAGCATCATATCGGCGTGATGTTCGTGCCGTTCGATTCGTGCTGGAACGGCGCGCCGAAACTCGGCACGCAGCCGGAGCCGAAGCCCTTCACGCACAACTCCGGTTGGGTGCAGAGCCCGGGCCTGGAGGTGCTGAAAGATCCGTCGAAGTACGATAGCTTGAAGCCCTACATCGTTGGAGTGATCGGTCATTTCCGCGACGACCCGCGCATCAATGCGTGGGACCTTTTCAACGAGCCGAACAATACGAATCGCAATGGATTCCTCAGCGGCGGGAACGAGCCGGCAAACAAGGGGGATCTGGCGCTCCAGCTCCTGCGCAAGGAATTTGAATGGGCGCGGAGCGTGAACCCGATTCAACCCCTCACCACCGCGCCGTGGGAAGGGGAATTCGGGGACCCGGAGAAGCTTTCGCCGCTACAGAAGTTCCAGTTCGAGAGCAGCGACGTCATCAGCTTTCACAACTACGGCAAGCTCGATAGTATGAAGCGGACAGTGGAAAACCTGCGGCGTTACGGGCGGCCAATCCTCTGCAGCGAGTACATGGCGCGTCCACAGGGCAGCAAGTTCGACCCACATTTCGGGTATCTCGCGGAACAGAAGGTCGGGGCGTACAATTGGGGCTTCGTCTCCGGGAAATCGCAGACCATTTTCCCGTGGGATTCGTGGGATAAGCACTACACCGCAGAGCCGCCACTGTGGTTCCACGACATTTTCCGCGCGGATGGCACTCCGTATTTGGCGGATGAGGTGGCGTATATCCGGAAGATTACGGGTGTCGCGAAGTAGAATTATTTTTGGTGTTTTTTCTCGGCGCGCCTCGAAATCGGGACGCGCCGATTTCATTGGCACGTTCGGCCCAGCGGAGAGGGAAGCGGGCTTTGTGGCGCTGGTTCTCTCCAAGTTCGCGGGGGAAAATATTTGACGGGAGCCTCGGAGCAGCGGTCCGTGCGACCGTATTCTGGCTCCCGCGCCAGACGGAATTGAGGCTCTGAAGCCGCTCGGCGATCAGCTCACCACACTTGTAGTTGACACGGTATTTCATCTGGCGTATTCAACTCTCGCCATGCCATCTCGACGCAATTCGGACCCCGTATGGACCCTGTCTTGAAAAGCTAACTTCACGCCTACCATGAATACGCTCGACGCTTTGTTTTCCTGGTTTCTTGCCACCACTGTTCGCGGCGCTTTGCTCGCTCTCGTGGTGCTTGCTTTGCGAGCGGCACTGCGCAGACGCCTTCCTGCCCGCTGGCGGTACGCCTCGTGGCTGCCGATGATTCTCGTGTTCGTTGCGCCGAGCTTGCCGCAAACCCGTTGGAGCCTGGAAAACTGCTTTGTTCGCCCAGCGCCGCCCGTGGTGAGCGTTTCGCTGGAAAAGGATACCGCGATCAAAGCAGCGCCAACTTTCGCGGTAACGACGAGTTTGGCTCCCTTGGCGCCCACCACCTCGACCACCTACGCGCCCAAGGAGGCGTCGATCGTTGATCGGCATCATCTCTTGGAACTGGGATGGCTGACCGGGGTTGTGGGAATGTTAGTCTTTATGCTTACGGCCTACGCTTTTACGATGCGTCGCATCCGCCGCGGCGCGGTGGATTCTGAACCCAGCGTGCAGAACCTGTTGAGCGGCGCCGCTCGCGCTTGTGGATTGCGGCGGCTGCCTCGCGTGCTCGTTTCGACGGAAGTGCGCAGCCCGGCGGTCGCCGGATTCTTCCGTCCGACTTTGCTGCTCCCAGCGGGCTTTCCCGGGGCATTTACGGAAAACGAAGCGCACCTCATTTTACTGCACGAGCTCACGCATCTGAAACGCTATGACCTGGTGCAGAACTGGCTCTTCGGCGTGCTGCAAGCGCTGCACTGGTGCAATCCGGTCTTGTGGCTTGCCTTCGCGAAGATTCGGGAAGATCGGGAGGCGGCATGCGACGCCCAAGTATTGAACATGGCGGGCGGGGATCAGCGCGCTGCCTACGGCCATGCTTTGCTGGAGCTCGGAGGAGTTGTCGCGTCTCCCGGGTTGAGCCTCGGCTTCGTCGGAATCTTCGAGCGCAGTTCCGGGATGCGGGCGCGGATTCGGGACATTGCCGTTCATCGTCGCAGTCACCCGGCTTGGAGCGCACTCGGCGTCGCGCTCGTTCTCGCGCTTGCGCTCGTCGGTGCAACGCGGGCGCAAAACGTCGGGGAGACCCCGGCCCAGCCGGCGGAATCAGCTGCGTCCAGTGAAAGTGAGTCGTCCGAGAAGATATCCGAAATCAGGCACAAGTTGATCTCAATTACCATTTCGGAAATCAATTTCCGCAAAGCGACCGTCCGCGATGCCCTCAACTATCTTGCGTATCGGAGCGTACAGCTCGATCCCGCGAAAAAGGGCATTCATATTTCGACGGATAAGGCTCCCGCCTCCAGTCTGACGAAGCCGATTACGCTCTCATTAAGCAACATCCCATTGACCGAGGCGCTTCGTTATGTTACCGAATTGGCTGGCTTGCGGTTTAAGGTCGATGGCCACGGCGTGAATCTCCTTCCTCGCGACATTCAACCGGAGTATACCACGACTGAATGGCCGTGGAACGCCGAGAGCAAGGCGGCGCTCAGATATACGGACGGAAGCGATCTGAAAGAATGCTTATTGAGCAATGGAATCCTCTTTCCACCAGGCGCTTCCTACCAGATTTCGCCCGATGGGAAAATGCTGATCGTTAAGAATACGGACACAGCTGCCTTTGTGCTGGACGAGATCATTCATCCCGGGCCTCCGATGAAGCCTAACTCCAATGTTCCAAACTACATCAATCCGATCCAGAATAAGCTGGCGTCGATTATCATTCCAAAACTCGACCTGCGCGATGCGACGGTGAGCGAGGTGATCGACTATTTGAGGGTACGAAGCGCGCAGCTCGATCCGGCGAAAGAAGGTGTGAACCTCGTCTTGGATCTTCCTCTTTCCGCTCCGGCCGCCGATCCGATTACGGTCTCGCGGCAGAATATTTCGCTCGGCGACGCGCTGAAATATGTGGCCGACGTCGGGAACCTCAAATTGGTGATTGAATCCATGGCGGTAAAGATCGTGCCTCCAGACTATGGGCGCGATATATTCTTCACCAGGATATGGCTAGTCACGCCAGAAATGGCGTCCGCTTTTGGCTTCAAAGAGCAGGCGCCGGGAAAGATCAAATACGTGCTCGCGGCGAAAGGCGTGGCTTTTCCTCCCGGAACCTCCGTCTCCTATGTCGAGAAGTCCAACCGGCTCATCATGACCAATAACGTGGAAAATCTCGATCTTTTGAACTCGCTGCTCTACCCGGTTGCGCCCGCAGCAAAAGCCGAAGCGCCCGAGGCGGCTGAGGCGCAGTCGAAGTGAGCGACCGGGAAGCGCAGCGACCGAGCTCCGGGGTGAAATTCATCGCGTAAACAGACATTGACGCGGACAAAGCTGGAGCAAGCATCCGCACCAAAACCTGGAGGCATCATATGCTCCATTGAGGAGCGAACGCGAGTCGTCGCTTAAAATCGCCGGGCGCTACTGTGCCGGGGCAACGATCCCAAGCTTCGTAAACGCCGGCTGCAATGCCGACTTCCATTTCGCGTAGCCCGCTCCATTGGGGTGCAATAGGTCCGGAAACTCCTCGGCTTTGGCGTTGCCCTCCGCATCGGCGAAAATGGAGTAGGTATCCACGCGAATCAACAACGGATCGGCGGCGACGATTTCATCGACTAACGTATTAATCGCCTGGATCTTTGCCGCTGGGCGATTCTTCGTCGCGCTGGACGGCATGACCTTGCAGACCAACACCGGCAGTTTCGGATTGCTCGCCCGTAGCTCTGCGAGGATCGCCTTGATATTTTCCACCGCCGTCTCTGGCCCCGCGCCGAGCTCGAGATCATTGGTCCCAATGAGGAACACGACAGCCCGCGGATGCACGTCGAGCACGTCTTCCTTCAGTCGGAAACGCACACCACGCGTCGTGTCTCCGGAGATGCCGCGATTCGCGACCTTGATGCCGGCGAAGTCGTTGGCCAGAGTGGCCCAACCCTGGGTGATGGAGTCCCCGAGAAACACCACAGCGCCGTCATTGGCTGCCGCGGATTGCGCCCAATTTGTTCGCACTTGCAGCCAGAGCTTGCGAAACCAGATGCCAGGTTGCACCGGTCCTTGTCCCGGAAACAGATTTGTCGGCGGCTGGGCATAGTGGCCGGCGACCGTTTCGAATGAAACCGGCTTTTGCTCACGCGTCTGGGCAAACATCCAAGGCAATAGCTCCGGCTCCTGATAGGCATTCGTCCAGGAGTCGTGGCCGCAATTCGGATACTCCGTGTAGAGCGGTTCGCCGCCCGCATCCTTGATCGCGCCAATCATGCGCCGGGTTTGTTCCACCGTCACCACTGGGTCGACATTGCCGTGAAAGGTCCAGATGGGCGTCTGCGCGACTGCCGCGGCTTTGTCGGAATCGGCGCCACCACAGATGGGCGCCGCAGCGGCGAATCGCTGGGGGAAGCGCGTGATGAGGTCCCACGTGCCAAAGCCGCCCATGGAGAGGCCCGTCACATAAATGCGGTCCAGATCGATATCTGGAAACTCCTTCGGCAGCGCATCGAGCAGGCCAAGGACGAGCTTCATGGGCGCACTTGGTTCGGCGGGCTGAACCATCGATGGCTTCGACCAATCGACGTCGACCCATTTCTGGTCTGCCGGGCACTGCGGCGCGGCGACATAGCAGGGAAAGCGATCGCGCGCCTGGAGAAAAAGCGGGGCGCCATGCCGGAGTTGGTCGCTGTTGTTGTCGCCGCGCTCGCCGGCGCCGTGGAGAAAAAGGACGAGGGGGACCTTGGCCTTGTGTTCCGCCGGCTGCAGCAGCCGATACGGGAGCGTGCCGCCTTCCGGCGCGGTGAAAGTTCGCGCTTCGTACTCATTTCCATCTCCTCGGGCGACAGGCAGGGTGACGAGGAGAGCGACCAGGCAGACAAGAAACTTCATAAGCGGGCGAAAATGGATGCAGAGATTTTCGGGCGAGGCCAGCGGAATCATGGAAATTAACGGCGCGGACGGAAAAAATTTGCGCATTTGCCGACAAATCGCCCCCGTTTTCCTGACACACTCGCCGCTTGAGTGCCGCGCGGCCTTGGGTCTAGCCTTCGGCATTCTATGAGCAAATCCACAGCCGATTACGCGCATCCCGAAGCGCTGGTGAGCACCGAATGGCTCGCCGAGCATCTCCACGAACCGAATACGCGCATCGTCGAGAGCAATGAGGACGTCCTCCTGTACGACACGGGCCACATTCCCGGCGCTGCCCACATCGACTGGCGGCTCGATTTGCAGGATGCGTTGGTGCGGGATTACATCTCGCCTGAGGCCTTTGCCGACCTGTGCTCGCGAAACGGCATCGGGCCCGACACGACGGTGATTTTCTACGGCGACAAATCGAATTGGTGGGCTTGCTATGCCTTGTGGGCGTTTCGCCTCTTCGGCCACACCAAGGTGAAAATCCTCGATGGCGGGCGGGATATGTGGGTTCGCGAGAGCCGCCAGTTGACAAAGGAAAAGCCGAGCTTCGCCAAGGAAAATTACCCCGTGCCGGCGAAGCGCTACGACGACGAAATCCGGGCCTTTTACGACGAGACGCTGGCGCACAGCCAAGCGAAGCGGCCGCTCATCGACGTGCGTTCACCTGGAGAATTCAAAGGCGACGTCACCCACATGCCAGAGTATCCGCAGGAAGGCGTGCTCCGTGGAGGCCATGTTCCGGGCGCCAAGAGCGTGCCGTGGAAGACGGCGGTGAACGAAGACGCGACTTTCAAATCTGCCGATGAATTGCGGAAGATCTATTCCGAAAACTGCGCCTTGGGCCAAAGCGACCCAATCATTGCGTACTGCCGCATCGGCGAACGCTCGAGCCACACATGGTTCGTGCTTCACTATCTGCTCGGGTATGAGGACGTGCGCAATTATGACGGATCGTGGACGGAGTGGGGGAACCGGGTGAAGGCGCCGATCGAGCGGAGTTGACCTTCGGCAGTCAAACAAAGCGCGCCGATGAGCGAAGATCGATCTTGGGAAGAACGCTGGGACGAGCGCTATCAATTGTTGAACTGCCCGATATGTGGCCAGCGGGGAGCGTATCTAAGCGCGCACCCGGATAACGCCCAATATCTCGCGGGCGGAGCATGCTCAATGTGCTCAATGCGCCGCCGTTTGGCCGAGATTTCGGCAGTAGATCGTGAGGCGATCGAACAGGCCTTTGCGCGCGGCGCCATCGAAGTGTGTTTCCAAATTCATAAGCATCTGAATTGGTCGATTGGCGACGCGAAGACGGCATATGCCATTCTGTATCGAGCGCGCGCAGAAAAAAACGGCGCCGCGATCGGTCTTCCTTCCGAGATGTCTTAGTATTTCTGCAGCAGACGCGGCCCCGACCGGCACCAGGGCAATACGCCGGTAAACGACAAACCAATCGAAAAAATTAAGGCTCCGACCCAGGAATACATATGGATCGCGGAGCCGTACTTTTTGCGGATTTCTACTCCTGCGCGCTTACTGGCTTGGTATCGTGATTGAAAATCGCGCGCTTGATGCGGATTTTTGAGGCCCCTTTGAACTCCATCAATCCCTCCGAGAACGGTGAAACCGCCGAACAAGAATACGACCTTAAAGAAGGCGAGCAGAACGAGCATCGTAATGAAACGTCGGACAAATAACATACTAAAGCCGTAGTCGAGAGTCGTTTATCTTACTCGAGTTCAGGCAAACGGCGCGCGCAATCGCTCCGGCAACGCGGGCGTCGCGCCCGCGCAGGAGCAAACAAAAGCTGCCACTTCGTTGGCAGTGCTCCCGATTTTCTCCAGCGACCACCCGCGCAGCAGGCCGATCGTCATCGCCGCCGTAAACGAATCGCCGGCGCCGATCGTATCACTGACTTCTGCCGGCAATCCTGCTTGATCACTCCAGGAGGCGCCATCGAAAAGCAGACTTCCATGCGCGCCGCGGGTGCAAGCCACGGCCCGTAAATGCCAGCGATCGAGAAGCGCGGCCATTTGTGTTTCCGGAGTGTCGCCCAGCTTGAAAATGTGGCTCACGATCCCCAACTCGACATCGTTGAGCTTCACAACATTTGCCAAGGCAAACGACGCATCCAGCAGCTCCTCGGAATAGAATTTCTGGCGCAGATTGATATCGAAGACGCGCAATGCCGCCGCGGGCGTTGCCTCGACGAGTTGGCGAATGGCCTTACGCGACTCTGCGCTGCGCTGCGCCAGGGAGCCGAAACAAACGGCGTCGGCTTGCTGCATCGCGGCCAGCAGCGTCGGGCTCGCCTGGAGATGGTCCCAGGCGACATTTTCGTGGATCGTATAGCGGGCCTGTCCCGCCCCATCGAGTTCCACGGAAACTGTTCCCGTCGAATGCGTTGCATCCGTTCCTACACCCGACACCGACACGCCGAGCGCTTGGAGTCGGACGCAAATTTCTCGCCCCAGGTCATCCTCGCCCACGCGACTGATGATGCCGGCATCAGCGCCGAGAGCATGAGCGTGGCAGGTGAAATTTGTCGGCGCGCCGCCCATCTGCAGGCCGCTCGGGAGGAGGTCCCAAAGAATTTCACCGATGCCGAATACCTTGTGACTCATGAAAAGTTACGAGTTGGATTTCGCGCCGAAAACTAGGCCGAGATGCCGAGCTTGCGTTGAATTTCCTCGAGCGACGCGCCCTTGGTCTCAATGACCATGAAGCGCACCCAGACGAGTTGCAGAACCATCATCCCGCAGAAAAAGAGAAAGACTCCGCCCGGCGGAAATTTCTCGACCATCGTGGGAAAGAAGGTGGTGAGCAATGCGGCAAAGACCCAATGTGTGCCCGAGCCCAGCGACTGGCCGTACGCGCGGTATTCATTGGGGAAGATCTCGGAAATCAGCACCCAGATGACGGCGCCCTGGCCTACGGCATGCGACGCAATGAAAGCGAAAATGCAGGCGGGAACGATGGAGAAATGATGCGTGAAAAACGCCCAGGAACAGAGTCCCAGTGAAGCAATATAACCAAACGATCCCACCGTGAGGAGCGTGCGTCGGCCTTGACGGTCGATGAGCCAGAGTCCCACAAAGGTGAAGACCAGATTGGTAATGCCGATACCGACGGACTGCAGCAGCGCGGCATTGGCGCCGAGGCCGGTCATTTCAAAAATGCGCGGCGCGAAGTACAGGATCGCATTGATGCCTGAGAGCTGATTGAAGAAAGCTACGAGAAAGGCGAGAAGGATTGGCGTTTTCAGCCGCATCGACCAGAAGCCTGCGGCGCTCGTTTTCCGCTGGGAAGAAGCCGCGATGATTTCGTTGGCCGCGGTCTCGATTTGCTCCTGGGTGGCTTCTGGTTCGATCTGCCGAAGAACAGAAAGACCGGCGGCGCGGTCGTGATTGTGAGTCAGGAGCCACCGAGGACTTTCCGGAATGATCAGGCAGAGCAGCGTGTAAGCGATCGAGGGAAATGCCGCGATGCCCAACATCCAGCGCCAGGCATTTTCGCCTGTATGGCTCAGCAAGGCATTCGAGAGGAAGGCGATAACAATCCCGAAGACGATGTTAAACTGAAACATGCCAGCGAGCCGCCCGCGATGCGCAGGCGGGGCGATTTCGGAAATATAGAGCGGCGCAGCAATCGTCGAGATGCCGATGCCGATGCCGCCCAGAACGCGCGCGGCGATGAACAAATACACGTCAGGCGCCAAGCCGCAGCCGATCGCAGAAATGATGTAAAGGACGCCAATCCACAGCAATGTCGTTTTGCGTCCAAAGCGATCGGTCGGCCAGCCGCCGAAGAGTGAACCCAAGACCGTGCCGTAGAGCGCTGCTCCCATGGCGATTCCATGCATGCCCGCGGTCAGCCCCCAGAGGCTCCGAATTTTTTGTTCGGCTCCGGAAATGACCACGGTGTCGAAACCAAAGAGAAACCCAGCCAGGGCGGAAGTTATGGCCCAAAGGACCAGACGCGGGTTCATCCGCGTTGGCGGATGGATGGCGGACGATGAGCCGGAGGGAGACGCGGGGGCGTTGATCATGCGGGGAGAAACGGTTGGCGCTGCGGATACTGAAGAGCGGCCTCTGGAATGGCCATCATAGAATTGTTCCGCGAATGGTCCGTCGGATTGATCAGTGCAGGACCATTTCCGACCAGTGCTTCTCGAGCAGCGTTTCCAGCCCGGTCTGGCGCTTTCGGGCCTCGGCGTAGAGTTTCGCGGCCTTGGGCTTTGGCCGAAGGGGCTTTTGGAGCACGAGGGCATCGGGTTTCAGGCCAAGCTTCTCCAGCGCATACACGGCCGCGCCGCGGATGGAGGCCTCCGGCTCCGGATTGGCATAGATCGGCTTGCCGAGCACGTCGGCGAGCCGCTGCATGGCCGATTGGGAATGTTGGATGCCGCCGGAAACGAGCACTTTGGGCATGCGCTGCTCGTCGGCGAGCACCAGGTCTTCGATTTGTGCGAGGCGATGATAGGTGGCCTCGGTTGCCGCCTGCAAAAGATCGAGCGCGGTGGTGTTCTGGGTAAGTCCGAGAATGGCGCCGCGCAGATCTTCGTTCCAGGTCGGCGCGCGTTCTGCGGACCAAAAGGGAAGGACCGTAAGGCCGTGCGTCGGGCCCGTGCGGCGGGCGAGTTCCTCTTCGACAGTTTGGTCTCCAGAAAGCCCGAGTTCGCGCACACACCAGGCGCGCAGATTGCCGGCATTGCTGATCGCGCCGCCGACCAGAAAGCGTTTTGCGTCCACGCGATAACAAAACAAGCCGAAAGGCGCCCGGGCGACCCGGCCTTCGCGCATAATTCGAAAGGCGCCGCTCGTGCCGAAATTGATGGCCGCAAATCCAGGTCGCGTGGCGCCAGAACCGAGGTTGCTCGCGGCGCCGTCGCCGATGCCGGGAAACCACGGAACGCCGCGCAATTCCGGATGTTTGTCGGCAAACATCCCTGCCGTTTCCGTAGGGGCGTCGCTCAGCTCACCAAACATTTCTGGCGATACCGAGCAATGCCGCAGCAGTTCCGCATCCCACGTTAGCTTTGACTGGTCGAGGAGACCGGTGCCGCTGGCCATGCCGATGGCGCAATTCGCATGTCCGGCCATCTTTGTTTGCAGCCATTCCGCGGGGGATACCCACCGGGCCACGCGTTTGAAGAGACGCGGTTGGGTGCGCTTCAGCCAAGCGAGTTTTGCCGGCCAGAAGGATGCGCGCAACATGCAGCCCGTGCGGCGATGGACCTCACGTTCCGAGAATTTGGACCGCAGCTTTGCGGCGTCCGGCGCGCAACGCGCATCGGCCCAAGTAACAATTCGGGTGAGCGGTTCGTAATCGGCGCGCACCCCGATGAGACTGTGCCAGAAACACGAAACGCCGATGCCGGCAATCGTCCGACCGCGCAGTTTGCGATCGGTTCGAAGTTGCTTCAGCGTTCCTTCCAGACACGCGGCGGCTGCGCTGAGCAAGTTTCCCGGCTCCAGTTCCGCAGCGCCTTCTGCGGACGTGACGAGGTCGTACTTCTGTTGAAACGTTGTCTCGGGGACCCGGTTTCCGCCAGAGTCGAAAAGCGCGGTGCGCGTCGACGAAGTGCCGATGTCGAAAGTCAGGATGAGTGAGTCGTTGGGTGGCATCGAAAAGAAAAATCAGCGGAATCCGAACTGCGCGCCCAGAGCGAGGCATTCCGACAGGCTGCGCAGGCCGCCGGTGCAGGTTTCGTCACTGAGATTGGCCGCCGCGGCGCACACGCCGTAGCGCAATTGCTCCTCCACGGGTAGGCCATCATGCCAGCCCAAAAGCACGCCGGCGGTGAAGGCATCGCCCGCGCCGGCCGCGCCTTTGATGTAATTTGGCGGCAATTTCACACTGGAGTGTTCATGCCACTGGCCGTCGCGTCCCAGCGCGCAGCCGCCTTCGGGAAAATGGACGACGACGCGTTCCCGCACGCCGGTTTCGAGCAGGGATTCCATGGCGGCGCGCAGTTCGCCGCGGTCCAGCGAGTCGCCGTTGCGGATCTTCCGACCGGTCACGCGTCCAGCTTCAAATTCATTCATGATACAGACATCGGTGTGCTTCAGCGCCGGCAGGACGATGCGGGCAAAGCGGTCGCTGTCTTCACTTACGGCTTCCACACTGGTTTTCAGACCTGCAGCCTGCGCGCGAGCCAGGATTTCGGCGGCGATGGTGCCGTGCTCCGGGTGCGGGCTGTCGAGGCGGTCGAGCAGGAGCAGATAGCCGAGATGAAAGATGCGCGCCGAGCTCCGGCTGAAATCGAAATTGCCGGAATCGAGCAGGGCGTTCGCTCCTCGGGCATGGAAAAAAGTGCGGCGGCCGGTGCCCTGCACGGTCATGACATCGGTATAGCTCGTTGGCGCCTGGGCGGTGCGCTGCAGGGCGGCGGCGTCGATGCAGCGAGCGGCGCATTGTTCGGCGATCCAGCGTCCGTTTTCGTCGTCGCCGGTCAGGCCTACTGCCGCCAGGGGAAACTGCGCGCCGAGGAGGGCCAGGTCCACGAGTACATTGAAAGGCGAGCCGCCCGTGCCGCGCGAGGTCGAGAGGATATTGGCCAGGGCATCCTGGGCCGGCCAGGTATCAATGATCTTGACGGCGTCGACGATCCAGTTGCCGCCGGAGAGGAGGCCATTGCGAATGCTCATGAAAATTTTTGAGGAATAGAAAAGTGCGGCGCCAAGAAAGTGCAGAAAGCGCCCGCCTCGGCAAGCTCTGTGGCGCGAGGTGAAATCGAAGCCCGGCCGGCGGCGCGCCTGGCCTTCTTCCACTCTTTCCTCTTTTCCGCAGAGGACGTCAGGGACAATTGGCCGCCTGCCGTTTCCTGCCCGATGGCCAGACGCCATGTCGTTTATTTGCTTTAATGTGAAGCGAAAAGCTTAGTAGCCCTTGAATGGCCGGCAAATTGCTTCATGGATTCGCCCCTGTAAAAACCACTACGCACCCTGAGGTCAATGCTATGAATGAATCAAATTCCCTGATGACGAATGCTCCTGCTGACGCCGTCGTGATCTGTGGCTCTTGCGGAAGGCAGGCGCAAATGCAGGACACTTTCCAGCTCCAAGGCGCGCACTATTGCGCCCAGTGCAAACCGCAGGTCATGCAGCGAATCGCGTCCGGGGAGCCGATCGTATCCCCGGCAGCGGAGGAAATGAGGAGAAAATATATCAAACACGAAGCGTCCGTGAAATCCATCGGGATTCTCTATTACCTTGGAGGAATAGCGCTGGTAGTCGCGGGCATCAGCATTGCGATTGCGGCGATCGCCGGGGTGCGGCGCGATACTGCGGCCGTGTCTGCCATTCTCGGCGTTGGGCTGGCGATCTTGGGCATCGGTCAATTTTCCGTGGGAGCCGGCCTGCGCCGACTGCGCTCGTGGGCGCGCATTCCCGTTGGCATCCTCTCCGGCATCGGCCTTTTAGGATTTCCCATGGGAACCATCATCAATGGCTACATTCTTTACCTGGTCTTCTCGGAGAAAGGGACCACGGTCTTTTCTCCGGAGTATTGAGAAGTCATTCAGCAAACGCCGCACATCAAGTATAAGACCTCGATCGTCATCTGGATTATCCTCGGGCTCGTGCTTCTCCTCCTGGCAGCCATTTTGGTTCCGACCTTGTTGAGAGCACGCGGTCATTGAGCCATCGCTCAGTGCAGCATGGGCAGGGGATGCGGCTGCCGGATCAATTCCGCATCGAGATCGAGGAAGTAATCGAGCCGGCGCGACGTTTCCTCCTCGTCGACGTGCCGCGCCATGATGAGGTAGGTCGCATAGTGATTTCCTTCGCTTTCCACCAAGCTGGCGTAGAAATCGGCCAACGGCGCGTCGAGGTCTCGCACGCCCTCGGCTAGAATCTGGAATTTCTCGCAGCTGCGCCCTTCGATCAGGGCGCACGCGACCAAGTGATCAATGACTTGCTGGCGGCGCCCCTTGCGCACGGCGGCCATCATGCCGCCGATCCAGGGGCTGCGCTGCGGCGCAGCGAAGGGAATCGAACGCTCGCGCAACAAGCCAAGCACCAGCTCGAAATGTTGAAGTTCCTCGATGGCGATGGCGTTGAGCTCGGAGACGCGATCATAGAGCTCGACGTATTTCTCCATATTCAGCGCCGAGGTCGCGGCTTTCCGCTCCAGGTGAGCGTGGTCGATGAGCACCGCCGGGAGATTCTCACGAATCTTCGGCAGCCAGGAAGAAGGCAGTTTTTCGCGCCAAAGGAGCATGGGCATTCCCATAGCTGCGCGGCTGGGAGGCCGCAAGCGCAGGCCGCGGAACGTCTCGCCGCGGACGGCGCCACCATCAGGAACCAAGGGGCGGTTTTCAACCGCACGGCGCGACTTCGTCGCGCTACGGCTGCTTTTGGCAGCCGCGCATTTGTGGATGCCAGACGAACCCCGCATTCATGCGGTTCAGTGTTTGCGGAGCGCCGTCCCCCCCACGTTTCCGGCGCACCGCGCAGGAATACCTCGCCTACATTGGCGCCGCGTCGCATCACCGCTGATCGGCTTGCCCGCGTCAACGTAGGATAGAAATTGGCCAAAGGCCAAAGTCCAGGGGTGGCTTTTAACCGCCCGTGTGCGCCCTGGCGCGCGATTGTAAGGGCGGCAGCTCGTTCGCATGCGCCGATCAAAAAACCGAGGCTCTTACCCAAACTCTTCCTCTTTCGCGCCATCGTATGCGGGCGTCTCCTGCACCCGTCCTCTCCCTTGCAGGACCGCCCGGAAGACGGTCAATTGCTCATAAGTATAGCCGGGGCCGAGTTCTTCCATGACTGGCCCTAGCCGTTCCATACCGAAACGCTCAAAGGCTGCAGTGACGGCGGATTGTTGAGCCCGAGGGAAAATGGCGTCGAGATTGCAAGGTTCGCCATCCGCGAAGTAAGGCACAAGATGCCCGACAATGGTGCTGCGGGAAAATCCGCGCTGCGTCGCGATTTGCTCGAGCGTGCGGCCGGAGCGGTAGAGACGCAGGGTTTCCCGAGCGGAATCGCTGGCCGACATCCGTGAAGCCCGCGGCGGCGCGTAAGCGGTGATGGAGTCGGAAAAAATCTGGCGCGGTTGTTGCCCCAGGTGTCGGCGAATGCATGCCAAAAAGGCCGCGCCGAATTCGCGCAGTTTCTTGTCGCCAACCCCGCTGATCCGGCCAAAGGCCGCTTCGTTTTCCGGGTATTCGCGCGCCATCATGCGCAGCGTGACATCGGAGAAAATGACATAAGCCGGCACATCGCGTTCGTCCGCCAGTTCCTTGCGCACGCCGCGAAGCTTGTTGAAGAGCGCTTCGTCGCAGGCGATTTCGCCGACGCGTTTTTGTTTATCCGACTCCGGCTTGGCAATGGGCCGGGAGAGCGTGACCTTGGCGCGACTCTTGAGTATTTCCACGCCCTCGGGGCTCAGCTCGACGACGCTGAATTTATCCGCCGTCTGGCGGCAATACCCGAGGCGAACCAACTCGCGGCCGATGTGTTGCCATTCGCCTCGACTGTGCTCCTTGCCGATGCCGAAAGTGGATAACTGGGTATGATTCCAACGGCGGATCTTTTCGTTGTTCGAGCCCAGGAGGACGTCGATCACATAGTTCAAGCCGACGCCAAAATTCGAGGCTTGGCGGAGCCGATAGATGCAGGAGAGAAACTTTTGCGCGGCGACCGTACCGTCGAAGGTCTCACGCGGATTGAGACAATTGTCGCAGGCGCCGCAATTTTCATCGCCAAAATTCTCGCCGAAGTAGTCGAGCAACGTCGCCCGACGGCAGGCGGCGCTTTCGGCGTAGTGAATCATTTGTTGCAGCTGCGCGCGCGCCACAGCCTGCTCGTTGGGATCTTCTTTTTCGTCGATGAAAGCCGTCTGCTTAATCGCATCGGCGGGAGAGAAAAGAAGCAGGCATTCACTAGGCAGACCGTCGCGGCCGGCGCGGCCTGTCTCCTGGTAGTAGCCTTCGATATTTTTCGGCAGGTCGAAATGAATGACAAAGCGGACGTTGGGCTTATTGATGCCCATGCCAAAGGCTATCGTCGCGCAAACGATCTGCACTTCGTCGCGAATGAAGCGCTCCTGGTGACGGGACCGCGCCGCCTGATCCAGCCCCGCGTGATAGGGCAGGGCAGAGATGCCCTCGCCCAGCAACCGCTCGGCAACGCTTTCGCAGGTCTTGCGGCTCTGGCAGTAGACGATGCCGCTTTCGCCTTTGCGTTTGCGGATGAAATCGTAGGTCTGCTGAAAGGCGCCATCCTTGGGCAGCACGCGGTAGGACAGATTCGGCCGATTGAAACTCGCGACATAACACCGCGGCTCGCGCAGCGAGAGGTGCGAGACGATGTCCTCTCGGACGCGCTCCGTGGCGGTGGCGGTGAGCGCCATGAGTGGCACACCGGGGAGATGTTCGCGGAGTTCGGCGATCTTGCGGTATTCCGGGCGAAAATCATGTCCCCACTCGGAAATACAATGCGCCTCGTCGATCGCGATCCGGGCGATCGGCCAGGATTTGATCGAATCGAGAAAACCGGAAAGCATGAGCCGCTCCGGCGCGACATAGAGCAGCCGATACTCTCCCTTGTGCAGACCGCGGAGGCGGGTGCGGGAATCATCGGAAGTCAGTGACGAATTGAGGAAGGTCGCCGCGATGCCGCTGGCCGTGAGCGCATCGACCTGATCCTTCATCAGCGCGATGAGCGGCGAGACGACAATCGTCAGCCCGGTCTCGAGGAGCGCGGGCAATTGAAAGCAAAGCGACTTGCCGCCGCCCGTCGGGAGCAGGGCGAAGACATCGAGGCCCGCGAGCGCGTCGCTCACGATTTCCTCCTGCAGCGGCCGAAAGGAATCGTAGCCGAAGTATTGCTTCAGCGCGCGGCGAAGATTCGGTGGCGACATGGGCGACCCGCAGCGAGACGCCTAAAGAACCGGCGCGCCGTGCACGGGATGCGGCACGAGCACGTACTGCATGCCGGCGGCCTTTGCCGCGGCGATCCCGGTGGCCGTGTCCTCAAAGACCAGGCATTCGCTGGGATTTACGCCGAGACGCAAGGCTGCCTCGAGAAAGGGATCCGGCGCCGGCTTGCCACGCTGGCAATCCTCCGCCGTGACGACCACCTGGAAGAGATCCGCGATGCCGATGGCTTTCAGGGTATTGAGAACGATGCGGCGATGGCCGCCGGACGCAACTGCCATGGGCTTGTTGGACCGGGAGTATTCGCGGGCCAGAGCCACGACCGGCTCGATGGCGGCGACGCCCGGGCTCAATTCGAGAAAGAGCGCTTCCTTGTGCCGCACCGTTTCCTCCACGGGCAGATTGAGCGAATGGCGTTCATTGAGCAGTTCGACGATACGCATCGTCGGCACGCCGCCCAGCTCGTAAAAGAGCGCTTCGGGAAATTTGTCGGCATGCGCCCCCAGCGCCGTGGTCCAGGCGCGGTAGTGCATGGGCATGGTATCGGCCAGGGTGCCGTCGCAATCGAAAATGTAGGCGGCAAAATCGCCGGGCGGAATCTCGAGAGTAGGCAGGGACGCGTGCATCGCAGTGGGCAGATTTGGGGAAAAAGGTTGGGATTGGGATTTTTGCAGCCGCTCAGTGCAGTCCAGCTTCGTGGCCCAGGTAGGTGATGAGTTTCAGCAACAGGAGCGCCATTCCGGCGAAAGCGACAAAGAGAATCAACGAAACTCCGCCCACGAGACCGACGACGAAAAACCAGTCGCGCCGGGTCTGCGCCCCGGTTCCGGCGTGTTTTCGCAGCAGTTCATAGATGTAGCCATTGGAACGATAAAAAATGGAGATGAAGTCGCCGCCAACCGGGATGAAATCCAGGCCGGCATTGATGAGCACATGCATGGCCATGCGTACGAGCACGATGCGCGGAACGCGCAGCCGGGCCGCCTGGATCATGAGGTACAGCGACACGACCGCGGCGAGCGGAGATCCGACTCCCGGCACGAGACCGAGGAGCGGGTCCAGACCAAACCGGATCTTCGTCCCCGGAATCGCGAACATCGAGTCCATGAGCCGCGCTACGAACTCGAGGAACGGATCGTTCAGGGCCGGACGATCCGGCACGACCTCGACATCGATTTCGCGGACGGGCGGTTTCACTCGGCGGATCGTACGACGGGCATTGGCTGCCGGGACGATTAGCCGGGGATCTCGCGGAGCATCTGGGCGTTGGTCGGGAATTTGCGCAGGAAGTAAAGTAGCCGTTCGATGGCTTCCATCGGCTTATGGCCGGCGAGGCCGCGGCGGATGAGGTTGATCTTGTGCAGATCGTCCGCCGGGATGAGCAGCTCTTCGCGCCGGGTGCCAGATTGGAAGATATCGATGGCCGGATAGATGCGCTGATCGGCGATCTTGCGATCGAGGACCAGCTCCATGTTGCCCGTGCCCTTGAATTCCTGGAAAATGAGGTCGTCCATGCGGCTGCCCGTCTCGATCAGCGCCGTGGCGATGATTGTCAGCGAACCGGCTTCCTCGGTATTTCGAGCCGCAGCGAAAAGCCGGCGCGGAATCTCGAGTGCGCGCGAATCGACGCCGCCCGACATGGTGCGCCCGCCGCCGGTCATGGCGTTGTTGAAGGCTCGGCCCACGCGAGTGATGGAGTCGAGGAGGACGAAGGCATCCTTGCCGGATTCCACGAGGCGCTTGGCCCGCTCGATCGCGAGCTGGGCGATGCGCGTATGGCTCTTCACGTCGCTGTCGTTCGAGCTGGCCATGACTTCAGCCGTGGGCACGGTGCGCTTGATATCAGTGACTTCTTCCGGACGTTCATCGACCAGGAGGATGATGAGCGTGATGTCCGGATGATTTTTCACCAGCGAATCGGCGATGTGCTGGAGGAAGGTCGTTTTGCCGGTGCGTGGCGGCGCGACGATGATCCCGCGCTGGCCTTTCCCGATGGGCGTGAACAGGTCGATGATGCGGGTCGTCTGGCGATCCGGCGTTGTCTCCAGAGTGATCCGCTCCATCGGGCTGAGCACGGTCAGCTCGTCAAAGGCAGGCAGCGTGCGGCACTTCTCAGGATCGTCGCCATTGACGGAAACGAGCCGGTGCAACTGGGAACCGCGGCCGCCACGGCGAATCTCGCCCTTGATCCACTGGCCATCGCGCAGATTGAAGCGGCGCACGACTTCCGGAGTGACGAAAATATCCGCCGGATGCTGGGCAAAACCACGCTTCGGATCACGAATGAAGCCGAAGCCCTTGCCCGAAATCTCGACGATGCCTTCGCTGGTCCCCAGATCTTCTTCCGGAGCGGGCTCTGCATGCCGGGAGTCTTCCTGGTGATGGCGCTCCTGGGGCTGAGACTGCGATTGATGTTGCGGCTGGCGTTGCTGCCGCTCGTGGCGTTCGTGCCGGGAGGGCGGAGCGGAAGCGGCCGCCGCTTCGACGGCGACACGCACCACTTCCGGCACGGCATCGGCCGGGACGGCAATCGGGGCTTGTTGGCCCTGCTGCTCCATCTGTTTCGCCACATGGCGCGGGACGTAAACCGGGTACTTGCGAGCCATCGACCCCGCCGGGGCGGCGGGCGTGGGCGCGGGCGCCGCAGGCGCTGTCGGCACAGCGGCCTCGGCTGCCGGGGCCGGAGCCGCAGGCGCTTCCACAGCCGGCGCGTGCGACCCATTAGTCTTTGGCGTATGGGACTTCGGCGCGGGAGCATCGGTCTTCGCCGGCTGCGCAGCCTTGGCTTCGGCCTGAGCAGGCTTGCTCTCGGTTGGTGCAGCAGCCTTGCTTTCAGCTTGTGCGGCTTTGCTTTCGGGTTGAGCGGCCTTGCCGCGGGGAGAAGTTTTGCGACGTGAAGGGCTCCACTCTTCACCCACAGCCGAGTGAACGGCGGAAAGCGCCGTAGGAGGCGCTGGAACTGGAACTGGAGCCGGGGCCGGCGTGGGAGCGGGCGTCGCCGGAGCTTCAGCCGCAGCGGCCTTGGTGGTCCGTGACGTTTTCGCCTTGGTTTTCACAGGCGCGGGTTCCGGTTCGATGGACATGGGTAATTCGGGGGATTCATCGACTTCTGCGGCCTTCTTTTTCCGAGTCGCCGTCGTCGCACGAGCTTTCGCCGGCTTGGTGGCGCGAGGTTTCGCTTCCACAGTCGCAGTCACGACCGCGGCAGGCTTGACGACCTTCTCCGGGGTCGAATTAGCGGTGGCTTTCGCGGTCGTGCGCCGTTTGGTCGTTTTCTTCGATTTTGCGCCGGGCTCATCGGTGAGCAACGGATGTTCTGACTCGGTCATAAGTGCTTGGGGTGTTTTCTGCGTGCGGAGGGGGCCTGCACTGGGCTGATAAATAAAATGGAAGGGATCGAAACAGGCGCGCTGTATCCTGCAAACGCGCGCCCGAAAGTTTCATCGGAACGCTTGATTCTGCTCGCTACGCAAGGAGCGCCAAAGGAAAGGAGCCAAATCGCTAGCCAGGAATATTGGTGAAAAAATCAGTATCTGGAAAAGGTGAGCTTGGCCGTCTGGCGAAACCCGGCAATTTGTGTCGTTTGCGCTGCGCTTGGGCGCTCGCGCTGCATGCGTTTTTTCAGCGCTCGCGCTGCAATTGCGCTCTCACGAACAAAATGCAGGGAAAATCCAAATCGGAGAAGAACTGCTCATGCACTGTGGCAACCATGATGAAATGATCGCCCCGGGCGCTTCACAACTTCAGCTCCCAACTTCCAACACGGCTTCCAGCAAGCCTCTACACTTAGAAACGTAGCTCAGAGCGCCGTGGTTGGCAAGAAATCCGTATTTTGTAAAAAATCTTTTGGGTAAGAACAACCGGCGACATCACAAAGAACGTTGCCGAAAGGGGGTGCTTCCGCACGATGAAGTTAACCAGCGCTCATCGAAGCGCCCGGGTGAAAAAAATGTTGCCAAATCCAGCGCCCGCGCGCTGCGAAATCCACCTCCGGCGCGGGCGCTTTCATCCAAAGCGCATCACCGGCGGCTTTCGCTAAATATCAATCAACGCTGTCCTCGTTTCTGGTCGAGTGGACCTTCAATAAATTTAGAACTAACTACATTCGATGATCCGCCATGGATCAAATTCGGGTGTGTGTGTGTTTTGCACTCAGCGGCGGTATACGGCTTCTGCGGGGTAGGCAGAAAAGGGAGTCGTCCGAGAAAGGAAGAGTTCAACCGTGGACGCGAACTGATGACGCATAAGTTTCCAAAAGATCCGAGAGGCGTCAATGGTCTTTTTTCACGAGAAATTACCAAAAAGCGTAACCCAAGAGCGCATGGTTGTACGAGGCAGATGGCGGCGTTCTAAAATTCCACGTTTAAAAAAGGGCCTTGCGCTGAGGCGACTTTGTGCGACAAAGTGCTTCCATGCCCAACCGATCCGAAGCCGAAGATCACTTGCGCGTGATTCGCACCCTCATGGAACGGGCGACGATTTATCGGGCGGTCTCGGCGCAAGGTGCAGCAGTGGGAGGGGCGGCGACTCTCTTGGGTGGATTGATCCTCGCCGCGTGCTTTTGCGCGGCAAATCATCAAGGCGCACAACTGAATAGCGATCTGCCGGTGCGTGGGGTATTCACTCTCGTTTGGGGGACAGTCTTCCTCACGGCATCGGGAGCAAATTTCTACTTCCTCCGGCGCGCGGCGCTCCGAAGAAACGATCCCTTCCTCTCTCCCGGGATGCGCATGGCGCTGCAAGCGCTGGCTCCAAGTCTGCTGTGCGGAGCGGTTCTTACGACGGTCGCGCTTCTCCTTCAGCAGGTGTGGCTCGGTCTGCCCGTGGTTTGGATGCTCTGTTACGGGATGGGACTCCTTTCGACCGCCCACTTCGCGCCACGTTCCATCTCGCGTCTCGGCTGGACTTTCCTGAATTTCGGCCTCTTGACTGCGGTCTGCCTGGCGCTGCCGGGATGGTCCGAATATTATTGGGCGATGGCGTCAAATCTTCTTATGATGGGCGCCTTCGGTTTTGGGCACCTCGCATATGCCGCTTACGTCTGGCCGCGACAGGTGGCTGCGCCGGGCGCAGTTGCGCCGACAGCTGAGCCATAAATGCCCGGCCAATGTTCGATTTCGACAAACTCGACCGGACGATCCACGAAAAAGGACGCCTCGGCATCATGACCCTGCTCGCCACCCGGCCCTCGTGGCCTTTTCAGGATCTCAAGTCGGAACTGAAGATGAGCGACGGGAACCTCGTCACGCACCTGCGCACCCTGCACGAGGCCGGCTACGTGGCCATCACCAAGGAGGTCCTGGATCGTCCGCAGACGAGCTATTCCTTGACCGTAAAGGGCCGCGCCGCCTTTCAGGACTACCTCGCGGTGCTCGAGCAAATCGTCAAGGCAGGCCGCGGTTGACTTTTATTTTACCCAGTCACTTTGTGACGCAAAGCTCTCGTTTCTCTATTCTATGAAAATCATCCTGGCAGAACACTACGGCGTCTGTTTCGGCGTTCGCGACGCCATCGTTCGCGCAGAAAAAGCCGCAAAAACCGGTCCCCTGACGATTTTGGGGGAATTGGTGCACAACCCCATCGTGCGGGAACGCCTGGCGCGCGCCGGGGTCGGGGAAGGGGACCTCGGCGACTTTTCCGGCGCGGTCGGCACGGTCATGATCACCGCCCACGGCGCTTCCGATGCGGCGCAAGAGATTTGGCGACAAACCGGACGGACCGTCATCGACGGCGCCTGTCCGCTGGTGCGGCACGCGCACACGCAACTGCGACAACTCGTCGACGCGGGCTTTTCGCCCGTGATCATCGGGAAAAGAGGCCATGTGGAAGTGAACGGCCTGGCCGGCGATTTTCCAGATGTCTTTATCGTGGAATGCGCCGCGGATTTGCCGGATTTGCCGCCGAGGAGCCGCTACGGAGTGATCTCGCAAACGACCCAGCCGATCGAGTACGTGCGCGAGTTGGTAGCAACGCTCAAGCTCGTGCGGCCGGAGAGCGAGGTGCATTTCGTCGATACCGTGTGCCAGCCCACAAAAAATCGCCAATCGGCGTTGCAAAAGCTGCTCACCGAGGCCGAGACGATCGTCGTCGTGGGTGGCCGAAACAGCAACAACACCCGGCAACTGGCGGCCGCGGTCGCCGCCGCCGGACGGCGGGCCCTGCACATCGAGCGCGCAGAGGAATTGCAGGATGACTGGTTTTGCGGGGTGGAAGTCGTCGGTGTCACCGCCGGCACATCGACCCTCAAGGAAACCGTGGCGAGCGTCTACGAGCGGTTGCAGCAAATCGGCGCCGCCCGGGAAGGCGCCCACCCATTATTGAATGGAGAGGTCGCTCGCGGCCAGGAAACGCCGGTCTTCGCCCACCAATAACCCCAGCCAAGCGTCGCCATGCACAATGCCACAATCGACCCCGAAGAACCGTTTCGCACCCGCATTCGCCCGCGCTGGATGCCGCCGGAAATGACGACGGCGCCCGAGTTGGACGAAAACGCGCCCACGCTTCCCGTGAAGAAATTCACCGCGCTGCTCATCAATCCTTTCTATCCCAAGGATCCGCACGCCAGCTTTGGCAAGCATGTGCTGACTCCGACGCTGGCGCTAACTAGCTTTGCCGCCACGACGCCGGAGCATTGGTCGGTGCAATATTGGGATGAAAATCTTCTGCATGGGCGTGCGCCCGGGAACCCCATGCCGGAGGTGGTCGGAATCACCGTGCATCTCACTTTTTCCCGGCGCGCCTATGCCTTGGCGCACTGGTATCGCAGTCGCGGCGCCAAAGTGGTCCTGGGCGGCCTGCATGTCTTGTCCTGCCCCGAAGAGGCGGCTCCACATGCCGACGCGCTGGCCATCGGCGACGGCGTGCAGCTTTGGCCGCGCATTCTGCAGGATGTAGAGCGTGGCGAACTGCAGCCCGTCTATCGCGCCACCTACGAAAGCGAGTATCGCGGCGATCCCGCGCCACGCCGAAAATTGCTCGCGCGCAAAAGCTTTCTCACCACGACCAGCCTCATCGCCACGCGCGGTTGCCACAATCGCTGCGGTTTTTGCTATCTATCCACTGAAGGCTTGCGCATGCCCTACCGCATGCGGGACGTCGAACAAATCGCTGCGGAATTCACGGTTGACGACCAGCCGTACGCCGTTTTCGTAGATAACAATCTCGGCTCCAAACCCGAGTATCTGCGCAAGCTCTGCGGCGCCTTGCGACCGCTGGAGAAAATCTGGAGCGCGGCCGTGACCATCGATGTCACCGACGACCCATCGCTCGTGCGCGAGATGGCGCTGGCCGGGTGCACCGGCGTTTTCATCGGCTTCGAAAGTTTATCGGATGAAAACCTCGTCCAGGCGCGGAAACGCACGCCGCGGACCGAAGAATACGCGCGGCGAGTGCGCATTCTTCACGATAATGGGATCCAGGTGAATGGCAGCTTCGTCCTGGGCTTTGATGAGGATCGCCGGGACGTCTTCGCCACGACGGCGCAGTGGATCGAGCAAAATCGCCTGGAGTGCGCGACCTTCCACATCCTCACGCCTTATCCGTCGACGCCGCTCTATCGCCAGTTTGAACGGGAAAACCGCATCTTGCACCGGGACTGGAGCCGGTATGATACCGCGCATGTAGTCTTTCAGCCCCGCTGCATGTCCGTGGAGGAGTTGGAGCAGGGGTACGCCTGGATCTACCAACGCCTCTTTTCGCATGTCTCCATCTGGCGACGCCGGCCGGAAGATTGGCGCGCGGTCTTCCCGTATCTGGCGATGTCTTATCTCTACAAGCGATCAAACCGCTTCTGGCGCTTTCTCATCCAGCACGATCTCGTTCACACCGTGTGGAATCCGCTCGTGGAGGGAACCCGGCGCCGCCATATCGCCTTCCGGCGCCGGCTCGAGGAGCAGGGCGCCGGAGGCGGTTTGGCGTCAACCTTGGTGACTGCCGGAGTGTGAGACAGCCCGCGCTTTAGGGAACCCGGGTGCCTTTCGGCCAATTCAGGACGTCCATCTCCGGCGCCGGTTTGGGATCGGCCTCCCAGGTAAAGCCGCAGGACTCGCAGTAAAACATTTTTTCGATGATGCCGGCCGCGGCGGCGGCGGCGGGAAAGGCGCTCATAAGCGTGCGGCGGGAAAATTGTGGATACTCGATGCGCGAAGAGGCGCACTGCGGGCAGCGCACGGCCTGGGCGAGGGCCGAATCGGCGCCATCCCATTCCTGAATCTGCTTCAACGCACGCTCTCCTTCCTGTTTCGGAACCCGTACTCGCATGTGTGCGCGCGGGGTGAGATTGAGCAGCAGCCATTTTTGTGCGGCGCTTTCGTCGAAGACATCGGCGTTGTAACCCGCGGCGCGGAGACGCGAGGTTAGCACATCTGCAGGTTGGCGGCTGTCGAATGCGGCGATGGTCAGGGCTTCATCCATAATGATCGATTACGTAGGTGGTGGACGGTGGATGGCTTTCCGACGGTTCCGACTTGGAGCCGGCGAAAGCCGGTATTTACCCTTGGATACGGTTCTGCTGGGGTCTTCGTCCGCATCCGTGGTCCACAAAGGGGCGGTTTCTTTTTGATCTGATGCCTCACTCGTCCAATCCAAGGTTCCATCAATTCCGCCGTGATCGTCGAGACCGGCTCGGAGCCAGCGATTTTCGATGCCGTCAAGGACCTCGGCTCTATGGTATCGACGGGAGCATTCCAGGCGGCTTTTCCCCCTGGGGTGCGGAGATGGAGGGTTTGGGCAGCGTGGCGCAATTTCCAACTTCACTTTTCCGCAAACCGGCTCCAAAGTTCTGCCAGCATTTGCCCCCCCAATGCCGGATCGTACTCACCCCATAATCGACGAACAACATTTGCAGGGCGATGCCAAATCAGCTGGCCATGCCCCGAAGGCGTCCGGTCTGAGTTCATGAGGACGCACCTTTTCGAAATCAATAGGAATGGCGCGCTGATCGGTCCATTCGAGTACGAGACCATCGTGCGGATGATGAACGAGGGAATGCTGACGCCCGAGGATTTCTTTCGCGCGAGGGGTCAGGAAGCGTGGCGTCCGATGTTCATGTTTGGCGAAAGCGAGACGACGGAGGAGGCCAGTGAACCGGATGAAGCGCCCAGCGAAGCGATTGCGCAAGGTCCGCACTGCTCCAGACCGCAACTCCGATGGCTGATCGGGTTGGCGACGGTCGCTCTGCTCGTCCTCGCCATCACGGCTCCGTTCTGGCGGCATCAGCGGCAACTCAAACCAATGCCGGATCAGGCCTCCGCTTCCGTGCCAAACGGCCTCGACCGCTCGATCCAGACCGAAGCGGAGCGAACGGAACCGGCCAAAATCGAGGCCGCGAAAGTCGAACCCTCGAAAGAGGTCGATCCACCCGAAGAGGCCGCGGCCAGCCTAGCGCCAGCTAAACACGAAAGCGCTTCGCCTTCGCTGCTGTCAAATCCATTGTGCGCAGCGCACCCGGGCGAAAAATACCGTGCCAATGCAGAACAAGGCGACTCCTTACAGCAAGCATTGCTCGCCGACGCCCTGATGACGACTGGTTGGTCGGCGGCTCAATTTAAGGAGGCTGCGGATTGGGCGGAAAAATCTGCCCAACAAGGAAATCCCCTGGGAAAGGCCATCATCGCCGAGGCGATTTCGAAAGGCATCGGCAGAGACCCCGATTTCTCTCGTGGGCTGGAGTTGAGCGCCGACAACGCGTGGGATCTCGTCGCCGGCGCAGATGCGGGCGGCCCCGTATGGCAACGGTGGGCGGCCAAAGCTCCCATTGCTTGGCGAAGGACTTTTCCCGAATCGCACGAGACTCCGGCGCAGCGAGATCAAAGGCAAAACGCGCTCCTGGAGAAGGCGGCCGAAGGCGGCGACCTCGAAGCTGCAGTCCACCTTGCGGATGAGACTTTCTCGGATCCGAACAAAAGCAGTGACGATAAGGCGAGGGCGATGGCCTTCTTGCGCGTCGCGTCGAATTTAAAATCCCCGCCAGCGCTCCACGAGCTCGCGAGGCTCGCCACGAAAGGTTTGTGCCCGATCCGGGCCTGAATATCTCGGGCCTTTACCATGAGGCGGCGGATTTAGGCTGGGGCTGGAGTCAATTGGAATTAGTCATTCTTCAGCAGTTCGGAGGTGACGCAAGCGGAGTCGACGCGGCCTGGGCAAGCCTCTCGACCATGCAACGATGGGCCGCAAATCCAATCTTTGCCGCGGAGATGTTCCAGCGTTTTCAACTCGGTGACAAATTGCCGAAGAACGAGGTTGAGGCCGCGAAGTGGCTCCATGAACTAGAGCCGAAACGACAAGCGCTCGCCATTGCGGAGCTGATTTGTAAACTATTGCTTCCCGAAGACGGCCCCGTGCTCGACGACGAAGCAGAAAAGTGGTTCACGAAGCTCGTGCGGTTGAAGCCGTTTCCCGAAACTGCCGGGACGAAATTAGTGGATGCAGCGCGCAAGCTCGGGCTTGGCGACACCTTCAGTTCTCCCCCGAGGGAGAAGGCGCCGGCGAAGGCCGTGCTCTGGCTCCAACGCGCGGCGCTCATGGACTGCAAATACGCCATGCACGAATTAGGCGGGCACTATGCAGACGGTTACCTGGTGGAGAAGGATCTCGGACTTGCCAGGCACTGGTATAAATTGGCCGCCGACTCGGGCGATGCCGTGTCTCAGTGGTATTACGGAGTGTTCCTGGAGAAGCAGGGCGAAAAAGCGGCGGCCGCCTCCTATTATCGCCAAGCCATGGATGGCGGTGAGGACGTAGCCGTTTCCGATTTGGCGGACCTATTGGCCGCCGGCGGAGACGGGCTTCCGAAAAACGACGCTGAGGCCAATCGTCTCTATAGCCTGGACGCCACGAGCGGCAAATTAAAGAGCTTTCGGTCCGCAGTTGTCCTGCGCTGGCGTCTCCAAAAAGGTTTGGGGACGCCCACGTCGAACGGCGAGGCGGCCGAGTGGCAGCGAAAGATCGAGGAAGAGATGGCGAACGGCGATGACAGCCATCGAAAATCGCTCATTTTCCTTCTGTGGGAAACCTTCGAAAAAGAGCCTTTTCTCGATAAAGAGGAAGCCTACCGGTGGATGCGCCGTGCGGCGGACATGGGCGACCGTCTTGCCGTAATGAGGCTGGCGTACTCTAAGGCGCCCCCAAACGCAAAGGACGAATCTTTGGAATCGCTGCTGAAGCTAGCCGGGCAAGGAAATACTTTTGCAATGTCTAGTCTGGGCGACCGCTATAGCATAGGGGATGGCGTCAAAAAGGACCAGAAAGAGGCGTTTCGATGGTACTCGAGAGGCGCTGAAGCCGGCGACCGTTGGGCGCAAAGGGAAACGGGTTTGCGCTATCTCAATGGAAACGGCGTCGCGAAAGATCCGTCCGCCGCATTTTCCTGGTTCAAGAAAGCCGCCGAGCAAAAAGAAGCACGGTCCATGTTCCTGGTCGGACAGAGTTATCAAAAGGGTGACGGTGTGAGAAAGAACACCTCAGAGGCAATGCGCTGGTTTGAGCGAGCGGGCTCCGCAGGTGATGTCCAAGCCATGTTCGAACTCTCGCTGGCTTACGCGGTCGGCGAAATCGTACCCCGGGACAATGTGAAAGCTTACGGTTGGGTCAACGTGGCCGTGGCACGCGCCGACACTAACGAAATTAGGAAAATCCTCGTGGAAATTCGCGGGCGCATCGAGAACACGGCCTCGAAAGGGCAAATCGCCGAAGGGCAAGAACTTTCTCGCACCATTACGGCGGGAATCCAGCGATTCTACGCGTCCCTGGCGAGTCCGAATCAAAGTGTTCAGCCGGGGCCGCAGGCGCGAGGGCGTGAGATGGGAACAGCGTGGGCCGTCACGGCGGATGGATGCCTCGTCACCTGCGCGCATGTCGTCTCGGAAGGCGCGGTGATCCACGTGACCTCGACCGCCGGGAAAACGATGACCGCGACTCTCCTGAAACTGGATAAGGACCGGGACTTGGCCCTGCTGAGAATTGACGCCACGACGACGCCATTGGCTCTCGAATTCTCGGCGGAGGCGGGCGACAAAGTCGCCACCATGGGCTTTCCGAATGCGCTGATCCAAGGGCGTGAGCCGAAGCTGACCGAAGGAATCATCAGCAGCACCAGCGGTCTCAACGACGATCGAACAGCCTTGCAAATCAGCGTGCCCGTGCAGCCGGGAAACAGCGGCGGTCCTTTGCTCAACATGAATGGACACGTCGTGGGGGTCGTCCGCGCCCGGTTGTCCGATCTCGGGGAACTTCGGCGCTCGGGCTCCCTTCCACAGACCGTGAATTTTGCGATCAAGATCCAAGGAATCGAGCCTTTGCTCGACGCCGCTTCCGGTTGGCAAAGAGCGAAAAGCGATGCAGCGGCGGCGCCGCTCCCTCTCCCCGTGATCGCCAAGGGCGTTCGTGCATCGCTCTATCTCGTCGAAGCGGATTCCGGCTGATGCGACGAGTACGCTAGTCTCGGCTGCGGCGCGGTTGGAGCTGATGACGTCGGTAGGTTGAGCAGTTCCGGTCACTTCAATGCAAAGGCCCGCCACAGACGACGAATGAACTCGCTTCGATTGAGCGGAAGAGTTCGCGGCCAGGATATACTACATCCAAGGTAGTATATGTCTGGGCGGGGTCGTGCGTCATGATAGGAAAGCTCTTTGAAGCCGTGCTCCCCCCTATATGAAATCATCCCGCAGTCTGAAACGATGGTCGTCACTGGAGCCGCTCGAAACGAGGATCGTTCTGGCCACTCACATCTGGGTGGGCCCGACGAGCGGAGCGCTTTGGAGCAACGCGGCAAACTGGAATGGCGGCGTGCCCACCTCCGGTGAAAGCGGTGGGACCATCGTGCAATTCAATGGCAACATTAGCTCGACCGACAATATCGCCGGCCTCGTCCTCGATGAACTTCACTTCACCGCCGGAGGCAACACCATCAATGGCGGCCCTGGCTTGTCGCTCAGTCTTTCGGGCGCGTTCCTGACCAACAATCTACTCAGCGATGCTGGGAACAATACCTTCGCCAACACGCTGCCCGTCAATCTAACCGGGGCGCCCGTCTTCGTCACCGTCGCCGCCGGCAAGCTGACTTTCGATGACGCGGTGGGCGGAACAACGGGCATCAATCTCCGGCCGGGGTCCGCGGCTGGGACGCTGACCTTTTCTGGAACGGGAGCCAATACCTTTGCTGGCTCACTGTCTGTGATGGAAGGTGCCGTGCAACTGGCAAAGTCGGGCGTGACTGCCATCGGCGGAGCTTTGAAGGTCGGCGACGGCAGCGGCAACGCGAACACGGCGGTCGTGCGCGAGCTTTCGAGCGACCAAATTCCCGACACCCAGGACGTGAGCGTCGATACCGATGGGCAATTCATTTTGGACGGGACCGTGGGCCAGCCGGCGAGCGATGCGATCCATGCGCTCACCCTCACGATTGGACCATCCGCCGGGTCGAGTGTGACCACTTCCGGAGTGGGCGGATTGGGTAAGCTAGCGATAGGTGGCAATGTCACGGTCAACCTTGCCGGGACAGGAGCGATCGGCGCCACCATCGCCGGAGCAATCGATTTCGGGAGCAACAGCCCGACCCTGACCATCTACGACGGCGCGGCCAGCAACGATCTCTCGATTTCGGCAACTATCTCCGGCTCGGCGGGATATACCAAGATGGGCGCGGGCACGCTGGCGCAGGGCAGCTCGGGGCCCACCGGGCCCGTCACGGTGGCGGCTGGCGTCCTGACCCTGAACTCCCCAGGCATGAACGACGCCGTGCCAGGCAATCTGACGATCGGCTCCGATACCGGAGCAGCGGGCGGCGCGGTGGTGCGTTTGCTTCGATCCTCGCAGGTCGGGGATTTGTCGCTCGTGGCGCTCAAGGCCGATGGAGTTTTCGATCTGAATAACAATACGGATACGGTCGGATCCCTCGCCCTCGAAAGCGGAGCCTCCTTCGGATCCAGTGTCACGGCCGGCACGGGCCAGCTCAGTCTCCAGGGCAACCTCTCGCTCACAGTTCACGGAAGCGGCGCCGTGGCCGCGAATATCACCGGCAAGCTCTCGCTTGGAACAGGAAACGTGACTGTGGAGAAGGGCTCCTTGGGCCCCGATCTCATCATCACTGCCGCGATCAGCGGCACGAGCGGCCTGATCAAGAAAGGGCCGGGTGAGCTCCAGTTGAACAACAACCCTGGCGACAATACCTTCACCGGCAACACGGTCATCGACGACGGAGTCCTTTCGCTCAGCGCCGGGTTCAGCACGCATTCCACTTCGAATACCATATTCGTGGGCGACGGCGTCGGCGCTCCAGGCAGCGCCGAGCTGCTCTTCAAGCAGAGTAGTGTGGTCCCCGATACCGCGTCCATCACAGTGCTCTCGGACGGTCTCCTGGAACTCGCCGGCAGACAGGACACGGTCGGCCCGATCAATTCGCAGATCCACGGGGGGATCGATCTCGGCGCCAACGGTTTTCTTAGTTCGACCGCAGGGCTTAGTCTGGGCTCGGGATCCCTTCTCGAAACCGGCATCGGAGGACGCATCGCCGTGGCCGGTACAGTTTCCGTGGGAGGTGTCCTCGATCTTTCGGTCGCCGCTCCCGTCGCAGTCGGCACATCCGTGACGCTCATTACAAATAACGGTCCCAGCCCGGTCGCCGGGACTTTCAGTGGGCTGGCCGAAGGCGCTGTCTTCGCCACCAACAACGGTCTCTTCAGCATTTCTTACCATGGCGGCGATGGAAATGATGTAGCCGTCACTTCTGTGGCCCAAAGCACTGGAGTGATCATCCAGCCCGGCGGGCTCCGCGCGACGTACCTCGACGGCGACGGCGACATGGTCACGGTCCAGACCACCAAAGGTCAATTCACGGCCGGTGATTTCACCTTTGGCACACTTGGCGCGGGCGTGCCGACTGGCCTGCAATTGCAGGAGCTCGACCTGACAGACCCGCAATTCGCCGGCGCGAAAATCACCTTCACGGCGAAGTCGAGCACGCTCGGCGGCGACGGGCGTGTAAACGTCGGGTTCATCGATGCGACGGGCCACGATCTCGCCTCCGTAACCCTGCCTGGGGATCTCGGTCGGATCTTCGCGGGGGACGGCGATTCCAAAACTCCAGGAATCGGTACGCTCACGGTCAATAGTTTTGGCGCCTTCGGACTACTCACCCAGGCCGCCGGCGGCAGCCTCGTCAGCAATATCCACGATATCGCCACTCTGAAGGTGCACGGCAGCATCCTCGGGGCCGAACTCATGCTAGGTAAGACCGGCGCCGTGAAAATCGGCGGCTCACTCGTCGGTCTGGCCACCGCCAACTCCGGCCGGCTCGATGTCTCGACTGCGGGAAAGATCACTGTGGGCGGCGATCTGCAGGCGGTGGGAGACGGCTCAGGCGTCATCGCCAGCACCGGCGCGATCGGCAGCGTCTCCGTCGCGGGCTCGCTCGTTGATAATTCCGGCCTTCTCGGCGGAGCCATCCTGTCGGGCGGCGATCTCACGAGCGTGACGATCGGCCGTGACCTGGAGGGAAGCGCCTCGATCTCAGCGGCGGGAAAACTCGGCGCCGTCGTGATC